>ERZ1066118.352-NODE-352-length-46030-cov-6.244307_pt1 | contig 46030 bp, 41 predicted proteins | sample MGYA00382765_ERZ1066118 | MGnify/ENA primary metagenome ERZ1066118 (study PRJEB33369, sample SAMEA5778348) | biofilm metagenome | biome: Industrial cooling water; feature: Water cooling tower basin; material: Biofilm | place: United Arab Emirates | collected...
CATGTATGCCGTGGCCACTCGCGCACAGCGTCTCGCACACCGCAACAATCTCGATCTGATTGAGCGACTCAACCGAAACCTCGATGCTGGTAATGCTCGAAATCAATTGTCGGAAAACCTGCGAAACTATCTGTCGACCGACGAACCGATTCGCGATGCAGCGCCTGTAAAGATCGTTGACTATATCAACGCTTACGCCGCGATTACGGGCAACGAAAACCTCAATGAAGAAGGTGACAACTTCACTGAGACGATGGGTAATCGTGAGAAGTACAACAATGAGTCGGGCGGTAGTTCAGCCAGTGAAGGTTCCGGCTGGGGTAATCGATTCGCCGACTTCTTCGAAGGCGAGCGGCGCGACGGTTCGAGCTTCGTTACCTTCCGAGTTGATTTCTCTGGCACGGCCAGTGAGTCGTTCAGTAACTCAACGCGTGAGGCAGACCTTGCGCAGAAGATGAACAGTCAGTCGGCCTCTGCCCGCACTACACGAATCAACCTAGCTCAAGGTAACATTGGCGACGGCATGCTGGCCACAGCGGCTGAGTCCGTGATGCAGGGAGCTGCAGACGTTGTTGCCGGATTTGCCGATCAGCTACAGATCTCCGGACTTGTGTGTGTGTTGGCAGGTTCGGCATTCGTAGACATTCCGAAGGTGTGGGATCAGTCAACGGCTAACCTACCGAAGATGGATTACACGATCCAGCTACGGTCGCCTTACGGTAACCGATACTCGCGTCTGCAGAACTTGATTGTACCGATGTGTATGATCTTGGCAGGCGCACTGCCGCTGTCGACGGGTTCTCGCTCGTATACGTCGCCGTTTATTTGCGAAGCCTATTGTCGCGGCCGTGCGGCTATCCGTCTGGGAATGATCGACTCGATCAGCATCAGTCGTGGTGAGGGTAACGTGGGATGGAACCAGGACGGTGAGTTCTTGGGCGTCGATATCACTTTCTCGATCGTCGACCTCTCGTCCGTCTTGCACATGCCGGTAGCTGCTGCATTCACGTCATCTACAACAGCCGCAGGTCTTGCGGCAGCTGTCTCTGGCGCGGCTGGCGAGACGGCACAGCAAGTGGTCTCGGGAACACTGGCAGCCTTTAGCAAGTCGGTATACGAGGAAGATAACTCGTACACTGACTACATGGGCGTGCTCGGTAGCTTGAGTTGGCAGGACATGGTTTACGTGTCTAACAAGTGGCGTCTGAACATGACGCGACAGATGCGTACGTTCGAGTCCTGGCGTTCTCCGGCCCACGCGGCTAACTGGTTCGGCGGAACTCTACCTGGTCGTGTTATCAATGCGATCTCGCTGGGTACCGACCGCGGTCAGTAAGAAGGAAAAGAAACGCACAAAGACCCCTCTCTCCCACGAAAGGGAGAGAGGGGCTTTATGTCGTCAGATAGCGGCAAGCGGGTACATCGCCTTTGCGGCATTACGTAGATTGACCGGATTGTAGTTCTTCGCAATCATGGCAGCTTCTTTCCGTCCCGGTACCGACATCAGAAGAGTCGTGGCGTCGGCGCTCAGTCGGGTATAGACCTTGAGGTCATCCACTGGTTGACCGTTACGGACGTACTTACCCCAATTAGGATCAATAGATGTTAGAACACTGTTCAGTTCGGTCCATCGCGCGCCGTACTGTGCGTAAGTGGTCCCAACTGGGAAGCGATAGTTGGCCAGTAGCTGCTGAATGGCATTAGGCGTATCGGCGAGAATCTGGTTTGCACCTACGCGCTGAATGATCTGTGCCGCTGTCGTGATGTCGGAGTAATTGATCGCATCGACCATATTGGTGCGAAGCGCATAATCGACAGCGTTACTATCCAGACGATCGTTATCGAGCAATGCGGTGATCGCCATCGGAACACCGACGCGCATACACTCTCTAAACACACCAGACAGCAAAGAACTCTGAGCACCCGTATCTACGTAGCGTGCTAGACCAGGCTGGTTGCTGACGCGGTTCACCAGATCGAAAATACCGCGTGCGTCACTGAAGTTGTTGTTGTTGAAGCTACTCAGCTGACCGCCGATGTTAACACCCATAGACGACAGGATGTTACTGGCAGCCATATTACCAAGCGCTCTCAAACCACTGCCGCCCAACACTGAGTTTTGGAGTGAGGACGAAAGTCCGCGGATCGCGCCCTGACCACCCGTGATGGACGACAGAATGCGATCTGCCATCTGCGACGGGTCGATGGAGAAACCGCCCCCCAGGTTAGAGGTAAGAAGCGAGGTAAGGCTACCACCACCGCCCAAGGACGATGAACGGAAGGATTCCAGTGGGCCGGTGTCGAAACCACTGAGCTTGTTGGACAAACTGTTCAAGATGTTAGCATCGCTAACACCAAGGACGTCTACGGTCAGTAGTTCATCTTTCGGACCGGTGGAGATCAGCGTGTCCGCCAACTGTACGGTGGAAAGCCTATCGAGACGATCCTTTACACCGTTAGCAGCGCCGCCGGTGGTAGCCTTGAGCCGGTCTTTCAACTTGGCACTGGCTTGTTGAGCGTTCGTAGTTGGGGAGCCGGTAACGCCAGGACTGGCGCCAGCAGCTGCGGCGCCCTGACGAACTCGCTCCATTTCGGCACGAATGGACGCCTGCTGAGCAGCCGTTTGTGCTCGTCTTTCGGCAATTGCCCGGTCTGTATTTTGTACGATCGCGTCAACTCGGGCTTGTTCAGCGCGATCAGAAATACTGGTGGTCATGTTAGAGGTCCCACTTAAAGGTCATATGAAAGGAGCAAAAAAAAGAAGAGCATAAGTGTCCCTCCCCGTTTGGGGAGGGACACATGCTTTACTTCAAGGCCATCTTTGACAACTTCTTCTTGATGACGCGAGGCTTGTCCTTCCAGTCCTTGACCTTACTGACCTGGTAGGTGGGCGACGCTTTCAAGCTGCGATTGAACGCGCGAGTCATCGACTCACCTTCACCGGGTGGAGTCAACGATAGCTCGGCAAGAAGAGGATCCTTGCGCTTCTTCAACTTCTTCTCAGCCATGACGTTTCCTCCGCTGAAATGCACACAATGCCTTAACTGGTGGTAACACACCTAAACGGCATTTACTCACAGATAAGGCAAATGCGTCAGAAAAGATCACTGAGCTGTCCCGGTGACAAGATACGTTCTTGTTCCTCGATAGCTGCAACATTCTTTTGATGACGAACATCCAGCAGTTCAGCGCGGAGTTGATGGAGGTATTCCATCTGCCAGCGATGTTCCGGTTTGTCCACAATCACGTCGGCCGCCTTACCATAGACGTAATAGTGGAAGTACGGAAGAGGATTTGCCAAGAACGCGGCGAGGATGTCGGCGTTCTGCTCGATCTTGCAACGAATGGCTTGCCTGATCTGATCCTTGAACTCTTCATCGTCCATCGGAATCATTTCGAACTGCATTCCAACCGTCTTAGCCGAAGCGCCGTAGAGCCGCCTCAGGTTGTCGTGTTGACGACCCGTACTCAGCCAATACCAGTAACCCTCGACGCTTGCAAAGAAACCGTGTTGCGGATGCTTGAACGGCGCCTGTGCGAAGTTGGAGAGCAACTGGCCAAGGGTAGTCTTACCCTTGGACCAGCAGTTGATGTGCGTAACTCCGTCCAGTTTAGGATCGGGCTTTTCCATGACTCACCTGTACGTTAGGTATGTCGCTTACTGACCGGGACCTTGGGGGTCTTGGGCGAAGGCTGCTTGCGGTAGACTTTGAAACTCGCCATCTCGTAACCTGCCTGGTAATACCACTCCAGACCGTCATCGACAATGACGTTTTTGTCCGTGAGTTCGCCGTGGTAGATGTCGAGGTTCAGTGCCATCAGCATTGTTGCGAAAGATGCCGGCAGACCCGTAGTAAGTAGGATTTCGTTGTGACGGGCAATCACTTCAACCCTACCGGACTCATCCAGAAGGTTCTTGTCGCCAAGGAACCAGTCGGGCTTAAGCTCCGGGTCCTGCGTCGCGAGAGGCGTGGTGAGTAGATCACACCAAGCATTTGCGAACGCACTGTCCCTCGAAGGATCACTCTTCTTCAGGATGTGCGTATTACCCGACAGCAAGTAACCGACTTCGTTGTGGGAGGTCTTGCGGATCTTGCTCTTATCCGACTCGGTGGAGATGTAGGCCGCCCTAAATGCATCGAAACTGCTGTACTCATGGATACCACTTGCCGTCGACGCTTTGTATACAAAGCGGGCGGAACTTTGCAAGTAACGACCTAGTCGCGTCTTGCCACGCGAAGCGACGAGAATGAAGAGCTGACCATCGTCGCTGGGATGGTGGAGTGGGTTGGAGTAACAGTAGTTGATGCATTTAGCCATATGGCCTCCTGAAGTTAAGTGGATGTTGAGAGTTTCGATCGTATCCGTTTCTCTCAACAACAGCTAAGGGAGATTACTCTCCCTTAGGCTCGCTATCAATAGGCACAGGACTATCTTCTCCGGTGTCGCCGGACAGCAGCACGATCGAGTGCTCGCTGATCTCGTACTGCTTCGGAATGTTGGTTCGCCATTCGAAGCGGACGATGAACGTTGCGCGGACAGGCGCCAGGAAGAGAATCGCTTTCCTGAAAACCTTCCACGTCATGGTGGGACGGTGTAGCTCTTTGTTCAGATTACCGCGAGCCGAAGACCGATCCTTAGGGTTGGGAGGAATCTGGTTGTGCGGATTGTTGAGGTATTGATGCATCAACCTCATCCAAACGCCAGGTGTAATCTCGCGTTCGGCGACAATCTTGCGGAACAGTTTGGCCAGTACCCCAGTGGCCTTGTCGACTGCCTTACCGGGGTTCGTGAAGATATCGTATTGTTCTTCGTACATGCGCGTTCGACTGTAACGATTGGCGTCGCTACAGCCTTCCTCCTGCTGGCAAGTGGTTGTCTGGGAGAGGAACTTTGTTCTTTTTTTTTGTCAGCTCAATCTTGACTTTCGACAAGGGCGCTGAGGAAGACGTGAATGTCGCTGAGCAGCTTCTCTCCACGACGGAGATAGTAGCCGAGGTTGTCGTGCTCCTCTGAACGCATCATCAGGAGATCTTCAACCAGTAGGCGTACTGGCGGCAGTAGGGCCTTCAACGCATTCTCTGGCGTGATAGACCTTTCATTGACAGACACCAGGAACTCATCCAGATTGCGGACACGTTCCTTTTCATTGGGAATGTAGCTGATGTAGTCTTCACCTTTGATGGCGACTACAAAAGCGTTGGTCTGAATGACCAGGACGTCGATGTTGGGATGGAAGGTGCGAAAGGAAATACCCAGTCGTCGTTCAAACGTGAGTGTCGAAGGGTCGACAAGCTCAAGTTCGTCCAACAACCAGAGAATGGTTTCGGGAGTAGGGCCCCAAAGACCTCGCTTCTTTAGGATCTCTTTATCGCTTTCGCGGCGCCACTTCCGAAGCCACTTACGCCAGAAGTTCATTTCTACTCCTACGGGGATAGGGGCTACTCATGGATATTATGTGACTGTTTCTTTTTTGCTTGGAGGAAATCGCGATGAGCGATGACAACAACAAAGTGATTTCCGAAGTAGGGGAGATGTCTGACGAAGAGATCGTCAGCTATACCCAACGAACTCGGAAAAAGCTCGTAGACCACATTACGGGGTGCGGTAACAACCTACCTACTGACAAGGGCGAACAGATGGTACTGCTCGCCGCTCTAGGTGACATGGACCGTACCGCCCTAGGTAAGATGAAGATCGGTGCTAAGGAACGCCAAGGTGCAGCTGACTCGGCGGCCGCTGCTCTTATCACCAAGCTGTTCACGACGTACGGCTCTACTTCTCCCTTTGAGAAGAAGGACGGTGTCATTGAAGGCGAGGTCGTTAAGACCCCACAGCTCGACGACACCAGCCTCCCGCCGCTCCAGACGGTGCCTGGTGAGACTGAGGTCGGACTGTCCACTGAGAACTACGAACAGTTCATGCAGCGGATGGAATCGGGCAAACAGCCAGAGTAAGCGGTTACTTCTTACTCTTTCATACGATCGGCGACAAAAGAAAAAAATACAGGAGAGGCTCACGCCTCTCCTGTATGCCGCTTTTGTTTTTTCGAAGCCAACAAACTCGGTTCGAGAATGCTGAAGTACTTGGCAGGAACCAGACTGAGCTGGAAGAAGGACGTCAGCGACATTTCCACAAAGCGGAAAGGGATGATGTCGGTTGGAATGCCCTCGGAGTAGATCTCGGTGGGATCAGGGACTTTCTCTTTCCAAAGCGCAGGAGCAATGACTGGGAAGTCGGGCATCATTACTTCAGTTAGCTCCGCACCACGCGCCTCTAGGAACTCCGTGAGGTGGTAGATGAATGCCCCGGTGTAGCGAGCTTTCATATACCGCAGCTTGAGCTTATCCATCGGGATGCTGACGAAGTGAACCTTGGTCTGGATGCCCGAGAAGAACATGACGGAAAGCTGCAGTCCATCAATCTCCTCAGCAGTCAACTCATAGGGCCAGTAGTTGACCTCGACCTCCACGTCGCGAGTGAATGGAGTTTCTACCGACTCCGCCTCTAGTTTTTTCACTAGATCGCTCAACATCAGAGGTACTTGAGTGAGGAGTGAGATCTGAAGAGTAGAGACATCTCGCTTGGCGTAAGCTTCTTTGAACTCCGCTACCCCGACACCGCAGATGTCGGTGAAGTCATCGATCATTCTGTCGTAGTAACGCTTATCACCCACCGCCTTGACAGCGTGCTCAGGATTGATCTTGGCCAGTGTAGCAATCCGCGTATCTAGCAGGCAGTCAAGCTCTACGTAGATTCGTTGATCCTGGTCGATCATTCTTTCTTCTCCTCAGCCGGAAGGTTGTACCATCCGGAAAGAGCTGCCGTTAGAGTAGCCAGAGGTAGGCGCTGTAGTAGCGTATAAACCACCAACCAGTGGTTGTTCAAGAAGATCTGCTTGACGTTGGCCCGACCAGACAGCAACCTCTCGCCGAGGTTCAGATCAAGGATTGCGAAGCCGTCACCGGTTTTGTAGACGTCGAATGAGTTGGCAGCGTTGATTGCAATTCCATGCCACTCCCCGCAGTAATCTTGGTCAGTAGTGACGCTGAAGCTGAAGTCAGCCGCAACCGTCATGAAGAAGTCGACGAACTCTGGCGTGTGACCAATTTCCTCCTCCCAGAGACTCACGAAGTGGATTGGTTGGGTCATCATGTACATGCGGCGAGACTGGATAGCCGCAATGAGCTTCTTCAGCTGTTCTGGTCCGTTTGCAACCGGTGTACGGTCAACATAGTTCTTGACGGTATCTGCCAGTTTACGGTAGATGATCTCCGTGGGCATCGGAGAAGTGTTCTGGGCGTTCATGTAAGTCCTCGGAATAAAGAGCCACTGCTAGGGCCGAAACCCTAGCAGTGGTCTTTGTGATCTTCACGTTTACAAGTTGTTGTCGAGATGCATCGACTTCAGTAGGACAGCGACGGTTTCCGTCGACTTAACCTTGGTCGGAGTGCGCTTGATCGCTTCCTGACTGGCGCCGCCTGTTTCGATGATCTGTCGGGTTGACAGCTGGAAGGCCTTCAGGTCACCACCGCGGAACTTGATAAGCTCCTCGATCGACTTGTCGAAGCCCTGTGCGTACAACACCTGTAGTTCCGGGAAGGAAAGTTTGCTACCCTTGGACGGACCAGTCGGTTGACCAGTCAACTCGTCGATACGGCGGTTGTCTTCAGGGATAGAGATCTTTTTGATCAGAAGCTGCTGTTGTCGACGGACGGGTAGATCGACTACCAGATACTTGACGGGAGTCAGGTAGGTGGCACCGGTTTTAGCGTCCGTCAGCCAGAGGCGTTGGAAGAACTCATGACCGAGTTCCTTTGCCACTTCGAGATTACGCTCGATTGACAACTTCTGTTCACTGAGGTTGGGAACGACCAATGAGATCACTTGCTTACCCTCAGCGAGGTCGTTCATGTACCGCTCGAACTCTTCGTCCGATAGACGCTCGAGGCGTTCACGATACAGTTGACCGTTCTCGCTTCCCGGGAGAAGCTTGTCTAGCCATTTGACGACCTCGTCAGTCGCCGCTTTGCGATTGCTCACGGGTTACTCCTAATGCTGATTAGACTCAATCGGACGGGACCACAAAGATGATGGGGTCGACATCCAACGGAAGAGATTCGATCATATTCTTCGTTTCAACGTCGTCGTAGTAGACGAAGAAGACGTTCAAATCGCCAACCTGCGTCGCAGACAGGTCGTCAGTTACAGCGATCTTACTCCAGCGAAATTCTGTCGCGAACTCTTTAAGCATCTCGTGGCCGTGACCCGAGCTGACTAGAAGGGTGGCTTCAGGACCTACCTTCAGTTCTGTCAACAGTGTCGACAGAGAGGTGGCTAGTACGTAATAATCGTTCCACAGCGGAGAGGTGACGATTCTTACAGTTTCAACTGGTTGTTCAACTTCAGTACTCACCGTCCGGTCCCACGAGGTAGACCGAGGTTCACGATGACCGGTAGCACCTGCTCGCGGAACAGAATGACCCAACGTGACGAATCGCAGTCGTCCATCAGGCATTCGCGTGCACTGATAGTGACAGGGTTAGCCAGGCCGAGTTCAATCCGCCAGAATCGATTCAGTCGTCGGATTTGGTCAGCAGTGCTCTCGCCTTTGACAATCGGAAAGCGTTCCTGAAAGCGGGACGCTAGTTCTCGACTGCGGTTTTGGAGCATCGCTGTTACCACGACGACGATTGATTGACCGTCGTAGTTTTCTCTAGCGTTCATGACAGCATCTCAAATGAGGGAAGGAATTGGGCGTTGTCGCGACCCCACGCCCACAAACACGTGCCGCCATGCGTTGTGACGGCTTACTTCTTAGGCAACCAGTACGGATGATAGAGACCAGCGCGCATCCGGAGAAGATCCATCGTCGAGAGGAACGGTTTCTCGTCCTTCGCAAGTTCTTCGAAAACCCAGTAGCCGCGAGTGTCTAGCAGCACATCCCAGTCATACCCTTTGGCCTTCAGGTCGTCGTAGAGTTCCTTAGCCGTGCAGGCAAGGTCCTTCTCACGAACTTCTTCCTGACCACTGAGTGATTCCGGAGTCGTCTCGACCTGATAGCCGAGAACGTTCATCTGACACAGCTCGGAAGTGATCTCCATCGCACGACGGAGCTTAGCGCTCTCGCGAAGCTTACCACGAACCGTGGTGCGTGACAGAGAAATGTCAGGGCAGATCTCGAGGTAATACGTACGGTCATTACCGCCGATACCGAAGCGATCGAACGACTTCAGGTAGTTCAGTTCCGACAGACCTGGCAGCAGGCCTTCGCGCTGGGAGACGATCAGTTCGTACGGGAAGCCGGTAGGACCGGCCTTAGCCCGCAGGTTCTGGATCGTGATGAGCTGCAGATCCGGATCATTCTCGACGTTGTCGTCAGGACCGGACGGATACTCGGGAGCCTTGGTCGTCTTGTTGAGCAACGCCTGCGAGCCGGAGATGAAGTACAGGTTGTTCGTGAGGAACGTGAACTTCTCGGGAACGTGCTTGAACGCGTTCTGACCCTTCAGGTACTGAAGCTGCTTCGCAGGCGGAGCGTACGGATCGAGCTGATGTTGCTTACCCACGTGAGCCGACGTCATCAGGTAAATCGAACTCTGAGCCGTCATGGTCGGGATCTGCATCAGCATCTGGCTCTTAGCCGCTGCGCCACGCAGGGCGTCAGTGTTCGCACCAGAGTCGCCGACCGTGTTCTTCTCGTAGATGTTACCGACCGAGTCAGTGGTGAACATGGACAGCGAGTCCAGTTCCACCGGGGTCGGCTGCAGCATCTCGAAATGCTTACCAGACTTCGGATCAATGAACGGTGTCGTGAAGGTGATGCTCTTGGCTTCCTTGACCTTGTCCTTGGCGTAGTCCTGCAAGGCCTTGAACCAAACGTTGCCGATCATCGAGGTACCGTCCGCCAACATCAGACGACCCTCGTCTTCGAGGTCAGTACCGCCAATGCGTTCCATCCAGCTTGCGAGCTGATAGAGGCGCTGAGCGGTCAGCGACATCTCAGTGTCGTACGACATACCGACCGCCTTGGCAAACCTCTCCAGGACGATCAGGAACATGTAGTGCATGACCGTCGACTTGAAGGTGTTGCCCTTACCAGCAATGCCGGTGAAGTATGCCAGACCGCCGTTCAGGATGCTCTCGCCACGGGCGCCAATATGATAGCGTCCGTTAGGGACATCGAACAGGCAGCCTAGGTTAAGCTGAGGGCGGATCTTAGGTGCCGGGTGGAAGAAATTCTTGAGTCCCATGTTTTACTCTCAGGGCGATGTGGGGATAACGGGCAAATCATTCGCCCTTGCTGTCTTTTTTCACTTGCATCAGGTTGGGTAGCTTGAGCTGATACGGGAGCGAGTCGCCGTTCAGGTCGTACGAGATGGCATGCGGCGTGTATACCACATCGACATATTTACTATCTTTCAGCTCAGTCAACCATTGATGGAACTTATCCTGAATGGGATGGATGCGAGTTGCAACATCTTTGTCGAAGACCAGCACTTCGAGCAGTTCTTCAAACATCTTCTCCAAGACGCGGATTCGCACAGCGTCGTCGTGGGGATGTAGGCAGCGATGGACTACGGTCGGTGCAAAGCCGTAGGTGACATTCCCAATTCCGGCCAGGGTGTGTTCCGACAAAGTGACGTTACCCGTCAGTTGAAGCGACTCATCTTTCTTATCACTGTTCATGATCGTCCATCCTATGTAGTAGCGTCTTCGGACGCATAGCTCGCCTACGTCCGGACGTAGGCGAGCGATCTCACCCTAGGTACCCGAACTAGTCTGAGCAGTCGCCCAGTCACAAATTGGACCCGGGTGTAGAAAAACGCCTAACAATATGACATTCACCCGCCTCTATAGAAGGGCTCCCAACATGTTGAAAGATCTACAAGAACAGCTGAACCAAGTAACGTTGGAGTCGGCCACTATCTCGACGGAAGGTGACACTCGCGAACTCCTCGCGACATACCTGAACAACGTCACTGGTTTCATCTCTAAGTCGGTGGTTCAGCCGCTGGCTCGCTTCTTCTCCCGCAAGGATCTACAGTCAACGGCTAAGGCTGTCGAGAAGTACAACTACGCCGACCTGCGCCCCGTCACAGTGCGCGTGCCGGTTGGGATGAAGACTGACTACGTCACGTACCTGAACGCTCTTCTGAAGGCTTCTCAGGAGCTTACAGAGAACCTCGCTCACGTCACGATGCCGTTCAAGTCCTGGCTGTCGAAGAAGCTCGGTGATCCGGCATCTCTGGCTACCCTCACCGGTAACCTTCAGATCCAGGGTTACAAGCCCGTGGATATTGAAGGTCTCGACACGGCCCTGATGAAGTACATCTCGGGTAGCCATGCCAGCGCTCCTTACGGTACTGCCTTTGCTCGCAATGCAGACTGGGCTAAGGTTGACGACCTGGTGGCGAAACTGAACGCCTGCTTCCCGGAAGGTAGCGACAAGACACTACAGAGCGATGTCGCCGAGATCAACGAATTGGTGATGCAGTTGATCAAGCGCTATCGTGAAGACCCGGCCAATTACAAGATGAGCCCCAAGACCATCGAACTGCTTTCCAAGCAGGTCTTTGAAGTCGCTCGTCATGTCGAGTACTACGGCGCGCTGCGTATGCGTGTCGTCGAGGTCAATGAGGCTCTTGAGAGCACCGCTGCCAAGATTGCTGGCATGCAGAACAACTCGTAATACAAAGACGGCATAAAGCCCCCTCCCTGGTGGGAGGGGGCTTTTTATGCTGCAACTTGAGCAATCTGCACTCATGCTGCGGCAGCCACCAACTGGCCACCGTTACGGATCAGGTCCAGAACGTCTTCAATCATGTCACTACGGCGACCGTAGCGCAGCCATTGAGGACTCATGTCTACGACTTTCTCGGAGATTTCCCGAGCACGTGTTTCTGAGATTTCCTGACCCAGGAGGTCAGCGTCTAGTGCTTCATGGAGTGGTGTGTTACCCCAAACCATGCCACGCATCGCGGCTGGGAGTTGAAGTGCGGCGTCGTCGTGAGCGATACGCATGATCTGGTTGAGCTTTGCCACGGCGTCAGACCGGAGCTTCTCGATTTGTACCAGTTCAAAGTACAGGCTCGTGATGAAGAACACCCTCTTCCCATGTCGCGAAACAGCTTTCTCGAGGAGAGTCTGAAGGAGCTTGTGTCCTACCTTCCTCATCGCCTCAAGGGGTTGACTGAGTTTTGCGTACATGTAAGGTACCTCGGGTTGATGTCTACGACTTCAGCAGATGGACATTAGCGTAAGGCCCTGACCAAATGCCAAGGTCGCTCTCGGTTTGAACGATCGTCGCATATCGAATAGCTCGTTCAGACTCAGGCCAAGTCAAAAGCACGACCTTTGTCGATTCGCCAGCAATAGCAGCCAACGTATTGCGATCAGGTAGATCCAAACCCAAGGTCAGGACCAGCTTCTCCTGGATGATTTTGTCACCCGGGGTGTAGCAGTTGGCATCGACCTTGATTGAACGCATCGAGCTGTTGATGTTCGACTTGAGTTTGAACACTGGCTTTTTCTTGCTCGTGTCAGACTCATAGAGTATTGATGTAAGATCGGTAGTTTGCAAACGCACACCAGTCCGACCCATCAAATACTCGATCATTACGTTCTCGAGATTCTGCAGGACATCAATTGCGTTGAACGCCAGACGTGCTGGACGGATCTCCTCAGCCAGGAGAGTATTGTCTGCCGTCAGGACTCGGTTGTTAACGAAGTCCCGTGCGAGCAACATGTCCCCGTAGGTTGAGACCTCATCATAGACCTGACTGGCGAAGATCTTGCTGAGGTCGCCACGCATCAATCCCAAGTGTGCCCCGATCTTCTTGCGGGAAGTCGTGAACAGACCATCGAGTCCGCTATTGGCCAGATTCGTCATTGTGCGCTGTACTGCGGATAGAACCGGATCAGGGTCCTTGAGGTACAACACCGAGAACGTAGCGTCAGCGATCTTCTTGCCGAGTAGTTCGTCGTCCTCACGAGGGTCGCCGAGATAGTAGATATGTCGACCGTCGTCCGTAAGCTGAGTCTCGGGACTGGCCTGGAAGAACCAACGCGACTGCGAGAACAGACGATTGCGCTCGACCTTGGTATTCCAATACCCCTTGGCGTCGGTGATCTGTACCAGACAGGCTTCGGTACCGTTACGCCCGGCCACAATACCCCTCGAAGCATTGGCATCGGCTAGGTCGTTACCCTGGTCACCACTGTGACCCTTCACCTTGAGAAGTGTGAACGTAACACCCTTCTCCTCCAACCTCTTCTTCTCGTCGTAGATCACACGCCAGTGTTCGACATTGGAGATATCGTCCCCACCGTTCTTGGTCCAGTTAGCCTTAGCCCAACCGTGCATCCAGGACGTCATACCTTCGAGGACATAGGTGCTGTCCATCTTCAAGATGACTTTCTTGATACTCAACTGGTCAGCGATGCGAAGAGCCGCGATCACTGCCGACAGTTCAGCGATGTTGTTTGTCGATTCGGGGATCAGTGAACCAAAGCCGTCGACGTAGTGCGTAATCGTCACTGGCGGTTTAGCACCGCTGCCCGTAGTGGTGACGTAGCCCGTATTGGTGGGAGTGAACTTGGGATTGCCGGTACCCTGCTTGGCCTCTTCGTCTTTGAAGACATAGCCGTGGATACCCCAACCGCCAATACCGCGCGATGGCTTACAACCACCGTCGGTATAAAGAATGATTGAATGCTCGTCGAACGAGAATTCGGGGAGTGAGATGTTCATCTCAATCAGTCTGCTGGGATGCATGGTCTTACCTTTAGATGATACACCTAGTTACTAGATAAGGCCCACTAGTAGAGAAATACGGCACAAAGAACTCTGGGGCCGTAAGCCCCAGAGTCATTGACACTCACGCAGATAGCGTTGACGAATCGCCTCGACTTCCAAGTCGGCCTGTTTGACGGCTTGACACCAGCGCACCGGCTCAACCTCGAGCGGCACGTCAAGCGTTTCAACACCAGCTACCAGTGTGCGATAGGCGTCCGAGTCTTCCGGACAGCTGTCGGCCACCAGAATCTTCAAACGACTAAGTCTGGTATTCGAAGTTTCAAGATCAGTCGTACAGGTCAACTTGACAGCGCGAAGGTTGTTATACCGACCAACCAATCCGTTGTACCTGTAGATGAGGGCAGTATGATCGTTCTTGAGCTGGGCAATTCGCGCTCGCTCCTTTACGATCAGATCCGTCATCACCAGCATCGCGAAGAACATCAACGTGAGCATCACGATGAAGGCAGTAATCAGTTTGTTCTTGGCAATCCAATTGCGAACCGTGCCACCTTCTAGCAACGCCTCCTTAAGGAACGGCAAAAGCATCCTTAGGAGGGAAAACAGAGTCATCCACATACCCACCTCTTGTTGTTAATGGTATAGAGTTCCGTCATAAGTTACTCCCTTTTCTACGTAGAAGGGTGTAGTATGACCCATATTCACCAGTTTGTCAACAGGGATTTATACGAGAATGACAGTTGCCGCTGCCGGCCTGGATGTTCACTTCGAACTACCAAGGACGCAAAACATGGAGGTCTCTCATAAGAGCCTCACGCTTCTCAAATCGGCTGTCGAGGGCGCCAACTTCCCTGTTTACATCTACCTGGTGGAATGCTTCCCAGGAATGGCAGGGCGCGTGGCGGCGGGAGGATACTCCTGCGGCCAGTCGATCTACGCCACTCATCTGTACTACACCGATCGCTTCGCCCCACTTGCCTTCGTTAAGATTCAGCGCGAGATCTTCGATCGAGCCTTGAAATACTCCACGACTGAATACGCAATCCCCAAGTCGGTCATCACTAGCACCAATCGCGAATTGGCTTGCTTGGTGACGCGTTGCGATCAGCTACATAGCCGTCATCGCCCTGGTATTCGACCGCACTACATGAACAACCAGGGGCGAACGCTTCTGCTACCCCAATCACTTAAGTAACGTCCGGAGATCATCAACGTGAGCAATATTCTTCTGACGCCGGCTAAATTCGAAGACGGCGCTGGCGTAACTCCGCCGCCCTTCTGGAGCCCGGCTGAAGGTTACTACGAACTGTTTGGTAACTTTGCCAGCAGTACGATTGTCCTCCGGACTGACACCCCTGCCGCTGCGGGCGATGTCGTTGCGTTTGGCTTCTATGCCACCCGTACTCCGGACGACCTCCTCTTGGAAGTCCTGGTTAACGCCACGGTTGTCTTTACTCAGACCGTAGACGCTACCACGGCTTACCACTTTACCACCCAGCCGCTTCTGGCTGGCGACAACGTCACGATCCGCCTCACCTTCGCAGGCGCTGATCGTGAACTAGACGCCTACATTCGCCCTCTGACTGAAGAGTCGGTAGAGGAAGTAGGTCAGCCCGACACCTATGTTGTCAAGGGCTTTGTCTCCTACGGCTCGCTGCCGGACAACGACCTGTACGAAGTCGCCCCTCTGGGTGAGTTGTCGGTTCGTAGCCGCACGTATGCCAAGGATCGCATGCTGTTCGCAGGTATCACCGATGCCCCGAACCCGACCACGATCGAGCTATCTCTATTCACCAGCCGTGAGGCCGACGGTACCCGAGTCACGCCGCCGACTCAATACGTCGAGACGTTGACCGAGATCGCTAAGTGGATGTACAATCGCGCGATCGACGGTATCTTCACCGCCGATACAGAGATCGTTCGTCAACAGATCCTGGCTGAGTTCAATGGCACGATCTTTGACGTTCGCGTCGGTCCGATGGTTCAACAGGGCACGGCCTACCTGCCGCAGTACCTGACGTTCTTCATCGAACCGGACAGCTACGGCGTGACGTGGCCGGCACCTGTCGACTACCTGGATCGTTCGCGCATCAAGCTCTGGTTTGCTGACGCAGCCTTCCAGACGCAGTACGACGAGTTCCAGATCGAAAACATCGCTCCGCTGACGGATCTCGATGACTTCTTCCGCCTGGCCAATTTGGTCGAGCAGGATGTCAACGCTCGTACCGTCCCGCAATTGATGGAGCAGATCGAGACGGCCGCCGGGGATAACCCGTACACTGTCGTTCGTTCGATCAACTTTGACTACCACGATCCGCTCAACCCGACGAATCGTTTCCCCACGACGTGGACCTTCGTTATCTACGGCCTTGCTGGCGATAACGTCGACGCGATCAAGGAACAGTTGATTCGTTGGGTTTTGGACAACTCGACCCGTACTCGTGAAGAGTGGGCTGAGATCTTCCCTGACATCTTCACCAGCACTGAGTTCGTCATCACGCCGCTCTGGAACCAGTACGCCGTGCCGAACCGCCTGTTGGAGGAAGGTGTCTACTCGCCGATCGTCAATGTTGCTGAGGCGGGTGAAATCGTCCAGTATACGAGCGTTGGTGCGGGCTACACGATCCCTCACGTCCGTAACTCACTCAGTGCCGTTGGCTGTCCGTATAAGTCCATCGCTCTTCTGACGGTGGGTGGTCCGGAGAATCGCCAGAACAAGAACCGCTTCCAAGAGATGTGGCCGGACTACATGGCTGTCTCGACCTCGAGCCTCGACTTTGCTCGCATGTCGCAACAGACTCAAGAGTTCATCATGCTCCTCTACGCCCTGCTCCAGACGGCTGAGGTCATGACGGAGAGTTCGGACATGCCGCAGGGCATCACTCGTGTTCGTCGCGAGAACAGTCGCGGTTCGTTTGTCCTCTACGCCGCTGCCTCCTACCGCAACGTCCAGTATCTTGTTGTTGCCAAGGAGTGGTTCATCCGCGAGTTCCCGGCTCTCGATAGCGAGCCTCAGAACCTGACGATCATGCCGAACATCCCGAGTCTGTCGACGCCTAACGGCAACCAGACGCTCGTGGCGACGTTCAGTGCGACGGGTGGTCGTACTCCTTACACCTTCGTGGCGACTAGCCCGAACCTGGTGGCTGGCGGTATTGACCCGCAGACGGGTGAGTTCAACGGTACGTTCAGCATCTGGGGTTCTGCAATCCTACGAATTGAGGTTACTGACGCCGACATGGTGACTGTGGGCCGCAACTACGTCGTCGATGTCCCGCAGTTCTAAGGAGACCTGAATGAGTCTCATGACCCCATCGCTCCACGCCGCTGGTCTCTACCAGCTAGCGTCGCCTTGGACGATCCCAGCCAACGTCATCTACGAATGTATCGCCATTCGAGACTTCGATGATTTCGTTAAGAAGGGTGAGGACGTTTTCGCACTGTACTACCAGCCGATGGGTCTTGATCGATCTGTCTACGAGGCTGATAGGGCACTCGGTGCGGACATCATCACTCTGGCTTCGGCAACCCACCCTACGATCTACGTCCCCAGTACGTACATTGTAGCTTACCCGTTCCTGGGCGACATCAAGTACAGCCACGTCGTACTTTCTGTCAGTCTAGGGGCGCTGCCGGACGCCATGGATCTGACATTCGTCAAGGCCCAAGTCGCTGCTGTTGTCTCCGATAGTATCGGTGTCGTACCCACGGTTAACGTGAACGTAGCTCCGAGCACCGGTTTGATTACACAGATCGAGCATCAGATCCTCGAAACTGCACGTCAGGCTGCCATCACTAATCGGAAGACAGATCGCGCTAAGCTGATCGAAATGCAAACGCTCATCGATGCCCAAGCTCAACGCATCGCTGGTCTCGAGCAAATCATCATCGACGCCGGTCTACTACCGCCGTGAGGGCATAAAGAAAACCCACTACCCTGTCAAAGGGGTAGTGGGTCTTTATGCCGCTTACTCGACTCGAGTGATCCAAACCTTGTTAGTGAACAAGACAGACTCATCAAAAAGCTTGGATTTGATCTTCAGTTTCAACTGAGGTGGTAGGTCGAGAGTGCGGACGATGTTCTCGGCATGAAGGAACGAGTTGGTCTTACTGACCTCAGCATTGCGAGTCAACATGGCAACGATATTGATCAGTAGGTTGACCTGTAGATCTTTAGGCTCTATTCCATCTTCCTGCATGTGGTCGTTGATCACCAACCCGGCCATTTCAGCAACCCGTACGATGTCGTGACCCAGTAGGATCTTTACTCGGTCCAGTCCTAGAGTCAGCAACATAACCGCGATGATCTGCGCTGCATCAAAGCGACCGTACCGTTGCTTCTGCAGCATCAGGACCTCTTTACGCAACGTAGCCATCAGAGGCGTCTTGGCTGGCCTTACCGCTTGGATGTCGGCCGGGGTGATGAACTTGCGTTCAAAGTCAAACATGGTGAAGTACTCCTTTAGTCACACAATCAGCATAAGAAGCGTAGGGGGTGGCAGTGCCACCCCCTACGGACTTCACCACGATTTGCCAGGATGTTCGAGTTCCCACTGCTCTTGGCGAAGACGGAGAATTTCTTCAGCGTATCGCGCAACGGCTTGTTCGAAAGTCGTGTCGGCAGAGTACAGGCGATAGTAGATCTTCGCCGGCTGCTTAAGGACAGGCTCAGTCGAACGGCAGACAGAGGGAGGGTTGTCGGTCACCAGTTCAACGTAAGTGTTACCATCAAACCACTTAGGGAACCATCCCCACTTAGTACGATTCTGGAACTTAACGTATTTGAACTGGCACGTCTGTGCAGTGATCTGATGCGATCCCGGAAACTGGACGTCTAGTTCGCGATACTCGAGAACTCTAACGTCGTGTTTGGGAGCACCGCAGATATTGCGCCAACGAAGCTGCTTTACCTCACCCGGTGTGCTTTCAGGTACGTCGGGGTTGTACCCGTCGTACAGATATAGACCGGTACGGTTGATTTCGATGGAGTAAAGCGCCGTCTTGGGGCTACCGACAAACTGCTTGAACTTCAGAGCAAGTCGACCACACAGTTCGATCTCTAGGCGAACGTGGAAGAAGAACGGAATTGCGAGGGCCATCTGAAGCTTCTGTTCACCCACATTGACTAACGCGGTAGACAACTCGAAACCGATACTCTTCTCGAAAGCGCGAACACTGACGATAAAACCGGCGACGTTGTGACGATCGCTAATCATGTCTCTCTGGGCGAACAAACTACGACTCCGCTCACCGATCCAAAACTCCCAGATCGTTAGGCGTGAAGCCTTCCGAAGGAGCTGATCGACCATCTTCCTGATTCCACGCTTGAACGAACTGAGACTCATGTCAACCCCTGGCATAGTGGTACATAGACTTGGAACTTATCGACGCTTACGGAAATCCGCAACAACCGACATATACTTCTTCAAAATGTCGAGGCGGATGTGGTACGGGATATTCACCCAGGAAGATTGACTCGGATTATTCCCAGTGATTTGTTTGTGTCCAATCGTGACAATGTGAAGGATCTCGTCTCCACCGAACTGTTGGACTTTCTGGAACTTGATGTAGCTACCGTGGAGGACAGCGACGATAGTACCAGTCTTGAGAGACCAGCTCGCGATCGGCGGGTCTTCAGGTGACGTAGGTTCAGGCTGTGGCTTGACCAGGAGACTGTTTGACAAGCCGTTGTTGGCGATATAGCGCCGCAGATCGTAGTGGTCAGTGCGAGTGATGGTGGACATCTGCAGATTGACCTTACTATCCTTGTCTTCGTACATCTCGCAGATGACGTCAATCTGCATCGGGTCGTTCTCCGCCAACTCAGCGACCCTCGCCTCATACACGTCGAAAGCGTTGTCGACAAAACTCTTCAGATCGTTGACAGCCGGGTCTACTTCAAAGTTTTCGACGAAGTAGTTGATCATCTCACTGGCGACATACGTGACGTCGTAGTACGAATGATCACTCGTTCGAACCCAAACACCCTCCATCTCGCACTTGACCATGATTAGGAAGCCGTTGGTCGCTCCCTCACCAATCAACAGCGCCGTCTCGTTGAAGACTCCACCATAACGGGACTTTACGTAGAAAGGAGTGGCTTGAGGAACATGACCGTAACCAGCATTGCCCATCTCGTAGAGACCCGACGGGAGATCTTTTTCGATGAGGTCGTAGATGCCGTAGGGTTTGATGACATCAGCCGATACCGGCACACCGCACCGAGTCATTGGTGCGGTACCGTTACTGATATCGCTGGTCCGGAACAAGTAGTTGTAGAGACGATGAGGAGAGATCCGTCTATTCTTACCCTCGAAAGAGTATTGGATGGCATTGCGCACCTCAACCCATACCGGACTATCAGACCCAGTCGGGTTAAAGATCTTCATCAGCTCATCGATGTCGAGAGATTTCAATTCTTCATCAAGCTCGAACTTCATCTTGACGTAGTCCGAGCTGACGTAAGTTCCGTTGAGCTTGGCCGCAGTCGCCCTCACGCCACGACCCTCTAGGATGTCTCTCTCACACCTCTCACGGTGCAGGGTGTAGGTGCCGTCCAGTAGATTACGAAAACTACGTTGAGCCTCTCCGGCCTGAACGATCGTTTGCGACAGACCCAGTAGAGCACTATCGATAGCCATTACCATCTGGTGGTAAGGGTTCTTGAAATCGTCGATAAGGAACTTCTCGAGATTCAGATCACCAGCCGCAGCAGCGGCGCCTTCAATACCCTTGATTTTGAACATGACCACTCCCGGGAAAGGGGTAAGAAAGAGTGGTCATGCGGGATTAGCGCATGACCACGTGTTTATTGAACTCACCAGGTACGGTGATGTTGTTGCTGTCGAGTACCAGCACTTCCGAGTTGACGAGCGAGCCGTGTGTGGCTGCGTAGTGACTAACGAGGAACAACTGCGAGTGATGGTTGGCATCCATCAACTGCTTCACGAAACCAATCAGGTTCGTACGGTGTTGTTCATCGAAACCTTCGCCGGGTTCGTCGAGGTATAGCGGATAGTCGGTCATCTCCATGTACAACATCACTGTCAACTGGAAAGCAAAGTTGACGACTTGCTGTTGAGCCTTAGAGCCCTTAGCGACGTCAGGAGCGACGTGCTCAGCAGACTGGATCTGTAGTGGGAAGCGATAGTCGAGTTCACCAGAGGACATCCCACACGGCTGTACGGCCATGTCGTAAGTCCAGAGCGTGCCGATGATCGAGTTGAGCTGTCCGACAAGACAGGTGATGAACCCTGTCAACTGTTCAGCAATCAAACCCTCTGTGGGCGACAGAGCGTCAGCCAGTAGAGACAGCGCCTTGAAGTTCTCCTCCACCTCGTCGTGACTAGAAGTCAGGTCTCGGATAATACCGTCCAGCGCATGCTTCTCGGTCAACTTGCGATGCATCAAGGCCAGATCGGTCTGGTGGATGGCTACCACCGTATCGACATGTTGGTTCCTGAGACTATCGACAGCCTTCAGCCGTAGCGTCTCCAGTTCGGCCACGGAAACATCCAAAGCCTTCATCGTCGTCTCGATCTGCTGTACCTGACTACGGTACTGTCGGACGTCCGATGACTTCTTACGAAGAGCCTGAACTTCCTCAGTGATGCGATGCACTTCTTCATTCAGGCGTACGAGGCGCTGATTGAAGTGAGCCACACCGCCGTGCTGACTCTGTTTAGCAGACATCTCCGCCAGTCGGATACGTTTGCGCTCCAGTTCCTCTATGGCGACTGTAGTTACAACATCGTCACGCCATTGATAGAAGATACCGATCTGAGTGCTTGGTGCCTTGATCGCCAGATGGTTCTCAAGGATGAAGTCCCAAAGGGGTCGCAGTCGCGGGTAGTTACTGTTCAGTGATCGGAGTCGGCCAAACGTGAACGAGTACTCCTCCGACTCTTCGAGAAACTTCTGATGAACAGCGATGACAGCACGGGTTTCATCAATGATCTTCTCGTGCTCTTCCACCCAGGCTTCCAACTGCGCCATCTCGCGGTCGGAGTAACCTTCACGCCAGACGTAGCTGCACTGAGGACAGGTCGTCTCTTTTGCCGAGCGCATGGTGACCATACGCGCGTTCAATTGCGACAGCTTGTTATTGGAGGCCTCAATAACCTTCTGCAGTTCGACAATGGCCTCCCGAGCTTCCCTGACAGTGGCTTGGGAGAATCGACGACTGGTATTGTCAGGTAGTTGATTGAAGATGCCGATCAGGTCATCGATGATCTGGTCAGTGTCACGGAGAAGGTAGTCAGCATCTTGCAGATTCTTGAAGATCTGCAACTTGGAGCGATGGCCTTCCATCTCCTGATCGATCAACATCATCGACGCTTCAATGTTCTCGAGGTCGATCTCCTCCGTACCTGCCATAGAGCCAACCACTGCTTCCATCTCGACATATTCGTTCGTACTACGCTCGAGAAGCGCCGTAGCTGTGTTCAGTTCACTATTGACGGCGTGGAAGTGTTCCTCAACGTCTGTCGGTGAACGATACTGCGACATCCACGGCTGTGGGCGGGTCAGCTCCATGATCTTCTGTGACAGGTTACCGATGCGGTATAGGCACTGATCAACCTGCGAAGAAAGATCTGGATAGTTAGGCAGACCTGGCGTGCGAGAAACCAGGAGTACGTTCAACTCTTCACGGAGGTCGTGCGACTTCTGCTCGAGGGTCTCGAGTTCAGTCAAACCCTTGAGGTTATTCGTCTCTTGAGTCAGTCGCTGCTTGATGTGGCGCAGAGCGCCTTGTTGGTCGCGAGCTGCACTTGCCAGCTTCTTGTGGACGCCCAGCGCGTAGCTGTAGTCACACGTCGAAAGCATCGTGATCCATTTACGACGATCTGAGGGCGACATCTCAGTGAAGCGAGCCTGGCCGATCAGAACTTCGTGGAGTTCGGCAGTGAGATTGAACTCACGCTTGACGTGTTCTTTCTGGACATGTGCGGTACCGCCGGGGTTAAGCTCTTCTCCGTCCTTGACGAAGCTATGCTTACCGGTCTTGAAGTTGGAGATCAAACGGTATTCGACACCGCGGTGGGTGATCGTCACGTCTTTATAGCCATCCTTCGTGTAGTTTGAAGAATGCGCCGGAAGAGGGGTCAGTTCGTAGAGAATGGAACTCTTACCACTGCCGTTCGTACCTAGGATCAACTGGTACGCAGAACTTGGGGTATAGATGAAGTGTTGGATATTAGCGAGCATAAGTCGCTTGTATCCGAACAGTTCAAGTCGTTCGATTTTCATTGTTTGTATGCCTAGGGCTCTATAACCTACCTACTGCCCGTAAATAAATACGAACTTCAAGACCTTTCGTATGACTAGCGACTAAGAGAACCGCTGAAATGAATGGCTCAACTCCTACCCGGATGATCGACTTCGAAGCATCCAAGCTCAAGTTTTACTCTCTCGGCATCGTGGCCAATAACAAGGCCCTGTCGAGTGATGAGGTTGAAGTAACGCCGATCGAACCCATGCAGTTGATCGATGGTGACATTGTATCGGCCCCGACCGAACTCGAGACTTCCGGTGTCGACTCCGAAGGCGTCAGCTACACCGTCAAGATCACCGCAGACAACGCTGTGGTAGCCAAGTGGCTGCCGATGGGTTCCAATCGTCGCACTGCGCCCGACGTGCGCCGTGGCGAGCGAGTAGTCCTCTACCAATACGGTGACACCGACCAGTTCTACTGGATCGACATGGGTTGGGATGCGCGCCTACGCAAACTTGAGACCGTACTGTTCTCAATCAGTGGTACGCAGCAGGAAGATGAAGATTCCCTGGCGGAAGACAACTGCTACTCGTTAGAGGTCTCTTCGCATACCCAGCAGATCACTCTTCGCACCAGCAAGGCCAACAACGAATTTTGCGTCTATGCCTTCCAGTTCAATCTTAAGGAAGGACGAGTACTGTTGATTGACGAACTCGGTAACGAGATCCTCCTCGACAGTAAGGAAACGTTGATCTCCCTGAAGAATGCTGAGAACACCTACGTTCGCCTGGACAAGAAGAACATCGATGCCTACGCCCCCGACAGCATTTCGGTAGAGGCGGTAAACACGATCGACGTCAAGTGTACTGACTTCAAAATGACCGCCAGTGCGACAATCAACACTGAAGCACCGACCACTGTCATGAAGGCTAACAACATGACTCTGGATGCGAGCACTCTGGTATTGGATACAGGTAGTACCGAAGTCAGGGGTACTGTGAGATTCACGAACGCAGTTACATTCGATCAGCAGATCACTGCCAATGGCATTACCTCTTCGGCACCTATTCAAGGACCGTCGGATACGATTTAACGGCATATCGCCCACTCCTACCCTATTGCTGGGTAGGAGTGGGCTTTATGTCAGTTACCGAAACGACCAATCTCGAGCTGGTAACCCTGAGCGTGAAGCCAGGGACGAGCGTCGTATGTGGTCTGATCGATAGACCGGTTCGCTAGCCACGGCGCTGTACGGAACGTGTACTGAAGCTGCTTGGCGGTATCGCAAGCCAGCAGCGTCTGACCATGATCCGGTAGAGCGCGGTAGTCGAAACACTTGCCGTATTCGCTAAACAGCGGGAACCGTTGGAAAGGAGTCGGCGAGATGAAACGGCCAGGTAGACCAGTACGTTCAACCGGATGCTTGCGGACGTAGATGGATGGTGTGTCCAGTACCACGATGAACGATTGCGGCAGAGTCAGGTAGGCTCTGATAACGTCATCGGAGTAGAGGTCTTCCACAGCGATCTGCTTCGGGTTGTTGGGAGACTGCTCCAAACCCAACTGCGAGTAGTCGATCTCGCCCCACGAACGCAGGATGCGATCAGGCAGACTGAAGTTATTGATATCTACCTTCAGCGACTTTGCACCGATCTTGATGTAACTGCGGTCGAGCGCGTGTAGATGCCCGCCGATGACGAGCAGGATCGTCTTATCGTCGAAGTCTTCCGGAAGTTCGATGAACGCTGCATTCGCCAACTTCTGATTCGGACTGTTCTTGTAGACCATGTCCGGTAGAATGGGAATGAAGCGCAGTGGACCTACCTCACGGAAGCTCAACAGACCAACTTGGTTGTCGTTACCGATGCGACCTGTCTTCGCGCCGTCGACGATATAGAGACCTTCCGCCGAACCCACACTGCGGTGATAGTAACCGTTGACAGTGGTGAGTAGGAAACGACCCCATTGACGGAAGTCGAGATTACCCTTGGTCAGTAGAAGATCGTTTTTGTCGGCAGGCGGTAGCTGTGCGTCGGGACTGCGCGTACGGTCAACCGGTTGAATGTTGTAACCAGCACGCCAGGCATCTTCGTAAAGAGCTGGCTTTGGCACCGTCTGGGGCACCTGCGTTGTAGTCGGTAGAGAGGCATTACCGAGCGAAGCCAACCATTGGGACACAGTCTTGACCCCAATGTATGCCCCTACGATCGGTCGTGCAGCCTCCATGTCCAAGTAAACCGTACCTGTCAGCGCGGGATGCGACAAAATCAGATAGACCTTCTTGTACTGACTATAGATCGTGTTGATGTCGACGTTCGCCAGATTCGGCGCGCTCCACAGAGCGTCAATCGACTTCTCTCGGGCAAGAGAGCCTTGGTATTGATACTGCATTGATCACTCCTTAGAAGCGGTTCGACCATATCACAGATACCCCCTGCGAGGGCCTTAAACTATGATATGGTACACGTAATTCTCACCATCGTGGCCATACGATGTCGTCTCTGGCCGGAGGTTTTTAACCATGAGTAATCCCCCTTATGCTTACCCGTTCGATCCCACGGGTACGCAAGCGGCTAATCTGATTCAGGGCGAACGCATCGTCCTACAGATGCCGGCCCTCTCGGGATATCTGTTCATTGTCCCGTCGGCGGCTCCGTACTTCGCCGAGTCGATGCAGATTATCCACCACCCCTCCGGCCGTACGCTGGTAGAGGGTGTTGACTATAGCCTCACCCATCGCTTCCACGACGCCAGCCTGGCTGTCGCTAAGCCGATCTACGGCTCGATCACGTTTATGGACAAGACCCTTCAGGGTGTTGTCGAACTGCGTTATCAGACCGTTGGCGGTGCGTGGACGCTGGATGAAGCTACCATCCTCAACATTTTGTCCAACGCTGTTCTGAATCCCCGCCGTACGACGTGGGAACAGATCGTCGATCTTCCGTTCCAGTTCCCGGTCATTGACCACCAGTGGGATCTGGTCGACATGGTCGGTGCGTCGGCTGTCGTCACTGCAATCTATGCCCTGCGTGACGCGGTGCGTGCCACTGGTGACGCTGCTGTTGATGATCACATCGCTGATGTTGCCAATCCTCACCAAGTTACCAAGACCCAAGTTGGTCTAGGTAACGTTGAGAATTTCCAGATTGCCTCCCTTGTGGAAGCTCAGGCTGGTACGGCTACTGATCGCTACATGACGCCGCAGCGCGTTGCCCAAGCCATCACTGCGCTATTGGGTAATGCTTTCGACGCTCACCTGGACGACTTCGCCAATCCGCATCTGGTCACTGCGACACAGGTCGGTCTGGGCGATGTTCAGAACTTCGGTATCGCTACACTTCAGGAAGCTCGTGACGGTATCTTGAACAATCGCTATATGACGCCTGCGCGTGTCAAGGACGCGATTGCTTTCCAGACTGCCACAACTCTTTCGCACATCACCGCGACTGACAACCCGCACAACACCACCAAGGCCCAGGTGGGTCTGGGTAACGTCGACAACTTTGCTACGGCTACGGTTCTCGAAGCGCGTTCAGGCCTTCTGAACAACCGCTTTATGACACCCGCCCTGACTCGCGAAGCTATCGCTTCTCAGTCGACTGGTGAACTGTCGGCTCATATCAGCGACGTCGACAACCCGCATCAGGTCAATAAAGAGCAGGTTGGTTTGGCGCTTGTCGAGAACTTCCCGATTGCCTCGCAGTCGGAAGCTATTCTCGGTACGGCGAACAACCGCTACATGACCCCGCTGTCTACCCGACAGATGTTCGATTCCCTGATCGGTACCCAGCTGACGAACCACATCAACGCCATCGACAATCCTCACCAGACTACCAAGTCTCAGGTCGGACTCGGAAACGTTGAAAACTTCCCGGTAGCCACACAGGCCATCGCTGAGGCCGGTTCGAGCGGTACGCACTACATGACTGCTCTGACTACCCGTCAGGCCATGCAGGCGTTCATGACGTCGGAAGGTGCTGGTGCTACAATCGCGGCTCACTTGGCGGATCTGAACAATCCTCACCAGGTTACCAAGGCTCAGGTGGGTTTGTCCAACGTCGATAACTACGCCACTGCCGACAACGCTCTCGCAATTGCTGGCACTGCTACGAATCGTTTCGTAACGCCGGCTGGTGTGAAGGCTCACGTTGACGCTGGTGTCGGCGCCGCCCTGACTGCTTTCGCTGCTCGTCGTGATAACCCGCACGTTGTCACTGCTGCGCAGGTTGGTAGCTACACCCAGGCGCAGGTCGATACCCTACTCCAGGGTAAGTTGGGTGAAACCGCTACTGCTGCTGACTCGGCTCGTCTGGGCGGTCGCGAACCTAAGGACGTCCTTGTACAGTTCCGCTACGCTGCGGTCAACCCGTACACGCAGGACGTCATGGGTGTCCCGACCATCTTCAATGCCGGTACCACGTGGACTCGCCTTGCCGCCTTTTTCATCCCGCTCGTGGAAGATCCGCTCGATCCGATGTCGGATCTGGTGTTCCAGGTCGTGGGTGGCGAAAGTCGCATTGCCAACGAGTCGCCGGTCTATCAGGTTCGCCTGAGCCTGCGCGACTTCAACGTCTTCGCCGTTGAGCAGTTGGCTGGTCCTGTCACTGACATCAAGTTCGGCTACACGTTCAACGCCACAACCGGTCTGGTGATGATCTGGACCCAGAATGGTCCGCGTCGTAACCCGATCACGGTTACCGTGTTGGGTCAGCCTCGTCCGTCGTTCATCAACTCGGGTGGTGTGCAAGACACTCCGCCGGCCGGCATCGTCTACCACCGTACGTTCAGCTACATTGGCGCCAACCCGAACTCCGACATGGAAGCGGGTGAACTGATCTTCGGCCGCAATGCGCGACAGACGGATGAGTTCGAGCCTGGTACTCTGGTCGAGTGGATCAACGTGATTGATAGTGTCGCTGACGTGACCACCGCTCAGGCGATGGCCAATGTGATGCGATTCGACTATCGTGACTGGATGGCCTCCTCGGCTTACGCTGAGAAGAACCGCCTTGCGGCTCTTACCGAACTGGACGATTGGGGCTACGACAACGCTATCGACGCCATGTCGTATTCTGCCGCCAGTACTACGCTGGTGACCAACCGTGCGGGTCAGCACTACACCAACTACTCGTTTGAGGTTGAGCTTTCGAGCGCTAACCAGAATGACGGTGCGTTGGGTGTCTGTGCGGCCTTTGTCCGTCAGAATGGTAAAGACTTCGGTCTGTATGTTCTGCGTACGCCGGGTGGTCTGGTGGTCGACTCTGCCAATCTTCCTGGCGGTGATATCTACAAGCTCTTCTCGGTAGGCATCAACCTACTGCAGGACGACGCCGTAGACATCGCCGGTACGAACGGTAACCTGGCGTGGGGCGATGGGGTACTGCATTCAAACCGCGGTACGATCGGCGCTTACAATGCCACTCCGACAACTGGCTGGGCGACCAATGGTGTTTGCCGCATCCGCGTTACGCGCGTCGGTGACATCATTACGATCAAGACCAGTAACTTTGGTTCGACAGACGTCGACGCCGGCCACACGGTCACTGTGGATCTCGCCTCTCGTCCTGAGTTGGCGATCTTCCGCGGCCCGACTACGTGGGGTGTCTGCGCCTTTGATCAGGCTCAGGGTCGTTTCAAGGTCATCAATCGTCCGGACGCGTTCCAGCCGTACGTACTGTTCCAACAGGACGCTAACAACGTCGACAGCTCGACGGTGAATCGCTTTAACGGTATTTCGTGGACATCGGAACCGATGACTATCGAGGGTCGTTTCGTGAAGCCGGGTCGTATCTACTATAGCGACATCAATGGGCGGATGTACTTCGCTCGTCGCGACGGTACGCTGCGTCCGATGTACATCGAGGCGTTCACTCGCGCCGACACCACTGTCCTGACACCGTAAGCGCATAAACTCCAGGAGAAGCGGGATGCCGACTACTGTCATCCAATACCCGCTCGATCTGACTGGCAATCTCCCCGGTAATCGCATTACCGGGGAGGTTCATGGTCTCGTTACCAACGCGAATCGAGCAATTGTTCCGAACTACGGCCCCTTCTATACGAAGAACCTGGTCGTGCGTTCACAAACCACCGGTCAGGTCCTCACCCCTGAGGTCCACTACCGGGCGGTTCAGCTGTTCCCTGAAGCCACACTGAAGACGGGTCAGGAAATCTGTTCTGTCGTTGTGATTGTTGACGAGACTCTGGGTAACCAGTTCTCGCTCGATTACAACACCATCGGTGGTGACTACAGTTCTTCCGTTTACGCCATCCAGCAGTTGATCGATAGTCTCGACATCGATGAACGTTCGGTAATCTGGGGTCAGATCATCGGTCGCCCGACCGCCTTCCCCCCGGCTCCGCACCTTCATGACCTTGGCGATGTCTACGGCTTCGAGTTCATCGTTGCGGCCCTTGAAAGCGTTCGCCGTGCCATCCTGTACGGTAACGAAGGTTCGCTCGATGAGATCTACGCTTACATCGACGCTGCGGATGCTGTTTTGTCCAACGCCATCAGCGGCTTTAACAGCGCACTAGCTGCCCACATCGCTGATCAGTCGAACCCGCATAACACCACCAAGGCCCAGGTGGGCCTCGGCGCTGTGCAGAACTTCGGCATTGCGACAACGCAGGAAGCTATCGATGGTACGATCAATACGGCGTACATGACACCCTTGCGAGTCGCTGAGGCGATCAACTTCCGAGTTGGTAACCTGAGCGCTCACGTGTCGCGTACGGACAACCCGCACAACACCACGAAGACGCAAGTCGGACTGGGTCTGGTGGACAACTATCAGACGGCATCGCTTGCTGAGGCTGAAGCGGGTACTCGCACCGATCGTTTCATGACGCCCTATCTCGTCCGCAAGGCGATTGAAGCGTACATGGGCGGTGGTGGTTCGACCACTCCGCCGACAGTCTCGCTGTCACCTTCGCCGTTGAGTAACACGCGTTCGGTAACTGGGTCGAGCGCCACTATCGTTTCGGACTACATCACACCCACGCTGGGTGGCGGTAACGGTTCTTACGCGGTAGCGTGGACGATTTCTGATCCGGGTGGTCGTGGCGGCGTGATCTCCGTTCAAACGCTGGGTAACCAAGCTCGCTTGTCGTTCAACGCTTCCGGTATGAATTCAGCCGGTTCGTTTGATCAGGTTGTCGCTACCCTTCGCTGTACGGTCACTTCCGACGGCTTGACGACCACAGCAGATGTGGTGGTGACTCTGCGCGCTGAACGTGCGGCTAATCCCCAGCCGACGATTACGCTACCTTCCTCGATCAGCAACAATCGCACCACGACCTCCTCGAGTGGTACTGAGTTCTCTGACTACATCACGCCTTTCTTGAATGGCGGTGATGGTAACTATACGGTTACCTGGGCAATTCAGAACAACGGTGGTCGACCTGGCGATATCTCGCTACAGACTTCGGGTAACCAAGTCCGTCTTCAGTTCAACTACAGTGGCTTGAACACTGTCGGTAATACTGATCAGATCACCATGGTCGTCAGAGGTACTGTGACTTCCGGTGGTCAAAGTTCGTTTGCCGATACCACCATCTACGTGCAGGTGGAGCGTGTTTCGAGCGGTGTGTTTACTGTCAGCTTCAATCCGGAAAGCGGTGGAGCGCTGTCGAAGTCGGCTACCACGACCCAGTCTTCGACGACCGTGCAGAGCGATCAGATGGTGGCAAGCTACGCTGTCGATCGAACATCCACTCTGACATGGAGTATCGTCGACTACGGCGGACGAGCGGGTGACATTTCGCTTGTGACCTCCAACCCACTGGGAGGTAGCGTACCTAGCGGCGACTCCAGAGCGCGCGTGACATTCACTGCTCGAAACATGAACAGTGCTGGTCAAAGTGACTCGGTCTCTGTCGTACTGCGCTTGACGATGACGGCAACTGACGGTAGCGGACTCTCGCAGTTCCAAGATCGGACGCTGACCCTCTCTGCATCGCGTGTTTCGGCAGGTGCTCCGACCGTCACTGTATCGCCAAATCCGTTGACTAATCTTCGGAACGTCACCACCTCGACTGCGACGGTCGTTTCCGACTACCTGACGCCTACGGGCGCCCTTGGTGACGGCAACTACACCTTCACTTGGTCGATTGTTGACAGCGGTGGTCGCGGTGCCGATATCGCTATTGAACAGTTGGGTAACCAAGCTCGCTTGTCGTTCGTCGCGCGTAACATGAACGCTGCTGGCCAGTCCGACACCGTGAATGCCGTCTTGCGCTGTACTGTGACATCCGCCGGTCAGACCGGTATTCGTGATGTCCCGGTCACGCTGACTGCTAGCCGTGTTTCCGCTGGTGTTCCGACAGTCTCGCTGTCGCCGACCAGTGTCAACAACGTTCGCGATTTGTTTGCCAACAGCGGTACCGTGGTTTCCGATTTCATCACTCCGAGTTCCACTCTGGGTGACGGTAACTACTCGTACACCTGGACGATTGTCAACGATGGCGGTCGAGCTGGTGCAGTGGCTGTTCAGACCTCGGGCAACCAAGGACGTTTGGCATTCACCGTTTCCGGTCTGTCAGGTGCTGGCGCTACGGACGTGGTCACAGCAACACTTCGCTGTACGGTTACCTCGGCTGGTCAGTCTTCTTCGGCCGATGTGGTGGTCACGTTGCGTGCCAATCGTCAATACGCCACCCTACCCCCGCTCCAGAACCTTGGTTTTGAGTCGGGCGATACAGGCTGGACCAAGACGGGCACGACGAACATTCTGTCCGGTGGTGGTTTTGCCGGTAGTTGGTTCGCTCGCGTCACCTTCAACGGTGGCGGGTCTTCCGGCCTCGTCAACCAGGGCTTTGAGCCGACCACGCCTGGCTCGGTGGTTCAGGTCGCCTGCCGCGTCAGAGCGTACAATGCCGCTGACCAGGTTGGTGGGCAGATCCGTCTGATCTGGTGTGACATTGAAGGTAATCAGCTCGACAGTGTGTCTGGTAACGAAGTCAACGTCACGGCTGGTACTGGTTGGTCGATCTCCTCGGCTACAGGTACAGCTCCTGCCGGCGCGCGCTACTACACCCTACAGGGTGAGGCGTTCGTGGTTCGCTCCACCGGTGTGGTAGAGTTCGACTCGTTCGATCCTGCCTATACTGGACCGCCGGGAGGCGGTGGTGGTGGCGGAGGCGGTGGTGGCGGTGGTGGTGGGGGTGAAAACCCCGAGAACCCCGTGATCATCCAGTAAACTGTAACGAATAATCGGCGGGAGGGAAACCTCCCGCCCTTTATTCTGGATCTATCAGGAAGAAGTAATGAAAGAGATCATTCCGCAACAGTTGTCCGAGGACGACCTGGCTGTTGCCAAAACTTTTCACCAGTTCGACGCAAGACTGGAAATCCAATACGACGACAATGCCTCATTGCGTCTAGACAAAAACTATTGGCGGGTAACGAAGTCCTTCAAGTACTACGTCGGTAATCGTGAAGACGACATCTGGGTCCATGTCCCAGCAGGTTATCTGACAGACGGCGCTAGCGTACCTAGACCTTTCTGGTCGATCGTTCCGCCATGGGGTAGGTACGGTCAAGCAGCAGTAGTACACGACCTCTTGGTGGAAAAACTCTTCTACTTCGTGAAGGGCGAACGGGTGACTATCTCACGTCACCACGCTGATCGTATCTTCCTTGAAGCCATGAAGGTCGCTGGAGTTAACTGGTTTCTGAGACATCTCATGTACCGCTCAGTGAGTCTCTGGTCACGCCTAAAGCCCAAGACTAATAAGCGGCGGTACGAGCTTAAACAACGACTCGAAACAGAATGGAGTCAGTAATGCAAACACTGAAAATTGGCAGTAGCGGTAAAGCTGTCGAACAACTACAGGCTGCACTGGGTGCGAGCCTGGGTCGTCGAATTGTTGTCGATGGCCAGTACGGTCCAAGAACTACAGCCGCAGTTTCTGATTTCCAATACTCCCGGGGACTGCCCCGTACGGGTATCGCAGATACCGCCACATTGTCGGCCCTCGGCCTTATCCAGGAGAAGATCGTGGAAGGTCCAAAACATAGCTTCAAGCCCGGTCCCGCTACCAAGCTTACACCTTTCGACTTTGTCGAGGTTGCAGGTCAACTACAGGTACCGGTAGCTGCCCTCCGAGCCTTCGCTGAGGTCGAGGCTGGTGGAAGCGGGTTCCTAGCGAACGGTCTACCCAAGATCTTGTTTGAACGCCACATCTTCTGGCGCCAGCTTGGGAGCGAAGGACTGCTAGACCAGCGAGCTGCTTTCCACAAGCAGTGCCCTGACATCTGCGGACCTACCGCATATACCAACAAGCGCGACGCGGCACCTGGCGACAGGTATATCAATGGTGAAGGTAACTACGAGCGACTGGAAGCAGCGATGGCCATTTCCCGCACCGCTGCGCTCAATTCGTGTTCTTGGGGCATGTTCCAGGTCATGGGTTTCAATGCCGTACCTATTGGCTACTCCTCGACTCAGGAATTCGTTGACCGGATGTTCGAGTCCGAAATGCGACACCTGGAATCAGTGGCTCGTTTCATCTTGAAAGATCGTCAGCTTGTAACGGCCCTGAGGGCTCTGGATTGGCGTACAGTGGCTGCCAGATACAATGGTCCGGCTTTCGAGAAGTTCAACTACCACACCAAGATGGCTACGGCCTACGAGAAGTGGTCTAAGGTGGCCTGAGAGGTCGTCCGAGAGTCAACCGCAGACCTAGTGGCTCTCAAACTCCGAACGCCTTAGAAAGCTCTCCAAGCGCTTCTAGAGCCACACGGCATAAGACCCCCTCTACCCGTTAGGGTAGAGGGGGTCTTATGTCCTTACCTAACCTCAACAGGAATCAGAAGTTCTTCGCCTTCTTCAACCGGTTGGGTGGTATTGGGGGGAGGCGTGTTTCCGTTGGAGGGAGGATTCGTGGGAGCGGGTTGGGGCGCCGGAGCAGGAGCAGGAGCGGGTGCCTGTCCAGCGAAAGCGCGTACCATATCGCCCATGACCCTCGCGATTCCTTCCAAGGACCGGCCATCGGGAGCTTGACCAGTCTTAACTGCCGTGATTGACATCGCTGCTGCAAGCATCAAACCCATCAACGTTACGCCACCGCCCAACATCAGCGGCATCACGACACGTAGATTGATCTTTCTCTTCAGCAACGGTTTTTCGACTTCACTCGGTTTCTCATCTTTTTCACGTTCAGGCTCGTCGTCTTCGTCTCGCTCGCGCGATTCTTCTTCGAGGACGCGCCCTTCAGCGTCTAGACGTAGAGAAAGCACTCTCATCAAACTCTTGGCTGAGAGTAGCCTTACCATCTTACTGACTTCCGTACCGGTGTCTTCCAGTTTGGCTTGTCGGTCGATGGGAAGTTCGGAGTTAATCACATCCAGGAGGTTTTGACCCCAGGAGAAATCCTTCAACGGTTTGCTACCTGCACGGTTCAGCAAAACGTCGACATTCATGTGTTTCTCTCAGAACGTAGGTTTATCCAGATTGTCCAGAATGAACTTGGCGCGGGACATCGCAACCGCGATGGCGTCGATGCTGTGTTCATCTAGATTCTGGATGTCGATGTTGTCAGGATTGAGTAGGTTTCTCAGGGACAACACTCCTTGCTTCACGTCGTCCTTTACGGAACCTTTACCCTTTACGCCCACTGCTAGTTTAGCAGTGGGCGGGTCGACGAGGAGAAGGGGCTTGAAGTCATCGTATCGCAGGACTGCTCTGCGAATGGCAGTCAGGCACTCGGTCAACGCCGCAAAGGCTTGAGGAAATCTTCCCATATAGGGAGACTCCGAGATGATCGAGTGGGGTTGGATGTAACTGAAGTACCCGAACAGGGTATCTTCATGTGCCATCAAACGCGCCACTCGTTCACCATGCCACTGAACCACGTTCGGGTATGAACGAATTAGATCATTGGCGTCAAACGTTCGAGCATCGAGCAAGACGATATCTCTCGTTACCAGATCGACATCCAGCGCACAAGCACCTAGCGTATTACTGCCAGGGTCGATACCGACAATGCGGTATCGCGTCGGATTGTCTGGCTGAAAGAGCATCGTTTAGATACCCGGAGCCAGGCCAATCAGCGGTTCGGTGGCACCCAGCTCGAGCTTGTACTCGAAGCCGTTGTTGGTGTAACCGACAGAGTAGTGCGCAGTGATGAATGTAGTGATCTGGGCAGCGATGGCTTCGACGTAGTTGAACGTACCGCCACCGGCCGCCGGAGCGGTCACGATGCGATCGACACCGGCTACCAGGCCGATCTCGGAGATCACCGCGTAGAGTTCGTTGTCGTACATGATGCGACAGACTTCGATCAGCTCAGCCACGTCTTGAGCAGTGAAGTCCAGGTCGAGGATGGCGCTGGTCGACAGGTAGTCGCCGGTGGTCGTAACGACGCCAGTGGCCGGAATAGCCGGCTGCACCGGGTTCAGGTTCGCGCCACTGGGAACGAACGGAGTCGTGGTCGTGACGTTGTTGGCGACCGAGTTATACAGCATGTCGGCCACAACGCCAGTGAGGTCGAGCTTCTTCAGATAGTAAGCGACGTACTGTTGACCATTAACCGTGATGATCTTACGCATGGCGTACTTTTCACGCTCGCCAACCGTCAGGTCGTTCTCCGGAGTACGGAGAAGGAACGGCAGCGCGTCGAACAGTGCGGCATCGCCAGGGCTGTGCTGCACCGGCGAGACGTACGGATGACCGTCGGCGCCTACGGCATTGCGGTGGCCACCCTTACCGATGCAGAAGTAGCGAACGCGCGGTACGTCGTTGGCGTTCGGCTGCAATTCGGGATAGACGTCGTACTTTTCGTTGAGGGTCGTATTGGCGACCGGGGTGTACGGAAGCCCGAGCAGCAGCATGGTCTGCAGGCGCGAGCCGTAAACGGAGCGAGTGATGATGTGCATGAGGCACCTTTTTCCAGATGTTCAACTTCGAAGACCCTCTTACGACCTGAGGGTCGAAAAGGCGACTAGAGCAGCGTCACATTATAGCGCCACCGCTGGTAAAATACTACTGGGCATAAGGAGGGGCTAGTGCCCCTCCTTACCCTTTATGTCATGATGTGTTTTTTCAAACACTCCGGTACTTCGGGCCACTTGACTTCGTATGGGAACCCGAGTTGCGAAGGCACGTCGCGAAGGGTCTGGGCGAATTTCGCTACCTCATGGACTTGATGTCCGCCAAGTTCTGAGGACAAACCAAAACGCTGCTGGTTCTGATATTTGTCTAATACGTCCAAAGCAACCTTCAACATCTGGTCGCGTTGATGGCGAACGTAAGCTTTTGCGAGCAACATACCCTGCCTCGTCTTGCGTTCTTTACCCAGTGGCCATCTTGGCGCACTGCAGTTACAACAAATCTGCTGCATGTCTGAACTTACCTTTTAAAGCGGGGCTCCTCGACGAACGTTCAAATATAGCGTGATAGTGTCGAGGATGACGCTGTCGGAAACTCTTCTGATCGAAACAGAGAGATAGCTTTCGATTTCGTGATTGAACGTAGTGCTGGAAGTCAAGGTCCATATACGCTGCTGACCGAGACTGTGCCAGGTACCAAGAGCCGGGCCGCTGGTCGGGTTAGCGCCAGCGCTGTAGATGGCCCTGACCTGATAATCACTACCGTTGACTCCTGTACCCCATTCGCCGACAATCGGGAAGTCGCCGACACTACCCTCGACAGTGTAAGCCTTGCCGTCTGGATCCAGTCTGTAACCGGCGGTAAGGGTTCTGAAACTACCTTCCTCAGCCTGATCGGTGATGAACTGGTCACTGATCTGTACATTGGCTACGACGTTAGTGGCATTCAGAAACTGCGACAGCCTCAGCGCGTTTGGGTCGGTAGCAATGGCGTTGTTGGCAGCGATATTGGGAACTCTAGCACCGCCACGGTTGTAGGCCTTTAGGTTGTTGGCGACGCCACCGAACTCAGCCTTGACTTTGGTCAAACTAACTGGTGCGGTTACTGGCATAGTCAGTCACCAGTCGGCGCAGGTGGTACGTTCAACCCGGAGAAGTTGTATTCCGTAGCGTTGGTCGGATAAGCCGAAATGTCATTGTTCTCAATGGCGCGTAGCTGGGCCGCCATCATTGCCGCGCGCTCATTGTGGAAGTTGTCGTAAGCACGCTTCATGATTACCATCACACCGGCAATCGAAACGTTCGACAAATCCACGCCTGTTACCGGGTCAAGGTCGCCAGCTTTGGCTGGTCTTTCAGCCAGTCTCGGTGTCAAGTCGAGACGAAGAATGTCCATCTCGTTACCAACCGGCACGTAGCGATTTTCGACGCGCAGGAAGGGCGAGCCAGTGAACAGAGCTTCGATGCTCTGAACTGAAGGATTGTAGAGGAGCTGCGTTTGATGCGCAATCATCTCGGTCAGGATGCCAGGACCGAGAAGTTTAAATCGGGAGTTGGGAGTGCTCATGTTTAACCCTGTGTTATCTAAGCTGGAGCGAGTGGGGAGGTTACCCTCCCCACTCTTATGCCGTCAGCGCTTCAGAGAAGCAATCAGTTCCGCCATCTGAGCTTTGAGTGTGTCAAGCTCGTCACGCATCGTGACAATGGTTTCCTTGAGGACTACCGACTCATCCTCCAAACGATTGACTTGTTCGGAGAGTACAGCGGTGATTTTTGCATACGACAGATTGAGGGTGCCGTCTCCACGCATGCCGACGAGTTCCGGATACAGGACCTGTACTTCCTGAGCCACAAAGCCAACGTCAGCCTTCATGGTGTCTTTGTGCAAGTACTGTACCGGACGCAGTCTTCCGCGATTGGTTAGATCGCGAATGCCTACCTTACTGCGAACGTCCGACGTGATGACGAAGTCGGCAGCAAGGAACTGCGCACCACCAGTGGTACCGTTGTAGGCGCGTACATACGTCGAGTCTTCCGCATTGATACCAACGCCGTAGGTCGCGTTGAACCAACCCGTAGCGCCGTTAGAACGGAACCAGTTGCTGCAAGACATCGAGTTGACAACACCGGAATCGTAACCCGTCCAGAATCTAGTGGCGGTCAACGTACCGACGAAAGTGCCGTTACCTGCAGAATCCAACTGCATCCGATCGCCCTGCGTGTTGTGGAACATGCGCATGATGTTACCAGTCGCATACCACACCCATGCTTGAGCGGATCCACCCGTTCGATCGTGAGTAACCCAAGCCGCATTAGAACCAGTCGTTACCGGCGCGCCTTGGAACGTCGGATCGGTACTCAGTACGTTGTTACCGGAACCGGTACTCGATGTAACTCCCGTACCGCCGCGTGCAACCGCCAATGTACCTGACGTAATGTCCGCTGCACTGTGTACGTGAGCTGTCGGAGTTCTAGCGTTGCTCAAACGGGTGTCGTCGGCTCTAACGACCTGCGTGGTGTTAGAGGTACCTGACGAAGCTACAGGCAGTCTAGCAATATCGAATGTACCTGCAGTGGTGCGGGACGCATTCAAAGCCAGCGGCCAGTCACCAGCAAAATCGGTAGAATCAACCTGGAGTCTCAGGATACTACCCGCACTCCAACCGATATAGAGTTTGTTAGTAGCCTGACTGGTACCGCCACCCTGCTGTACCGGTGTAAACCCGAGAGCGTCCTGTTTGCTAGAAGGTGAGAAGTTACCGCTATGCCAGACTGTGTTACCGCCATATGTCAGTGTACTCACACCGACAAACAGTTGGCTACCGCCAGCACCGTTGTCGAGACGTAGTCTGGGATTGGCGCTGGCACCGGCGGAGTCATAGCTCCAGAAACTGAAATTACCATCGGCTTCAAGTACTTGTGCCCAACGTTGGTTACCGCCAGACCATCCAAAACCGAGAATGATCTGCTGGGTATCGATTGTCCCATGCCTATAGCTTTGCGCTACCCAGGTATACGTAGTGTTGTTGTTAACACCACCGCCGCCTGTCGCACTTAGCACACCGCCGGAGAGTGACAGACCGCTGCCGATGGAGATTTCTTCAACCACGCCCGAACTTGCAGTGGTACGACCTAGCAGTCTGGCCGTATTCATCGTAATTGAAGTAATGCCCTGCGTACCGGTGTGGTTTGCTCTATTCAGAAGAGTGGCGTCAGGGCTATTTGCAGTTGCGCCATCGGCGACGTTGATCAACGTACGGACTTGAGCAGCGGTTAGTGCCGAAGGCGCTGCGGAAGAGCCCGTGTTGTTACCGAGGATTGTAGCGGTTGCGATATTCGCCAACTTGGCCAACGTAACTGCGCCGTTGTCAATCGTCCATGTAGCACCCGATGCCGATACGGTAATGTCACCCTTATCACCATCGGTTAGGGTCGGAATGACGACAGCGCCGGTCTGTCCGTTGACGGACTGTACGGGTGCAGCCGCTGACGCCCTGGCAGTGGTGAAGTAAAGGTTGGTACTACCTTCAGGAACTGCATCGGTGGTTCCAGGCGATGCCGTGATCTCCGAATAGATACTACCGGACCAACGGAACGATCTGTTGTTGTCGGTCGTGATGTAGATCTTACCAGTTTCGCCAACTGCGGGCAGGCTTCCAAAATTAGCAAACTCCAGTACGTCATCGACGTATGAAGGTAGTTGGCCCGCAGGTACACGACCAGATGCGTCGAGTTGTGCGACGCCGTTCGCCACCCCCAGCAATGCACTGCTGAGTCTGGCGTCAAGCGCAGTCTGGAGCCCGGCCGTCTTAGCGATTGACAGAGCACCATCAGCGACGGCGGTGTTTAGCGAGATGTTCGACGAACCATCAAAGTTAACACCAGTTGCCGTGACGATACCAGTTAGGTCGATAGTTCTCGCAGTCGCTAGACGTGTGGCAGTTACGGCATTGCCCGTGATACCAATGTCCCATGTCCCTGATGCCCCGCTACCTGTCTTAGACGGAGCGTAGTCGGCTACTTTCAACCCCACGAAAGCCGTGGAGGCGATTTGAGTCGTATTGGTAGCGACCGGAGCTGTGGGTGTGGAAGGCGTACCGGTAAAGGTTGGCGATGCCAAATCAGCCTTAAGATTTAGCGCAGTCTGGGTAGCCGTGGAAATAGGCTTGTTCAGGTCCGAAGTGTTGTCAACGTTACCCAGACCTACGTCAGCCTTCGTACCGTTCAGGCCGGTTACGTTCAGGGTGACGTTGGCACTACCGTCGATGGACGCCGAACCATCTACCTTGCCCGATAGCGTCAGAGTCCTAGCGGTGGTCCATCTTGCGGCCGTCTGTGAAGTGACAGCTGTATTCGCATCAGCACTGACCCAAACGTACTGATCCACACTCCAACGATAGAGGCGATTGTTGGAACGATCCAGATAGAGGCGATTAGCAACACCAGTGGCTGGGAAATTGGCAAGGGCCGGATATTCGGACAAGCTGTCCTGAACATCGAGGTATTGTGCAGGTACTTTCCCACCGACGAGTGGTGCTACGGTATCGCCGACTGCGTTGGCATCCAGCTTATTGTCAAGCGCTGTCTGCAGGCCTGCCGTTTTGGCGATAGTTAGAGCACCGTTGGCGATAGTGGTAGAAAGTACGACATTACCGCTACCATCAAAACCGACAGGTACCGCGGTGACAATACCTTCAAGTGAGAAGTCTCTGCTATTGTTCAGCAACGATGCCCTAGCAGCCAGTCCGGTGATATCGATGGACCAGCTTCCTGAAGCACCCAAACCTGTCTTACTAGGCGCGTAGTCGGCAACCTTCGAAGCTACAAAGGCGGTCGATGCAGCAATCTGGTTGTTCGACGCTAGCGGTGCCGTGGGGATGGTCACCGTACCGGTAAAGGTGGGGGATTCCCGATTAGCCTTCAGATCCAAAACCGTCTGAACAGCTGTAGATACAGGCTTGTCGATGTCCGCAGTGTTATCGACATTACCCAAACCTACGTCGGACTTGGTAACGTCAATCGAAGTCACAGTAAGCGTGACATCTTGACTACCGTCGATACCGACAGAACCAGTGGCCTTACCACTCAGGGTAAGTGTTCGCTCAGTGAACCACTTAAGTGCAGCGGTGGATACAGCAGCGGCAACGCCAACATTCACGTAGATGCTACCCGACCATCGGAAGATGTCGCCTGTGTCCAGGTCGATATAGAACTTACCCGATTCGCCGGTCACTGGGAACGCACTGAACGTGTTGAACTCCAGTACGTCATCAAAGAAAGGCGGAATCTGTACTAGCGGTACCTTACCGTCAGCGTCGAGCGTTGCGACACCCAGCGGTACTCCCATTAGGGTGGTGTCGATCTTCGCATTCAGAGCGGACTGAAGGCCCGAGGTCTTAGCAATCGACAACGCACCGTCGTTGATAGTTGCCGTAAGTGTGACGTTACCACTTCCGTCGAACGAGACGGCAGCGGCGTTGATTACACCGTTGATAGCAAAGTCTCTAGCGACGCTTAAACGAAGTGCGCTGTTGACAGTATCACCAACGTTTACCTTACCGGCCAGACTTCCCTGTACGTCAGCGATGTCGTCAACCAGACCAAGTAGATCACTTTCGATACCAGCTAGCTGCGTATCGAGGCCGCTAATGGCCGATGTCGGTAGTGCGTTAGGCGGTACAGTCACCGTCAGCGTAACGTCTTGCGATCCATCGATCGCGACTGCGCCAGTGAAAGGACCAGCCAATGAAATCGTTCGAGCAATCGGCCACACGCTCTGTGACAGGTTGTTCTCGATGTTGTCGATACGGGTTACGAGGTCGCCATTGATGAAGACCTGCAGCGTATCAAGTCGGGCGTTGAGTAGACCGCCCGGTGTAATGACGGTGACTCGATGTTCGCCCTCAATGAGGCCGACCGGTGGCCGTCCTGCAAGACTTTGGAAAAGAAGCGACATGTTCTTGCATCCCTTGAGTTGAATAAAGAAAGGGTAGGGGAGCATTAGCTCCCCTACCCTCCTTGTGACGCGTGTCAGATAGGCTGACGATTCTTAGGCAATGAGGGAACCCACACGCCACCAACGCGCACTTTTGACAGACCTGGTGCCATGACTCCCGCTGCTCGAATCTTCGGAGTACTAGGCCTCCACCCCAAAGTAGCTACTTCGGGGTAAAGAGCGACCAGTACCAAACCAGAGCTTTGGATGTTTCCATCCGGAGCAGTGGGTGTCCAAGTGTAACTACCGGCAGTGGGTGCCGTTCTCTGTGCGGTGACACCGCACCAGAAATCGACAGACAAGATCTCGCGCAGCTCAGAGAAACCTGTCGGGGTGCCGTCGGCGCTACTCATCGTGGCCTGATTCTCAGGTATCCAGAATCCGACCAACAATGCGTCAACTTGTGTCGTGGTGATCGAAATCGACCACGGCGCGGTAGAGTCGTCCAACTTCACCGACTGAACGGAACTTACACCGCCAGAGACAACTACAGTGAAGATCGAAATGTAACCATCACTCTTGGCGGAGGTGACCACCAAGTTCGACGACGCAGAAGTAATCGTGCGTCGACTCACTCGATACCAAGACCCGCCGGAGACGATGAATCCACTCTGGCCGTTCTCTACAGTCGAGTACGTCCCGCCTTGACTGTCGCTTAGAGTAGGGGGTGCTGAACTACCCTGCCAGATCTCCAAGACGAGTACCACATCACCCACCGATACTACATCACCTACAGTTGAAGTGGAACTTACTGAGGTGTAACCGATTGCCGAACTGTCAGAGACTGTCGGAGCAGGCATTTCTCATCTCCTTAAGTCACGGCAATTAGAAGTCGGTGTCGATGTAGCACGAAGCCAAAGCAATGCCGATCACGGAACTGGTACCACCCACACTCATCCAACCACGTGGGGCGAGGAAGGTAGTGGCTGTCGGTAGGCCGGTGGTTACGGAACCTTCCGTCGTATTGCCGGTGCTGATGTTGATCACTTTGTAATAAACGATACCGCCACCCGGGGGGGCGAAGAGCAATAGCTCCCATCCAACGGAACGGTCGGTTGTCGGTACTGGGAAGTTGGAACCAAGATCGATCGCCGACGCCGTACCTGAACCGTCGTTATGGAAGAAACGCATGTTAGCGTCAGCAGCTCCCCAACCTACACCTAGGATGTTCGTCAACGTACTCGGCTCAACGTCCGTCGGTGCGGCTGTCGAACCCTGCATGCCAACAAACATTCGGTTAGTGGCCGTAGCCGCGCCGGTCGCGTTACCGAAGGTGACAATCAGGTGAAACCCACCAAGATTGCCGCCGGCGCCAACTGTCCACATTGCGGCGCCGTATCGCCATCCGGCTACAGCGGTCGCTGCGGCTGTCGTGACTAGATACTCGACTCGACGAATACGAGTATAGATATTGGTCGCCGCCACGTTTACAGTGGTCGCCGTTCCGGTTGCCGTCATCGCCGCGGCGCCGACCGCGGTAATCGTGGTCGAGTTACCAGCCGCCAACCACTGTGACACCTTGTTGCGACCAGTGTGAGGTTGGAGAGTAGTATCGAGTCCGGAAGGACCGACCATCTTCAACATCATTCGACCGCCGATGGACTCGGTGTATAGCGCCAAGGAACTCGCCGGGGCCGAAGTCGGAGAACTACCGAAGTTCAGTACCAGATGTCCGTTGGTAATACTCACACGCGCGGCGCCATCAAACGCTCCGGCGTTGTTGAACTGAACCTGGCCGGTCGTACCGCCCGGAGAACCGCCACCACCACCGCCTGCAGGAACAGCCCACGTACCGTCAGCGCGTAGGAACGCGGTAGTACCGCCGGGCGAGGTGGGAACCAGGCCCGCCGCTGTGGTGTTGAAGTTCGGCAGGAGAGCAGCGACCTGAGCGCCTGACAGAGCGACCGGCGCTGCCGCAGTACCCGTATTGTTACCAATGATTGAGTTAGCCGCCAGATTAGCCATCTTGGCCAATGTGACGACACCGTTATTGATAGTCGCACTTAGCGCGACGTTACCCGCGCCAGTGAACCCAATAGCGGCGGCAGTGAGTTCACCGCCGATTGAAAAGTTACGGCTCGTTTGCAGTGCCGTGGCTGTACCGGCATTTCCCGTTACGGAAATACCCCAGGTGCCGGAGGCGCCCGCACCTGTTAGTGAAGGAGCCAGGTTACCGACCTCAGATCGGACGAACTGAGTCGTCGCGATCTGAGTCGTGTTAGTACCTGCCGTCGCTGTGGGGGCCGTTGGCACCCCCGTCAGCGAGGGAGAAGCCAAAGGTGCCCGAGTGGCGACAGCGGTATCCACGTACTGCTTAGGCGTAGCTTCCAACGCAGCTGTAGGGTTGCCAGGAAGGAGTAGCGGGAAATTCCACTTGGACATGTCTTTTAACCCAAAATGATGGCCTGATATTGACCAGCGGTCGGCACAGTCGCGAACTGAATCTGGACAGTGTTGACCGTGTTGGCCGTATAGGAGGCGTATTCGATGAGGTTGGTGTTGACATCACGGAGGAACACCACCAACGCTCGTGTATTGAGGTTGTGGGTGAACTCAAAGAGCTGCGTGGTACCGTCACCAAATGTAGCCGACACTACCTTGCGCGGCACCAACGTGGTGTCGATAGCGACACCCGAAGCCGTGACCGAGATGCCGGTGTAAGCGCGAACGCTGAACGTACCGCCGACGAGGTCCAGGCCGTTACCAGCGTTATAGGTAGCACCGGTGGCGAACTGAATCCAGGTCTGGTTGGTGGTACCGACAGTGATCGTACCGCTCGTCTGGAGATACCACTGCTGACCAGCGTGCGTACCTTCCAGAACCAGCGTCAACGCACCGGTGGTCAGGCGGCCCTGAATAGCGTCTGTAGCGCGCGACCAGGCGCCAGCGGCGACAACGTAAATGCCGTTTTCAGCAGCATCGGTCTGGTTCTTGACGAGCACGCGATCGCCAGCAGCCACGGCAACAGCACCAACCGTCTGTGTACCAGACAGCGTGATGTTAGCGGTCGTAGCAGTACGTACGGCATCCTTCGGGTCAAGACCCGAAGCAGCGTTAGCGACGACCGTGTCAACGTACTGTTTGGTGGCAGCGTGAAGCGGGTTGGAAGGATCGCCCGACAGAGTCAGTAGACCAGTCATCGTATCGCCAGCGCGGTTTACCGGAGTGTAACCCAGGCTAGCCTGCTTACCGTCAAGAGCCGCTTGTAGGCCGGATGTCTTGGCGATGGTAAGGGCGGCGTCAGCGATGGCGGTCGACAGGTTGACGTTACCAGTACCGTCGAAGCCGATACCCGTCGCAGTCACTACGCCCGAGAGCGAGAACGTGCGCGATGTCTGCAGCGCGGTGGCCGTAGCGGCATTACCAGTCGTACTAGCGCTGTCGACGTAGCCCTTAGAGGCGGCGTCGGTGGCGACAGTCGGCGTGGCCAGCGAGGTGATTCGCTGGTTGTTCAGGTTGACAGCCGCCGTCGGGGCAGCCATCTGATCCAGACGACTGGTACGGACCTGCGTGTCAAAGTTGGAAATGGTGCTGGCCGTCTGCGTACCGGTGTGGTTAGCACGCGCCAGTGGATCCGTAGCAAGAGCACTCAACGGAATGTTGGTGGCCTTACGAGGGTCCAGGTTGAACCAGCCGGTACCGTCATGGTAACGCGGCGTCTTGATGATGCTGTCGTAGTAGAACAGCGCTTCTGCACCCGTCGGGGCAGCCGCAAGGCTCTGGAAGCGCGCGTTCCGAAGTTCGAGTCCCAGCAAATTAACTGGAACATTAAAACGATGTTCGGACATTGAGAGTTACCTCAGTTTAGATAAGCGGTACCAGACATCGCTCCGGCAAAGCCGATTCGAAGTTGGTTGGCGGAAATGTACTCAACAGCGCCAGTGACATTCGTTCCAGCACTATCCTGAACAGCCACCGACGGGAACTTGTTCAGGTTGTGCGTTACCAACCAGCTGTCCGAAGGGGTCATCTGGTCGTGTCTGTAACTCTTGTCACCACTATCGAGAACGATGTCTTGGGTACCGTCGAAAGGTACTCCGTTGATGGTGCGGGGAATCGCAAGTTTCTGCGCGGCAACTGCTGTAGCCCCAACGTCCAGCTTTCCAGCCAGATCGATCTCGACACCGGCGACGCGGTAGGTCACGTCGTCGATGTCAAACTGCAACCCCAGCAACGACGCAGAAAGTCCATTGACTGCGCTGGTGCTGAGTGCGCCATCAGGAACTGTTG
>ERZ1066118.354-NODE-354-length-45931-cov-20.014823_pt1 | contig 45931 bp, 40 predicted proteins | sample MGYA00382765_ERZ1066118 | MGnify/ENA primary metagenome ERZ1066118 (study PRJEB33369, sample SAMEA5778348) | biofilm metagenome | biome: Industrial cooling water; feature: Water cooling tower basin; material: Biofilm | place: United Arab Emirates | collected...
CCGTTCCTCTTCGAGGGGCGCAAGCGCATGCGGCAGGCGGAGCAGGGCATCGCCGAGATGCGCAAGCACGTGGACACGATGATCGTCGTGCCCAACGAGCGGCTGCTCGCCGTCGTGGGCAAGGGGATCCCGTTCCAGGACGCGCTCAAGAAGGCCGACGAGGTGCTGCTCCACGCGACGCAGGGGATCTCGTCGCTCATCTCGGTGACCGGGCTCGTGAACGTCGACTTCGCCGACGTGCGGACGGTGATGGAGAACGGCGGCTCCGCGCTCATGGGCACCGGCATGGGGCGCGGGGAGAACCGCGCGATGGAGGCCGCCCAGCAGGCGATCTCATCGCCGCTGCTCGACAACGTGAGCGTCAGCGGCGCGACCGGCGTGCTCGTCAACATCACCGGCGGCGCCGACCTCACGCTCGGCGAGGTGCACCAGATCAACGAGATCGTGCACGACGCGGTGGGCGACGACGCCGAGATCATCTTCGGCGCCGTGCACGAGCCGGCGATGCAGGGCGAGATCCGCGTCACGGTCATCGCCACCGGGTTCGACAAGATCCTCTCGCTCGGCGGCTCGGCGGAGCCGGCCCGCGGGCCGAGCGTGCTGCCGTTCCCGGCCCGCGATGGGCGGGGCTTCGGGAATCAGTCGGCCGGGGCGACGGGGACGCATGGTGCCGTTCCGGGCCCCTCGCGCGTCCTCTCGCCGGCGCCGCGCGCGGTGCCGAGCTCCATGCCTGCCTCCGAGGGGCCGCGCCCGCGCGCCGGCGGCTTCTCGGCGTACGACCGCGCTGGCGCGCAGGACCTCCACGACATGGAGATCCCGACGTTCATCCGCCGCCAGATGGACTGAGCCGGCCGCATCGCTCGGTTCGTCTGCGGCCGCCACCCGGCCGCCGTGCAGTCTCCCTCCGCACTACCGCCCGCCGCATCACCGCTGGCCGCCGATCGTCGCGCGCCGGTGCCCCGCCGTCCCCGCCGCCGCCCCGCCGCCGCCGTGACCGCCCTGGTCGTGGCGGCCGCCGCGGGCATCGTCGGGTTCGATGTCGTGCATGGCCCGCCCGCGCCCCCCGAGCCGCCGCTGGCCGCGTTCCGCGTGCCGGTGGGTGTCACCGCCGCGCTCCCGCCGTGGCTTCCGCGCTGGCAGGAACGGGTGGAGCGCGTGGGCTCCGGCGAGACCCTCGTCGACGCCCTGAGCCGGGCTGGTGTGAGCCGTACCCTGGCCGCCCGCGCGGTGCGCGAGGCCGGGCCCCTCGCCCGGATCCCGGCCCGCGCCGGGAGTGCCGTCTACCTGCGCGCCCTCGCCAGCGACTCGCAGCCGGCGGAGATCACCTACCGCCCCGAGGCTGACCGCGTCGTCCGGTTGACGTTCCTGCGCGGCGCCTGGCGGGCGCGAGAGGAGCGGCTCGCGTGGACGACGGACACCGTGTCGGCCGCCGCGGCCGTGCGCTCCTCCGCCGCCAACGCGCTCGACTCGGCGCTGGGCGGCACGCTCACGGCCGGCGCGCGTGACGGGGTCATCGACAAGCTCGCGAGCGTCTTCGAGCACCGGGTGGACCTGGACGACGACCTGAACGCCGGCGACTCGGTCCGGGTGGTGGTCGAGCGGCGAACCGACCCCGAGGGCACCCCGCGCGAGGCGCGCCTGCTCGCGGCGTCGCTCACCGCGGGCGGCCGGCGGGTGGAGGCGGTGCGCTTCCGCAGCCGCGGCACGTCGTCCGACTTCTTCGACGGCGCCGGCAAGTCGCTCCGCGAGGCGTTCCTCCGGGCGCCGCTCGCCTTCCGGCGCGTGAGCAGCCGCTTCGGCATGCGGCAGCACCCCGTGCTCGGCGTGTGGCGGATGCACGCGGGGACCGACTACGCGGCTGCGTCCGGCACCCCGGTGCGCACGGTCGGCGACGGCGTGGTGCTGTTCGCGGGGTGGAAGGGCGGCTACGGCAACGTGCTGGAAATCCGGCACGGCAACGGGTACGTGAGCCGCTACGGCCACCTGCGCGGCTTCGCGAGCGGGGTGCGGCGCGGGGTCCGCGTGACCATGGGGCGGACGGTCGGGTACGTCGGGACCACCGGGCTCTCGACCGCGCCGCACCTACACTTCGAGCTGCTGGTCGGCGGGGCGCAGCGCGACCCGGGCGCGGCGCTCCGTCGCGCCTCGACTGACGTGATCGGCCGCTCGGAGCGCGACGCGTTCGAGGCGATGCGCGCCCGCCTGCTTGGCCGCGTGGCCGACGGCGGCGCGCGACCCGCCGGCCGGGCGGGCTAACGCTGGCGGTCGCGCCCGCACGGCCGGAGCGACGTCGCGCGCCGCCTAACCCGGCGCACGCGATCTGCCGACCTCCGCCGGCGCGCTGATGACAGCGTGGCTGGTCGCGGTGGCCGTGGGCGTGGCGGTCGCTGCGCTCTCCTATGCCCCGGCAGGACGCGCCGGGCCACCGGTCGCGCCACTCGCGCCACTCGCGCTGCTCCGCGCGGGGGCCGTGGCCCTGCTTGCCGCCGCGGCGCTCGACGCACCGGTCGGCCGTGCGAGCGAGACGCCCCCGCTCGTGGCGCTCGACGTATCGGCGAGCTGGACGCGGGCCGCCGATACCTCGGCGCTGGGCCGCGCGCGGGATAGCACTCGGGTGCTTGGCCGCGGGCAGGGGCGCGACTCGCTCCTGCTCGTTGGCGACTCGGCGCGTAGGGGGGACGCCTCTGCGCGTGCTCGCGACGGGGCAAGTCGCATCGGAGACGCCGCCGACCGGGCGGCCGCCTCAGGGCGAGCCTTGGTCGTCCTGACCGACGGCGAGCTTGCCGACCCCGACGCACTTCGGCGGCTGCCGGGCGGCTCCCGCGTCGTCGTCATCCGCCCGAGGCGCGGCCCCGACGCGGCCCTCGTCGACGTCGAGGCGCCGCGCGCCGTCGCCGCACGTGACACGCTGGAGGTGCGCGTCACCGTCGCGGCCGACGCCGCGGGCGCGCCGCCCGGCCGGCTGCGCCTAACACTCGGCGGGCGACCCCTCGCGGACGCCTCGCGCCCCGCGCTGGCCCCGTTCGCCAGGGAGGAGGTCCGGGTCCGTGCCCCGCTCGCGGGCACCACGGCGGGCGCGGCCGTTCTCGCGGTGGTCAACGAGGCCGCCGGCGACCGCGAGCCGCGCAACGACACCCTCGCGCTGGCCCTCGACGTCACCGACGCGCCGGCCGCCGTGTTCGTCAGCGGCGCGCCCGACTACGACGCGCGGCTGCTGCTCGCGATCCTCCGCGGCACGCTGGCGGCGCCGGTGCGCGCCTACTATCGCGTCGCGCCGGGGCAGTGGCGCATCGAAGGGACGCTCGCGCCGGCGGCGGAGTCCGACGTGCGGCGCGCCGCCGCCTCGGCGTCGATCCTCGTGCTCCACGGGGACACGTCGGCGTTAGGCGCGCCGCGCGGGCTCGGCCGAGGCGCGCTCGCGCTCGTGCAGCCTCCCGCGTCGGCGGACAGCGCCGCCGAGTGGTACGCGGTCGGCGCGCCGCCCTCGCCGGTGGCGGGGGCGCTGGCCGGCATCGTGTGGGACAGCCTGCCCCCGCTCGACGTGGGGGCGGCCCCGCGCGCGGCCGCCTGGACCGGGCTCACTGCCCGTCTTGCCAACGCCCCACCGCGCCCCGTCGTGGTAGGCGAGGAGGCGCCGCGCCGCGTGGTGGTGAGCGGCGCCGGCGGGTACTGGCGCTGGCAGTTCCGGGGCGGCCGCCCGGCAGACGCCGCCGCTGCGCTCTGGGGCGGCCTGTTCGACTGGCTGGCCGCGGGGCGGGGGGACGCGCGCGCGGCTGTGCCCGACGCGGCATTCGTGCGCGAGGGCGAACCGGTGCGGTGGAGGCGAGGGGGCGCGGACAGTGTCGTCGCCGTCCGTCTCGCTCGCCGGGGTGGGGGGTCGCCGCGCGCGCTCACGCTGCGATTCCCGGACGGCGCACGCGTCGCCGAGTCGCCCGCGCTGCCGCCCGGCGTGTACACCGTGGAGGCCACGGGCGGACGGTCGGTGCTCGCGGTGAACGCCTCCGCCGAGCTCCTGCCGCGGCGCCCCACGGTCGTCTCGGGGCCGGTGGGCTCTGCCACGCCGGCGCGGCCCGCGGGGGCGCGGGTGCGCGACGCGGGCTGGCCCTACGCGGCCGCCGCCGCGCTGCTCTGCGCCGAGTGGGTGCTGCGCCGGCGCCGCGGGCTGCGGTAGCGGCGCGACCGGCAGACTTGGCCCGCGCGGCCGGCCGCGCTAGCGTCCGGCCGCACCCCAACCCTCCCGCCGTCCATGGCCCGACTGTTCCGCCGCGAAGGCGACGCGCCGCAGAAGTCCCTCTGGCAACGCCTCAAGGAGGTCGCCACCACCGACGTGGGGGTCATCTTCCGCGGCGGGGTGAAGGAGGGCTCGCTCGAAACGCTGGAGGAGGTGCTGCTCGCGGCCGACTTCGGCGTGCCGACCACGCTCCAACTGGTCGACAAGATCGGCGGCTACGCCCAACAGGGCTTCATCCGCACCGAGGCCGAGTTCCAGGACGCGTTGCGCCGGCTCGTGGAGGCCGAGCTAGTGGAGGGGAACAGTGACCCGGCGCTGGCCCGGCCCGCCAGCGGGCCGGCGGTCTACCTCGTCGTCGGCGTGAACGGGGCGGGGAAGACGACCTTCATCGGCAAACTCGCGTCGCGCCTCGTCAAGCAGCGGCAGCGAGTGCTGGTGGGCGCGGCCGACACCTTCCGCGCGGGCGCCATCGACCAGCTCCGCGTGTGGTCGCAGCGCACCGGGGCTGACTTCGTGGGCGCGGCGCCAGGCACCGACCCGGCGGCGGTTGCATTTGACGCAGTGGATGCGGGCGTGACGCGCGGCGCCGACGTCGTCATCATCGACACCGCGGGGCGGCTGCACACGAGCGGCGGGTTGATGGAGGAGATGAAGAAGGTGCACCGCGTGGTGGCCAAGCGCCTGCCGGGCGCGCCGCACGAGACGCTGCTCGTCCTCGACGGCACCATCGGGCAGAACGCGGTGCAGCAGGCGCGGCAGTTCCGCGAGGCGGTGCCGGTGACCGGGCTCGTGGTCACCAAGCTGGACAGCACCGCCAAGGGCGGCGTGGTGGTCGCCGTGCACGAGGCGCTCGACCTGCCGGTCAAGTTCGTCGGCACGGGGGAGCAGGCCGGCGACCTGGAGGCGTTCGACGCGGCGGCGTTCGCGCGGGAGCTGGTGGAGGCCTAACGGCACGTGCCGGCCGCGCCGCCGTCCGCCCCGCGCCTCACCCTAGACACGCCAGTCACCTACCTCAAGGGCGTGGGGCCGGCGCGCGCCGACGCGCTCGCGCGGCTTGGCATCCACACCGCCCGCGACCTCCTGCTCCACGTCCCGCACCGCTACGAGGACGCGAGCACGGTCTCGCGCATCGCCGACCTGGAGCCCGGCATGGAGGGCACCGTGGTGGGCCGCGTGGTGAGCAAGGGCGTGATCCCGACGCGCAAGGGGCTGCGCATCTTCCAGGCGGTGGTCAAGGACGGGAGCGGCCTGCTGGAGGTCTCGTGGCCGGGGCAGCCGTTTCTGGACCGGGTGATCCAAAAGGGCGACGTGCTGCTGCTCACCGGCCACGTGCGCTTCTTCCACGGCCGCCAGCTCCAGCCGCGCGAGTTCGTCAACCTCGGCGCCGAGGAGGACGGCGGGATGCAGGGGCGCGTGCTGAGCGTGTACCCGGCCACCGAGGGGCTGAGTTTCAAGCAGATCCGCACGCTCGTCGAGGGCCACCTCGACGCGCTCCTGCCGCAGGTGACCGAGCACCTGCCAGCTCCGATGTTGACCGAGCCGGGCGTGCCGACGCTCCCCGAGGCGCTCCGCATGGTCCACCGGCCCGCGAGCATCGCCGAAGCGTCGGCGGGGCGCGCGCGGCTGGCGTTCGAGGAGCTGCTGAGCGTGCACATCCTCCACCGGCGCGCCAACGCCCTGGCGCGGGAGCACCGCGCCGGCGTGGCGATGAGCAATCGCCGCGAGCTGACGAGCGCGCTCAAGGCGTCGCTGCCCTACGAGCTGACGGGCGCGCAGACGCGGGCGCTTCGGGAGATCGTGATGGACATGACCAGCCCGCGCCGGATGCACCGCCTGCTCCAGGGCGACGTCGGGAGCGGGAAGACCGTGGTGGCGCTGTTTGCCTGCCTGCTGGCGATGGAGAACGGCTACCAGGCCGCGGTCATGGCGCCCACCGAGCTGCTCGCCGAGCAGCTCGCGCGCGGCTTCGCGGCCATGCTGGCGCCGTTAGGCGTTGCCCCGATCCTCGTGACCGGCCGGCTGGGCGCGCGCGAGCGCCGCGAGGCCGCCGCGCGCATGGCCGACCCGGCGCCGCTACTGGTGGTTGGTACGCACGCGCTCGTGCAGCAGGGTACCGCGTTCGCGCGGCTGGGCTTCGCGGCGGTCGACGAGCAGCACCGGTTCGGCGTCGAGCAGCGGAAGGCGCTCGGTGCCAAGGGCACCGACATCGACGTGCTGCTGATGACGGCGACGCCGATCCCCCGATCGCTCGCCCTCACGCTCTACGGCGACCTGGACGTGAGCGTGCTCGACGAGAAGCCGCCCGGGCGTCGCCCGATCACGAGCGCGCTCCGCCCGGAGAGCGCGCGCGACCGGGTGCTGCGCTTCGTGGACGCGGAAGTTGCCAAGGGGCGGCAGGCGTACATCGTCTACCCGCTCATCGACGAGAGCGAGAAGAGCGACCTCAAGGCCGCGACCGTGGCATTCGAGGAGCTGTCGGGAGAGGGCGGCGCGCTCGCGCACCGGCGCGTCGGGCTGCTGCACGGCCGCCTGCCGGCGGACGAGAAGGACGCGGTGATGCGCGCCTTCCGCGACGGCGCTCTCGACGTGCTCGTCGCCACGACGGTCATCGAGGTCGGGATCGACGTGCCTAACGCGACGGTGATGCTCATCGAGCATCCCGAGCGCTTCGGGCTGTCGCAGCTCCACCAGCTCCGCGGCCGCGTCGGGCGCGGCGGGGAGCAGTCGTTCTGCATCCTCCTGGGCGACGTCGGGCCCGAGGCGGCCGAGCGACTGCGGCTCTTCGTGTCGACCGAGGACGGCTTCGAGATCGCGCGCGCGGACCTGCGGCTGCGCGGCATGGGCGACCTGTTCGGCGAGCGCCAGAGCGGCGAGGCCACGTTCCGTGTCGCGGACCCGCTGCTCGACGAGGAGCTGAACCTGCACGCGCGCGCCGCCGCCGAGCGTTTGCTGGACGCCGACCCCGAGCTGACCCGCCCCGAGCACCAGGGGCTGCGCCAGACGCTTGGCGAGCGCTACGCGCGGTCGCTGGAGCTGTTCCGGGTGGGGTGACCGCCGCGCGTCGGCACGGCCGCGCGACCGGGACCGTCAGACGAGCACCTGGAGCGCGCCGGGTCGGGCCCGCAGGTGAAACGCGCGCCCGGCCGCGAGCCGCTCGCCGTCGCCGAGGAGGGCGTCCGACGAGTCGCAGGTGACGTGCGCCTCGCGCGCGGCGACGACGCGCACGGCGGCCGGCGACACCGAACGTCCCGCGGCGAGTCGCGCGAAGCGGAGCGCGAGGGCCGCACGCGGCGCCGCGGTGACGAAGCACAGCTCGAACGTGCCGTCGTCGGGCGCGCCGGCGCCCGGGACGCGCAGCCCGCCGCCGCAGTACGGCAGGTTGGCCACGAAGGCGCCGTGGGCAACGATCGTCTCGACGTGCGCGTGACCCTGGGGCGTGACGGCGTCGACGGTGTAGCGGCGCGCCCGTGCCTCGCGAGTGAGGAGCACGTGCGCCGCCGCGGCGCGGTACACGCCGGCCCCGAGGACGCGGCCGAGCGACAGCCCGGCGCGCCGCCCGGCCCGGAGCGCGGTGGCCCGCTCCGCGGCGGCGGTGACCACGCCGAGGCCGCCGACGGTCAGCCAGCAGGCCCCCTCGCCATCGCGCCCCGGATCGACCGCAACAAGGTCGAGCGCACGCGGCCGGGCGGCTGCGATCGCGGCGGCGGCGTCGACCAGGGAGCGCGGCACGCCGAGCGCGCGGGCCGCGTCGTTGGCCGTGCCGGCGGGGAGGATACCTAACGGCACGCCCCGCCCGGCGAGGGCGCAGGCCGCGAGGCGCACCGTCCCGTCACCCCCGGCCGCGATCACTGCGGCGGCGCCGGCGTCCGCGGCCCGCCGCACGGCGCGGGCGAGCGCGGCGGCCGACTCGGGGACCATCACGTCCACGGCGAAGCGTTCGGCCAGCGCGCGCTGTACGGCGGCGTCCTGCGCCCCGGCGCCCCGGCGCGCCAGCGGGTTGACGACGAGGACGGCCCTCGGCGCCCCGTGCACCGCCCGGTTACGGCGCCGCGCGCGGCGGGGGCGCGGCCAGCCGTCGGCGCACCCGCTCGAGTTCGGCCCGTGCATACGCCAGCTCGGCGCGCATCCGGTCCAGCGCCTCGTCGCGCGCCCGCAGCGAGTCGCGCGGCACCATCGTCGCGCGCGCCGCCGCGGCGCCGGCCGCCGCCGCCGCGGCCGCGCTCCGCTCGTAGCCCAGGGTGAGGCGCAGCGAGTCGGTGCGGGCGAGCAGCGCGCGCAGCACGCCGGCCTCCACGAAGTGTGCGCGCGGCGGGTCCGTCGCTCGGTAGGCGTCGAGCGCGAGGGCGGCGGCGGCCGTGTCGCCCGCGGTGTTCTGCGGGTCCGCCTGCCCCAGGGCGCGCCAGTACGCGGCCTCGGCGGCCACCCCACTGCCCGGGAATGCCTGACCGACCGCGGAGAACACGCTGTCCGCGCGGGCGAACGCGCGCTCGGCGAGCGCCCCACGCCCCGCGGCGAGCGCGGTCGCCCACGCGCGCTCGGCGGGCGCGTCGGGCGGCGCGGGGCGGGGCGGCGTTCGGGCCGGGAAGCAGGCCGCGGCAAGCACAAGCGCGACGGCCGCACCTCGCCCGCGGAACGTGCCCGCGCCGGCGGCGCGGCTGCCGTTAGGCGACGGCCGGCGGGTCACGTCGTCGCCTCCGAACGGGCGACGGCCGGTCTGGCGCGGTCGGGGCCGCCGCCGCCACCGACATCGGCTCGCGCGGCGACCGACGGCGCGCCCACCGCCGGGATGCCGATGGCGGGCGTCGCCGTCCCCGCGGCGTCGACCGGGATCAGCATGACGAACCGCGTGCCCACGTCGGGTGTGCTCTCCACGCCGATCACGCCGCCGTGCGCCTCGACGATCTGCTTGGCGATGGCGAGTCCGAGACCGCTGCCGGCGCTCGACGCGCGTGCCTGGTTGTCCGCCTGGTAGAACTTGTCGAAGATGTGCGGCAGTTGAGCGGGCGCGATCCCGACCCCGGTGTCCTCCACGACCAGCCGGAGCGCCGGTCCGGGCCGCTTCAGGTCGACCGCGGCGAGGTCAGGCGCCGGCTCCGCGATGAGCGTCACCCGCCCGCCCGACGGCGTGAACTTCACGGCATTCGCCAGCAGGTTGCCGAGCACCTCCGCCATGCGATCCACGTCCCACGACACCACGTCGGGGAGCGCGGCGTCGGCGGTGAGGGTGAGGGTGAGACCGCGCTGGTGGGCGAGCACCGCGTGCGCGCGTTCGAGGTCGGTGAGGAAGGGGCGCAGCGCAACGGGCCGCGCCTCGATCCGCCCTGCGCCGGCGCGGAATCGGCTCACGTCGAGCAGGTGTTGCACGAGCCGCGTGAGCTGCTGGCCCTGCGCCTCGACCGTGCGCAACACGTCGGCCTGGGCAGCCGTGACCGGGCCGTACAACCCCTCCTGGACGAGCGCGACGTAGCCGAGCATGACGTTGATCGGCGTCTTGAGCTCGTGCGAGGCGACGCTCACGAACTCCGCCTTGATGCGGTCGAGCTCCGCGAGGTGGGCGGCCATGGCATCGTAGCTCACCGCGAGCGCGCCGAACTCGTCCTGCCGGTTGGGCGCCACGCGCAGGCGGTGGTCGAACCGCCCGTCTGCGACGGCGGCCATCCCGGCCACGAGGTCGCGGACCGGTCGGTCGATGGACCGGGCGAGCCACACGCTCACCGCCACGGCGCCCGCGGCCGCCGCCGCGAACAGCGCCAGCGCCTGCCCCACCGCGACGCGCGCGCTCCCGCTCACCCGCAGCGCGCGGTCGGTCGCGCGGCGGCGCACCTCGCGCTCCGCGGCCCCCAGCGTCTCCTCCGCCAGCTTGAGGGCCGGCGCGACCTCGGTCTCCGAGATGCGCGCGGCCAGCAGCGTGTCGCGGGCCGCCGCGGCCGCGCGCTCGCGCGGCCCCGCCGCGTCGATGCGCGCCGCCACGGCGCGGAGCGTGTCGCCCTGGGGGGCGAGCTGGTAGCGCGCGAGCGAGTCGGCCGTGGCGCGGAGGGCCCGCGTGGCGCGGGTGAGGTAGGGCAGCCCGTTTTCGTCGGTGGGGACGAAAAGGAGCGTCGTCTCCGCCTCGCGGACCTCGCGCGTGGCCGCCCGCGACCGGCCGATCATGAGCGAGGCGGCCACCTCCTGATCGCGCAGCGTGCCGGCCGCGGTGCTGGCCTCGCGCAGGGCGCGCAGGGCCAGGCCGAGCGGGGCGGCGAGCAACACGGCGACGGCCGCGAGGCCGAAAGCGAGCCGGAGGCGAAGCGTCACGTGTCGGTGCTGGGGACGGCACGGGCGCGGGGGCGCCGGGCTGGGGCGGACAGCCGCGGACCAAGGTAGCGCGCCGAGGCCCGGACGGTCCAACGCGGCGCGCGCACGCCAGCCCGGCGGCCCGCCCGCAGCGACCCCACACGCCAGGCCGCGCGCAGGATTCCCGAGCGTGGACGAGCGGGCCGCGCGTTGGTCACGCCGGCGCTGCCGAGGGGCCGCAGGCACACGCGGGCGCGGTTGACGCTCGCGCCCGGCGCGCCCTAGGTTGCCGCGCCCGCCCTGGCCCCGCCGCCGTAACCCCTTGACCTGCAATGACCTCTCCCGTCGACGCCGCACCCCCCGTGACCACCGTCGCCCAACTCGGCGGCCACGCCGGCCGCACGGCGACGCTGCGGGGCTGGGTGACCCACGTGCGCTCGTCGGGGAAGGTGGCGTTCGTCGTGATGCGGGACGGCACGGGGGTGGTGCAGGGCGTCGTGGCGAAGAACGCCGTCGCGCCCGAGGTGTGGGAGACGTTCGGCCGGCTTACGCTCGAGACCAGCGTGGAGGTGAGCGGCGCGGTGAAGGCCGACGCCCGGGCGCCGGGCGGGTACGAGCTGGGCGTGCAAGCGCTGCGCATCGTCGGGGAGAGCCACGACTTCCCCATCCAGCCCAAGGAGCACGGCGTCGACTTCCTCCTCGACCACCGGCACCTGTGGCTGCGGAGCCCGCGCCAGGCCGCCATCCTGCGCGTGCGCCACGAGGTCGAGCAGGCGATCCACGACTTCTTCTACGCCCGCGACTTCGTCCGGTGCGACACGCCGATCCTGACCGCGGCGATCGGCGAGCGCGCGGGGCTGTTCAGCACCGAGTACTTCGACGAGGGCACGGCGTACCTCGCGCAGACCGGGCAGCTCTACGGGGAGGCGCTGGCCGCGGCGTTAGGCCGGATCTACACCTTCGGCCCCACGTTCCGCGCCGAGAAGAGCAAGACCCGCCGCCACCTCACCGAGTTCTGGATGATCGAGCCCGAAATGGCGTGGTTCGACCAGGACCAGAACATGGACCTGCAGGAAGACCTCGTGCGCTTCCTCGTCGAGCGGGTGCGCGAGCGGCGGGGCGCGGAGCTGGCCGTGCTGGAGCGGGACGCGAGCTTGCTGGATTGCGTGCGCGAGCCGTTCGTGCGGCTCGACTACGGCGACGCGGTGGACCTCGTGCGCGCTCGCGGCAGCGAGACCACGTGGGGCGAGGACCTCGGCGCGCCCGACGAGAAGCTGATCGTCGACGAGTACCGGCGGCCGGTGTTCGTCGTCAACTACCCCAAGGAGGCCAAGGCCTTCTACATGAAGGAGAACCCGGCCGACCCGCGCACCGTGCGCTGCGCCGACCTGCTCGCGCCCGAGGGGCGCGGCGAGATCATCGGCGGCTCGCAGCGCGAGGACGACCACGACAAGCTGCGGGCGCGCATCGAGGCCGAGGGGCTGCCGATGGACGCGTACGGCTGGTACCTGGACCTGCGCCGCTACGGGACCTTCGTGCACTCCGGGTTCGGGATCGGGCTGGAGCGCACGGTGGCGTGGATCTGCGGCGTCGAGCACATCCGGGAGGTCATCCCGTTCCCCCGCATGATGGAGCGGCTCCGCCCCTGACCGCCCCTGCCTAACGCTCGGCCGCCTTCGCCTCGTCCCAGAGCGCGTCGAGCGCGGCGAGGCCCGCGGTGCGGACGTCGAGGCCGCGCGCGGCGGCCAGCCGCTCCACCGCGCCGAAGCGCGCCGCGAACTTGGCGTTGGCCCGGTCGAGCGCGAGCGACGCGTGCACGCCGGCCTTCCGGCAGAGGTTCACGGTCGCGAACAGCAGGTCGCCCAGTTCGGCCTCGACGGCGGCGTGGTCGCGCGCCGGGCGGGCGAGTTCGGCGCGCGCCTCGGCCAGCTCCTCCGCGACCTTGTCGGCCGGGCCGGACGCGTCGGGCCAGTCGAACCCGACACCCGCGGCGCGGTCCTGCAAGCGGTGCGCGCGGTGCAGCGCGGGAAGCGCCGCCGGCAGCCCCTCGTCGATGGTAGAGCGGCGGCGCGCCTTCATCTGCTCCCAGTCGGGCCGCTCGGCGGGCGCGTCGGCCCCCGCCGGCGGGTACAGGTGCGGATGCCGGTCCCGCATCTTCGTGATCAGCGCGCCGGCCACGTCGTGCATGTCGAACGCGCCGCGCTCCTCGGCCACGACGGCGTGGAACAGCACCTGGAGCAGCAGGTCACCGAGTTCGTCGCGCAACGCGCCGTCGCTACCGTCGCTACCGTCGCTACCGTCGCGGCCGAGCGCCTGGATCGCGTCGTCGACCTCGTAGGCCTCCTCGATCAGGTACGGGCGCAGACTGTCGTGCGTCTGCGCGCGGTCCCAGTCGCAGCGGCGGCGCAGGTCGCGCATCAGGGCGAGCGCGTCGTCGAGCGAGGGACGCGCGGCGGCCCCCTCCACGGGGCCGACCGGGTCGGGGGGCGCCGGCGCGGCGCCGGGCGCGACTTCTTGCACGGCTCGGATGGGGCGGGGTACGTTGGGGCGATGCTCGCGGAAGCTAACCCCCTGCCGGGCGCGCCCCCGGCGGGGGCCCGCGACCGGCCCCGCCCAACGGACGTCGCGCCGTCGGACGCCGACCGCGCCCGCGCGTGGCTGGAGGTGGACCTCGCCGCGCTCGTCCTCAACGCGCGGCGCGTGCGCGACGCGGCCGGCGTGCCGTTGCTGGTGATGGTCAAAGCCGAGGCGTACGGGCTCGGCGCCGTCCCAGTCGCGCGCGCCCTCGCCGCAGTCGACCCGTGGGGCTACGGCGTGGCGAGCGCGGCCGAGGGGGCGGCGCTCCGCGCGGCGGGCGTGCGGGGGCGCGTGGTCGTGTTCACCCCGCTCCTGCCCGACGACCTCCCGCGCGCGCACGCGGCCGCGCTCACCCCGACGCTCCACCGCGCCGCCGACGTGCGCCGGTGGGCGGCGTTAGGCGGGGGCGCGTGGCACCTCGCCGTCGACACCGGGATGGCGCGCGCCGGCGCACGGTGGGACGCGCTGGACGACGCGCTCCTGGCCGCCGCGCGGGACGTCCCGCCAGAGGGCGCCTACACGCACCTGCACTCCGCGGACGAAGGGGGCGAGGACGCCGAGCGCGTGCGGGCTGAGCAGGTCGCGCGGTTCCGCGCCGCAGTGGCCCAGCTCCCGACCCGGCCGCCGGTCTTGCACGTTGAGAACGGGCCCGCCGTCGAGCGCGGGGGGCGCTCGGCGTGGGACCTCGTGCGGCCGGGGCTGTATCTCTATGGCGCGTCGTGTGTGGTGCGCGAGGGATCGGCCGCCCTGCCGGCCCCGGAGCCGGTCGCGCACCTCCGGGCGCGCGTCGTCGACCTGCGGACGCTCCGGGACGGCGAATCGGTCAGCTACGGCGCCACGTGGCGGGCGTGCGGCCCGCGGCGCATCGCGACGGTCGCCGCAGGCTACGGCGACGGCTACCGGCGCGCGCTCTCCAACCGCGGCGTCGCGCTCGTGCACGGCCGCGAGGCGCCGGTGGCCGGGCGGGTCACGATGGACATGACCATGCTCGACGTGACCGACGCCCCTTGCGCGTTAGGCGACGCGGTCACGCTCCTCGGCCACGACGGCGACCGCGTGCTCACGGCCGACGCGGTCGCGGCACGGGCCGAGGTCTCGCCCTACGAGCTGCTCACCGGCCTGCGGCTGCGGGTGCCGCACGTCTACCGTGGGGCCGATTGATGCCGCGCCGGGCCGCCATCGTGGTGCTCGACGGCGTGGGCGTGGGCGAGGCGCCGGACGCTGCCGCGTACGGCGACGTCGGGAGTGACACGCTGGGGCACGTCTGCGCGTGGGCCGACCGCCACGTGCCCGGGTGGGCGTTGCCCCACCTGACGCGGCTCGGCCTCGGGCGCCTCGCGCCGCTGGCCGGTGTCGCTGCCGCGCCGACGCCAAGCGGCGCGTGGGGAATGATGCGACCGGCTTCTGCCGGGAAGGACAGCACGACCGGCCACTGGGAGATCGCAGGCGTGTGCCTGGAGCGGCCCTTCCCGACCTATGCGGACGGCTTCCCGGCGGCCCTCATCGACGCGTTCGCCGCCCGCACGGGCCGTCCGGTGATCGGGAACGTCGTCGGCAGCGGCACCGACGTCATGCAGCGCTTCGGCGCCGAGCACGAGCGCACGGGCGCGTGGATCGTCTACACCTCGGCCGACTCGGTTTTCCAGGTCGCCGCGCACGAGCGCGTGGTGCCGCTCGACGAACTCTACGCGGCGTGTGAGACGGCGCGGGCGATGCTCGTCCCGCCGCACGACGTGTCGCGCGTGATCGCGCGGCCGTTCGTCGGCCGCGACGGCGCGTACGAGCGCACCGCCAACCGCCGGGACTACTCGGTCGCGCCGCCCACGACGACGCTGCTCGACGCGCTCGCCGCGGCGGGCGTGCCGCGCGCGGGCGTCGGCAAGGTCGACGACCTGTTCGCGGGGCGTGCGCTGCAGAGCCGCCACACCGCCGACAACGCCGAGGGCACCCGCCTCGTGCACGAGTGGCTCCGCGCGGACCCGCCCGCGGCCGGTGGGCTGCTGTTCGCCAACCTCGTAGATTTTGACACCCTGTACGGGCACCGGAACGACCCGGCGGGCTTCGCCGCCGCGCTCCGCGCCTTCGACGACGCGGTGCCGGATCTGGTGGGCGCGCTGCGCGAGGACGACCTGCTGTTCATCACGGCCGACCACGGCAACGACCCCACCACCGCCACCACCGACCACGCGCGCGAACGCGTCCCGCTCCTCGTGTGCGGCCCCCGCGTGCGGCCGGTCCCGCTCGGCGAGCGCCCCACCTTCGCCGACGTCGGCGCGACGGCGGCGGAGTGGCTCGGCGTCAACTTCCGTGGTGCCGGCACGTCGTTCCTGCCCGCGCTCCTCGCCGGCGCGTGAGCCGGCGCGTGAGCGGGCGGTGATCGGGGGATGACCGCCCGGGAGCACCCTCAGTTCGACGCGTGTCTGGCGGCGGCCCGCGCGGCCCGCGACCGGGCGTACGCGCCCTACTCGCGGTTCCGCGTGGGGGCGGCGCTGCTGACGGCCGACGGACACGTGGTGGCCGGGTGCAACGTCGAGAACGCGGCCTACCCGGCCGGCATCTGCGCGGAGCGGGGCGCAGTGGCCGCAGCCGTGGCCGGGGGGGCGCGGGCGTTCACCCTGCTCGTCCTCTGCACCGACGCCGACCTGCCCACGCCGCCGTGCGGGATGTGCCGGCAGGTGCTGGTCGAGTTCGCGCCGGCGCTGGCCGTGGTCAGCGTGGCCGGGGATGGCACCGTGGCGCGCTGGTCGGTGTCTGAGCTGCTGCCCGCCCCGTTCGTCCCCGCGTCGCTCACCCCGCCGTGACCGTCCACGCGGCGCGTGTCTGCGCGGCGCGCCTACGCGCCGCGTTTCCGCGCCGCGCTTCCTTTTGCTCGTTCGTGATGACCCCGTTGTCCCTCGCCCGGCGGCTCGCCGCCGTGGTCGGTCTGGCCGCGCTCGCCGCGGGCGCCGCCTGCTCCGAGCAGCTCGAAGGCGGGGCCGGCTGCGCGGCCGGGCTGTGCCCGGTGACCAACGCCGCCGTCGTCGACACCACGCTCGACCCGGTGGTGCTCGACACCGCGCTCGCGGGGGTGCCGGTCGCCGGCGACCTCCCGGTGCTCCTGCTCGCCACCCGCCCCGGCGCCGACTCGCTCGACGTGCGCGCGGTGGTGCGCTTCGACTCGGTGCCCGGCAGCTTCGCCCCGCCCGCGGGCGGCGATTCGGTCCGCATCACCCGGGTGGACAGCACCGCCATCCGACTGACGCTCGACACGTCGGGCACGCGCTTTACCGGCCCGGTGACCATCCAGGCGTACGACGTCGACACCGCGGCGGCCGGCGATACGGTGGTCGACGTGCTGGCCGCGCTCTTCCGGCCGGACCGCCTGCTCGGCGAGGTGACGCTCGCGTCCCCGACGGTCACGGGTGACACGGTCAGTCTGCGGCTCAGCAACGACGCGTTCGCGGCCAAGGCGCAGGCCCGGGCCCGGTTGCGGATCGGGCTCCGACTCGTGAGCGCGACGTCGGCGCGCGTGCGCCTGTTCGGCGTGGGCGTCGGGGGCGTCAACGCGGTGTCGCCGGTCGTGCGCTTCGACCCGGCGACGGACACGATCTTCCGCGCCGTCCTCGTGTTTCCGGCGTCGGTCACGCCTGGCAGCAGCGAACTCGCCCGCGCCTACCGGGCGCAGTCGCTGCCCGTGCGCGTGCCCCGCCTTACGGACGGCTCCGACCTGGTGATCGGCGGGCTCCCCGCGCGGCGCGTGTACATGCGCTTCGCCGTGCCGGCCCGCTTCATCGACTCCGTGGACCTGGTGCGCGCGTCGCTGCTCCTCACGCAGCGCGCCTCCGGCGCCCCCGACGCGCTGGACACGGGCGTCACCGTGCGCCCCCTCGCCGTCCTCGCCACCGACGCCGTCACCGACCTGCGCCGCGCCTCCGAGTTCGCCAGCGGCGCCGTGGGGCTCGACACCCTGCGGGTGGACCCGCGGGGGAGCGGCGTGCGGGTGTTCTCGGTGGTGAACCTGCTCCGCGCCTGGCGCGCCCTGCCTACGAACACGCCGCGCGCGCTCGTCCTGCGCGCGACCGCCGAGGGCGCGCAGGCGGCCGAGTTGCGCTTCTACTCCATCGAGGCGGCGGCCGAGCTTCGGCCGCGGCTCCGGCTCAGCTACGTCCCCCGCACCAACTTCGGGCTGCCCTGATGCGCCGACCCGTCACGCGCGCGGCGCTCGCCGCCGCCGGCGTCCTGGCCGCGGTTGCGGCTACCGTGGCGCCCGCCGCCCTCCGCGCCCAGAGCTCGCTCGGGCTGCAGGGCTTCGGCTACCCGGCCGGGCAGTTCAGCACCCGGGCCCAGGGCACCGGCGGGGCGCTCGGCGAGTTCGACCCGGTGAGCGTGGTCAACCCGAGCGCGCTGCTGGAGTTCGGCCGCACCTTTGCCGCGTTTCAGTACGATCCCGAGTTTCGCCGCCTCACCGCGGGGAGCGTCCGGCAGAACAACACGGTCGCGCGCTTCCCCATCATCGCGGTCGGCGCGCCGGTGCGGCGCAAGTACATGGTGGGGCTGAGCGCGTCCACGCTCCTGGATCGGACGTTCACCGCCGAGTTCGCGGACACCGCGCGGTTCGGCGACGGCACCCTCGCGCCCGGGCGGCAGCGCGTCGAGAGCAACGGCTCGGTGGCCGACGTGCGGCTGGCGGTGGCCACCCAGCCGGCGCGATGGCTGCGCGTCGGCGTGTCAGGGCACGTGCTGACGGGGGAGAACCGGCTGGTGTCGTCGCGCCGCTTCGACGACACCACCAACTTCCGGCGCATCGACGACTCGACGTCGCTCGACTACACGGGGCTGGCAGCCACGCTCGGGCTGGCCGCCACGCCGGTGCGCGGCGTGCAACTCGCCGGCTCGTACCGGCTCGGGGGCACTCTCAAGACGAGCCGGAACGACAGCACCATCAGCACGGGCAACGCTCCCGACCGCGCCGGCATCGCGCTGCGCGTCGATCGCGTCACGGGCGCCGTGTTCGCGCTCGCCTACTCGCACACCCGCTGGTCCAAGATGCGCGACCTCGGCACCAGCGCGCTCGAGGTGCACGACGCGACCGAGCTGAGCGGCGGCGTCGAGGCGTTAGGCCCGCGCCTCGGCGACTTCCCGCTGCTCCTCCGGCTCGGCGCCCGCCGCCGCACGCTGCCCTTCGGCGTGGGCGGCGCGCGGGTGCGCGAGACGAGCTTCGGCGGCGGCCTGGGCCTGCCGCTGGCCAGCGGGCGGGCCGTCGGCGACGTCTCGCTGCAGCGCGCGCTGCGGACCCCGCAGGGCGGCGCGGGGCCGGTGGCCGACGCCCGCGAGCGCGCCTACCTGCTGAGCGTCGGGTTCACCGTCCGCCCGTGACCGGCGGGCCGGCGGGCGGGGCGGGGGACGCCGGCGGCGCGGCGCCTGGACCCCCCCTCGTGCTGGTGGCCGACGACGTGGCCGCGAACGTCGAGTTGCTCTGCGACCAACTCGGCCTGCTCGGCTACCGCACGGTGACGGCGGAGGACGGGCCGAGCGCGTTGCGCGCGGCCTTCCAGTACCGCCCGGACCTCTGCATCCTCGACGTGACGATGCCGGCGGGCGAACTCGCCGTGCCCGACCGGTCGACCGGGTTCGAGGTGTGCCGTCGCCTCAAGCGCGACCCGCGCACGGCGCGCGTCCCCGTCATCTTCGTGACCGCGCTCAACGACACCGCGGACCGGGTGAAGGCGATCGAGGCCGGCGGCGACGACTTCCTCACCAAGCCGCACCACCGGCAGGTGCTCGGCGCCCGCGTTCGGAGTCTGCTCCAGCTCAAGGGCGCGACCGACGCGCTCGAAGACTCGCTGCGCAAGCTGCGCGAGCTCGAGAAGGTCCGCGACGACCTGCTCAAGATGATGGTGCACGACCTGAAGTCGCCGCTCACGGGCGTCCTGGCCACCCTCGAGATGGTAGCTGACGGCGACTTTGGCGCGGTGCCCGAGGGGCCGCGCGCCGCCATCGGCGAGGCCAAGGCCAAGGCGGACGAGCTGCTCGCGCTCATCGACGACCTGCTCGAAGTGGCGCGGATCGAGGAGGGCGGCGTGAACCTGCGCCCCGAGCCGCTGCGGCCCGCCGAGCTGCTCGCCGATCTGGAGCGCGACTGGTCGGTGCGGTTCGCCGCGTCGCACGTCGACGCCCGGGTGGACGTCGCGCCCGACGCCCCGCCGTTCATCGGCGACCGCGCGCTGCTGCGGCGGGTGCTCAACAACCTGCTGGAGAACGCGCTGACGCACGCCGCCGCCGTCCCCGGCGAGGGGCGCCGGCTGGCGTTGCACGTGCGCGTGCGCGCGGCCGACGGCGGGGTGCTCTTCACCGTGGCGGACAACGGCCCCGGCGTGGCGCCCGAGTACCGCGAGTTGATCTTCCGCAAGTTCGAGTCGGTCAAGCTGCCCGGCGCGTCCCGCGCGCGCGGCTCGGGGCTGGGCCTCGCCTTCTGCCGCCTGGTGGTCGAGGCGCACGGCGGGCACGTGTGGGTGCAGACGGCGGCCGACCAGCCTGGGGCGGGCGGGGCGGCGTTCCACGTGCAACTCCCGCTCGTGCCGGAGCGCCCGACGGCCTGACGCGCGCGACCTGTCGCGGCCGGGTAAGCGCTTGGAACGCCGCGGCTTAGCCGTGTAGGTTGTGGAGCCACCGGCCGGCCGCGCCGGGTGGCGCCCACCCCGCCGTCCCGCGCGCGATGTCCCGTCCGACCGTCTACATCGAGACCTACGGCTGCCAGATGAACGTGAGCGATTCCGAGCTCATGTACGGCAAGCTGGCCGCCGAGGGGTACGCGCCGGTGGACGGGCCCGAGGGGGCGGACGTGATCCTCATCAACACCTGCGCGATCCGCGACCACGCGGAGCAGCGGGTCATCGGGCGGCTCGGCGAACTCAAGCGGCACATGCGCCCGGGCACCGTCATGGGCGTCGCGGGCTGCATGGCGCAGCGGTTAGGCCCGACGCTGCTGGAGCAGGCCAGGCACGTGTCGCTCGTGGTCGGCCCCGACGCCTACCGCGCGCTCCCCGCGCTGCTCGACGGGGCGCGGAGCGGCGAGCGCGTGACCGCCACCAGCTTCGACCTGGAGGAGCACTACGAGGACTTCGCGCCGCGCCGCTTCGACCGGGTGAAGGCGTGGATCCCGGTGCAGCGCGGGTGCGACTACCGGTGCACGTACTGCATCGTGCCGTACACCCGCGGCGCGGAGCGCAGCCGCCGGCTGGACGACGTCGTGCGCGAGGCCGAGGGCGTGGTGGCGGACGGGATGGGCGAGGTGGTGCTCCTCGGCCAGACGGTGAATTCGTATCACGACGGTACCCACGACTTCGCCGACCTGCTGCGCGCGGTGGGCGCGGTGCCGGGGATCCGGCGGGTCCGCTTCACGAGCCCGCACCCCAACGACTTCTCCGAGCGAGCGGTCGCGGCCATCGCCGAGGTGACGGCGGTGTGCGAGCACGTGCACCTGCCGATGCAGAGCGGGTCGTCGCGCGTGCTCAAGCGGATGCTTCGGCGCTACACCGCCGAGGGCTACCGCGAGTGCGTGGCCCGCCTGCGGGCGGCCGTCCCCGGGCTCAACCTGACCACCGACATCATCGTCGGCTTCCCGGGCGAGACCGAGGACGACTTCCAGGAGACGCTCGGCCTGGTGCGCGAGCTGGCGTTCGAGGACGCCTACACCTTCAAGTTCTCCCCCCGCGACGGGACGCCGGCCACGCGCATGGACCCGGCCACCTTCGTCCCGGACGACGTCGCGAGCGACCGGCTGGAGCGGCTGATCGCGACCGTTCGCGGGGGTGCCCGCGAGCGCAACCTGCGCCTGTTAGGCACCCGCCACGAGGTGCTCGTCGAGAAGGAGGCGCGCCGCGGCGGCCTGCTCCAGGCGCGTACCCGCGACTTCAAGACCGTGCTCGTCCCCGCGGACGCCGCGGGCGTCGGGGATTACTGTACCGTCGAGCTGACGGGGACCACGGGCTCCACGTTCACCGGCGCCGTGGTCCGCGACGACGCGCGCCGGAGCCTCCCGCTGCCGATGGCGACGGCGGCGGCGTTCGTGACGCCGGAGCCGCAGGCGGCGTAGCGCAGGGTGGGCCAGCGCCCGCGGTCCCGCCCGCCGACGCGGTCGCGCGGGGCGGGCCGGGCGGGGTGCGTTGTGAGCGCCCACCCCGCGTTCTGGCGATGAAGGGGCGCGGGCCGAACGGCGCCATTGTGGGCCATGCCCCCAATCCTTCAGCTCTACCTCGCGACCGCCGCTGGCCTGGTCGCGGGCTTCACCCTCGGGGAGAGCCGCGCGGCGTTGGCCGCCGCGGCCTGCGCCCTCGCGGCGATCGCGGCCGGCGCGGCGCGCCACCGCGTGGCCTGCCGATTCGCCGCGGCGGCCGGCTTCGGGTGCGGGGCCGCGTTCGCCGCGGCGCGCGCCGACCGGGGGTGCCGCGCGCTGTTGATGCGCGGCGTGATCCCCGTCGCCGTCGTCGAGACCGACGCGGCGCCGGGCGCGCTCGTGCGCGCCCGCACCGTCGCCCCCTGCCCGCTCGATCTCACGCTGGCGGTCGCCCGCGGGCGCGCCCCGGCCGGTGCCGTGGTGCGGGTCCGTGGCCTGCCATGGCCGGCGGGGCGTGGGCTTCGTGTCCCCGACGCCACGGTCGAACCCACCGGGCGGGCGCACACCTTCCCCGCGCTCCGCGCCAGCGCCGGCCGCGCCCTCGACCGGCTGTTCGGCCGCGACGCGCCGCTCGCCCGCGCCCTCGTCCTCGCCGACGCCCGCGCCATCGACCCCGCGATCCGCGACCGCTACGCCGACGCGGGGCTCGTGCACGCCCTCTCGGTCTCCGGGCTGCACGTCGCGATCGTGGCTGCGGCGCTTGGCCTCCTGCTGCGCGCCGCGCGCGTCCCGGCCCGCGCGGCAGGCCCGCTCGCCGCGGCCGCGGTGGCGGGCTACGTGGCGCTGATCGGCGCGCCGGCGCCGGCGGTGCGGGCCGGGGTGATGCTCGGCGCCGCCGCGCTCGCGACCGCCCTCCAGCGTCCGACGTCGCCGTGGGCGGTGTTCGCCCTCGGCGCCGCAGCCCCGCTCCTGGACCCGCGCGCCGTCACCGACCTCGGCTACCAACTCAGCGTCGCCGGGATGGCCGCGCTGGTGGCGGGGCGTCACACCGCCGCCGCGCTGCGCGCGGTCGCCCGGTCGGCGCCGCGGGTGGAGTCCGGATGGCGACGCCGGCTTCGATCCGTGGCGCACACCACGCGCCGTGGATGGCGGGCGACCCTCGCCGCCGAACTCGTCGTGGGGCTGTACGCCGCGGTCGCGACGGCCCCGCTGGTAGCCTGGCACTTCGGCCGCGTGAGCGCCGCGGGCGTCGTCGCGAACGTGGCGGCCGGGCCGCTGCTTGCGATGCTGCAGCCGACGCTTTTCCTGGCGCTCCTGCTTGCGCCCGTCGAGCCGGCCGCGCGCCTCGCGGCCGACGCCGCCCGCCCGCTCCTGCGCGCGCTGGACGGCGTCGCGTGGGGGGCCGCGGCGCTCCCGGGCGGCGTGGTCCGCTCCTCCCCGTCGCTCGTGGGGGCGACGTGCGCGGGGGTCGCCGCGGCCGCCCTGCTCGCCGCCGCCTCGTCGCGCCGCCGACGCGGAGCGGCCCTCGTGGGCGCGGCGGCCGCGCTCGCCGCCGGGGCGTGGACCTCGGTCGTCGCCTCGGACATCGGCCACGTCGAACTCCACGCGATCGACGTCGGCCAGGGCGACGCCGTGGCGCTCCGAACGCCGCGCGGCCGCTGGGTCCTCTTCGACGCCGGCCGCGGCGGTCGCGGCGCGGACATGGGCGCGCGTGTCGTCGTCCCGTACCTGCGGCGGCGCGGCGGCGCCCTCGCCGCCGTCGTGCTCTCGCACCCGCACGCCGACCACGTGGGGGGTGCGCCGTCCGTGATCCGCCGCCTGCGCCCCGCTGCCGTGTGGGACGCCGGCCTCGCCCTCGGCAGCGAGACGTACCGCGACGTGCTGTCGGCCACCCGCGAGGTTGGCGCCCGATGGCACCGCGTCCGCCCAGGCGACGCGCTTACCATCGACGGCGTCACGCTCACCGTCCTCGCCCCGGACTCTTCGTGGACGGCGGCACTCGACGACCCCAACCTGGCGAGCGTCATCGTCCGGGTCGACTACGGCCGCCGCCGCTTCCTGCTCACCGGCGACGCCGAAACGGCCGAGGAGGACTGGTTGCGCGCCCACGTGGCCCGGTCGACGGGCGACGCCCGCGACCCGCTCGCGGCCGACGTGCTCAAGGTCGGCCACCACGGGTCGCGCACCAGTACGTCGCCCGCGTTGCTTGCCCGCGTGCGCCCCTCCGTCGCCTTGGTGAGCGTCGGGGCGGGCAACATGTACGGCCACCCCAGCCCCGACGTGGTCCGCCGCCTGCGCTCCGCGGGGGCCGACGTCCGCCGCACCGACGCGCTGGGCAGCGTGGTGGTGCGGACCGACGGCACGCGACTCGAACTCCTGGATTCCGACGGCCGATGGCAGCCCCCGACCCGACCTCCGCCCCCGCCCGGGCCCGACTAACGCCGCGCCCCGTGCGCGGTGCGGGGGCCGCCCTGTGGGCGGCGTTAGTCGGTCGGCCGGAGGCGCTGCCGGCGGGGCTCACGGCTCGGCACCCGGAACTCGCCGAGGCGCGGTGGCGGCGCGGGGGCCTCGCGCTGCGCGTCGGCGGATGGTGCCTCGGGCGTCGGACGGTGGACGGGATCACGCTGGGCCGCACGGTGCACCTCGCTGACCACGTGGGTCACCCGCCCGGCCTGCTCTTGCACGAACTCGCGCACGTGCGCCAGTTTGCCCGGGACCGAGGCTTCCCCCTGTGCTACGCGTGGGAGAGCCTGCGCCGCGGCTACGCCCGCAACCGCTACGAGGTCGAGGCCGACGCATTCGCCCAGGACGCGCTGGCGCGGGCGCGCGGCGCCGAGCGGCTGCCGGCGGGCCTCGCGCCGCCCGATCGCCCCTAGCCGCCTTGCGCCGAGGACCCGTCCGCGTGGTCAAGCACACCAGCACGTCCGTCGTCACCATCGAGCGCTTCATCATCGAGCAGGAGCGCCAGTTCCCGGAGGCCACGGGCGAGCTGTCGGGGGTGCTGTACGACATCGCGCTGGCGGCCAAGATGATCGCCAGCAAGGTGCGCGCGGCCGGCCTCGCCGACATCCTCGGCGGCCACGGCAGCGAGAACGTCCAGGGCGAGATGCAGCAGAAGCTCGACGTGATCGCCGACGACATCATCTACAAGGCCATGGACCACGGCGGCCGCCTGTGCGCGATGGCGAGCGAGGAGAAGCCCGACCTCATCCCCATCCCCGACAACTTCAAGTGCGGGAAGTACGTGCTCGCCTTCGACCCGCTCGACGGCTCGAGCAACATCGACGTGAACGTGCCGGTGGGGACGATCTTCTCGGTGATGAAGAAGATCTCCGTTGGGACCCGCGGCGAGCTGGAAGACATGCTGCAGCCGGGGCGCCGCCAGGTCGCGGCCGGCTACATCATCTACGGCAGCAGCACGATGATGGTCTACACCACGGGTCAGGGCGCGCACGGCTTCACGCTCGACCCGAGCATCGGCGAGTTCCTGCTGTCGCACCCCAACATCCAGATCCCCGAGACGGGCAAGTTCCTCTCGGTCAACGACTCCTACGAGCAGTACTGGGAGGAGCCGGTGCGCGCCCTCATGCGCCGCTACCGCGGGATGGACGGCGACCGCAAGCCGCTCAGCGTCCGCTACGTCGGGTCGCTCGTGGCCGACTTCCACCGCAACCTCTTGGCGGGCGGTGTGTTCTGCTACCCGGCCCACGCCAAGAGCCCCAAGGGCAAGCTGCGCCTGCTCTACGAGGCCAACCCGCTCGCGTTCATCGTCGAGCAGGCGGGCGGGATGGCGAGCACGGGGAAGCAGCGCATCATGGAGGTGCAGCCCACGGAGCTGCACGAGCGCACGCCGCTCTTCATCGGCAGCAAGCGCGAGGTCGAGACGGCCGTGGGGATGCTCGCCGCGCCGGCCGCTCCGTCGTACGCGGCCGCTGACTCGGCGGGCGCCCTGGCGATGAGCGGCGCCGCGTAGCGCTCGCCCCAAAAGCGCTCGCACCGGTAGCGCTGGCGCCGGTCGCGCTGTGGGAGGCAGCTCCAGCGTTCGCGGCGCCGAACAGCGGCGTGCGGCGGCTAGCTTGCGGGCATGACGTCGCCCCGCCCCGCCGCCCCGCCGCCCCCGCCCGCCGCCGAGCGGCAGAGCCCGTCGGGCCTGCCGGTCCGCCCCGTGTACCGCCCCGAGGACGCCCCTGTCGACTACGACACCGACCTGGGCGACCCGGGGCGGTTCCCGTTCACGCGCGGCGTGCAGCCCACCATGTACCGCGGGCGGCTGTGGACGATGCGGCAGTACGCCGGCTTCGGCACCGCCGCCGAGACCAACGCGCGGTTCAAGCTGCTCCTCGACGCGGGCCAGACCGGGCTGTCGACCGCGTTCGACCTGCCCACGCAGATGGGGATCGACTCGGACAGCCCGCGCGCGTTGGGCGAGGTCGGCCGCGTCGGCGTGGCAATCGACACCGTCGAGGACATGCACGCGCTGCTGGCCGGGCTGCCGCTCGACCGGGTGAGCACGAGCATGACCATCAACGCCACCGCCAGCATCGTGCTCGCGATGTACGTGGTGGTGGCCGAGGAGCGCGGGATCGACCGGGCCGCGCTCTCGGGGACGGTGCAGAACGACGTGCTCAAGGAGTACGTTGCGCGCGGCACCTATATCTTTCCGCCCGAGCCGTCGCTCAACCTGGTGGCCGAGACGTTCCGGTTCTGCGCGGCCGAGGTTCCGCACTGGAACCCGATCTCCATCAGCGGCTACCACATGCGCGAGGCCGGCGCGACGGCGGTGCAGGAGGTCGCGTTCACCTTCGCCAACGCGATGGAGTACGTCGCGCGCGCCGTGGCGGCCGGGCAGCCGGTGGACGCGTTCGCGCCGCGGCTGTCGTTCTTCTTCGCCAGCCACAACGACCTGTTCGAGGAGGCGGCCAAGTTCCGCGCCGCGCGCCGGCTGTACGCGCGGCTGATGCGCGAGCGCTTCGGCGCGTCGGACGCGAGCGCGCGGCTGCGCTTCCACACGCAGACCGGCGGAGTGACGCTGCAGGCCCAGCAGCCGCTCAACAACGTGGTCCGCGTGACGGTGCAGGCGCTCGCCGCGGTGCTCGGCGGCACGCAGTCGCTGCACACCAACGGCTACGACGAGGCCCTCGCGCTCCCCACCGCCGAGGCCGCGACGCTGGCGCTGCGCACGCAGCAGATCCTCGGCTACGAGAGCGGCACCGCGCAGACGGTAGACCCGCTGGCCGGGAGCTACTACGTCGAGTCGCTGACCGACGAGATCGAGCGGCGCGCCGTCGCCCTGCTGGAGCAGGTGGACGCGATGGGCGGCGCCGCGGCGGCCATCCAGCGCGGGTTCTTTCAGGACGAGATCGCGCGCAGCGCGTACGAACACCAGCTCCGCGTGGAGGCGGGGGAGTCGGTGGTGGTGGGCGTCAACCGCTTCGGCGACGGCCAGGACCCGCCGGTGATCCCGTCGCCCGACTACTCGGCGCTGGAGCGGGCGCAGGTCGCGTCGCTGGCGGCGGTACGTCGGCGGCGGGACGGCGCGGCGGTGGAGCGGGCGCTCGCGGCGTTAGGCGAGGCGGCCCGCCCCTACGCGGCGCCGGGCGCGGCGCGGGGGCCGCTGATGCCGTTCGTGATCGACGCGGTGCGGGCGCGCGCGAGCGTCGGCGAGATCGCGGACGCGTTCGCGGCGGTGTGGGGGCGCTACCGGCCGGGCGGTTGAAGCGCCTTCCCGCCCGGGGTATCCTTCGCCGTCCGCGCCCGGCCCATAAGTAGCGACCCGATGCCCACTTACGAGTTCCGCTGCCCCAACGGGCACACGTTCGACGAGTTCCACAAGATCAGCGACGCGCCGCAGACCGCCACGTGCCGCACGTGCGGCGCCGAGGCCGCGCGCGCGATCTCGGGCGGCGCGGGGCTCGTCTTCAAGGGCAGCGGGTTCTACCTCACCGACTACGGCAAGAACGCGCACCGCACCAGCGGGCCCGCGGCCGCCGGCGGCGAGTCGAAGGGCGAGGGCAAAACGGAGTCGAAGGGCGACTCGGCGAAGACCGACGGCGGCAGCTCGACCGGCGGCGCCGGGTCCGGCGGCGCCGGCGCGCCCACCGGCGGCACCTCCGGGTCCGGCGCCTCGGCCGGCTCTGCCGCGAGCACCGGCGGCTCGTCCTCCTCGAGCGGCGGCGCGGCGGCGTGAGCGAGGGGTCCGACACCGGCGCGCCCGCGCCAGCCGGCCCCGACGCGATCCGCGCCGCGCTCGTCGCCGCGGCCCGGGACCTGGGGGCGCCCGAGGCGGTCGACGTGGTGTTGGAACGCCCGCGCGACCCCGCATTCGGCGACTGGACCACGAACCTGGCGATGGCGCTCGCCCGTCACCTGCGCCAGAAGCCGCGCGACCTCGCCGACGCGCTGGTCGCGCGCATGGACCTGTCGGCCGCGGGGGTGCGCGCCGCCGAGGTGGCGGGCGCAGGCTTCATCAACTTCCGCCTCGACCCCGCGTTCGTCGCCCGGGGACTGGCCGCCATCGTGGCGCAGGGCGCCGCGTACGGGCGGAGCGCGGTGCACGCGGGGGAGCGGGTGGTCGTCGAGTTCGTCTCGGCCAACCCGACCGGGCCGCTCCACGTGGGCCACGGGCGGCAGGCCGCGTTAGGCGACGCCATCTCCACCCTCCTGGCCGCGCAGGGGTTCGACGTCAGCCGCGAGTTCTACTACAACGACGGCGGCGTCCAGATCGAGAACCTGGCGAAGAGCGTCTGGGTCCGCCTCGCCCAGCTCGCCGGGTGTGACGCGCCGGTGCCGGAGGGCGGCTACCACGGCGAGTACATCGCCGAAATTGCGGCCGACTTCGCGCGCGCCCGCGAGGCGGCAGGCGAGCCGGCGGTGGACGCGGGCGTCCTCCGCGCGGGCGCCGAGGCCATCGCCGCGGGCCTCCGCCCCGACGAGCCCGACCTTTTCGACGCCGTCCGCCGCCACGCGGTGGCCGCGCTCCGCGGCGAGCAGGACCTCGACCTGCGGGCGTTCGGCGTCGCCTTCGACACGTACTATCTCGAAAGCTCGCTTTATGCCGACGGGCGCGTGGAGCGCACGGTGCGCGCGCTTGTCGACGCGGGCGCGACGTACGAGGACGGCGGCGCGCTGTTCCTGCGCACGACCGCGTATGGGGACGACAAGGACCGCGTCATGCGGAAGAGCGCGGCCAAGGGCGGCGACTACACCTACTTCGTCCCCGACGTCGCCTACCACGTCACCAAGTGGGAGCGGGGCTTCCGGCGCGCCGTCAACGTGCAGGGGAGCGACCACCACGGCACGGTCGCGCGGGTGCGCGCTGGGCTCCAGGCGTTAGGCGTCGGCATCCCGGCCGGCTACCCGGAGTACGTGCTGCACCAGATGGTGACCGTGACCCGCGGCGGCGAGGAGGTCAAGATCTCCAAGCGCGCCGGGAGCTACGTCACCGTGCGCGACCTGATCGACTGGGTGGGGCGCGACGCCGTACGCTACTTCTACCTGATGCGCAAGGGCGACTCGCACCTCGTGTTCGACGTCGACCTCGCCCGCTCGGAGAGCGACGAGAACCCCGTGTACCGCGTGCAGATGGCGCACGCGCGCATGCGCGGCATCTTCCGGCAGGGGGGGCTCGACCCCGAGGGGTTCGACGCGTCGGCCGTGGACTGGGCGCTGCTCGCCGAGCCGGCGGAACAGGAGCTGATCACCAAGCTGGTCGACTTCCCGCGCGTGGTGGCGCAGGCGGCCGAGGCGCTGGAGCCGCACCGCGTGGCGGCGTACCTGCTGGAGGCGGCGAACCTCGCGCACGGCTGGTACCACAAGCATCACGTACTTGGGCAGGAGCCCCCGCTGCAGCTAGCGCGCCTGGCGCTAGCGCGCGCCGCGCAGCTGGTGCTCCGCAACGGCCTCGGCATGTTAGGCATTACCGCGCCGGACCGGATGTAGCGGCGGCACCACGCAAGCCGGTCCTCGAGTGGTCATCCTGAGCGCAGCGAAGGATCTTCTTGCCCGAGGCCGGGCCCGGGCAGCGGGGACGCAGGATCCCTCGCTGCGCTCAGGATGACAACCACCAATGCCACGCTCCAGATGCCCGTCCTCGTCGTCGGCTCCGTCGCGCTCGACTCGGTCGAGACCCCGTTCGGCAAGGCCGACGAGGTCCTCGGCGGCTCGGCCACCATGTTCGCGTCGAGCGCCTGCCACTTCGGCCCCGTGCAGCTCGTGGGCGTCGTCGGCAGCGACTACCCGGTCGAGAAGCTCGAGCCGCTCCGGGCCAAGGGCGTGGACTTGGCCGGCCTCGAGCGCGCCGAGGGGGAGAGCTTCCGCTGGCGCGCCCGCTACCGCCACGACCTCAACTCGGCCGAGACGCTGGAGACCCGGCTCGGCGTGTTCTCGGGCTTCCGGCCCAAGATTCCCGCGGCGTTTCGCGACACGCCGTACGTCTTCCTCGGCAACATCGACCCGCGGCTCCAGCTCGACGTGCTGCGCCAGGTGAGCACGCCCAAGCTCGTGGGCTGCGACACGATGAACTTCTGGATCGAGAGCCGGCGCGCCGACCTGCTCGCGCTGCTGGAGCACGTCGACCTCATCACGCTCAACGACGCCGAGGCGCGCCAGCTCACCGAGCAGGCCAACCTGGTGAAGGCGGCCCGGTGGATCATGGCGCGGGGCCCCAAGCACGTGGTCATCAAGAAGGGCGAGCACGGCGCCTTCCTCTTCTCGGGCGACAGCATCTTCTTCGCGCCCGCCTACCCGCTGGAGAGTATCTTCGACCCCACCGGCGCGGGCGACTCGTTCGCCGGCGGCTTCGTGGGGTGGCTGGCGGCGAGCGACGACCTGAGCGAGGCCAACATGCGGCGGGCGGTCGTCTACGGCTCCGCGATGGGGTCCTTCGCCGTCGAGCAGTTCTCCAACGAGCGCACCATCGCGCTCACCCGCCCCGAGATCGACGCCCGCGTGCGCGAGTTCCAGCGCCTCGTCGCGTTCGAGACCGAGCTGGCGACCGCCTAACACGGACGCCCGCATGACCACGCCCGGCGGCGCCGGCCTCAGCTACCGCGCGGCCGGCGTGGACCTCGACGCGGCGGTCGACGCCAAGGAGCGCCTCCGCCGCCTGGTCGAGAGCACGCGCACGACCGGCCAGGTCGGGGCGTTCGGCGGCTTCGGCGGGATGTTCCGCGTGCCCCCGGGTCGCGCCCCGCTACTCGTCAGCAGCGCCGACGGCGTCGGGACCAAGGTCAAGCTCGCGGTCGATGCGGGGCGGCTCGACACCGTCGGCCACGACCTCGTCAACCACTGCACGAACGACATCCTCGTGCAGGGCGCGCTGCCGCTCTTCTTTCTCGATTACGTCGCGTTCGGCAAGCTGGAGCCGGCGGCGGTAGAGGCCGTCGTGGCCGGCGTGGCCGCCGGGTGCCGCGAGAACGGCTGCGCGCTGGTCGGCGGGGAGACGGCCGAGATGCCCGGCGTCTACACCCCGCCCGACTTCGACCTCGCCGGGTTCATCGTCGGCTGGGTGGAGGAGGACGCCGTGTTAGGCGCGCAGCGTGTGCGCGACGGCGACGCGATCGTCGCCCTCGCCAGCAGCGGCCTGCATACCAACGGCTACTCGCTGGCGCGGCGGATTCTCGCTGACCGGATGCGGCTGGGCCCGCACGACCCGTTCCCGGAGCACGACGGCGCCACCGCGGCCGACGTGCTGCTCGCCGTGCATCGTTCCTACCTCGCCGCGCTCCGCCCCGTGCTCGACCGGGTGCATGCGCTGGCGCACATCACCGGGGGCGGGCTGCAGGGCAACCTCGACCGCTCGCTCCCCCCGCACCTCGACGCGGTCGTCGAGCTGGCGAGCTGGGAGGTGCCAGCGGTGTTCCGCGTGCTGGAGCAGGCCGGGGGCGTGGCGCGGGCCGACATGTTGCGCACGTTCAACATGGGCGTCGGCATGTGCGCCCTGGTCTCCCCGACGGACGCCGACACCGTGCTGGCCGCCGCGACCGACGCGGGCGTCCCGGCTTGGGTGCTCGGGCACGTCGCGGCGGGCACGGGTCGCGTGTTCCTTCGCTAGGGGCCGGCGTGCCGGCCCCGCCAGCCGCTCCTACCCCGACGTTCGCAATGCCTTCGCCCTTCCGCCGCACCCTGCTGCTCGCCCTGCTCGCTGGCGCCGCTCCCTCTTTCGCCCGCGCCCAGGGCGCCGCGGTCGACCCGCAGTGCCCCGCCGCGACCCCCTCGCAGCGGGTCGCGCAGGATGCCTGCCAGAAGTCGGTCGACCTGTTCAACTACCTCGCGCCTCAACTCGGCGCGGTGATCGCCGGCGGCAACCCCGAGCCGGGGCAGGGCGGCACGCTCGGCGGGCTCGGGCACTTCGGGGTGAGCGTCCGCGCGACGGGGTTCCGCAGCCCCCTGCCGCAGTTCGACCGGGTGTCGGTCTCGCCCAACGGCGCCCAGCCGTCGGCGATCCCGGTGCAGAGCACGCTGGTCGCGTTCCCGGTTGCCGACGTGTCGATCGGCCTGTTCGCGGGCGTGCCGGTCGGCGTCACGCGCATCGGCGGGCTCGACGCCCTCGTCAACGCCACGTACGTCCCCGACGTCACCACGGGCGACGTGCGGGTGAGCACCGGCGGTGGGTCGGTGCGGGTAGGGTACGGCGCGCGGCTTGGGCTACTGGAAGAGTCCGCGGTCGTCCCCGGCATCGCCGTGTCGCTGCTCCGTCGCGAGACGCCCACCACCGCCATCACGGCCACCACCGGCAACGACACCCTCGGCGTGAGCAACACGCGCGTGCGCACCGACTCGTGGCGGCTGACCGCGGCCAAGCGGCTGCTGTTCGTGAGCGTCGCGGCGGGCGTGGGGCAGGACCGCTACGAGAGCACGGCCCGCGTCGCGGGCGTGGTGAACGACGCCCTGTTGGGCGTCCCGGTCCGCGCGCAGGCGTCGGTCGACCTCCGCCAGCGCCTCACGCGGACCAACGTGTTCGGCAACCTCACGCTGCTGGCCATCCCGTTCACGCGCGTCGTGGCGGAGGTGGGGCGGACGTCGGGCGGTACGCTCGCGGCCACGTACAACAGCATCGACGGCCGCCGGCCGGACGCCGCGTACACGTACGGCTCGTTAGGCGTCCGGGTCGGGCGCTGACGCCTCGCCCCACGCCGGTCGCGGCCGACGACGCCGCGCACATGCGGCGCGCGCTCCGGCTCGCGCGCCGGGGCTGGGGCCAGGTCGCCCCGAATCCGCTGGTCGGGGCGGTCATCGTCCGCGACGGCGTGGTGGTCGGCGAGGGGTGGCACGCCCGCTACGGCGAGGCGCACGCCGAGGTGCACGCGCTGGCGGCCGCAGGCGACCTGGCGCGCGGCGCCACGGCCTACGTCACCCTGGAGCCGTGCAACCATCACGGCAAGCGCGGGCCGTGCACGGAGGCGCTGCTCGCCGCTGGCGTGGTGCGCGTGGTGATCGCCACCGCGGACCCGCACGCCATCGCGGCCGGCGGGGCGACCCGGCTCCGCGCCGATGGCGTCGCCGTGACCGAAGGCGTGGAGGGCGACCGGGCCCGCGAACTGCTTGCCCCCTTCCTCCGCGACGTGACCGGCGGCGCGCTGCCGTGGACCACGCTCAAGCTCGCACTCTCGCTCGACGGCGCCGTGGCGGACCACACCCGCGGGCCAGGCTGGCTCACGGGTCCGGAATCGCGCCGCGCGGTGCATCGGCTCCGCGCGGGGCATGATGCGGTCGCGGTCGGGATCGGGACGGCGCTGGCGGACGATCCGGCGCTCACGGTGCGCGGCGTGCGCGCGCCGCGCGTGCCGCCGCTCCGCGTGGTCTTCGACCGTGGCGCGCGTCTCCCCCTCGGCTCCCAGCTCGTCCGCACCGTGGGCGAGGCGCCGGTCGCGGTCGTGTGCGCCCCCGACGCGGACGCCGAGCGCGTTGGTGCGCTGGCCAGGGCCGGCGTCGCCGTCGTGCCCGCGGCCGATCTGACGGACGGCCTTCGGCGTCTGCGCGCGCAGCACGGCGTGCGCGCGCTCCTTGTGGAGGGCGGCGCACGACTGTCCGGCGCGCTCTGGGCCGCCGGGGTGGTCGACCGGCTGGTTACCTTTCAGGCACCCGTGGTGATCGGCGAGGGCGGCGTCCGTGCGTTCGAGGGCGCGCCGGCCGAGCGCGCCGCGGGGGCCCGGCGGCTCCCCGCCGTGCGCGCCCGCTGGTACGGGGCGGACCGGATGACCGTCTACGCGGTGCAGCCGCCGCCCGGGAGTGGCTGACGTGGCGGCGCGGGCGGGGACCGGCGGTTCGCGGACGCGACACAGGGGGCGAGGCACGTGTTCACCGGACTGGTCGACGACGTCGGCCACATTGAGAGCGTCACAACCACCGAGGCCGGGCGCGAGTTCCGCGTCCGCACCCGCTACGTCGGCCTGGCCGAGGGCGAGAGCATCGCCTGCGACGGCGTGTGCCTCACCGTGCGCGACTTCGCCGAAGCGGACGGCGGGAGCCGGTTCACGGTCGCCGCCGTGGTGACCACGCTCGGCCGCACGGTCCTCGGCGAGTGGGAGGCGGGTCGGCGCGTCAACCTGGAGCGCGCGTTGCGCGCCGGCGACCGGCTGGGCGGCCACCTCGTGCAGGGCCACGTCGACGGCGTGGGCGAGGTGCTCGCGGTGAAGCGGGTGGGCGACGCGTGGCTGATCGACGTCGCGCTGCCCGACGACCTCGACGCGCTGATGGTGCCGCACGGGTCGGTCACCGTCGACGGCGTGAGCCTGACCGTGAACGCGCTCCCGCGCCCCGGCGTTTTGCAGCTCTCCATCATCGAGTACACGCACCGCCACACCACGCTCGGCCTGCGCCGCCCCGGCGACCGCGTGCACGTGGAGGGCGACGTGGTGGGCAAGTACGTGCGCCGGCTGGTGGGCCCGTACCTGGCGGCCGCGGCCGCCGGCGCCGCCCGCTGAGCGCCCGTTAGGCACCGGAGACACGACATGGCATTCGGCACCATCGAGCAGGCGCTCGCGGAGCTGCGCGCGGGCAGGTGCATCGTCGTCGCCGACGACGAGGACCGCGAGAACGAGGGCGACCTCGTGTGCGCGGCGGAGTTCGTGACGGCCGAGACCGTCAACTTCCTGCTGGACGCGAAGGGGATGATCTGCCTCGCGCTCACGCCCGAGCGGTGCGCGGAGCTGGACCTCCCGCTCATGAGCGACTCCAACACCGAGGCGATGCGCACCGCGTTCACGGTGAGCATCGACGCCGCCCCGCGCTTCGGGGTGACGACCGGGATCAGCGCCGCCGACCGGGCCGCGACCATCCGCGTGGCCGCCGACCCGACGAGCACGCCGCGCGACCTGCGGCGCCCCGGGCACATCCATCCGCTGCGCGCCCGCGCGGGCGGCGTGCTCCAGCGCGTGGGCCACACGGAGGCGGCGGTGGACCTGTGCCGGCTCGCGGGCCTCACGCCGGCGGGCGTCATCTGCGAGATCCTGAACGCCGACGGCAGCGCCGCCCGCCGCCCGCAGTTGGAGGCGTTCTGCGCCAAACACGGGCTCACATTCATCACCGTGGCGCAGCTCGTCGCGCACCGGCTCAAGACCGAGCGGCTGGTCCACCGCGTGGCCGACGCCCGGCTCCCGACCACCCGCGGGGCGTGGCGGGTGGTGGGGTACCGCAACGACGTGGACGCGCACGAGCACGTGGCCCTCGTCTACGGGCCAGTCGGCCAGCCGGGTGACGACGGCGAGCGGGTGCTCGTGCGGATGCACTCCAAGTGCCTCACCGGCGACGTCTTCCACTCGCAGCGCTGCGACTGCGGCTGGCAGCTCGAGCGGGCGATGGACATGATCGTCGAGGAGGGGCGCGGCGTGATCGTCTACCTCGACCAGGAGGGGCGGGGGATCGGGCTGCTCAACAAGCTCCGTGCGTACGAGCTGCAGGACCGCGGCGCCGACACCGTGGAAGCCAACGAGCGCCTCGGCTTCAAGCCCGACCTGCGCAACTACGGCATCGGCTCGCAGATCCTGCTCGACCTCGGCGTGAAGAGCATCCGCATCATGACCAACAACCCGCGCAAGCTGGTAGGCGTGGAGGGGTACGGGCTCACGCTCCTGGAAGGCGTGCGGCTCATCGCGCCCGAGAGCGCGGACAACGCGCAGTACCTCGCCACCAAGCGCGACCGCCTCGGTCACCTGCTCGCGTCCTGAACCACGCGTGCCTTCCCGCTCCCTGCCGGTCCTAGATTCCGGCTCCCCCAGTCCGGACGCCATGCCCGAGTTCGTCGGCACCCCCGCGGGCGAGGGCCGCCGCTTCGCGGTGGTCGCCAGCCGCTTCAACGAGACCGTCACGCGCCCCCTCGCCGAAGGCGCGGTGGACGCGCTGACGCGCCACGGCGCCGCGTTCGACGACGTGGACCTCATCTGGGTGCCAGGCGCGTGGGAGCTGCCGGCCGCCGTGCGCCGCGCGCTCGCCGCCGACCGCTACGCCGCGGTGGTCGCGGTGGGCGCGGTGGTCCGCGGGGAGACGCCGCACTTCGACATCGTGGCCGGCGAGGCCGCGCGGGGGCTGGCGGACGCGGGCGCGGAGTACGACGTCCCCGTCACGTTAGGCCTCCTCACCACCGACACCATGGAGCAGGCCGAGGCGCGCGCCGGCGGCGCCCACGGCAACAAGGGGTGGGACGCGGCGATGGCGGCGCTGGAGATGGCCGACCTGTTCGCCCAGCTCGACGCGGCGAGCGACGCCGAGCACGAACTGGCCGCGGGCGACGCCGGGGACGAAGGCTGATGGCGCGTCTGGAAAGCCGCGCCCGGGCGCGCGCGCTCCAGGCGCTCTACGCCTGGGACGTGCGCGGGCGCGAGGGGCTGGAGCGCGTCGCCCTGCAGACGTGGGACGACTTACGAGTGGGGCCCGAGGAGCGGCGCGTGGCGTCGGGGCTCGTCAACGTGATCGTCGAGCAGGGGCGCGAGGTGGACCGCGAGCTGGCCGACGTGACCACCAACTGGCGGCTCGAGCGGTTGGGCGCGGTGGAGCGGTGCGTGCTGCGCCTGGCCGCCGCCGAGCTGCGCCGCGGCGAGACGCCGCCCAAGGTCGTCATTCAGGAGGCCGTGCACCTGGCCGAGCGGTACGGCAGTGCGCAGAGCGCGCGCTTCGTGAACGGCGTGGTCGACGCGCTCGCCCGGCGGCACGGGCGGCTGTAGCCGGCCCCGCGTTGCGCATCCTCCTCGTCAACTGGCAGGACCGCGAGAACCCGCAGGCCGGCGGGGCGGAGATCCTGCTCCACGAGGTGTTCGGGCGGCTGGCCGGCGGCGGGCACGAGGTCACGCTGCTGTGCGGCGGGTGGCCCGGGTGCGTGCCCCGCACCCGGCTTGACGGGATGGACGTGCACCGCGTCGGCACGCGGCACAGCTTCCCGTTCCTCGCACGGCGCTACTATCGGGCGCACCTCGCGGCCTGGCGGCACGACGTCCTGGTCGAGGACATCAACAAGGTGCCGCTGCACACGCCGCGTTGGGGCGCCTCGCGGGTGGTGGCGCACGTCCCGCACCTCTTTGGCGGCACGGCCTTTCAGGAGGCGCCGTGGCCGCTCGCGGCGGCCGTGTGGCTGGCGGAGCGCCCGCTCGCCCGCGCCTACCGGGGCGTGCCGTTCCAGGCCATCTCCGAGAGCACGGCCGACGACCTCGCCGCGCGTGGCATCCCGCGCGAGTCGGTGCGCGTGATCTACCCCGGCATCGACGCCGACGCGTACACGCCCGACGCCTCGCGCCGCGCGCCAGCGCCGATGTTCGCCTACCTGGGCCGGCTCAAGCGGTACAAGGGGGTCGACATCGTGCTGCGCGCCTTCGCCGCCGTGCGCCACCCCGACGCGCGGCTGGAGATCGCCGGCGCCGGCGACCACCGCGCGGCGCTGGAGCGGCTGGCGGGCGAGCTTGCCCTCGGCGGGCGCGTGCGGTTTCTTGGGCGCATCAGCGAGGCGGAGAAGCTGGACCTGTTGCGCCGCGCGTGGGCCCTGGCCCTCGCGTCGCCCAAGGAGGGGTGGGGGATCACGAACCTCGAAGCGGCCGCGTGCGGCACGCCGGTGGTCGCCAGCGACTCGCCCGGGATCCGGGAGAGCGTGCGCGACGGCGAGACCGGCTTCCTCGTGCCGCACGGCGACCCCGCGGCGATGGCGGCTCGGATGGACGCGCTCGCCGCCGACCCCGCGCTGGTCGCGCGCCTCGGCGCCGCGGGCGTGCCGTTCGCCCGCGCCTTCTCGTGGGAGCGGGCGGCGCGCGAAACTGAGGCCCACCTCGACGCGGTGGTCGCCGCGCCGCCGACGCGCTAATGCCCGCGCGTCGCCCGCTCACCGTCGGCCAATTGGTCGACCGGCTCACCGACGAGCTTCTGCTTGAGCCCCTCGGCGCCTCGCTCGGCTTCGAGCGCGCGGTGACCAGCCCCGAGGCGTCGAGTCCCGGGCTCGTGCTGTCGGGCTACACCAACCGCTTCCCGCACGAGCGACTGCAGGTGTTCGGCGAGACGGAGGTGAGCTACCTCAACTCGCTCGACGCGGCCACCCGCCACGCCAACCTGGAGCGCTTCTTCGGCTTTCCGGTGCCGTGCGTGTTCATCACCAAGGGGCAGGAGCCGCCCGACGGGATGCTCGCGATGGCCGACGCCGCGACGGTGCCGGTGCTACGCACGCGGCTCAAGACCAGCGAGTTCTACCAGCGGCTCAAGCCGCACCTCACGGACTGGTTCGCGCCCACCGCCACGCTCCACGGCTCGCTGGCGGACGTGTACGGCGTGGGCTTGTTCTTCACCGGCCAAAGCGGCATCGGCAAGAGCGAGTGCGTGCTCGACCTCGTGGAGCGCGGGCACCGGCTGGTGGCCGACGACCTCGTCATCGTGACGCGCCGCGGCTCCGACGTGCTCATCGGGCGCGGCCACGAGCTGCAGCGGCACTACATGGAGATCCGCGGCATCGGCCTCATCGACGTGCCGGCCATCTTCGGCGTGCGCGCGGTGCGGCAGCAGAAGCGGCTGGAAGTGGTGGTGGTGCTGGAGGCGTGGGACCAGGAGGCCGTGGTCGACCGCACCGGCCTCGACGGCGAGACGCGCGACGTGTTAGGCGTGTCGCTCCCGCAGATCCGCGTGCCGCTCAACCCGGGGAAGAACATCACCGTCATCGCCGAGGTGATCGCGATGAACCACCTGCTCCGGTACAGCGGCGGCGTGGACCCAGCGGAGGCGTTCAACCGCCGGCTCATCGGCCGGATGCAGGAGCAGGCCGCCGCGCGCTCGGCCGGCCGCCCGACCCCGGCAGCCCTCGCGGCCGGCGCGCGCGACCGCGAACTGCAGCGCTACCTGCGCGAGGATGACGAGTAGTCCCGCCCCGGCCGACCCGGGCCCGCTCGCCGTGGTGGCCGCGCACGGCGACCTCGCGGCCGGGCTCGTCTCGGCGGTCGCCCAGATCACCGGGCAGGGCGCCTTGCTCGCGCCCATGAGCAACCGCGGCCGCGGACCCGCGGAGCTGGAGGCCGAGCTGCGCGCGCTCCTCGCCGCCGCGCCGGTGCGCGTGGTGTTCACCGACCTGCCGGGCGGGAGCTGCACGATGGCCGCGCGGCGCGTGCAGAAGGACCACCCCGGCCTCACGCTCGCCACGGGCGTCAACCTGGCCACGCTGCTGGAGTTCGTCTGCGCCGCCGGCTCGGCGCCTAACGACGCCCAGCCGGCCGAGGTGGTGTCGCGGGCGCTGGAGCGCGGGCGCGCGTCGCTCGTGACCTTGAGTGCGCCAGCTGAGGCGCCAGCGGGGGTGCCGCGCTGATGCCGCTCGTGCTCTACCGCATCGACGACCGGCTGATCCACGGTCAGGTCGTGGTCGGCTGGGGCCGCCCGCTCGACGTGAGCTTTCTCGTGCTCGTCGACGACGAGGTGGCCGCGAGCGAGTGGGAGCAGGAGCTCTACCGCATGGCCGTCCCCCCCGAGATGGACGTCGTGTTCGCGAGCGTCGAGGACGCCGCGCGGCAGCACGCCGCGTTCCGCGCCGACCGCCGGGCGGGCATGCTGCTCACCGGGAACGTGGCGGCGATGCGCGCCCTGGTGGACGCGGTAGCCGCGACCGACCCGGCCGGTGCGGTGCACGCCGTGAACATCGGCGGGCTGCACCACCGACCGGGGCGCGTCCAGCGGATGCGCTACGTCTTCGCCGACGCGGACGAGGAGCGCGAGCTGCGCGCGATCGCGGCCGCGGGCGTCGCGGTGACCGCCCAGGACGTGCCTAACGCCAGACCCGTCCCGCTGGCCGACGTGCTGAGCGGCCGCGCGGACGGCTAGCACCGGCCACCCGCCGGCCCCGCCGCGTGCCCGCCTTCCCGCTCGACGCCCTCGGCGGCTTCGCCCTGCTGCCGTTCGCGGCGTTAGGCGCGCTGCTCGGCCTCGACGTCGTCAGCTTCCCGCAGGCCATGCTCTCGCGCCCGCTCGTCGCGGCGACGCTGGCCGGGGCGCTCGCCGGGCGGCCGGGGGCGGGGCTGCTGGCGGGCGCGGTGCTGGAGCTGTTCGCGCTGGAGACGCTGCCGGTGGGCGCGTCGCGCTACCCGGAATGGGGGTCGGCGTCGGTGGTCGGCGGGGCGCTGTACGCGGCGCAGCCGGACGGCGCCGCGGGTGGGCTCGTCCTCTCGGTGCTCGCCGCGCTCGTCACCGCGTACGTGGGCGGCGCCTCGATGGTGGTGCTTCGGCGGCTCAACGGCCAGCTCGCGCGCGCGCATTTGGAGCGCCTCGCGACGGGGAGCAACCGCAGCGTCGTCGGCCTGCAGCTCGCCGGCGCCGCCGCCGACCTGCTGCGCGGCTTCATGCTCACCGTCGTCGCGCTCGGCGCGTCGCAGCCACTCGTGGCGTTCGGTCGGGCGGGGTGGGGCACGGACACTCGGCTCTCGCGGGCCGTTGTCGTGGGGCTGGCGGCGACGGTCGCGGGCGCCGCCGTCTGGAAGCTGTTCCACGCCGTGCCGCGCGCGCGCTGGTTGTTCGTCGGCGGCATCGCCGCCGGGCTCCTCGCCATGCAGGCGCTGCCGTGAGCAACCGACCGTGACCGCGGCGGACGCTCCGGCGGCGCGCGTGCCGCTCGGCACGCGCCTCCACATCCTGGGCCGCATGCTCGGCATCCAGGCGTCGTGGAACTACGAGGTGCTCGTCGGGACGGGGATTGGGTTCGCGGTCGAACCCGGGCTGCGCCTGCTGCCGGGCGGGCGCGGCGGGGCGGCCTACCGCGCCGCACTGGCGCGCCAGAGCCAGTACTTCAACGCGCACCCCTACACCGCGGCCGTCGCGGTGGGCGCCCTGGTACGCGCAGAGCTCGACGGGGAGGCGCCGGCCCGCATCGAGCGTTTTCGGACGGCGCTCTGCGGCCCGCTCGGCAGCGTCGGGGACCGTCTGGTGTGGGCCGCGTGGCTGCCGTTCTGCTCCGCGGCCGGCCTGCTCGCGTTCGGGCTGGGCGCCCCGCCGCTGGTCACCGTCGGCGGCTTTCTGCTGCTGTACAACGCCGGTCACGTGGCGTTGCGAACGTGGGGGCTGCACGTGGGGCTGGAGCGCGGGCTCAAGGTCGCCTCCGCTCTCGGCCATCCGGTGCTGCGCCAGGGGCCGCAGTGGATCGGCCAGGCGGCGGCGCTCGTCGGCGGGGCCGCGCTCCCGCTGGCCCTGGCGCGGGCTATTGGGCCCGGGCGTACGTTACTAGGCGGGGTGCTCGTGGCCGTCGTGGCCGCCGCCGTGCTCTTCGCGCGCCTGCACGGGCGCGTGGAGGCGTGGAAGGCCGCGCTCGTGCTCCTCGCCGTGTTCGCCGTCGTCTCGATCCTGCGCTAGCCGCCGCCCCCGCCGCGCGCCGCGCCCCTCTCCCGCCCCGAGCCGCCATGACCACGGTCGAACGCCCGCTCACCATCCAGAACCGGATGGGCCTGCACGCCCGCCCCGCCGCCGAGGTGGTCAAGGTGGCGGCCCGCTTCAAGAGCGACGTCACCATCTCGCACGACGAGATGGAGGTGAACGGGAAGAGCATCATGGGGGTGATGATGCTCGCCGCCGAGTGCGGCGCCACCATCCACGTGCGCGCGACGGGGCCCGACGCGGAGGACACCGTGGCCGCCCTCGAGGCGCTCGTGAACGCGCGCTTCGGCGAGAGTTAGGCGCCCGTGCGGCTGCGGCTCTCGGGCATCCCGGCGTCGCCGGGGATCGTGGTCGGCCCCGCGCACCTGCTGCGCTGGGAGGTGCCCGACGTCCCGCACCGCGTGATCGACGACGACGCCGTGGATGCCGAGGTCGGGCGGCTGCGCGACGCCGTCCGCCGGGCGCGCGAGCGACTCGCGCTGGTGCGCGCGCGGGCCGAGCGCCACGCCGGACCCGAGGAGGCGGCCATCTTCGACGTGCAGATGGAGATCCTGGCCGACGCCTCGCTGCTCGGCCACGTCGAGTCGCTGGTGCAGCAGAACCTGGGGGCGGAGAAGGCGTTCGACATCGCCATGATCGAGTGGCGGCAGCAGTTCGCCCGCCACCCGCACGCCATGATGCGCGAGCGCGCCGGCGACCTGGTCGACGTCCAGATCCGCGTCCTGTCGCTGCTCATGGGCCTCGGCGACCACGACCCGGTGGACGTGCCCAAGGGCGCGTGCGCGGTGCTCGTCACGCACGACCTCACGCCCTCGCTCACCGTCCAGCTCGACCGGGAGGCCATCAGCGCGATCGCCACGGACGCGGGCACCAACACGTCGCACATCGCCATCCTCGCCCGCTCGTTAGGCCTGCCCGCCGTCGTGGGCCTGCGCGACGCCACGTCGCGGCTCCGGGGCGGCGAGGTGGTGGTGATCGACGGGTCCGCCGGCACGCTCACGGTGGCGCCCGACGCCCGCGAACTGGAGGAGTTCAGTGCGCGCGCCGAGCTGGAGGAGCAGGAGGAGGCCGAGCTGCGGCGGCTGGCCGAGGTGGAGCCGGTCACGCGCGACGGCGCGCGGCTCGTGCTGCGCGCCAACGTCGACCTGCCCGAGGAGGCCGAGGCGGCCGCGCACAGCGGCGCCGACGGCGTGGGGCTGATGCGCACCGAGTTTCTCGTCGTCGGGCGCGCGACGATGCCGGACGAGGACGAGCAGTACCGGGCCTACGCCCGCGTGGTCGACGCGTTCGGCGGGCAGGCGGTGGTGATCCGCACCTTCGACATCGGCGGCGACAAGCTCCCGGTCGGCGGGTTCCCCACGGAGGCGAACCCGTTCCTCGGCTGGCGCGCGATCCGCATGTGCCTCGACCAGCCGGAGCTCTTCAAGACGCAGCTCCGCGCGCTGTTGCGGGCCGCGTTGCACGGCGACGTGCGCATTCTGCTCCCGCTGGTGGTGAGCGTGGACGAGGTGCGCGAGGCCAAGGCGCTGCTGAGCGAGGCCGCGGGCGAGCTGCGGGCGCGCGGCACGCCCCACCGCGCGGACGTCCCGATCGGCGTGATGATCGAGACGCCGGCCGCCGCGATGGCGGCCGAGAGCTTCGCGGGCGAGGTCGCGTTCTTCAGCATCGGGACGAACGACCTGGTGCAGTACACGCTCGCCGTGGACCGCGGCAACGCGCAGCTCGCGCCGCGCTTCACGCCGCTGCACCCGTCGGTGCTGCGGCTCATCCGGCACGTCACCCGCGTGGGCGCGGAGCACGGGATCGAGGTCAGCGTGTGCGGCGAGATGGCCTCGCAGCCGCTGATGGCCTACGCCCTGTTAGGCCTCGGCCTCCGGCAGCTCTCCGTGTCGCCGCGGAGCGTGCCGGTCGTGAAGCGCATCGTGCGCGGCGTGACGGCGGAGGGCGCCGGCGCGGCCGCCGCGGACGCGCTCAGGCTCGGCTCCCCGCGCGACGCCGAGCGCGTGCTGCACGCGGCCCTCGACGCAGAGCTGGGGCGGTCGCGTTAGGCGTCGGGTCAGGCCGCGGGCGCGGGCGGCGGCGCGGTCGAGCGCCGGACCACCAGCTCGGCGTCGAGGTAGATCTTCTGCGTGGCCACCGCGGGCCCGCCGTCGACGTGCCTGAGCAGCAGCTCGGCCGCCATCCGCCCCATCTCGTGCGTGGGCACGCGCACGCTCGTGAGCGGCACGCTGAGGTACTCCAGCAGCGGGATGTCGTCGTACCCCACGACGCTGACGTCGTCGGGGACGCGCAGCCCGCACTCGGCGATCGCGCGGCAGACGCCGACCGCGACGAGGTCGTTGAAGCAGGTGACCGCCGTCGGGCGCCGGTCGGCGGGCGTGTCGCGGAAGTAGGCCAGCGCGGCGCGGTACCCGTCCTCCAGGTGTGCGCCCGTGGCGACGATGTCGTCGTCGGTAAAGGGCACGCGGGCCGCCCCGCACGCGCGCCGGATCCCGTCGACCCGCTCGGCGGCCTGCGTGGAGCCCTCGGGGCCGCCGAAGTGCACGATGCGCGTGTGCCCCAGCTCGACGAGGTGCTCGCCCGCGGCCCGCGCGGCCGTGAGGTTGTCCACGCCGACCAGCGACGCGGGCACGCCGCGGATCCCGCCTAACAGCACGAACGGCACCTGCCGCCGCCTGAGCTCGAAGAGGTGCGTGAGGTCGGCGTCGTCGTCCAGCACGGGCGTGACGATCAGCCCCGCCACGTCGCCGCCCGAGAGGCCGTCGGCCAGGAGCGTCACCGTGCGCCGCTCGACCTCGGGGTCGCGCTCGGAGCTGGCCACGAGCAGCGCGTAGCCGTGCGCGTCGGCGTGCGCGCGCACCCCCGCGATCACGCCGGCGAAGTACGGATTGTCCAGCTCCTTCACGAGCACGCCGATGCTCCGGCCGCCGCGTTGGGCGGCCGCGCTGGCCCCCCGCGTCGGGCGGTAGCCGAGCGCCTCGACGGCGTCCATCACGCGCAGGCGCAGCTCCGGGCTCACCGGGCTGCTGTCGTTCAGCACGGCCGACACGGTGGCCTTGGACGTCCCCGCGGCGCGGGCGACGTCGGTGATGGTGGCGCGGGGGCGGGTCACGGCGGGCGGGCGTCGGTAGCGGGTCAGCACGAAAGTAACCACGCGCGCCGGGGGTGCCCTTGACCGCGCCCCGCCCGCGCGGTCAGCTTTATCCGCTTATCCGGATAGATGCATATGACCGCCCCCGTCCTCGACTCGCTGGCCGCGCTCGCCGACCCCGTCCGGGGCCGGCTCCTCGTGGCGCTCGAGCGCCACGAGCTGGCCGTCGGGGAGCTGGCCGCCGTGCTCCAACTGCCGCAGAGCACGGTCAGTCGGCACCTCAAGACGCTCGTCGAGGCCGGGTGGGTGGCGTCGCGGGCGGATGGGCCGAGCCGTCGGTACCGCTTCGCGCCCGACGCGGGGAGCGAGACCAGGACGCTGTGGAAGGCCGTGCGCGGGCCGCTCGCGCAGCTTCCCACGGCCGCGAACGACCAGGCCCGCCTGCGCGCGGTGCTCGCCGAGCGACGCGCCGCGACGCGCGCGTTCTATTCTGGCGCCGCGGGCGCGTGGGACCGGCTCCGCGTCGAACTGTTCGGCGCGCGGGCGGACCTGCTCGCGCTGCTCGCCCTGCTCGACGACCGGATGACCGTGGGCGACCTGGGCTGCGGCACCGGCGCGGTCACCGACGCGCTCGCGCCGTTCGTGCGGCGGGTGGTGGCCGTGGACCACTCGCGTGAGATGCTCGACGTGGCCCGGCGCCGGTTGGACGGCCGCGACAACGTCGAGCTGCGCGAGGGCGAGCTCGAGGCGCTGCCGGTCGAGCCGGGCGAGTTGGACGCCGCGTTGCTCGTGCTCACGCTGCACCACATGCCCGACCCCGACGCCGTGTTTGCCGAGGCCGCTCGCGCGCTCCGCCCGGGCGGCCGTCTCGTGGTGATCGACATGGCGCCGCACGACCGCGAGGGCTACCGCGCCGAGATGGGCCACGTGTGGCTCGGGTTCGGCGCGGCGCAACTCGAGACATGGTTCCAGGCGGCGGGCTTCGGCCCGTCGCGCTACACGCTGCTCCCCGCCGACCCGGCCGCGCGCGGGCCGGCGCTCTTCGTCGCCGCCGCCGCGCACGTCGCGGTCGGTTCGGCCGTCTGACCTCCGTCTCCCTCCACGACGCCACCCATGACCCCGCCCGCCGCCACGGCGCTCGCCGAGCGCCCCGTCGCCACCGCCACCCAGGCCGGCGACGCCGCCGACCGCCCCGCCTTCAAGGTCCGCGACCTCGCGCTCGCCGAGCTGGGGCGCAAGGAGATCCGCCTCGCCGAGCAGGAGATGCCGGGGCTGATGGCGCTCCGTGCCCGGTACGGCGCGAGCAAGCCTTTGGCCGGCGCGCGCGTGATGGGCTCGCTGCACATGACCGTGCAGACCGCCGTGCTGATCGAGACGCTCGTCGACCTCGGCGCCGACGTGCGCTGGGTGTCGTGCAACATCTTCAGCACGCAGGACCACGCCGCCGCCGCCGTGGCCGTCGGGCGCGAGGGGACGCCGGACAACCCGCAGGGCGTGCCCGTGTTCGCGTGGAAGGGCGAGACGCTCGAGGAGTACTGGTGGTGCACCGAGCAGGCGCTGATGTGGCCCGACGGCGGCGGCCCCAACATGCTCCTCGACGACGGCGGCGACGCGACGCTGCTGGTGCACAAGGGCGCCGAGTACGAGAAGACCGGCGTGATCCCGGCGTTCGACGCCGAGAACGAGCCCGAGGAGTGGGGCGTCATCCTGCAGCTCCTCCGCCAGGAGGCCGAGCGGAACCCTGGCCGCTGGACCAAGGTCGCGGCTGGCATCAAGGGCGTGACCGAGGAGACCACGACCGGCGTGCACCGCCTGTACGAGATGCAGAAGGCCGGCACGCTGCTCTTCCCGGCCA
>ERZ1066118.359-NODE-359-length-45363-cov-12.577028_pt1 | contig 45363 bp, 32 predicted proteins | sample MGYA00382765_ERZ1066118 | MGnify/ENA primary metagenome ERZ1066118 (study PRJEB33369, sample SAMEA5778348) | biofilm metagenome | biome: Industrial cooling water; feature: Water cooling tower basin; material: Biofilm | place: United Arab Emirates | collected...
ATCAGTTATCAGTTATCAGTTATCAGTTATCAGTTATCAGTTATCAGTTATCAGTCATCAGTTATCAGTTGTCAGTTATCAGTTATCAGTAAGAGCGTGAAGAAAGGAAACAGCGACCAATTCCCAATTCCCAATTACTACTCACTACTCACTACTCACTACTCACTACTCACTACTCACTACTCACTGATTACAAATACAATAAGTATTACGCCCTTGCTGTTTGGCGCGATAGAGAGCGCGATCGGCAGCAGCGATCGCTTTTTCAGTTGATATTTCCTGATGCGGAATTTGGCTGCTAATTCCTAGAGACATGGTGACGTATGCACTCACCTCAGACTGAGAATGGAGAATCTGAAGTTGTTCTACCTCTGCTTGAATCCGTTCAGCCACTCGAATTGCACCTTCAGTATTAGTATTTGGCAAAATAATTCCAAATTCTTCGCCACCATATCGTGCGACTAAATCTGCTGGACGTGTTACAGCACGCATCAGCGCCTTGGCAATTTGCTGTAAACAAATATCTCCGGCAATATGACCCAAACAATCGTTGTATTTTTTAAAGTAATCAACATCGCACAAAATTAAAGCTAGCGGTGCTTGCTCCCGTGCTAGCCGCCGCCACTCTTGGTCAAAATAAGTGTCAAATTGGCGACGATTAGCAACTTGGGTCAAGCTATCTATATGGACGAGATTTTGTAATTCCTGATTTGCTTTTTGCAGCGCGATCGCTTGTTCTGAGACTTTTCGCGTTAAAAAACTCAATTGTAAATGTACCGTCACTCTGGCAATAACTTCTGCTGCGTAAAATGGTTTAGTAATATAATCTACTGCTCCAACAGCAAAGCCTTTAATTTTATCTTGCGGATTGGATAAAGCAGTGATAAAGATCACGGGAATTTCTTGCGTAGCTGAATTTGCTTTGAGTCTACTACAGGTTTCAAATCCATCCAGTGCTTCCATCTGGACATCCAATAGTATTAGATCGGGTGACTCGCACTCTACTAGCTCGATCGCGCTTTCGCCATCCATCGCAACTCTAATCTTAAATCCAGCACTTTTGAGCGTATGCGATAAAACTGACAAGTTCGTAGGATTGTCATCTACAATTAATATCAGTCCGGTGATTTGAGCGTTCATTACAGTGTTGCAGATAATAAGTATTTTACGCTCGAATCTCTAGATATTTTTGCAGTGTTTGTTGTAGTTTCTTGACTTGAAAGCCTTCGGCTAACTGAATAATTTCTTCAGCAAAAGATATGTATTTACTATTTAATGCCTCTAATTGATGAGCTACAGTGAGAATTTCATCGAGATCCCCTTTCTTGACGAGTTCGTATAGTCGATCTAATATTTCGTCTGGAGGTATTTCAAGTTCTTGAGGCAGGCTAGTATATTCTTGACTTGATGCGGTTGTTTTAGTTTCTTTCTGTTCGTATATCCAGCTCAATTCTAAATGCATCTGTAACATTTCCAATAAAGTCTCTGCTTGTATTGGTTTGGGCAAAAATTCGTCAGCTCCAGCGGTTAAACTACGATATTGGTCGGTTTCAAATACACTAGCAGAAGAGGCGATCGCAATAATTTCAGCAAGTTGCTCTGAGGTGCGAATTCGACGTAGCATTTCAAAGCCGTCCATCACTGGCATTACTAAGTCAGTAATAATTAAATTGGGAGAAAATTGAAGTGCTTTATCTAATCCCTCTCGACCGTTACTAGCTTCAGCAATTTCAAATCCAATTGGTTCTAAAAGACTGACCAACACAGAACGGTTTTCCCAGCGATCGTCAACCACCATAATTTTTCGCTTGTCGCCGTGAAAACCAACAATTTTACCTTGAGATTTCAGCCTAGCTGTATCCGACCATTGTACGGCTTCTAGCAAATCTAAATCGAACCAAAAAATGCTCCCCTTTCCTGGTTGACTAGCTACCTGAATCTGACTATTCATCAACGAGATAATTCTTTGGCTAATTGTTAGTCCTAATCCAGTTCCTTGTGCTTTATACTTATTATCTGCAACTTGCTCGAAAGGCAAAAAAATCTTTGCTAGCTGCTCGTCTGACATTCCTACGCCAGTATCTTCTATTTGAAAGCGAACATGGGAGGTTGAATCTTCGAGTTTTTCACCTTTAACTGTAAATGTAATTCCACCGCAATCGGTAAATTTAATCGCATTGCCAAGCAAGTTAAGTAATACTTGTCGCAGACGCTTTTCATCAGCATGAATTCCGCTCGGAAGCTCACCTTCAGGTTGGTAAACAAAAGAAATTTTCTTTTGCTCAGCACGAATACTGCAAATTTCTATGACTCCCTGAAGAAAGGAAGGAAAATGAAAATCCATAGGATGTAATTCCATTTTCCGCGCTTCAATTTTTGATAGATCGAGAATGTCGTTAATTAAGGTCAGCAGGTGATTGCCGCACTGAGTAATAATGCTAACTCCCTGATGTTCTCGCTCTGTAATTGTCGGAGAGCGTTGCAGAATTTGAGCATAACCTAAAATTCCATTCAAGGGAGTCCGTAATTCGTGGCTCATATTAGCCAAAAATTCGCTTTTGGCTTGATTTGCAGTATCAGCAGCCTCTTTTGCCGCTTGCAATTCTGTAGTTCGTTCGCTAACGCGCTGTTCTAATTCTTGATTTGTTTTTTCTAAGGTAGTAAAAGATGCTTGCAGTTGTCCTGCCATTTGATTGAAGGATTTCGCTAAAATATCGAGTTCTTGAATGCTTTCAACCGCTACTGTTCGATCTAAATCTCCAGAAGCGATCGCCTGACTTGCTCGACTTAGCTTTAAAATCGGTCTAGTAATCAAACGGGAAGTATAAACACCAATTGCTGTAGCTGTGACCAATGCCCCTAAACAAAGCAATATTGTAGTACGGGTATTAGCATTAATTTGTGCCATAAAATCAGATTCGGGGACAACCACCACAACCAACCAATCCAAACCATATTTATCGTGCCAAGGTGTAACTTGAACGAACTGGCGATTTCCGGCAAGCATATACTCTAGCTGTTGGCTCTGCTGAATCTGCTTGAGGCTACCAAACTGAGTTTGGAGATATTGTGCTGTAGATTGAATTAAGCGATCGCGGCTGTTTAAAATATTCAGGCGCTCTGCTTTACCATTTAACAGCCTGAATGGTTTTTCAGCACTCGAACTTCCTACTACTAATCCATCCCGTTCGACAATAAAAATTTTTCCCGACTGGCTTACTTTTATACGGCGCAAGAAATCACCAATCTGTGTCAGGCGTAGATCGGCGCTAATAACTCCCATCAATGCTTTATTTTTGTTGTAGATTGGATAGCCAGCTGCAACCGATAAAATATCTGGATTATCGTCCCAGGCATAAACCTGACTCCAAATCGGTTTACTTGCTCGCGCTGTATCTTGAAAGATAGCCTCCGATCGCGGATCGTAATCTGGCACGATCTCAATTAACTTGGTACGATTGCCACGACTATCTGTAGCATAGATGTAATCTTTTCCTTTGGTAGCTGCGGAGACTTCATCAATTACAGCCTCTTTGAGGTTTTTGTAATAGCCAGCTGCGGCAAATTCACCTTTTACTGTTGCATAAGAAATATAGCCAACATTAAATACCTGTAACTGTTTCCAGAAGTAATGTTCTAGTCTAGGATAGTTGTGCAAGTTCAAATGTCCTAGTTCTACTGCGTCGGCATTGATTTGGTTAATTTGATGTGGAGTGGCTAGATAACTATCGAGGTGCTGTTTCACCAGCTGGTTAGCTTTGGTCGTTAGCTGGTTAGCTAGGTCATTTATCGCCTGTTGACCATTTCGGAAGGAGAGATATCCTACTAGTCCCACAGCTACAAAAATTTGTAGCACAAAAGGCACGACTAGGATCAGGCGCAGTGGTAGCTTTTTAGAATCGTTAGTGGTGGAACTCTGCATAATCTGCAACTTTCACAGATAAAAGAATGGAAAATTCTATCTACAGCCAGCATATTTTTTTATAAATAAAGAAATAAAATGCATTATCCGAGCGATCTATTAAAGCCTTATTCATAGAACTATTTGGCTATCTATAGAAAAATTTTTACTTACTTTTAATGTTTGGAGTTAGAAGTGGAAGTCATCTAGCAACCTAGTTATAGCTTTCCCCAAAATGTTAAGTTTTTAACAAAGAGCGATCGCGTGTTTAAGTCTTTTCCATAGACGCTGCGATCGCTATTCCAGCCGTTATTTTTCTCATTGACAGAGAAAAATTCACACAATTACAACAAATTTAGTTTACAAAAAAGCTTCTATTAGTTACAACCTGCAACAACCATGTAACTTTTTATGGTGTGAGTTATGAAGTTATCTAAATTAGCCTTACTTGCTTGTCCTGCACTCTTGGCATTAACACTTGTAGCCCCTAATTCAGCTCAGGCACAAGAGATAATTAACCAATCTGACGGTGCAGTAAAATCGGTATCTAGTCCTCCCTTAGTTGACCTGGTATTCGATCGCCCAACGCCTAAATCCTCTATTTCTAGCGCGATCGATACTTCATCAAATGATGATGTTCCTACTTTAGATTTCACTGATGAAGAGTCACAGACTGCCATTCAAAGATATGGCTGTGACTGTAGTGGTTGTATCATTGCAGTTCAACAGTTACAAGGTAAATTACCGTTGTAATTCAGTTATCAGTTATCAGTTATCAGGTAGAGACGTTGCATGTAACGTCTTTTTAATTTTAAATTCGTCTTTTCAATTCTTTTAGTTGGCGTAAAATTAAGAGGGAGCGGTTTGCGGTTTGCGGTCTAGTTAAAACACCTTGGGAAGGACTAAATAATAGTGCTAGCAGAAACAAACCCGAAACAACTAATACAATCGCTGCTCCAGAAGGAATATTTAAATAATAACTCAAATACATTCCAGTTACGCTACTGAATATACCAATAATCGAGCCAAAAAACATCATTTGATGTAATTTTTTGACTAGTAAGTAAGCTGTGATTCCAGGGCCAATTAGTAGGGAAACAACTAACACTACACCTACTGCTCGCATACTAACAATGATGGTTAAAGTAATCGCAGCAGTTAAACCTAAGTGAATTAAATTAACTGGCAAACCTACAGCTTGAGCGCCTAAAGGATCGAAAGTATAAAATAATAGTTCTTTATAAAAGAGTTTGACTAGAATTAAGATAATTACTGCGATCGCCAAAGTTTTCCATACGTCTGCGACCGTCACTCCTAAAATATCACCAAATAAGAATTGATGCAAATCTAATTTGCTCTTCAGTACGGTAATCAGCGTAATTCCTAAAGCCAAAAAGCCAGAAAAAACTAATGCCATCGCTACGTCAACTTTGACACGGGACTGAGATTGAATCCATGAAATTATAAAAGTACTAAGCGTACCGGAAATAAACGCACCGATAAAGATATCAAAACCAAAGAAAAAGGCGATCGCTAGTCCTGGTAACATAGCATGAGCAATAACATCTCCTAATAAACCCATGCGTTGTACGATTAAGTAACTGCCGACAACAGAGCAAAGTACTCCTAGTAAAATTGCTGTTGTTAGCGCCAAACGCATAAATTCAAAATTTAATGGTTCTATCAGTAAATTTATCATTTTTTACTTGTCATTTGTCAGTGATTAGTGACTGGTGACTAGTGACTAGCCACTAGCCACTTCCGACCTACGAATTACGAATTACGAATTAACAAAACGCTATCACCATAGGCGCGTTGAATATTATCTGTTGTGACGACTTCTTTCAGGGAACCATTAGCAATTAGTTGACGATTTAATAATAATAATTTGTCGCATTTCATTAATGTTGTGCCGAGGTCGTGCGTAATAACTAATAGAGTTTTGCCTTGAGATTTCAATTCGGAAAAAACATCAAACATAATTGTTTCTGTTTTTTTGTCAATTCCTACAAATGGTTCGTCAAAAAAGAATAGTTCTGCTTCTTGTGCTAGCGATCGCGCCAAGAAGACTCGCTGCTGTTGTCCGCCAGATAATTCCCCAATTTGTCTGTGGCGCAGTTCCCACATCCCTACCCGCTGCAAGGCGGCGACAATTTGCTTAGACTGACGGTTTGGTTCGCGCCACCATCCCGTCTGTCGCGTCCGCGCCATCATCACGACGTTCCACACAGTTACCGGATAATCCCAGTCAATTTGCGTGCGTTGAGGAACATACGCCACTGCTTCTAGTTGTTGCTTCAAAGCGTGATCGCGATACTTAACTACTCCATTCGCAACTGGGATTAAACCTAGCATTGCTTTCACCATCGTGCTTTTACCTGCACCGTTGGGACCAATTACACCAACGAGTTGTCCTGGCTGGAGGCGAAAACTGACATCCTCTACCGCAGACACGCCTCGATAGCTGACAGCCAAATGCTGGACTTCTAACATAGTACGTTCTTATAGCACAATGATAATCATTATCACTCAAGCTCTAGAAAAGAAGATGTTCGAGTTGACTGTCAAACACATAGCCGCCTTTGCTGTAGCAATTAGTTTAGCTGGAATGAATCCGTTGAGGGAGAAGGCGATCGCCCAGAAAAATAATTTACCACTTGTAGTAGCAACGAACAGCGTTACTTGCGGATTAACTCAAGAAATTGCGGCAAATACCGTAGATTTGAGATGCTTAATCGAGCCTGGAGTCGATCCCCACCTGTATCAACCAAAACCAGAGGATAGCAAAGCGATCGAGCAAGCGCGATTAATTTTGTATGGCGGTTACAACTTTGAAGCTGGTTTGATTAAATTAATTAAAGCCACCTCCAACCCTGCACCTAAAGTTGCGGTGAATGAGATTGCAGTTCCCAAACCGCAGCAGCTTGAGGAAGACGGACAAACAGTTGCCGATCCGCATGTATGGCATGATGCCCAAAATGGCATTCGGATCGCCGAGACAATTTCGGAGTCCCTATCAAAAGCATTTCCTCACAACGCAGCAAAATATACCAGCAATACCAAGCAACTTACGGGCGAACTCAAACAGATCCATACTTGGATTAAATCGCAGATTCAAACAATTCCAACTCAACAGCGTAAATTAGTCACCACCCACGATGCGATGGGTTACTATGCAAATACCTATGGAATTCCGATTGAAGGAGCATTGCAGGGAATTAGCACGGAAGAAAGACCTACAGCCGCACGGATAGCGGAATTGGTCAAATCTATTCGCAAATCCAGTGTCCCTGCCATATTTGCCGAGAAGACAATCAACCCGCAACTGATTGAAACTGTAGCAAGAGAAGCAAACGTCAAAGTTGCAGATCGAGAACTCTATGCTGATGGTTTGGGAGAACCAGGCACAGACGGCGATACTTATCAAAAGATGCTTGTTGCCAACACCCGCACGATTGTAGAAGGCTTGGGAGGTAAGTATAGTGCGCTTGAGTCTCAGTCTGCGCCATGAGAGAGCTGAGGGAGCAGAGGGGCTGAGGGGCTGAGGGGCTGAGGAGCAGAGGAGCTGAGGAGATTAAATTCTTCTGACTTCTGACTCCTGACTCCTGACTCCTGACTCCTGACTCCTGACTAATTTCTTGACATTTTCCAAAAAATATGGTTATCTCTAGTAGACTTTTGGCGAAAAAGCTTAGGAGGAGGTTGGGGCGTGTTTTACCGTTGTGCTGTGTTAGGAATTATAGGGTTGCTGGCAAGTAGCGTACCTGCTTACGGGCAAAGCTGTCAGTCATTAAATGCGATCGGGGGTGATGGGACGCAGGTGAGAAAAATCGTTTCTGCGCCAGGAATGCTGATTTCTCGGAATAACTACAATACTGATTTTGGCGTACCAGGCGGTGCTATGTTCGATCGCTTTGTGGTCGATCTTTTACCAGAGCAGACTGCAAAATACAACATATCGGTTTACCTAAAATATAGCGATGGCACGAAAGATCAGTTCTATCGCAATTCTTCGGTGAGGCTGCTAGAAGGTCAGCCGTTGAAAATTGCGGCTATTCCCCGCCGCGACAATCAACCCTATCAGGTTAATGTGAAAGTCGGAGATGTCAGCTCAACAGGCAATAAATACTCGGTTTCCGTAGCTGGCTGCGTCGTAGAAGAGGAATTTGGGGATGCAGGCACGTCCGAAAGGGCGAATAATCTTGGCATGGAAAATACTGAACTTCCCCCCACTTTGGAAGATCCTAATCGGATCGAAAATACCGAACTCCCAATAACTCTAGAAGATCCCAACCAATTGCAAAATTAGAGTGTATTCCACACCCTACACCCTCAGAGCGTTGCTGCTAATTCTTTTAAGCGATCGCTACCATTGCAAAAGACCGACCAACCATCTCCTACAAGCACGGTTTCAATACTCGCAATCGCGGCAATGCGGCGGACTGAATCTACAGCATCAGCTTTGTGACTCAGCTTATCATCTGGCAGAATTGTTAAGCTACCAGCTTTGGGGGCGCGGATTAAGTCACCACCTGTAATTAAGGTCTTACCCTCAATTAAAAGTGCCAATTCTCCAGGGGTTTTAGAACCGGACAAAGCGAAGACTTGCAATCCTGGTACTATCTCATCCCCATCCATGAGCCAAGTATTGCAGGCGATGGGGAAAGTTTCTTTTTCGCCTAATGGGGCAGCAATTTTCGCTCCCGTGACATGAGCAATACTTTTAGCTGCTCTGATATGGTCTGAATTAGTAATAACAATCCAAGCTGCACCACCAAAAGAATTGAGGCGATCGAAGTTGTAGTCTGATAATGCTAGAGGATCGATGAGGATATTACCTTCAGAGCGAATCCAAACGTAGCTATTGAAATCCATATTTCGCTCGCGGTCAAAAACAGACCATGCATACATATCGGGACGATGCAACGATTTCATAAGCTACTCTCAATTGCTAATACTGATATTATTTGCGAGTCAATTTAAGGTGAGGTTATCCTACCAAGGGAAAAGCAGCCGCGATCGCCCAACTGAAAAATAGAGAACACCCAATTGCATAAGCCCAAATATCTTTAACGCAAGCGGAGGCGATCGCAAACATTGCCAGAAATAGAGGAAATACAGGCAATAAGAGGAAGATAAAGCCAAGTTGAGGCAGAAATTGTATTGTTGCCAACAGCCCTACAACTAAGACTAAACTTTGTCCCCACCACCAAATAAATCGAGATTTGATGCCAGCTTGTTGTTGAGCGATACCGGAAGCAAGCAGCCAGGGAAAACACAGCAACGATAACCACAGCCACAGTTGCAAGCGAACGGGAACTAACCACCACTGCAACCAAACTACCTGCGCCATCGCCCCAAAAGCAACCCAAAGTAGGAGAAATAGCCATAAACCTAATCCCATTCCTGACAGAGTTAGGCGCGATAAACGCATGTTAGCTAATAACCAGACGATACCAGCGGCATAAAACCAAATTCCCAACGCACCACCCACTAACACGCCACCTAAGCTGGCAATTTCCGTAAAGCTGTTTAGTAAGACAAGTACGCCAATTGCTCCTAAAGGACTGAGAATTAGACCGAGCCAACTTTTGAGGCGATCGCGCTTACCAACAATCATAGAATCGTCAGCCTGTATTACTGCTTGAAACAGCAGATCTGATGCTCCTCCAGCTGGGAAACGCTGCCAAATTCTCGACGGTTGAGATAATATCTTGTGTGAAATTGCAGGCGCAACAGTACCTAATAGCAAAAGCCATGCAAGTAAATGCACGCCATACCAAGTCATGCGATTGTCTGTATAGTTGCTAGCATTTTGAATGCCAAAACTGCGATCGAGCCAGGTTTTAGCAGCTTGGTGACTAGCTTGGCGAAAGAGAATGGTAATGTGTTCGGCATTGGGAATGACGATAAGCGATCGCCCTTGACTTTCTCCCCCTGCTTGTTGTAGTAATTGCTGGGCAGTGGCAACAAAACGCGGCTCCCAACTCCCCGCCTGTAGTTGTAAGTTAATCGGAAATTGGGGCGTAACTGCGGCTTGAGTCGGAGAGATAGCAACAGTTGCAGCAAAGCGATCGCGATCTAGAACTGCTGCTGTCATCGCCGCACCGCTTCCCATCGAATGTCCCAGCACAGCTACTCGCTGCGGATCGACTCCAGGTTGTGCAAGTAAAGCTTTATAGGCAGAATTCAAATCGCTCTGGAGTGACAACCGTGCTAAGGGTTTATTATTAGCTCCATGTCCGCCAAAATCCCACAGCATCACCGCATAACCAGCGTGAGCTAGCGTATAAGCATAACCCAACATCAATTGCTTAGAGCCTGCAAAACCATGAGCTATTAGCACTCCTGGCATTTTTTGCGATCGCGCGGGTGCGACATACAGCATCGGTATGCCATTTCTAGATAGGGATTGTACGACTAACCCAGTTCTTGCAGTAGCGATTTGCCACCAAGAAAGCACGATCAGTAGTGAAGCAATGACTAGGAGAAATAGGCGTTGGCGAGTCACACGGAAAGGGAGTGGGGAGTAGTACGGGCGGGTTCACTCAGCATATTAGTTGAGAACGGAGTTTTTTGGTAAACCCGCCCGTACAGGAATGGGGATAGAGAAAATTCACTACCGATTACTCAGCCTACAATAATGGAGCAATTTTATGGCGATAATAATTCGCGCCACGACGCGAAGAATTTTTTCTCAGGGATTTTTGAGAGTCAAGGGGTGGAGTCATACCAATTCTCCGTAGAGATGCACTAAATTCGACCCCCCTGTAGTCCCCCCTTACTAAGGGGGGACGCCGAAGGCGGGGGGTAGAAATAATGCAGCTTCACACAGAAACGGTATCAGCTACTAAAACTCCCAGGACACTGTTCCTTGCACGGTGAATGGTTCGCCATAGAAAACGCGCAACCTGCTTGTCGCGGCTTCAAAGTAATCTGCGTCGAATAAATTCCTAAAATTTAAAGCAGCGCGGAAGCGATCGCGCTTGTAGAAAATGGAGGCATCAGTGCGAAAATAGCTAGAAAGTTGAAATGTATTAGCCAAATCGCCTTGCTGTTCTCCGACAAAATATAATCCCAAGCCAAAGCCTAACCCTTGCAAAGAACCTTGTTGAATTTCATAGGTTGTCCATAAGTTAAAAGCATTTTCAGGAGTACTACTCAGGCGATTATCAACATCAAAAGTTTCATCTTCTGTAATTCGTGCATCGGTATAAGCATAGCCACCAAAAACATTCCAACCTGGTAAAATTTCACCCGAAATATTTAGTTCGATACCTTGGCTCTTTTGCTTACCTGTTTGGATAGAAAAACCCTCATTTATTGGGTCATCGGTTAACACGTTAGAGCGGCTTAGATCGTATAAGGCAAGGGTAGCAGACAGTTGTTCGTTCAAATCTGCTTTAATCCCAACTTCGTATTGCGTTCCCCGTTCTGGTTGGAATTGACTGTTATCAAAGGATCTACCAATTGCTGGTGTAAACGAGCGAATATAGCTGGCATAAAGAGAAATCGGATCAATTGGTTGGTAAACGATACCTAGACGGGGACTGAAAGCATCTCCAGTTTGCTCTTGTTCTGTGTCTTCAATGAAATCTTCTGTGGTTTGCTTAAAGGTATCAAATCGACCACCCAGCAGTAACTTAAGATTGTCTGCTAACGTAATTTGGTCTTGAATATAGATACCCAGCGAATCTGTCAGCGTAGAATTATCACTTCTAGTAGCAATAGGACCTAGCGGTTGACCGTAGATAGGATTAAAAAGGTCAAGTGGTGCAGCAGTTCCACTGTTACGCTGTTGTCGATATTCATTGAGCCGATATAAATCAAAACCAAATAGAAGTTGGTGTTGAATAGAACCAGTGGAAAAATTACCTAAGATGTTCGTGTCTAAATTATAGGTGTTGTCGTCAAATTCACCAAGCTCATAGCCACGATTTAGGGTACGATTATCAGGATCGAGGCTTGTAGCAAATAAAAATTCTCGATTAATTCGATATAGTGTGGCAAGAAAGCTATTTCTGATTGACCAATTCTTACTCAATTTGTGTTCGAGACGATAGCCAATCTTGCTCGTTGTAACTTTCATGGTATTATCGCCACCAGTAGAAGATTCACTAAAATTTAAGTTACGTGGTAATCTGCCAATGCCAGTAGGCAAAACCGTACCAACTGCAGGTAGACCTAGCAAGAAGAACAAGTCCCATTCGCGGTACTCTGCTTCTAAGGTCAGCTTTGTATTTTTACCAATATCAAAGCTTAAAACAGGTGCAATAAAGAAAATTTTATCTTGTTGGAAATCAATAAATCCTTTGTTATCTTGATAGGCAGCATTAAGTCGATAGGCAATTGTTTTAGAACTGTTTAATGGTCCAGACAAATCGATCGCGCCTCGATAAAAGTCATAGTTGCCAATCGTCCCTTCAACCGCATAGAATGGCTCGCGAAGGGGCTGTTTTGTCACGATGTTAATCGTTCCACCTGGACTTCCCGAACCAAATAATACTGAAGCTGGACCTTTCAGTACTTCAACGCGATCGATATTGGCGAACTCAAGCCCAAACCCTCCACGCGGATCTCTCAATCCGTTACGCAAGAGATTTCCAGTAAAGCCAGAAGACTCAAATCCGCGAATGGTTACTGCCCCGTCTCTTACATAAGATGCTCTCGTTCCAGTGACTCCGCTGACATTGCGGGTAGCATCCTCTAAACTGTTGATATTTTGGTCGCGTAGCACTTCTTGCGGTACTATTTGAATCGACTGGGGAATATCGCGCAAAGGCGTGTCAGTTTTAGTGCCAGTGCTGGTATCTGGGGTATTATAACCATCTTGCTCGCCCGTCACCACAATTTCCATTTCTTCCCCTGGCGCTGTATCTGCTGGTTCGGGGTTGGCTGGTAGAGTTGTTTCGCCTTGTGCTTCTGGTGTCGTTGCTTCTGGCTGGGTAGGAGTTTGCGGTATGGCTGAAGGTGGTACGGATGTTTGAGCAGTGGGAGCGACAGGGGCAGTTAAACTAAGAATACTATTGCCATTACTCTGCCTCACCTTTGCTGTTGGCAATCCTTCAGAACCGATCGCGCTTATCCTAATCCCATTTGCACCTTGTTGGGTAACGCTAACAACTGCAATTCCTTCTGTGGGGTTTTCTTGACGAAAGCTTCCTTCTGGTAAGGCTAGGCGAGCATTGGTAATGTTAGCAACAAAAGTTTTCCCGTAGCCGGAAGTGACGACAGATAACGGTTGCTTGCTAGTCGTTTCTAATAACACTTCCAAACCGCTAGCAGTTTGCTTAAGTCGTACCCCTGTTATCTCAATTGGCTTTGGAGTTTGAGCCAGCCATTCTTTAACAGTGGTTGCCGGACGTTGCAGATTTTGGAGTCGTAACTCTGTCTTAACTTCAGCCGCTCTACTTGGCAACATTTCCAGCAAACTCAATGCTATAGAAGCGATCGCCCACATGCAAATTCTCGACGACTTCCAGCCGCTCATAGTCACTCCTGACACCACTCAATGATTTATTGCTAATTACTCTTAATTGCAATAAGTGTCAGTGTAGAGAAGTATCAATAACTGCGTCTATCCAAAAACCGTCCGACGATCCCAAAACCGCCATTTTGCTCCAATTAATTTTGAGCAAATGCAAATATCTGCTCTGCTGTTAGCTCAAATGCTGAAATCACCGTCGATTCGATTCGATTTTCACCTGCAAATATCTTATCCTCATACTGCCCATCCACCCACTGACATACCGTAATTCGCCGTTCTTGGGGATCGACAATCCAATACTCGGCAATGCCCCGCGCTGCATACTCGGTTCGCTTGTATCGATAATCGCGAGTCCGATTGGCAAAGCCAGGAGAAACAATTTCCACAATCAAAGCAGGTGGTGGCATATCCCGCGTGACGAGCGAACGGCTTGCACCCGATAACGCTGCTGCTGATTCTTCTGTATGCACCAGCAGATCGGGAATACGACACGTTGCCCGTCGTCCTGAAACTTCAACTTCAGTGTCTCTATAAGCTAAAAGAGCCAGGGGAACGAGCTTGGCTAATTCAAGAAATAAACCTCTCGCGATCCGATTGTTCTCATCCGATTCTGTCGGCATTTCTACTAATTTTCCATCCACCAGTTCATAGCGCGTATCCGTACCATCGTCATAGGCGAGGAATTCTTCAAACGTCATCCGTTTTGAAGTGGTGGAAATGCTCTGATTCATGAGTGCAACCTCATCTCGCTTTTCTTCATCATGCGTTTAAAATTGACATTTTGCCCTAACTAGTTGCGAGCGAATGCAAATATCTGCTCTGCTGTGAGCGTAAACGCTGAAATCACCATCGATTCAATCCGATTTTCACCAGCAATTACTTTGTCCTCGTACTGTCCATCCACCCACTGACACACTGTAATTTGTCGTTCTTGGGGATCGACAATCCAATATTCGGCAATGCCCCGCGCTGCATACTCGGTGCGCTTGTATCGATAATCGCGGCTACGATTAGTGGAGCCAGGAGAAACAATTTCCACAATTAAAGCAGGTGGTGGCATATCCCGCGTCAGCGTCATCCGAGTCGCACCTGCCAAAGCCGCTTTCGATTCTTGAGTGTGAACCAGTAAATCGGGTAGCCGACATTTTGCCCCTCGCCCCATTACTTCAATCTCGGTGTCCTTATGGGCAATTAGAGTAAACGGAACGTACTTGGCTAATTCAAAGAATAATCCTGTAGCGATATCTGTGTTTGCTTGACTCTCTGGGGGCATTTCTACTAATTCTCCATCCACCAATTCGTACCGCGTGTCTGTACCATCGTCGTAGGCGAGGAATTCCTCAAATGTCAACAGTTTTGCGGAAGTGGAAATGCCCTGAGCCATAACTGCAATCTCAACTCGCTTGTCTCTATCATCCTCCCAAAATTACCTTTTTGCCCAACAAACACTGGCTAGGGGTAATGCCGAACTTGCGCTTGAAGGCAGCGGCAAAGCGTCCGAGATGACCGTAGCCGACGCGATGCGCCACTTCTGCCACTGTCATCGATCGCTCTCGTAATAATTGCTCTGCTTGCAACAAGCGTTGCTCGGCTAATATCCGACTACAGTTGTGCCAAAAAGCTTTTGAAAACCCCGTTGTAACGTGCGATCGCTTAGTCCCACCAGAGTCGCTAACTTTAACGATGAGGGGGGATTTTCTAATCGTCGCCGCAAAATATCTCGTGCTTCGTAAATACGGGCGGTCGTGGTCGATTTCATTCGGGATGGTGGTTTCGGATTGCCCCGATCCGCCACAATTGGCGCAAGCTGTAACGCCATCAGTTCTAAGCTTTTTGCTTGAAGATACAACCGCTTTGCCGCTCCCTCATAGGGACAGTGAATCATCTGCCATGCTACATTCTGAATCGCTGGATTTGTTTTGGGGTAAATCAGCGTTTGCCAATCGTTTCCTCTCACTAAAAAGCTCAGTTCGGCGGGCAATTGCCCGTTCTCATCTGGAAAGAAAGTGGTTAAACACTCCGCAGACATTTCGAGATTTATGCCCAGGTAAGGCTGCGTGCTGAAATTGGTGCTGGAAATCTCCCGTTGCACGCCGCTCCCAGAAATCATGGTGCGTCCATTGCCCAACGCCCCACCTTGGCTATCGGGGTTCACCCCAGAAAGCAGCACCCCAAACTGCAACCCATGATTCGCCTCTGGATGTTTGGTTTGGACAGTTTCACAATACTGATGGCGCTCGATGCGTAGCCAGCACTCTGAATATATTTCAACCACGAGGTCGTATCCTTTGCCCAACTTTTGGGGTATTTCACACATCTCGAACCCAGAATCGGAGTCCAGTTGAGGTGGGTTGTGCTGCGCGGCTTCAGCCCACAGGTCGTCTTCTTCCTGTGCGGTCAGGGTCACGGTCATTACTGGTATTGGGGTAACGCTTTAATGAAAGAGATTATCAGTAGGAGGGTGCGATCGCAATTTGTATCCTGTTTATATTGATTGTATTGGTGTTACTAGCTACAATTCCCTTGCCATATGAAAATGTTATTAAAGCAAATACTTAGTTTAGTGTTGGTGATGCTGCTGATACAAGTAGCGATCGCCTTTCATCCTCCAGCTTTAGCCGCAGACGCGCCAGATGGAGCCAAAATCTTTGAAACTCAATGCGCTGGATGTCACATCAACGGTGGCAACATTATCAGGCGTGGCAAGAACTTGAAGCAAAAAGCCTTGAAAAAATATGGTATGGATTCAATAGAGGCGATCGCCAATATTGTCACCAATGGTAAAGGCAATATGTCAGCTTATAAAGATCGCTTGACAAACGAAGAAATTCAAGCAGTTTCCGCCTATGTCTTGAACCAAGCCGAAGCAGGCTGGCATTGAAGAGGGGCTAGGGGCTAGGGAAAGAATGAAGGGTGTAGCTTGTATCCCCAACAGGGTAGGATGAAAAATGAATAGAAGTTCTCACTCTTTACTCTTCACTACTCACTACTCACTACTCACTACTCACTCTCTACTCAATGGCGATCGCAATCGATTTCGGTACGAGTAACACTTGTATAGCCCGTTGGAATCCCGTGACTGGGCAAGCGGAAACCTTGAGTTTACCTGGGTTATCCCAGCAGTTAGGTCAAAACCCACCTTTGATTCCTAGCTTGGTCTACGTAGAGAATGCAGCAAGCGATCGCGTTTTAATCGGACAAACAGTGCGCGATCGCGGTTTGGATTTAACTACCGATCCGCGATTTTTTCGCAGCTTCAAGCGGGGAATTGGTACGGATATTCAAGGGTTTTTGCCTCAACTCGATGGCGAGACGATCTCTTTTGAGCGAGTTGGCAAGTGGTTTTTGAGCCAAATTATTGATAAATTGGCGATTCAAACCCCTGAAGACGAGCAATCTTTAGTTTTAACTGTGCCAGTAGACAGTTTTGAAGCCTATCGTCTGTGGTTGGGCGAAATCTGCCGCATTCTACCCGTCGAGCAAGTGCGAATTTTGGACGAACCTACCGCTGCCGCTTTGGGTTATGGCATGGCGGAGCGAGATAATTTATTAGTAATTGATTTTGGTGGCGGAACTCTAGATTTATCTTTAGTCCGCTTGGATGGTGGCGGAAACGCAGTTAAACAGCAGACGGGGTTTTTGTTGCAATGGGGCAAGAAATCCTTTGCGAAAAAATCGGGACAGAAGGTAAAAACAGCCCGCGTCTTAGCAAAAGCAGGGCAAAATTTAGGCGGGACTGATATTGACAATTGGATCGTCGATTATTTCGTCCAGCAACAGGGATTAGCCGTGTCTCCCCTCACAACTCGCCTTGCAGAAAGAGTCAAAATTCAACTTTCTAGCCAAGTTCAAGCGAGTGAAGTTTATTTTAATGATGAGACATTTGAAAGTTACGAGCTGGAATTAGACCGCGATCGCCTCACTCAAATTTTGACCCAACATCAATTTTTTGAGCAATTAGATGAGTCAATGCAGCAGCTTTTCCAGCAGGCGCGGCGACAAGGAATAGAAGTTACAGATATTGATGCCGTGTTGTTAGTAGGTGGAACGGCGCAAATGCCTGCCGTGCAAACTTGGATACAGCAGTATTTTCCCTCCGAAAAAATCCATTGCGATCGCCCGTTTGAAGCGATCGCCCAAGGTGCGTTGCAAATCTGTCAAGGCGTAGAAGTTAAAGACTTTCTCTATCACAGCTACGGTATTCGTTACTGGGATAGACGCGATCGATGTCACAACTGGCATCCAATTATCAATCCAGGGCAACCCTACCCGATGACAAATCCCGTAGAATTAGTTTTGGGCGCATCGCTAGAAAATCAGCCCAGCATCGAACTGATTGTAGGAGAACTGGGAGCGGAAACTGGTGGGACAGAAGTTTATTTTGATGGCGATCGCTTAATTACTCGCCGTTTAGATAATGGTAAAAAACAAGTACAACCGCTCAACGACCGAGATGGCGCAAGGCAAATCGCCCAATTAACACCACCAGGTTATCCTGGCAGCGATCGAATTAAAGTTCTGTTTCAAGTAGACTCACAGCGTTGCTTGCGGATGACTGTAGAAGACTTACTCACTAATCAAACTTTGCTCGAAGATCGAGTGGTAGCACAATTAAGTTAGTCATTGGTCATTGGTCATTGGTCATTAGTAGTAGGGTGGGGCAATGCCTACCTACACTTAAGTTCCACTTTAATTTCTTTTTTTTCTTTGCGCCTTTGCGTCTTTGCGCGACCTAAAAATCCATCACTTTTTATAAGCCAAAGCAAAACGCTCGATCCCAGCTAAATCAGAATGAATTTCAATATCAATATAACTCCCCTGCTGCTGTAATAACTCGCCAACAGCCTCAGCCTGTCCTACCATCATTTCAATTAACCAAACACCACCCGATCGCAAATAAATTGGTGCAGTGGCAATCAAATAACGAATGCAATCCAAACCATCCTCACCCCCATCCAAAGCTGAATGCGGTTCGTGATTTGCTACCTCTGGTTGCAGTTGAGGAACTAAAGAACTAGGAATATAAGGCGGATTGGACACCATCCCGCTAACTTGACCTTCAAGCGATGCTAACGGCTCCCACCAGTTACCTAAATAAAACCGAATCCGATCGCCATATCCTAAATTTTGAGCGTTACTTCGAGCAATTACCAAAGCCAAATCACTGCGATCGACAGCATAAATTTTAGCAAATGGAAACACAGAAGCCAATCCAATCGCGATCGCCCCGCTACCCGTACCCAAATCTACCCAATGTCCCGTTTCCAATCCAGTGACAAAACTTTTTTTAGTTGCTGCAACTGCTAAATCGATTAAAATTTCTGTTTCCGGGCGCGGAATTAAAACAGCAGGAGAGACTGCTAACTTAAATTCTCGCCAAGGAGTTGTTTGAGCAATATATTGCACTGGCAAACGTTCTTGTAGCCGCTGTTGCCACAATCGATTCAAATCGGCTAAAGATAGTTTTAACTGAATTTGCGGCTGGTTTTTATATAACTCCAATCGCAGAGAAAGTGTATCTAACCCTGCGATTTCTTGTAGCAACCAGTCTAGTTCTGTAGGCGAGACATCAGCCGCGATCGCATCTATTGCTGCTTGCTGCCTCCATTGCCACAGTTCTAGACCAGACACGTTCATGGTTAAGGCTTTTTAGCTGGTTTGTTAGGCGCTGCTGGTTGCAGCGATCGCACGAAGTCTATTGATTCTTTGGGAGGAACCAAAACAATTTGACTTAAACCCTGGTCGTTGCGAGTTTGCATCGCTTGCAATACGCCTTCCAAGTTGACAACTTGGATTTCAATTGTCGAAGCTAGATCGGGTTTCTGTTTCTTGAAGCGTTCTAGCATTGCTTGCAATTCAGTCTTGTTGAAGAAGAAAGGAATAACTTGCTGATCTGCTTGCTTAATCGTCAGATATCCCTTTTCCTTCCCAGCTTTAGCGACAAATAACGGCGTTCCCTTGAATTGCTCCGGCTTTTGTCCGCTTTGCTGTAGTAATGTTTTTGCTGCATCTACCTGCTGTTGTCCTGGGACAAAAGCAAAGTTAGGAGAATTCGGCTTTTTCTTATTAGTTTGCTCTAGTTTGTAAACTTCTGCTAGAGATACGGGTACGACTCGGACATTTTTTGCTAATTCTGGATTTTTCTGTTTCAGGCGATCGATAAATGCCTGTGCGTCTTGACGATTGATAAAGACTCCAGCTACTCCCGATTTATCTTTTTGATCTGGTACAGAAGCTACCAGTGGTGCGCCCTTATTATCCGTGATTGTAAACATCGGCACGGGTCCGAGCTTTTGCAAGATTTGCTGTTCTGGCAAAGCTAACGCCTCTAGAGCGCCCATTGTCGTCGTACCGATAATGGTACTTCCCACCACTCCTAAAGTGGCACTCCAACGAATCATCGATTTTATAACTGATTTCATGAGTTTTCCTAACATCAACGACCAGATTGTATTTTCCCCAGTGGTGGTAATTATACGCACCCAACTAGTTGTAGTTATAGTAGCAGTGTCTTGGCAAGGGGGTTGACTCAACCAATGCGATCGCCACTGACTCATGCTGACGACACAACCCCGCTCGTTGTTCGCGTTTTGAGGATATTTTAAGAATTAAACAGATTTGTTGCTGAAAAGGAGTCAGGAGTCAGGAGTCAGGAGTCAGAAGTCAGGAGTAATTTTTCTTTGCGACTTAACCTTGCCTCTTTTCTATCCACTAGTTTCACTGGCTTCACTCACAAATGACCAATGACAAATGACCAATGACAACATCATGCAGATATCACAACTCTAACCATGAATTTAAATCGGGATGACAGGATTTGAACCTGCGACATCCTGCTCCCAAAGCAGGCGCGCTACCAAGCTGCGCTACATCCCGTAGCTGACACTCTTTCTAGAGTAACATAAGTGCCCCATAATTTAAATAAGATATTAGAAATGGTGCAGGGCGATCGCTTAAGTAGAGGTTATAACCAGATTTACCCAAGTTTGGACTTCATCCCTTGGTTCGATGTAGATCAGATCTGTACCAGTATTTAAGGCGTTACGCGGAGCTGTCCAAGGTTCCAAGCAATAGTAATCTTTGCCTTTAATCGTCCAGAAAACTAGCGTACCGTAATAATTACTGCTCCATGTCAGTTGTAACTGCTGAGAATCGCCTTTAACAGTTGCCTTTTGAGCCGATATTGGTCGAAAAGCTAGATCGAGTTCTTCCTGCTCGAAATCGAAGTTACCGCTAAAAGTGTGGGTTTCCTTAGTAATTTGATTTTGAAACTGAGTTGCTGGGATCTCAAATTTCAGATCGGTTTTGTCAGATACCAGAAAATAAGGGTGTAACCCTACCGAAAATGGCATTGGTGCGGACGAGTGGTTAACGAACCGCTGCCAGATGCCCAACCAATTACCTTTAAACTCATAAGTAAACTCTAGTTGGAAGTCAAACGGGTAAACTGCGCGGGTTTGCTCGTTACTTCTAAGGATCAGCGTCAGGCTAGCACTGTCGTCTTTAGCCTCAGATTTTGTCACTTCCCAAGGTAAATCGCGGGCGAAACCATGCTGTTTTAGCGTATATTGCTCCCCTTGATGAGTGTACGTGTTATCGGGCAAATTGCCACAGATAGGAAACAAAATTGGAATTCCGCCGCGCACGCTCATTTCAGGACGAGCAAACCGTTCTGCATCCAGGTAGAGAATTTCTCGTCCCCGAACGCGCCAGCGGGTAATAATTCCACCTCGTTCCGGCACGACTTCCAACCGAGAATCAGTAGATGCATCCGTCAGAACGTAGGTTTGGTATTGTTGTTTTTGCTGCAAGACTTCAAACACCTATTTTGTCCTTCCTATTTGTTGTCATTTGTCAACAGTCATTTGTCATTTGTAATCACCAATGACGAATGACCAATGACCAATGACTAATTATTCGTCTTCTGCAAATATAAAACGATAAAGTTCGCTGGGATCGGGTTCGGGGCTGCTTTCGGCAAATTGTACGGCTTCGTCAATGGTTTGCTGAATTTTGCGATCGATCGCTTTGAGTTCTTCTTGCTCGGCTAAGTTTTGTTCCACTAAATAAGCTGCTAATTTTGTAATTGGGTCGCGAGCAAACCAAAATTCTTTTTCTGATTTAGTCCGCAGTTCGTCAGGGTCGGCGAGGGAGTGACCTCGAAAACGATAAGTCAGGGCTTCAATTAAAGTTGGTCCTTCCCCTGCGCGGGCGCGGGCTACTGCTTCTCTAGCTACGGCGTGGACTGCAAGCACGTCCATTCCGTCTACTTCCACCCCTTCCATACCAAACACGCTAGCTTTTTTGTAAATTTCCGGCTGGGATGTAGCTCGTTCGTGCGCCATACCGATCGCCCATTTGTTATTTTCTACTACAAATAGAATTGGTAATTTCCACAGAGCCGCCATATTTAGCGTTTCGTAGAACTGACCGTTATTACAAGCCCCATCGCCAAAGAAACAAGCCGTCACCTGGTCGGCAGTTGTATCGCCCAGTACTTCGCGACGATACTTAGACTGAAAAGCTGCACCTGCGGCAACGGGAATACCTTCAGCGACGAATGCATAACCGCCTAGCAAGCGATGCTCGGCAGAGAACATGTGCATCGAACCACCGCGCCCTTTACTACAGCCTGTAGCTTTTCCAAATAACTCTGCCAGCACTTCCTTAGCAGGGACTCCCGCACTTAAAGCATGGACGTGATCGCGGTAAGTACTGCAAACGTAATCTTCCCCTGGTCGCATTGCTTGGATTACGCCAGAAGATACGGCTTCTTGACCGTTATACAGGTGAACGAAGCCGAACATTTTGCCGCGATAGTACATTTCGGCACACTTATCTTCAAACATGCGCCCCAGCACCATATCTTCGTAAAGCACAAGCCCTTGCTCTCTGGTGATTTGGGCTGTAGCAGCGTGAAAAACAGGTAAAGTCCGCTCCTGAACCATTACTATGTAATACCTTTGCGATCGCTTAAATGAAATTATTTTTTAAGATAACCTGTTATCAGTAACCAGTTATCAGTTATCAGAAGAAAGTGAGTAGTGAGTAGTGAGTAGTGAGTAGTGGCTGACAACTTACAACTTACGACTATGCGTTTACCCGACTTACGACTTCTTCCTTGTCCCCACTCACTTCTTGTCTCTCACCACTCTCCATTACCTCTAATCCCCACTCCACACTCACCTCTTACTACTACTCACTACTCACTACTCACTACTCACTTCCTCTATTAAGTAAAATTTCAGTTCGCAACGACTCACCGATTCATGATTCAAGCTGGTAGATAAAATAACTTTGAGATTAAAATTCACAAGTTATCATAGTAGGCACGTTTTGCCAAAACAGCGAAACGCTACCGCTCGACCTTAATAATCTATTAATTTTCTCACGGTGCAGGGGAGCTTAACTGTGCGCGTTCCACTTGATTACTATCGAATTTTGGGACTACCGCCCAATTTTTTTCAACCGATGAGTGCGGAACAGTTGCAACAAGCTTACCGCGATCGCACCGCGCAGCTACCGCAACGCGAGTATACATTGAGAGCGATCGATGCCCGCAATCGACTCATATCTCTTGCTTATCATGTCCTGTCTGACCCCCAACAACGTCAGCATTACGATGCTGAATATCGTGCTTCTGCTGATGAATTAGCAAATAGCATGGTTGTCGATGGCGATATCGATGACGGCTTGGACGTGCCACACAAGATTTTTGACCGTAATTTTGACCATAATTTTGAAACCAGTCATCTCAGTATTGAAATTGCCGACGACTTACTGGTGGGGGCACTGACTATCCTGCAAGATGCGGGAGAATGCGAACTCGTATTAAACTTAGGTCGTGCTTTCCTCAGTACGATCGATCTTGACGAGGATAGCGCCGCTAAGGGCGATCGCCCCGATGTCGTGCTAGCTGTTGCTCTTGCCTACCTACAACAAGGACGGGAGCAGTGGCAGAACGACCAGTACGAGAATGCAGCGGCTGCCCTGCAAACGGGATACAAATTGTTAGAGCAAGAAGGATTATTTCCCGATGCTGCGGCAGAAATCGCCGCCGATCTGGAGAAATTGCGCCCCTATCGCATTTTAGAATTGGTATCGCAACCGGAATCTCATGTTGCCGAAAGGCAGCGAGGGCTACAACTGTTACAAGACATTTTGCGCGATCGCCAGGGAATTGACGGTGCTGGTAACGATGGTTCGGGTTTGAGCATTGAGGATTTTCTCGGCTTTATTCAACAGGTGCGAGATTACCTCACAGCCGCAGAACAGCAAAGTTTATTTGAAGCAGAAAGCCAGCGTCCTTCAGCAGTAGCCACCTATTTAGCTGTATATGCCTCAATCGCGCGGGGGTTTGCGGCGCGAATGCCCGCATTGATTCGGCAAGCAAAATTCATGCTGCTGCGGTTGGGAAAGCGCCAAGATTTATATCTAGAACAGGCAATTTGTTCTTTGCTATTGGGGCAAACTGTAGAAGCAACTGAAGCTCTCCAACACAGTCAAGAACACGAACCCCTAGCTGCGATCCGGAAAAATTCGCAAGGTGCGCCCGATCTTTTACCTGGCTTGTGTCTTTATAGCGAAAAGTGGTTGCAAACAGAAGTATTTCCTCATTTTCGCGACTTAGCAACTCAAAAAGCCTCGCTGAAGGACTATTTTGCCGATCCTGACGTGCAAGCTTATTTAGAAGCTTTACCCAGCCAACCAGACCATACGATTGAAGAATACCAAATGGTCGTTCCAGCAGACCGCGCTGTTGACAATCGCGTTCTTGACAACAGTGAAAGGGTGACAGCCAGAAATGGGCAGCAGGCGATCGCTGCTAACGCGACAACGGCTAGAGGAGCCTTTAGAGAACATGGGGAACCCCTCACTCCTAATTCCTCACCCCTCGGAGCTGTAGCTGTGTTGTCCAATCCAGAGCAGACGACAGCTGCGAATACAACTTCTGGGGCAGACAAAGCCGCTCCCTCTCGTTCGCGCCGTAAATCAAAAAATCGCCCTTCGCGTGGCGGGAATGGCAAGACCCGCTCTATTGGCGCGCTCGACTTTGGTTTTAAAAGAGATCGTCTAGCATTACTTTTGCTGGGCGGGACTCTTGGTATCGCTTTCTTGTGGTTTCTCATCAGTCAAATCTTCGGTTTCTTCCACAGAGCGACAACACCACCTGTAGTACAGTCGCCTGTAATCTCAGAACAACTTATAGTCGAGCTGAACCAACCACCCTTAGCAATTCCTCAACTACCGAAAAAGCCAGCACCACCCGAACCTTTGAATCGGAATACCGCTGCTCCAGTCGTTCAAAGCTGGTTAGCGGCAAAAGCAGCTGCTTTTGGCAAGGAACACAATACGGACAAATTAAAGCAAATTCTCGTCGAGCCAGCTTTATCTCAATGGCAAAAGCGAGTGCAAGACGATCTGCTCAATCGCCGCGTCCGACACTACAAGCATAGCCTCCAGGTTAATGGCGTGAAAAATGACCCCAAAACAAGCGATCGCGCTCAGGTAGAGGCGACAGTTGTGGAAGTCGCACAAGTCTACGAACGAAATCGCCTGAACCGAGCTGCTTCTTACAATGAAAAGCTGCGCGTCCAATACAATGTAGTGCGTCAAAACGGTCAGTGGCGGATTCAGACAATGAAGGTACTGAAATAGCAATTGGCGGTTGGCGATTGGCAATTAGCAATTAGGATTGTAACTTGTGGGGTTAAGTAGGTTAACTTCTCTGTTTACACTCACATGTCAATCGAATAGCTGACAGCTAACAGCCAACAGCTAATAGCTCAATATGACAGAAACCTTATTTCATGCTTACCTGCCCTTGATTGTCTGGACTAGTCTGGGGCTAATACTGTTTCGCTTAGTACCGGAGACTTTACCCCGTTGGCTAGGTCGCGGTCTTTACTGGGTGGGAATTCCACTGGAAATTTTGGCTTTGGCGCGTCAAACAAATTTTTCAGAGCCAGCAGGACTAGCTCCTGGTATAACTTTAGCGGCGATTGGGATCGGCATCGCGATCGCTTATCTATGTTTATTTGGTTTGCAACAGCTTGCCAAGCGATCGGTAAATGTCAACATCCCAGGATTTTTGTCTCAGCCGTGGCAAAAGCCATCTTACCAAGGCAGTTTTATTCTTGCTGCGGCTCTGGGAAATACGGGTTTTGTCGGATTGAGCATTGCTCCTACTTTTATTCAGCCAGAGTACTTGAGCTGGATCGTGTTTTTCAGTATCACTCATAACATCATTGGTGCTTACGGGTTTGGGGTACTAATTGCTAGTTATTTCGGTCGTTCTGAGCAATCCCATCACTGGTGGATTCATCTACGTGATGTTTTAACCGTACCGATTCTTTGGGCTTTTGCGATCGGCTATTTCACTCAGGATGTGGCGCTACCAACTGTCATTGAGTCAGGCTTGCAGGGATCGATTGATGTTGTGATTGCTTGCGCTTTTCTATTGATTGGGATGCGACTTTCTCAGTTGCCAGGATGGAAGAGTTTTCAACAAGGGATAATTCCATCTGTATTGCGAGTATTAGTTATCCCAGGATTAGTTGGGGTGGCAACAACGTTTGTCTTAGGCTTATCGGGCGATCGCCGTTTGGCAATGGTGTTGATGTCTGGCGTTCCAACTGCTTTTGCCGGATTGATTTTCGCGGAAGAGTACGAACTCGACCGGACGACGATCGCCAGCAGTATTATTCTTTCTACTATTCTCTATCTCCTCGTCTTACCCGTGTGGTTATACGTGTTTGGCGCTTAGAGAAGATGGCAATTTTCTGAGGTCGTTTGTAGGGGCGCACAGCCGTGCGCCCTTACCTAATATTTCATTTATGGTTGTATATCCTAATCGCCCAAAGGCGATCGCGGCATTATGTCATCAAATCCTAACAAATCTAGCTTTGTACTAGACTTGAATTGGTTTAATGTCATTAAAATATGACAAAACGATCCCAGAAAACCGATACTTACGTGGGATCAACCAAAATGAGTCTTGTCACAGCGATCTAGCTAAGAGTTTTTTTGCTACAAATAGTTAACAAAGCGATCCCTGCGATCCCAAAAAAATAATATTTGCCGCAAGGCGAAGATTGTAAATAGGGAGCAGAGACATTCTCTTGCATTAATTCCGAATTCTCACCTCGTTTTTGCCCCGAAAGCAAGCGATGCACCGTTCAAAATATCGGAGGTCAAACTTATGGCGAAAGAACGCCCACCTCTAGACGACATGACATTGAGACAGTTGCGTCGAGTTGCTAGTGAATATGGCATCTCGCGCTACAGTCGAATGCGTAAGTCGCAACTACTGGCAGCAATACAACAAATCGAGCGAACTAAAATCTCTAGCACTCAACCGCGTAATCTGGAGGCACAAGAAACAGTGGAAGCAGCTAAATTTGAACTAGGACAAGAAGACCGGACTGGTGGTTCCCTAGCTGATGTGGATGAAGGTTTAGCTGATTTGCCTGGTGGTTATGGTGAAAGCCGCATTGTGCTGATGCCCCGCGATCCGCAGTGGTCGTATACATACTGGGATATTCCCAACGATCGTCGAGAGGAACTGCGTCGCCAAGGGGGACAACAGTTGGCACTGCGCCTTTACGACGTGACTGATATCAATATTGAATTTCAAAGTCCCCACAGCATTCAAGAGTATCCCTGCGACGAGCTAGCACGGGAATGGTATTTACCGATCCCAGTCAGCGATCGCGACTATGTGGTAGATATCGGTTATCGTTGCGTTGACGGTCGTTGGCTGGTTTTAGCTCGTTCCGCCACCGTTCACGTTCCCCCCGTTTATCCTAGCGATTGGATCGAAGACCATTTCGTTACCGTCAGCATGGATGAAGATTTGCGCGGTCAGACTGTATTTGAACTGGTTCCCCCTGCCAAGCGCGTGGCGATGGCGGCTGGTAGCAGCACCAGCACCAGCAATCCCATCTACGATGAAATCTTCGGCATGGCTCAAGGTGTAGAAGCGCAGCGAGTTGCGGGTTCTCTGTTTGGTTCGATGCAGCAAGTCCCAGAACAAGCCATCAGTTCTTACGTCTTCCCCTCTGGTGTAGGAATGTGGGCATTACCTACCGTTTCTGGTTTAACCATGTCTGGCGTAGGCATGTCCGGCGTAGGCTTCTCTGCTTCTGCCGTTCCTATGCGTCCCCGTCAGTTCTGGTTAATTGCCGATGCTGAGTTAATCGTCTATGGAGCAACTGAGCCAGATGCAACGGTGACTATCGGCGGTCGTCCGATTAAACTCAATCCAGATGGAACATTCCGCTTCCAGATGTCATTCCAAGATGGGTTAATCGATTATCCAATTATGGCTGTTGCAGCCGATGGCGAACAAACTCGTTCGATCCACATGAAGTTCAACCGCGAAACTCCGTCGCGCAATACCAATACTAAGGAAGAAGCCGTTCCTGAATGGTTGCCTTAGATGATATCCCCCCAACCCCCCTTAAAAAGGGAGGCATATAGATCCGTGTAGGAGCGGGTTTACCAATAATCTCTATTTCCCAATCAAGATATTAATAAACCCGCCCATAGAAAACCCCGATCGCGCGATCGGGGTTTTTTGTATGTCAGAATCATACGTGAAGATCTGTAGGGGCGGGTTCACCAACAATCTCTACTTCTCTACAAAAATCTCAATAAACCCGCCCTCATAAATGCATATGCGCGATCGCAATTCAATTCTATAAAAATCAGGTAAATTGAGCTGCAATCTCGTCAGTCTTGGCTGCCATAATGAAATCGTTTTTGTGCAACCCAGAAATGGCATGAGTCCACCAACTAACTTTGACTTTCCCCCACTCGGTTAATAATGCAGGGTGATGTCCTTCTGCTTCGGCAATCTCACCGACGCGATTTGTAAATTCCAAAGCAGTTTTAAAATTGGGGAATTTGTAAGTACGGGTTAAATGTGATATTCCTTCTACTTCAACAATCTGCCAGTCAGGGATTTGCGGTTTGAGTTGTGCCTCTTCTTCAGGGGTGACTCGCGGTGCATCCTTCGTGCAAGCAGTACACTTTTGTTGCGTTAGAGTTTCCATAGCTTTATCTGCATTGGTATCTATAGTTTGATTTTATCGGGTGGCATGAGATATGTAGAGTGAAACCCATTACCAATTACCCATTACCCATTACCCTGCTGCCGCTCTTTCAATTTCAACAAAATCTCGGCGTGAATTTCGCGAGTGATGGGATAGAAATAGGCTAGAACTAAACCACCAATTAGGAAAATTACAGGTAAAACGCTAGCAGTGAGGCGAATAGCAAATAATGCTGATTCTGGCTGTGTTGGTAACTCTTGTCCTGCCACAGCTTCTCTAAAACCGGATGCTTGTAAGGCATTTCCAACTAAAAATAAACCGAAAGCTAAACCGAATTTTTGCAACAATACCATGAACCCGTAAAAAATTCCTTCGCGGCGCTGTCCGGTATTTAGTTCGTCTAATTCAATCACATCCGGCATCATCGACCAGGGAATTAGATAAGCTGTAGATACACCAACGCCTGTCATGACTGCCAAAGCAAACATCAAACCTAATTGACCAGGCTGTAAGAAATATAGCCCGATCGCTGCTATTATCCATGCAATCATCCCCATAAAATACACGGCTTTTTTGCCAATTTTTTTACTTAAATGGCTCCATACCAACAACATGATAATTGCAGTTCCTTGTACGGCAATTAAAACTGTAGGGACTTGCGCTTCTTTTATTTGCAGGTAGTTGACAACAAAGTAGGGAATAACGCTGGCTGTAACTTGTACTGCTAGCCAAGAAAAAAGGTAAATTCCAATAACAAATAAAAAAGGTTTGTTGGTAAAGACTATTCTGAGTTGTTGTTTAATTGGTAAGGCAGGGGGTTCTTCAACTGCTGTACGTCTGGCTTCAAATTCTAAGACGCGATCGCGCGTTCCGTAGACGCACCAATATAATGATAAAGTTGAAATTACCGCGCAAATTGCTGCTAGAACGAAGTATTGTTGCTGGCGATCGCTAATTGTCGAAAAGATAATTTGCGCCAAAATTAGCGATAAAATACTGCCACCAATAGAAAAGGTAAAGCGAAAACTATTTAAGCTCGTCCGTTCGTCGTAATCTTGCGTTAATTCTGGAGTCATTGCCGTGTAAGGCAGGTTGACCACAGTGTAGAAAACTTGAGATATCAGTCCGATGACTACGTAATACCAAAACAAGCTCCACATTTGGCTGGTAGGCTCGTTACTAAAGCGCGGTACAATCCACTGTAAGAAAAAGAAGAATCCAAAGGGAATTGCTCCGTACAATAACCAAGGTAGACGGCGACCCCAGCGACGAGATTTAGTTTTGTCGGTCAGCACTCCTACAATTGGGTCGTTGACTGCATCCCAGATTTTACCGATGAGCAAAACGCTACCCGCTAATCCTGCTGGTATTCCAGCCACATTTGTAAAGAAAATCAGCAGAAAAAATACACCAATATTCGCTGTAATTGCTGGTCCTAAATCCCCTGCACCATAGGCAAGTTTGGTTTTCAAGTCCAGTTTGTCACTTAAAGTTGCTTCAGAATCACCACTAGGGGAGGAATTATGCATAGACAAATGGTAAAAGTTTAGAATAAATGACTCTGCCATCTAGTATTAACGCTAAACTGTACCCGTTATGTCAGATCTTTATGTTTCTTGGTCGGACTACCACCGCACAATTGAGAAGTTAGCAGTCCAAATTTATCAGTCGCAGTGGCAATTCAATCAAATTGTTTGTCTCGCACGGGGAGGCTTGCGGGTAGGCGATATTCTTTCCCGCATTTACGAACAGCCGCTAGCGATTTTAGCAACTTCGTCTTATGTAGGTGCGGGTAAGCAAGAAAGAGGTAGTCTAATCGTTTCCCGTCACTTAACCATGACGACAGATAAACTAGGTTCTCGCATCCTCTTAGTTGACGATTTGGTTGATTCTGGTGCGACGTTACAGCAGGCTATTCCTTGGTTGCGAGAAGAATCTGACACGCAAATTCAGGAAATTCGCACCGCTGTACTGTGGTACAAAGGCTGTTCTGCGTTCGCCCCAGATTACTACGTCGATTATTTGCCCGATAGTCCCTGGATTCACCAACCGTTTGAACCTTACGAAAAGATGAATATTGCGGAACTGGCTGCATCACACCAAGAGGCGGGAGTTGGGAAAGAAAGTGGTGCGTGTACAAATGAGTTACAATACGATTAGGTATCGTATATAAAAGTATGAGCCAGCGCCCTCGTCCGAATTACACGGATAAAAATAGCACTCAAACTCTGCGGCAAGGATTAGAGGAATATTACGCATTAAATCCCAATGTTACCGACCCGAGGGAACTGCCAGCAGAGTTTGCCAAAATATTGCTCGCACACGATGTATCTCACGTTGTTTACGGCTGCGATACAGATATGTATGACGAGTTGAAGATATTGCCGCTAGGTTTTTGGACGAGCGATTTTAAATTCAAAGATTACATTCATACTAGAAGAGATCCAAAAATCAGACCAGCAATAGATATTATGTATGATGACTTAATCAAACAGCATGGACTGTTGTGGTTGTACAGTTCAATTTTTTGGGTAGTACCGCAACTTTTACCAGAATTAATTTCAATGTGGTTTAAGACTCGCGGTACTCGAAAATATTATCCATTTTTGAACTATGAATCTTGGATGGATACTTCTTTGTTAGAGATTCGGCAAACATTCGATTTATTATCATTCATCAAATGAACGTTTAAAAGTGAGCGTTCAAAAGACTTGCCGCGAACTCAAATGCGCTTCTATCTCCTTTCGGGTACGCCAAACCGATCGCAATTCTTGACGAGCAAATAATTTCAATTGGTCGCCTTTGTGCGGCGACATCGGCTGAGTGGCGTTGCCATAGCTTGTCAGCACTTTGGCTCGAACTGGATTAGAAAACTCAATGGCGGCGACGTAAGAATCGCCTTGGAACGATTGGAAGCGTCCATCTGCTGAAGGCACAAAATCGAGCGATCGAAATACACCTAAAGATCCTGTTGCCCCATTTGCAGGCAAATCTATATCATCGTAGCGTAGCCGAAAAACTTCACCCCACGGTACGTCCAGACTGCCGTAAGTGGTTTCAACTTTGCGAGCAACAGCTGCGAGAGTCGCTACCGCATCAGCAGGATTTGCTAAACCATCCGGTGTGGTGCGTGGAGATTCTGCCTGCCAGGGAGTAGCAAATAAAGTATCGGTATCCATTGCTTCCGCCCAGAAAGCAAACAGGACTGCACCGCGACTATCGGCATTTGCCTGACGATCCCAAGCTTTGAGGACGCTAGCAGCCCGACGCGCTAATTCATTTCCCTGTTGCTGGGCAGCAGGAATCAAATCGTCGAGTAGGCGATCTGCTAACGCCATACGAGTAGAGTGCTTGTACTTGACCATTTCTTCAAAAGAGATTTGTTCATCCTCAGCCAGCATTTGAGCCGATCGCTGGGCGCGAAACTCCATCGGCCCTGGTGGTGTGATGTATGGGGGATAATCTTTAGGGGCGATCGCTATAGGAAAAGTTGTCGTCCAAGGCGGATCGTTGGCATTTTGTAGCCATCCACTCGGCGGATCGAGGACGCGGGGTAAATCTTGGTAAGGGTGAGTTTTCGTCCACAGAGTCTTAGAAGTGTTGCCAGGAATCAAACCTTTCCAATCAGCAAAATTGCCTTGAGAGTGGACTGGTACTTGACCGTTGAATAAATGCAGGATGTGTCCCTCTCGATCTGCATACATGACAGTAAACATGGGAATTTGCAAACGCTTCAGCGCGGTTTCAAACTCATTCAAGTTCTTTGCGCCTGCCATTCGCCACCATTGCTCGATCGCGCCAGGTCGATTCAGACCGACAACCCGCAGCGCGATCGCCTTGTTGTCTTTTGTAGCAATGACGGGACCGTGAACGGAAGATTGCACCTTCAAAGCTTCCTGCTGTAGCGTCCCATCATCCTGCTTGATTTTAAGAGTTTGGGTTTCCGTTTGAAACGTTTTTACCTTACCGTCTAGCTGGTAGCCTCCATCAACCAAAGTCAGTTCGTAGGCATCCCAGCCATCATGAATGTTGACAGTATGAGTCCAGCCTAAATTATTGTTAAATGCAATTGACAAAACTGGTACGCCAACCAACGCCGCACCGTAAGCATCAAAGCCAGGAGCAGTCAGCTGCGCCTCGTACCATAAGAACAGATCCGACCAAGGCAGGTGGGGATTAGCCAGTAGCATCGCGTTACCACTAGCAGAACGAGAAGGAGCGATCGCCCAACCGTTAGAACCCTTGGCTGGCGCTGGGGTTGTCCGAGCTTGCTGCTCGCGATCGAGGCTTGGTACGCTTTCTGGATCGACGACAAACGTAAAATGCAGTACGCGCTGCAAGTGAGCCATCACATCTTCGCCACTGACTGGCAGCACGACTTTAACTTCATCGTCGATTAACTCGGCATGGGCTTGAGCATAGGCGTTAATTCCAGCTGCGAAAGCATCGAGATAGCTGCGAAATAGTGGATTTTGTGCCTCGTACCACTTATGGCTGCGTGTCGGGATTCCCATCGTTCTCACCCACCGATCTGATGCCAGATATTTCTCTCCCCAGTATTCGGCAGCCTGTCCGCGTGCCTGACCGTAAAGGCGTAGTAGTAAGTCACCGTGGCTTTGTGTCTGCGCCCATCCAAAAGCATGAAATAGGCTGTTAACATCCTGACCATAAATATGGGGAACGCCGTAAGTATCCCAAAGAATTTCTGTATTTTTTAACTTAGCAGCAGGACTGTGGATACCTGTTATCAATACTAAAATAGAGCCAAGTAGCGGCAAAAATAATCGGAATAGCTTGATTTTGAAACCATTATGAAATTGCATTTTTAGATAGCTAAAAATGCGCGATCGCCAAGATTTTTGCAAAGATATTAATTGAAATTGAGTATGAAACATTCAATTTTCGGTCTTTTGAAAGTTGCTAAGATTAATAATCTTGGAGTAATCTCAATCCCCCCAACCCCCCTTAAAAAGGGGGGCTTTATTCCCTTTCGTAGGGTGTGTTTATTAATGCACCCTACTTGCTGGGTAAAAAGCTTGCCGCTCGGAGTTCTTCAATGCTATGACGAACTGCTTGGATTATGCGATCGCAGTCTGCTTCTGTGTGGGCTGTAGATAAAAAGCCGCCATTTCCTCGCAACAAAATTCCCCTGTCGCGCAAATGATAGTATAACAAGTCTAAACCTCCCAACGAGGGCGATCGCTCTGTTTCTGTTGTTGAATTCCCTGAAGTTGCCGGAGCAAACATCGAACCGAAATTTACCATGCGAACGGGGATTTCTTCTGCTTCAAAGTAAGCATTCAGTTTTTGAATAAACTGCGAAGTGCGCTGATTTAACTGTTTCTGAAGAGTAGCTCCTTGAGTTTTTAAATACTTGAGTACGGCTCGTGCAGCAGCAACAGCTAATGGATGCTTGCAGAACGTCCCTGCATAAAATGTCGTTTTGACGCTAGGAACAGAGACATCTCCATAGTTCCACATACCACCGTCGATTCTATCCATATAGGCAGCTTTACCAGCGATAATTCCAATCGGCATCCCGCCACCGACGATTTTTCCATAAGTTGCGATATCTGCTTCAACGCCAAACCAGGCTTGCGCTCCCCCTGGATGAATGCGGAAACCCGTTACCATCTCGTCAAAAATTAAGGCGATGCTTAATTCTTGGGTTAATTGCCTCAACTGCTGTAGAAATGCTTGCGGCTGTAGGTCAAGTCTGCTACTTTGTACGGGTTCGACTAGCACCGCTGCTAAGTCTTGCTTGCAGGCTGCGATCGCCTCTAGCGATCGAGGATTGCCGTAGTCTAATATCAAAACATCTTCGACGAACTTAGGCAATATCCCAGAAGTTATAGGTACTGTTTGGATTTGTCCATCTACAGTTTGGGCTTTAGCGAGCGTACCATCAAAATGACCGTGATAGGAACCCGAAAACAGCGCAATCTTACTCCGACCCGTAACTGTTCGTGCCAAGCGGATTGCTGTCATCACCGCTTCTGTGCCTGTATTGCTAAAGGCTACCCGCTCCATTCCTGTAAGTTCGCTAATTAACTCAGCCACTTCGCCAACAAACTCCGGTTGCACACCCAGTTGTATGCCTCGATCGAGCTGTTCTGCTAATGCTGCTTTAATAAAAGGCGGATTGTGACCGAAAAGATTTACGCCAAACCCCATAGTTAGGTCTATGTATTCGTTACCATCAACATCCCAGATTTTGGCTCCTAGCGATCGTTTGGCTGTAATGGGGTAGAACATTTCTTTTAGGGGTAGACTAAATTCTACCAAAGTCTTGTTGTCGGTCAAAACTGGACGATAAGTTTGGGCGAGTTGTTTTGATGTTTTCGTTCTTTCGGTGTGGCGTGTAATCAAGTTCTTGAGATGCTTCTGCTGTCGAGAGTTGATATCTGTTTCTAAGTCCTGGGGTGTAATTTTAGTTTGGGTTTGGTTTGTGTTCATATTTGTCTTCATAAAAGTTGTTTCTCTATGAGTAAAATTTAGATCGCTTAGCCCCCTTTCTAAGGGGGTTGGGGGAGTGAAAACTGCGTCACTCACCCGAAGATCCCCCCTAACCCCCCTTAACAAAGGGGGGAACAAGGCTGTGGAACATTTAAAAAGCCATTACGAATCAGGTAGGAAAAATAAGTATGCAGCAACTTATTATCTATGGGCGGACAAATAATAGAAGTACCTGCTAATCCATCCAGTGTATTTTGACAGTCGAATTTTAGTTCGCCTGAAGTTGTTTGTGTTTGAGATTCGCTGGCAGGAAAAAACGGCACGAGTGGATACAAAGCGTGTTCTGGCGAATGCCTAGCAATATTCAATAGTTCTGTTCGCCACTTGTCGTAAGAAATTTGTTGAATTGGATAACCGAGCGATCGCATCGTGTCAATGAGTAGATTTGAGTGTAAAGGCTGAGGATTGACGACATGGAAAGTTTGGTTTAAAGATGCTTTCTGTTTTGATAAATAGACGATCGCTTTGCTTACGTAGTCTACAGGAGCAAGATCGAAACTCGCACCTCCTGCTGGCGCACTGCCCAGTTGAACGCAACCTACTATCAATTTGTACAAGAAATCATTGAGATTAAATACGCCAGTTTGACTGTGACCCGATATTCGTCCCGATCTGTAAACGCTAATAGGAATACCGCGATCGCGTGCTATATCGATCAGCTTTTCTGCTACCCATTTACTCTGGGCGTAACCATTAGCAGATACTTGGCTATTATCTAAGCTATCTCCTTCTCTAACTACCTTAATTCCCGCATTACCAGATGAGCCAAAAACGCTGGTCGTAGAGATGAAATGTACTGGTTTTAGTTTAGTTTGACTGGCTAATCGGAGAATTTCTTGAGTCCCCAAAACATTAGCCGCTTTTAGCGTCGAGTAGGGCAATGTATGATGCACCCACGCACCATTGTGGTAAATGACATCGATTCGACTTGCTATGTCGCAAAACTGTGCTTCGCCAAGACCTAAAAGCGGTTGAGATAAGTCGCCGATAACAGGGATAATGCGATCGCCAAAGGAATCATCCCAGAGTAAATAAGATTCAAGGTTGGTTTGGAGCTGTTGCTTGCCTTGACGCACCAAGCAGTAAATATTAGCAGTGGTTTGTTGCAGGAGTTCGTAGAGTAAAAAAGCTCCTAGAAAACCCGTTGCTCCGGTCAAAAAGATAGATTTTTCTGAGCCAGGAAAAGCGAAATTAGTAGTATCGGGGTGAATTTTTGGCTCTAGGACGGCTTCAGCACTTAAAGCAACGAAATCCTCATTGCTAGTACAGGATCTTGTCTGTACTGCCTCAATTCTCTCGGCTAATTTTAATATAGTAGGTGCTGCAAACAAATTGCCTAAAGACAAGTCCACCTGAAACGTGTCTCGGACTTGGACGAGCAACTGAGTCAGCAGTAGAGAATGACCCCCTAATTCAAAGAAATTCTCGTGAATGCCAACTCGCTCTAAACCAAGGACTTTTGCCCAAATTTCTACTAGTTGTTGTTCTACCACAGAGCGGGGTGCTACGTATGCGACTTCGGGACATACCCGCTCTGGTGCAGGTAAAGCGCGACGATCGATCTTACCATTGGGAGTTAGGGGAAAGGCTTTGAGGATCGCGAAGGCAGAAGGCAGCATATAATCCGGTAGCCTTGCTTGCAAAAAGTGGCGCAGAACGTTATTAGTCGGAGCTGGCTTGCGTTTAGGGACAATATATGCTGCTAAAATGCGATCGCCCCTGAGATCTTCGCGGGCTACGACTACAGCTTGGTGTACTTCGGGGTGTTGAGTTAGTACGGTTTCAATTTCTCCCAGTTCGATCCGATAGCCGCGAATCTTGACCTGATTGTCCAGGCGACCGAGAAATTCAATGTTCCCATCGGGTAGGTAACGGGCAAGATCTCCGGTTTTGTATAAGAGGGAGTGGGGAGTGGAGAGTGGGGAGTGGGGAGTGGGGAACTCGGGGTCCCCACGAAGTGGGGATTAGGGGCATGGGGAGTGGGGAGTTGGTGAAAAGGATTGGGAATAAATTTCTCGCTCGTCAGTTCGGCTCGATTGACATAGCCTCTCGCAACTCCAGCGCCGCCGATATACAATTCACCTGGTACGCCAATCGGGACTGGTTGCAACTGGGAATCGAGGAGATATACTTGCGTGTTGGCGATCGCTCGACCAATCGGAACGGTTTTAGAGTTATGGCTGGATTGTCGATCGCTAACTGGATAGGTGAGTGCGCCTACAGTGGTTTCTGTGGGTCCGTAATGATTAATAATGCGACAGTTGGGAGCGTATTGCTGAATCGTGTTAATTAAATCCCAGCTTACTGCTTCACCACCCAGCACTAAGCATTGGCGTGGCAAAATTGCACGGTACGCCGAGGATGTTAACAAAGCAGCGAGGTGAGAGGGGACAATTTTGAGACAATCAATCGGATGGCGGTGAAAATAATCGGCTAGTGCGGCTGGATCGGAGGCTTTGTGAGGCGATATGATATGCAGGCATCCTCCCATACATAAAGCTGGGAAGATTGCCGTATTGCCCAGATCGGCGGCGAAAGTAGAAACTGTGGCGAAACTCGCGCCTGCTGGAAGTTGCAATTTATCTACGATCGCATACAGATAATTTAAGATTTGCCGATGCTCGATCGCAACACCTTTAGGTTGACCTGTAGAACCGGAAGTGTAAAGCACGTAGGCTAAATTTTCTGGTTTTATTTGGGTGGTGAGATTAGTATCTGACTCATGGGCGATCGCTTGCCAGTCTGCGTCTAGATAAATTATTTTTGAGTCACCTATTTTTGAATTTTGCACCACCTCAAGATCTAGGATTCCAGTTTGAGTTAAAAGAATTGATGCTTGAGCATCCTGTAATCGGAACGCTAAATTTGCTGTTGGTAATGCCGGATCGAGGGGTAGATAGGCTCCACCTGCTTTGAGAATACCGAGTAAAGCTACGATAAAATCGAGCGATCGCTCTAAACAAATTCCCACTAAATCTGCTTTCACTCCTTGGCGTTGCAGGTAGTAGGCTAATTTGTTAGCGCGGGTGTTAAGTTCGGCATAAGTTAATTGTTGTTGCTCAAATACAACTGCAATTTTATCTGGGAACTGCTCGACCTGTTGCTCAAATAGCTGGTGAATTAACTTATCTTGAGAATAATTAACTTGCGTGTTGTTGCATCCAAATAGTAATTGATGCCGAACGCGATCGCTTAAAATTTCTAGTTCGCTTACTGTAGCTTCTGTGTTGACTGCACTTGCTACTAAAGTCTGAAATTGATTGGCGATCGCCTGAATACTTTCTAAATCGAATAGTTCGGTATTGTAGTGGAATTCTGCTGTTAATGAATCTGCCGTTCGCCAGCACGTAAGTTTTAGTTTAAATGGTTCAAAACAGATAATGCTTTTTTCCAGGGCGAATGAAACATTTCCAGCAAAATATTTGTTCGGTAATTCTTCAAATTCATAACTAACTGGAAAATCTACCTCTGTGTCGTCATCTCTAAGGAAATATTCTTGCCATTGAGATGCACTTTCTAAGTTTGTTTTAAGCTGCGATAAAAATTCAGTAAATTTATACTGCGATCGCACGACACAACGGACAGGAAGCCACTGAGCTAATAACCCCAGCACTTCATGTAATTCTTCATATTTTCTATTATTGAAAATAGTGTATATCGGAATATCTGACTGTTCCGTGAGTCGCCATAGTAATATTTGCCAGCAAGTCAATAAAACTTCTGAAATTGTAATATTATTTTGCTGGGCGATCGCTTCTAATTTAGTAATTATATCTGGCTCAATCTGAATAGTATAAACTGCGGGAACAAAGCTCTTTTTCTTTGCAGACTTACCTTCAAATGGTAAATTTAGCACTGACAAAGATTGTAATTGCTGCTGCCAATAAGTCTTTCCTGTTTCTACATCTTCTTCTAGAAGTTCGTTCTGCCATTCTGAAAACTGAAGATATTGTATTGGTTCGTCAGATAATTCTGCTATATTCAAGCAAGCAGCATAAGCACGACTAATTTCTCGTACCAAATTTTTGAGCGTCCAACTATCTACACAAATAGATGGAATATGAATAATTAAAATATACTGCTCTGCTGAAAATTTGACTAAATCAGCATAAATTGGTAAATCTTCTTCATAGCTATAAGTATAGTTGGTTTTTGTTTGTATCTCTTCAACTTTAACAAACTGTTCTTGAAGGCTGAAATTGCTAGCATCAACAAAATTCCAGACAATATGACAGCTTTCAGATATTACCTGTAGGGGGAATTTCATGCCAGCTTGCCGATGAAATTGAGTGCGTAGAACTTCATGGCGATCGCTAACTTGTTGTAAAGCAGCTTGGAGTAATTCTACATTAATTTCACCTTCAATTCTAATCGTACACTGGGCAAAATCTTCAGCAAAACCATCTGCTTTTAATAACCAAAGCCGCTTTTGTTGTGGAGAGAGTCGAAAGCCCTCAATGATTTGATTTTGCATATATCCTCCTGTAAACTTACAATTAACGGCGGATTATCTCACCCATTGCCACCACAATCTTACGCGCACCTTTGTAAGAATTGCGCCCATGTGCAACCAGCATATTATCCAACATTAAGACATCTCCTTGCTGCCAAGGAAAACTAATTTGAGCTTGCTGATAAACTGCATTAACTTCTGCCATGACTGAATCTTCAATCGGAGAACCATCGCCATAATAGACATTACGAGGCAAGTTTTCCTCTCCAAACATTGACAACAACGATTTACGAGTAGCTGGATCTAAACACGATACATGGTGTAGTTGCAGTTGATTAAAAAAAACCATTTCTCCTGTCTTTGGATGTTGAGATATCGCCGGACAGATCTTACAAGTTCTCAAACCATTATTTTTTCGCCACTCGAAATGAATGCTAGCTTCACGACAATAGTTTTCTACTACAGCTTTATCAGAAGTATGAAAGAAATCTTGCCAACTGACATCTAAACCTTCGGTGTAGTTACGGACGTACATTAATTGCTTTTGCTCAAATTTTTCTCGCAATTTTGCGTCTAGCAATTGATACATTTGGCGACAATCAACAATTGGGGTTTCTCCACCTTGCAGCGATGGTTGTACGCAGAAAAACCAAATTTTTAGCGGGTATTGGTGTAAGTGAGAACTCTCATTATGAAATAGAATAGCTTGGTCGGCGGGGTAAGGAGTAGAACCATAAACTTTGTGACTAATTCCTTCTCTAGGTAAGTCACCATACTCGCCAAATAATTCTGGACAAATCGCTTGAGCAAGGTTTTCAAAGTCTTGCACGGAGTTAATTTTAAATCCTCGAAACAGAATTGCACCGTGTTCTAGCAACTTGGTTTCAATGAATTTCTGCTGATTTTTTGCCCAGTCAAATACATCAATTTCATCTACAGCAGGTTGGATTAATAAAGGAAGCGTTTTGCCTGATTCTAGAAAATCCGTTGATATAAGTTGTTTTGGGACGCTGACAGCCTTGGGTTTGACTAATTTAAACTTCTGAAAGCTGGCTTTTTCGCACTGGTTTTGGGAAACGACTTGTTGTTTCTTTTCCATTTCAGTTAGGAATCCTAAAGCGTCGATTCTGGTATCAGGTTGAGCAAGGACGCTGTTAATTAAAGTTTGGAAGTGTTTAGATAACCGTGCGATCGCACTACTATTAAATAAATTGGTGTTATATTTCCAAACTCCCGCAATTCCCTGTTTTGTGGCTTGTAACATCAGCACCAAATCGAACGTAGTTTCTACAGGGTTGATATCTAAAGAACTGAGGTGAATGCCGGAAAATTCCAAAGCTGGTGTTGGCTCGTTCTGAAAGACGAATAACACCTGAAACAGCGGCGTTTGGCTTGCAGTTCGAGTTGGCTGCATCACTTCTACCAATTTGGCAAAAGGTAAATCTTGGTGAGCATAAGCGCCTAAAGCTACTTCCCGCACTCGTTCTAGTAGTTCGCGAAAACTAGGGTTTCCAGATAAGTCAGTACGCAAGACGAGCAAGTTGACAAAAAAGCCAATTAATGGCTCTATTTCTGGGCGATCGCGACTAGCAACATCAGTGCCAATCGTAATATCATCTTGGTTAGTGTAGCGGTATAGTAATGTTTGAAACGCTGCCATGAGAGTCATAAATAGAGTAACTCCCTCTTGACTACTTAGCTGTTTGAGTTTTTCAGTCAAATCGGCTGACAGCAGGAAAGATTGCTCTTTACCTATCTCTGAAACGACAGGAAAAGCAGAACTATTTGCTATTTTCGTCAAATCTAAATCTGGAGCGCCAGCTAGATGTTTTTGCCAGTAAGCCAGATGAGTTTCTAATACCTCCCCTTGCAACCACTGACGTTGCCAATAAGCAAAATCGGCATACTGAATCGCCAGTTCCGGCAATTGGGCGGGTTTTCCTGTAGAATAAGCTTCGTAGAGCGCCCCAAGTTCTCTAATTAGTATGCCTTTAGACCATCCATCAGAGACAATGTGGTGCATGGCGAATAGAACAACATGCTCTACCGCGCTTAATTTGAGGATTTTTCCCCTGAGTAACGGTTCTTGCGCTAAGTCAAAAGGCTGTTGAGCAACTTGTATAGCCAGTCGTAAAACTTCAGCTTCCCGTTCTGTTTCTGGCAACTCCTGCAAGTCTATGACAGGTAACTTCAAGTTTAAGCTTGGAGCAATAACTTGAACTGGTTGTTTGTCGATGACTGTAAAGTTCGTGCGTAAAATTTCATGTCGTCGCACGATTTCGTTGAGACTCTGTTCCAGTGCTGGGATGTTGAGATTCCCGACAAGCCGCACTGCATCGGGTAGATTGTAAGCCGTGCTGTCAGGTTCGAGTTGAGCGATAAACCACAACCGTTGTTGAGCAAAAGAAAGGGGTAGGTATCGATGTTCGGAACTTGGTGTTACGCTTTCAGCATCGCGGGGAACGGATATGATGGGTGGAGTCTGCACACCACCAACCTGCGATTGCATATCCTCAATAGCTGTCGCCAGAGTCTTGAGTGTGGGAAACTCAAAAATATGACGTAAGGGCAATTGAAGCTGGAATATATGTCGCAGTCTAGAAATTAATTGGGTTGCTAATAAAGAATGTCCCCCCAACTCAAAAAAGTTATCGTCAACGCTTACCTGTTCGATACCTAGCACTTGACTCCATACGCCAGCAATTACTTCCTCCACTGGCGTGCGTGGAGCAACATATGATTGTTCTGAGTTTGTTTGCGATCGCATAGGTGCTGGTAATGCTTGGCGATCGATTTTATAATTGGGAGTCAGTGGTAATGCCTCTAGCAGCATGAAAGCTGATGGCATCATGTAATCAGGTAGCTTTGGTTTGAGAAAATTGCGGAGTTGAAGTATAAGTTTGTTATCTAAATTGTTATCTAAATTGCGATCGCAAGGCACAATATAAGCTACCAAACGTTTATCGCCAGGACTATCTTCGCGGACGATAACAACAGTTTCTCGCACGGCTGGATGTTGACTCAGTAAAGTCTCAATTTCTCCCAATTCGATGCGAAAGCCGCGAATTTTTACTTGGTGGTCAATTCGTCCTAAAAACTCAATATTACCATCCGGTAGCCATCTACCTAAATCTCCCGTTTTATAAATTAGATCTTTCTCAACACCTGGTAAAAGTTTTGTGGTATTAGGAAATGGATTGGGAACAAAACTTAATTGAGTTTGCACTCCATTTTGCCAATATCCCGCACCAACGCCAAATCCCGATACGCAAATTTCTCCAGCAACTCCTATAGGTAATAGTTGCATCTTGCGATCGAGGATATATAGATTTAAATTAGCTAAAGGTTTGCCAATTGGTACTGTCCGCTGATTTTCTAGTAAAGGCTGGTCGATAATAAATTGAGTAATATCGTCAGCAGCTTCAGTTGGTCCGTAAGCATTCACAACCTTAATTGCAGGATACAAATGCAACCACTGATTTACTAATTCGACAGATGCAGATTCTCCCGTTACCATCATCCATTTCAGTGTGGGTAACGCTCTTTGATGAGTTGGTAGGTGAGAAATATAGTCGATTAAATTTGTCAGGACAATTGGTACGAGTTCGACAATAGTAATCTGCTGTTGTTGAATAACCTGAAATAACTTTTCTGGGCTAGCAACGGTTTCTGTATCGACTATAACTGTTTTTCCCCCAATTAATAGCGGAGCTAAAAATTGCCAGACAGAAATATCTGACGAAGCAGGAGCAGATTGCAAAAAACTAAAATTTTCTATAAATTCTAAAGCATCAAACTGAGCGTATATATGATTGATTGCACCACCATGTCTAATAATTGCCCCTTTAGGTAATCCAGTTGAACCAGAAGTATAGATTACATAAGCTGGATCGGTTCCGCAATTCTTTGTTACTAGATTTTCTCGCGATCGCTGCTCGAAATCAAGTCGGTCGAATATGCATTTATTACCTGCTTCTATTTGTTTTAAATTACTCGGTTTTATATCTAAATAAATAATATATTTTAATTGAGTACATTGTTCTAACAACTCCCCAATTAAATCTGGTGAAAAAGAGGAATCTGTTAACAACACTTTGATACCGCTATGAGATAGCATATATTTGATTCTTTCTAGCGGATAGCTACTATCAATCGGTAAATAAGCTCCACCAGCTTTCAAAATTGCCAAGATTGCAGTTGGGAAATTTATGTCTCGTTCTTTTAAAATGCCAATAAGCTCTCCTGGATAAATATCTAAACTTTGAAGCAAATGAGCTAATTGGTTGGCTGCTTCATTTAGTTGTTGATATGTTAGTTGAGTAGTTGTTTGTACGGCAGTTTTATGAGGTATCAGTTTGACTTGCTGCTCGAACAACTCATGAATTGTTTGTGTTACAGGATAGTTTTGACTATTTTGATTAAATTTATGCAATAATTGGTTTTCTTCAATTGGATCTATGCAGTTAATCTCATCAACTTGAATATGAGAATTTTTAATAACACATTTAAGTGTATTAGTATAATGCTTAGCAATTAACTCAATAGACGAAGTTTTAAATAAATCTCCGCTATAATCTATTTTACCTGCGATCGCATTACCATTTACTGTAAAAGAAAAGGTCAGATCGTTATTTAAATTAACAAGATCATTTTTATTATGAATATTCTCTAGCAAAAACACGATATCGAAAATCGAACAGCGGTTCTTGTTAGAAGGAATATTTAATAGCTGAACTATGCGATCGAAGGAATAATTTTGATGGCTGTAAGCTGCGATCGCAGTCTCTTTTACTTGCAAAAGAAAATCTTTAAATGTAATCTGTTCTGAAACGTTAGAGCGTAACGGAATGACATGATTACCAATAGCATTAGTTTCCTGACGATAAACAGGCGTACCGACAATAAGATCGTTGTTTTGAACGTACTTTCTCAGTAATATCTTGAAAGCTGATAAAAGTACTAAATAAACTGAAAAATCAGCATTACACGCCAACTTCAAAATTGCCGCAGACAAGCCTTCAGGTAATTCAAAACTGAGCGATCGCTCTTTACCATAATAAAGTTCAGGTCTAATATAATCAGTTGGAAAATTTGTTTCTGGCAACTCTTCAGCTAATTTGTTTAACCAATAAAACTTATAAAAAAATGAATTCTGCGTACTAGAAATATGTTGAATTTGTCGGTCGAACATTACCATATTAGTTACTCCTATTTAAAGGTTGCTTTTATAATTTTTGAAAACCGCAACTTAGATTATTTCCAGGGGATATGCGCTTGAAGATTTAGATCTCGATCCCCCCTAACCCCCTTAAAAAGAAGAGAAATGAATTTTCTTTTTTTAACTCTATTTGGAGGCTTACTCAACTGCATAACCAGGGAGGATGGAGGAGTAAATTGCCCCCCTTTCTAAGGGCAGGGCTGTTTTATTGTCAGGGTAAAAAAATTAAACTCAAATCTAGAGTTTGCAGAGCATCAGCCATGAACCTGATTGAACGCTTGAAACAAGTACCAGAGTTTCGTGCAGCCCGTGGTCAACGACATGCGCTGTGGCTAGTGCTGCTGCTAATTATTCTGGGAGCAATGATGGGTTACTGGGGGTATCGACCCTTAGCCGAATTTGTCGAGACCTATGGTGAACAGTTGCGCCGCAAGTTAAATCTGCCACAGGATACCAAGCTACCGTCCTATTCCACGTTTCGACGAGTCATGCAGCAACTAGATTTTCAGGCTTTAGCCACCGCCTTTAATGACTGGGCACAAACCTACAGTGAGTTAGAGCCTGGGGAATGGCTGGCAATGGATGGTAAAAGTATTAGAAGTAGTGTCAGCGACTACAGCCAAGCTGAGCAGAACTTTGTCAGTCTGGTGTCGCTGTTTTCTCATCAACGCGGCGTAGTATAGCCCTACGGAAACACGTTAGGACAGTGTTTAAAAGCAGCATCAACACAAT
>ERZ1066118.360-NODE-360-length-45353-cov-49.276039_pt1 | contig 45353 bp, 33 predicted proteins | sample MGYA00382765_ERZ1066118 | MGnify/ENA primary metagenome ERZ1066118 (study PRJEB33369, sample SAMEA5778348) | biofilm metagenome | biome: Industrial cooling water; feature: Water cooling tower basin; material: Biofilm | place: United Arab Emirates | collected...
CGCCGGGGCGGCCGCAGGCGTCGCGCCCGGAGCCGGCGCGGGCGCGGCGCCGGCGGGTGCCGGGACTACGGCCGGAACTGCCGGATTGGCCGGATCGGACGCGGGCACCGCGTCGCTGGCGGGCACCACCGACGCGGCGGGCGGGGCATCGGGCACGCCGTCGCCGTCGGTGTCGACCGGGGCGTTCGGGTTGGCGAGCCGCACGGTCAGGTTGAACACGAACGGAAGCCCGGCATCGTTGCCCTGCGCCTCGATCCTCGACAGCTCGGGACTGGTCAGCCAGCCGGCGGTCTCGAGGTTGCGCAGGTAGGTCGACACGCGCGCGTTGGACTGCGCGCGGCCATCGAGGGTCAGCACCTGCTGGTCCTGCTTGATGGCGGTGAGCATCACCCCGTCGGGGATGGTGCGCACCAGCGAGTCGAACAGGTGGACCATCGTCGAGCGGTCGGCCTGGAGCTTCTCGATGACTTCCTTGCGCGCCAGCAGCCCGGCGCGCTTGGCCTCGAGGGTCGCGATCTCGGCGTTGGCGCGCTTGACCTCGTCGATCTGCGACTGCAGGAACGCGTTGCGCTCGTTCTGCCCGCTGATCTGCATGTTGTAGTACGTGACGATCAGGAAGGAGACGAGCAGCGCGAGGCCGGCGGCGGCCGCGAGCATGATCCCGAACTCCTTCTGGCGCTGCTTGCGCCGTTCGGCACGCCAGGGGAGGAGGTTGATGCGTGCCATCAGTCGAAGCTCCTCAGGGCCAGGCCGCAGGCGATCATCAGCGCGGGCGCGTCCTGGGCGAGGGCGTGCGCCTGCACGCGCGGGCCCAGCGTCATGTGCGCCAGCGGGTTGGCGACGATGGTCGGCACGCCGAGCTGCTCCTCGACCATCGCGGCAATGCCCGGGATCGCCGCGCAGCCGCCGGCGAGTACGATCTGGTCGACGCGGTTGAACTCGCTGCCGGCGTAGAAGAACTGCAGCAGGCGGCTGATCTGCTGGACCATCGCCTCCTTGAACGGCTCCAGGACCTCGGCCTCGTAGGTCGACGGCAGGCCGCCCTGCCGCTTCGCCTGGCCCGCCTCGTCATACGAGAGCCCGTAGCGGCGCATGACCTCGTCGGTGAGCTGCTTGCCGCCGAAGACCTGCTCGCGGCTGTAGAGGCTGCGGCCGTTGCGGATGACGTTGAGGGTGGTCATCGTCGCGCCGGCGTCGATCAGCGCCACCAGCCCGTCGCGCGCGCTGGGCAGCTGCTCGGCGAGCAGCGAAAACGCGTTCTCGATGGCGAACGCCTCGATGTCCACCACCTTCGGGGTGAGCCCGCCGAGCTCCAGCGCCGAGGCGCGCACCTCGACGTTTTCCGAACGCGACGCCGCCAGCAGCACCTGCACGGACTCGGGGTTGTTGGGCATCGGCCCGAGCACCTCGAAGTCGAAGTTGACCTCGTCGATCGGGTACGGGACGTGGTTGGCGGCCTCCAGCTCGACCTGGCTCTCCAGGTCGTCGCCCTCGAGGTCGGCCGGCATCGGGATCACCTTGGTGATCACCGCCGAGCCGGCGACCGCCGCGGCGGCGTGCTTGGCGCGGGTGCCGGAGCGGTTGACGGCGCGCTTGATCGCCTCGCCGACCGCCTCGGGTTCGACGATGTTCTTCTCGACCACCGCGCTGGGCGGCAGCGGCTCGACCGCGTAATGCTCGACGCGATAGCGGTTGCCCGCCCGGGACAGCTGCAGCAGCTTCACCGCCGTCGAGCTGATGTCGACACCGACCAGCTGCGGCTGGCTTTTCGTGATCACGCCCACAGTTTTCTCCCCAAGCCACAAGCGCTTACGCGCACTTTGTGCAGCCGCGCCTTAGATAACGGACTTTTCACGAAGCCGCAACTGTTTCTTTGCCGGTGGTGCCACGTCGCGTTTCTTCACCGATCCCGGGCGCGTGACCCACCACGCGCGCACCCCATTCCTTCCCGCACTGCGTCCCGACGCCATCCCCGCACCGCCGCGAGAGGTCAGGAACTGACGCTGCCGGGCGCTTCGGGGGCCACTCTATACTCCACGCCCCTTCGCAACCGCAATCGGATCGCCACCTCCATGCCCCGTTTCCGTCGTGTCCTGCGCTGGGGCCTGTATGCGTCGCTGGCGGTGGTGCTCTTGGGGATCGCCGCCGTCGGCACCCTGTACCTCTTGATCGCCCCGCGGCTGCCGGACGTCGAGGCCCTGCGCAGCGTCGAGATGCAGGAGCCGATGTACGTCTACGCCGCCGACGGCCGGCTGATGGCGCTGTTCGGCGAGACCCGCCGCTACCCCGTGGACATCGACGAAGTGCCCGAGCGCCTCAAGCAGGCCTTCATCGCCATCGAGGACGCGCGCTTCTACGAGCACGGCGGCGTCGACTACAAGGGCGTGGCGCGCGCGCTATGGCTGCTGGCGACCACCGACGACCGCCGCGTGCCGGGCGGCTCGACGATCACCCAGCAGGTGGCCCGGCAGTTCTTCCTGACCAACGAGTACAGCTACCGGCGCAAGCTGGCCGAGATGCTGCTGGCCATGCGCATGGAGCGCGAGCTGTCGAAGGACGAGATCTTCGAGCTGTACCTCAACAAGAGTTTCTTCGGCAACCGCGCCTACGGCGTGGCGGCCGCCGCGGAGTTCTACTTCGGCAAGCAGCTCGGCGAGCTCACGCTCGACGAGATGGCATCGCTGGCGGCGATCCCCAAGTTCCCGTCGAGCGGCAACCCGATCTCCAATCCCGAACGGGCGCGCGAACGGCGCGACTACATCCTCCAGCGGATGGCCGCGCTGAAGTTCGTCGAGCCCGCCGAGGCCGCCGCCGCGCAGGCCGCGGCGATGCACGCCACCCCGCACGAGCGCCCGGTCGAGGTCTACGCGCCGTACGTGGCCGAGATGGTGCGCCAGGAGATGATCGCGCGGTTCGGCGCCGAGGCGCTGACCCGCGGCTACCACGTCACCACCACGATCGATCCGGTCCTGCAGCTGGCCGCCGACAAGGCGGTGCGCGATGGCCTGCACACCTACGACCGCCGGCACGGCTGGCGCGGCGCGGCCGACCACGTCGACCTGCCCGCGGGCGAGGACGCGGCCACCGCGCGGCAGCGGCTGCGCCCGGTCTTCCCGCAGGGCGAACTGCGGCCCGCGTTGGTGCTGGCCACCGAGGGCGGCAGCGCGCGCATCGTGCTGCGCGACGGCACCGAGACCACGCTGGCGTCCAACCGCGGCTTCAACGGGCGCAGCCCGGGCAGCCTGCTCAAGCGCGGCGACATCGTCTACGTGCGCGCGCGCGTCGAGCCGAAGAAGGACGCCGGCGCGAAGGACGACAAGAACGCCAGAAACGACAAGGATGCCGACAGGGCCGCGCCTGCCGAGGCCGCCAAGCCGGTCGAATACGTGCTCGACCAGCTGCCGCGCGCGCAGTCCGCGCTGGTGTCGCTGGACGCCAGCACCGGCGCGCTGAAGGCGCTCAGCGGCGGCTACAGCTTCGCCGGCAGCGACTTCAACCGCGCCGTGCAGGCACGCCTGCAGCCGGGCTCGAGCTTCAAGCCCTTCATCTACGCCGCCGCGTTCGAGCGCGGCTTCAGCCCGGCGTCGATCGTGCTCGACGCGCCGGTGGTGTTCCGCCAGCGCGGCGGCAAGGACTGGCGGCCGCAGAACGACAGTGGCACGTTCGCAGGCCCCATGCGCATCCGCGAGGCGATGGTGCAGTCGCGCAACCTGGTGTCGGTGCGCCTGCTCGACGCGATCGGCGTGGACTTCGCGCGCCGCTACATCAGCCACTTCGGCTTCGAGGAAAGCCAGCTGCCGCCGAACCTGTCGATCTCGCTGGGCACCCCGTCGCTGACCCCGCTGTCGATCGCGCGCGGATACGCGGCGTTCGCCAACGGCGGCTTCCGCATCACCCCGTGGTTCATCGACGAGGTCAAGGACCGCGCCGGCGCGGTGGTGTTCAAGGAGAACCCGCCGACCGCATGCCGCGAGTGCGCGGTGCCCGGGGCCAAGGCGACCAGTGCGACGACGGTGGTGGACGGCTTCGACCTCGGCCCGGCCGGGTCCGCGCCGGCCAAGCCCGCTACGCAGGCCGATGCGGGCAAGCCCAAGGCCGCGCCCGCGCGCCCCGCCGGCGACGCCCCGCTGGCGCCGCGCGCGATCGACCCGCGCAACGCCTACCAGATCACCTCGATGCTGCGCGACGTGGTCCTGCGCGGAACCGGTACCGCGGCCAAGGTGCTCGAGCGCGAGGACGTCGGCGGCAAGACCGGCTCGACCAACGACCACCGCGACGCATGGTTCTCCGGCTTCGGCGGGCCCTACGTCACCACAGTGTGGGTCGGCCGCGACGACCACCAGTCGCTGGGCTACCGCGAGTACGGCGGCAAGGCCGCGCTGCCCATCTGGATCGACTACATGCGCGTGGCGCTCAAGGACAAGCCGGTCGCCGCCAACGATCCACCGGACGGCATGGTCAAGGTGTCGGTGTCGGCCAACGGCAGCCTGCTGCCGGAAGGCAGCGGCGGCGTGGTCGAGTGGGTCAAGGCCGAGGACCTCGAACGCATGCAGGCATACAGCGATTACGGCGACGAGGGCGGACAGCAGGCGCCGGCCGAGGAAGCGTTCGACATCTTCTGAGCAGGCGGGCGTCGGGAGCCAGGAGTCGGGAGCCGGGGTTGAAACCCGCCACGTCGCGCATCGGGCGATGCGCGCGCTGCACGCCGTTCGCGACTGCGCGCATCCGGGCAAGGTGCGGGCACGGACGGTGCTTCGCCCGATCGCGCCGGACGCTGCGCGGGCGGTGACCGATTGCGTGCTAGCGTCCTCGCGCCGGGCCTGCCCGGCCGCGGCGCGCAGGTGCCGCCGCGGCCTTCGACGAGGACGCCGCGATGACGCATGCGCACCACGCCCACCTGCACGCCCAGACCCGCACCCGCGAACGCCGCCATCGCCTGGCCCACGAAGCCGCGCGCCTGATGGCCGAAGGTGGCGTGCGCGAGTTCCACCAGGCCAAGCGCAAGGCCGCCGAACGGCTGGGCATCACCGACGACGCCTCGCTGCCGCGCAACCGCGAGATCGAGGATGCGCTGCGCGAGTACCAGCGGCTGTTCCAGCCGGGCAGCGCCGACGCGGTGCGCGAGCGACGCGAGGCCGCGGCGCGCGCGCTGGAGTTCTTCGCCACGTTCGAGCCGCGCCTGGTGGGCCCGGTGCTCGAGGGCACCGCCGACGCGCGTTCGCCGGTCGCCCTGCACCTGTACAGCGACGACCGCGACGCGGTCGCGCGCTTCCTCGACCAGCACGGCATCCCCGCCGAGCCACGCTCGCGCCGCGTGCGCCTGGACCGCGACCGCCACGACGACGCGCCGGTCTGGTTATTCAGCGCGGACGACCTTGCCTTCGACCTCACCGTGCTGCCGACGGCGGTCCTGCGCCAGGCGCCGCTGGCGGCCGTCGATGAAAAGCCGATGCGCCGCGCGTCGCTGGCGCAGGTGCGGCAGCTGCTGGCCGAAGACGAGATCGCCGGTTACGAAACCGGACTGCCGTAGCGCGGATCGGGCAACGCGATGCCCGTGGCCGCGGGTGCCTGGATCGGCGAAATCCGGCGGACTGCGTAGGCTGGGTCGGCCTCATCAACCCAGCACTCCATCGCGCCGTGCCGCGTTGACGCAGCCAATCCGGCCTACGGACTCGGTTGGCATCATCAACCCGGCGCCGCGTGCCGTGATGCTGGGTTGGTCAAGCCAAGCCAGCCTGCGGATTCGGTTGGCGTCATCGACCCGGCTCTGCGTGCCGTGATGCTGGGTTGGTGAAGCCAACCCAGCCTACGTGCGTCCACTCATGCACGCGGATGGATGCGGGGATTGCCGCGGTCGCGATGACGGGATTACGACGCGGTCGACGGCGGCGCGTCTGCCCGGCCCGCCTGCAGCCCGAACAGGTTGAGTTCGATCGCCACGAAGGCCAGCAGCCACAACGCGGCATCCCAGGCATCGAGCAGCGCGTCGGGATCCCCGCGCACGCCGTCGACCGTCCACGCCACCACGAAGCCCGCCAGCGCCACGTAGCAGGCCAGCGCGAGCAGCCGGCGCACGCCATGCAGCCCCACGTGGCGGTCGGGCACGCGCACCTGGGCCTCCAGCAGCAGCACGACCATCAGCCACGTGCAGGCGTTGGCGAAATCCAGCCATTCGCGCGCGAACGCATAGCCGGTGCACGCGACCAGCACCGCCAGCGTGGCGATCGCGCGCAGCGCGTGCACCACCCGGCGGTTGCGCGGGGGCATGCCCCAGCCGCCGGTCTCCCATTCGAACAGGCCCAGCAGCACCAGCCAGGCGGCTGTGTCGAGCGTTTCGGCCGGCGTGCCGTGCAGCGCGTACAGGCCGACGTTGCCCGCCAGCAGCGCGTACAGCACGCCTTTGGCGATGCGCCATGCCATGGCCGCGCGCCCGGAAACGCCGAAGCCGCGGGCAGGCCGCGGCTTCGGGTCGTGCATCGGCGATGCGCGCATCGCGCGACGCGGTCAGCGCTGGCTGGCCGGCACGTAATCGCGCTGCGCGGCGCCGGTATAGATCTGCCGCGGGCGGCCGATCTTGTTCTCGGGATCGTCCTGCTGCTCGAGCCAGTGGCTCACCCAGCCGGCGGTGCGCGCGATGGCGAACATCACCGTGAACATTTCCACCGGGATGCCGAGCGCCTTGTAGATCAGGCCGCTGTAGAAATCGACGTTCGGGTAAAGCTTGCGCTGCACGAAGTACTCGTCCTTGAGCGCCGCCTCTTCCAGGCGCATCGCCACTTCCAGCAGCGGGTCGTCGATTTTCAGTGCGCCCAGCACGTCGTGCGCGGCCTTGCGCACCAGCGCGGCGCGCGGGTCGTAGTTCTTGTAGACGCGGTGGCCGAAGCCCATCAGGCGGAAGCCCGATTCCTTGTCCTTGGCCTTCGCCACGGCGCTGCCGACGTTCTCGGGCTTGCCGATCTCGGCGAGCATCTTCAGCACCGCCTCGTTGGCACCGCCGTGCGCGGGGCCCCACAGCGCGGCGACGCCCGAGGCGACGCACACGTACGGGTTGGCGCCGGTCGAACCGACCAGGCGCACCGTCGAGGTCGAAGCGTTCTGCTCGTGGTCGGCGTGCAGGATGAAGAGCAGGTCCATCGCCTTGATCGCGACCGGATCGAGCTCGAGCGGCTCGCTCGGCACTTCCTTGAGCATGTGCAGGAAGCGCGAGGTGTACTCGAGGTTGTTCTTCGGATAGCGGATCGGCCAGCCGATCGAATAACGATGGCAGGCGGCGGCGATCGTCGGCACCTTGGCGATCAGGCGGATCGCCGCGAGGCGGCGCTGCTCGGGATCATCGAGGTCGAGATCGTTGTGGTAGAAGCTCGCCATCGAGCCGAGCATGCCCACCAGCATCGCCATTGGATGCGCGTCGTGGCGGAACCCGAACAGGAACGTGCGGAAGGCCTCGTGCATCATCGTGTGATGCGTGACCTCGTGCTCGAACGACGCCGCCTGCTGCGCGTTCGGCAGCTCGCCGTTCATCAACAGGTACGCGACCTCGAGGAAGTTCGACTGCTCGGCGAGCTGCTCGATCGGGTAGCCGCGGTACAGCAGCACGCCGGCATCGCCGTCGATGTAGGTGATGGCCGACTTGCAGCTGGCGGTGGCGGTAAAGCCCGGGTCGTACGTGAAGGCGCCGGTTTCCTTCGGCACCTTCGCGATGTCGATGCACGGCGCGCCCAGCGTGGGGTGCTGCACGGGCAGGGTCACGGCCTTGTCGCCGGCGGTCAGGGTGACCTGCTCGAGGCCGGGGCGGGAATCGGACACGGAACACTCCTTGCGGCCGCGCGATGCGCGGGCGGCGACTGGATTCGATTGGCGACTCGCGCGCGACGCGTGCGAGCCGCGGATTATCACATAGCGCCCGTGTCGGCCGTACGCGCGGGCATGGCGCGCGATGCGCATCCGCGCCCGCGGCCACGGCCGCTTGAACGGCCTGCGTCACCGCTGTCGGCGTCGTGACCCGGTCGGCTGTGCGGTGCGCCTGCGACGGGGTGCAGGCAGGGCCAGCGCGCGCGGCGCGTGGCGCGGCGGCGATGCCCGCGCGCAAGGCCCTTCGGCCGGGACCGCATCGCACAAACGCCGACGGCCGCGTCGAGGCGGCCGTCGGAGGGTGCAGCGGGCGCGATGCGCCGCGGCGCGGTTACTTCGCGTAGCGCTTGCGGAACTTGTCCACGCGGCCGCTGGTGTCCATGATCTTGTGCTTGCCCGTGTAGAACGGGTGGCTGGCCGAGCTGATGTCGACCTTGATCAGCGGGTACTCGTTGCCGTCCTCCCACTTGACCTTTTCCTTGCTGCCCAGCGTGGAGCGCGTGAGGAAAGAGAAGTCGGTGGTGACGTCCTGGAAGACGACGTCGCGGTACTCGGGGTGGATGCCGGCCTTCATTGCCAGTGCTCGGTTGCTGCGGGAAAGCGGGCCAGTATAGCGGCCGGCCGGCCGGCCGGGCAACCCGCTCAGCCGGCGGCCAGGGCACGCCGCAGCCGGGCCTCGAAACGGGCCTGGTCGTAGGCCAGCAGGATCGCGGCATTGTCGGCGCCCCCGCCGCGGCGGTTCCAGTCGACCACGGTCATGCCGCGGGCCAGGCCGTGGCCGGTCTCCACCTGGAGCGGGCGGTCGGCCATCTCCAGCGCGCCACCGGGGTCCAGGGCCAGCGCCATGGCCAGCGCGTCCGCGGCGAACCAGCGCTCCCCGCGGCGGTCGGCCGACCAGCGCCGTGTGTGCCCGGAAATCGACGCGTAGAACCGTGCGCGCGGGCTGTCGGCGGCCAGCCAAGCTTCGACATCGGTATGCAGCAGGCCATGGGCGACCACCGCCTCCCAGTCGGCGACCTCCACGCGCGCGAAGGCCCCGAACACGATGTGCGCGGCTTCGGGGTCGAAGGCGATGTTGAATTCGGCCAGCGCGGTGACGTTGCCGCGGCCGGTCACCGCGCCGCCCATCACGACCACGCGCGCGATGCGCTGCGGCAGGGTGGGATCCAGCCGCAGGGCGAGCGCGAGGTTGGTCAGCGGCCCCAGCGCGACCAGCAGCAGGCGCCCCGCGTGCGCGTGCGACAGACGCAGGATCGCCAGCGCGGCGTGTTCGTCGTCGGCGCTGCGCGCGGCGGGCGCATAGCCGGTGTCGCCGAACCCGTCGCGCCCATGCACGTAGCCGGCGTCCTCGGCCGGATGCAGCAGCGGACGGTCCGCGCCCGGGAACACCGGCACGTCGATGCCGGCGACCTCGCACAGCTTCAACGCGTTGGCCACCGTTTGGTCGAGGCCGACATTGCCCGCGGCGATGGTCAGCCCGACGACCTCGTGGGACGGGTCGTCGAAGGCCATCAGCAGGGCGAGCGCATCGTCGACGCCGGGGTCGGTGTCGATGAGCAAGGGGATGCGGTCGATCGACGGAGTCATCGCAGCACGCATCGAGATCTGACAACGCGGCTCAACGCGCCCAGCTCGTAAGGATCCACCCGGACGCCGCCAGGCCCGCGACCGATCCCGCAAGGCACCCGACGTCCCAGCCGATGCCGGGATGGCGCACCCTGCGGACCAGGGCGGTCACGAGCATTGCGACGAAGGACAACGTCGCGAATGCGAACACGGGGGCGGCCACCATGTGCAGGAGCAAATAGGCAAGGCCCGACTCGCCCGGCATGCCGGGCGGGCTGGTCGTTACCAGGAAAACCCAGAGCGCGAAGTACGTCACGACCGCTGCCGCGCACAGCGAACGCAGCGTGATCCGGAAGACTCGACCCGCGCCCCTTCGATGCCGCTGCGTCTGCATTCCTTTCCCCCGGCCCGTACCTTCCAAGACGGGCACTGGCCTGCACGGCTCCGGTACGACCGCCGGACGACCTCGAAGCCGAACCCGGCACGACGACGCTGGTTTGGCCCGCAACCGTGCACGAAACGCGCCTCATGCTGCAGCATACCGTGCAGCCCCGCCCACCCAACGCGCGACCAGCCGGTCGGCGACCTCGGGATGCGCCTCCAGCAACACGTCGCCCAGCGCATGCACCTGCGGCAGCAGGTCGGCATCGCGCGCGAGGTCGGCGACGCGGAAGCTGGCCAGGCCGGTCTGCCGCGTGCCGAGCAGTTCGCCGGGGCCGCGCAGTTCGAGGTCCTTTTCGGCGATGACGAAGCCGTCGCTGGTGGCGCGCATGGTTTCGATGCGCTGCCGCGCCAGCTGCGACAGCGGCGCGCGGTAGAGCAGCACGCAGCTCGACGCCGCGCTGCCCCGCCCCACCCGCCCGCGCAGCTGGTGCAGCTGCGCCAGGCCCAGGCGCTCGGCGTTCTCGACGATCATCAGCGAGGCGTTGGGCACGTCGACGCCGACCTCGATCACGGTGGTGGCCACCAGCAGGTCGATCGCGCCGTCCTTGAACGCGCGCATCGTCGCCTGCTTCTCGGCGGGCTTCAGGCGCCCATGCACGAAGCCCACGCGCACGCCGGGCAACTGCGCGGTGAGTTCCTCGAACGTGGTCTGCGCGGCCTGCGCCACGATCTCGTCGCTCTCGTCGATCACCGTGCACACCCAGTACGCCTGCCGGCCCTGCGCGCAGGCCGCGCGGATGCGTTCGACCAGCTCGGGCCGGCGTTCGCCCGAGAGCGCAACCGTCTGCACCGGCGTGCGTCCGGGCGGCAGTTCGTCGATGGCGGACACGTCGAGGTCGGCGTAGGCCGCCATCGCCAGCGTGCGCGGGATCGGGGTCGCGGTCATCACCAGCTGGTGCGGCACGCGCGTGCCGGACTGGCCCTTGTCGCGCAGCGCTAGGCGCTGGTGCACGCCGAAGCGGTGCTGCTCGTCGACGATCGCCAGCGCGAGGTCCGCGAACGCGACGCCCTCCTGCATCAGCGCATGCGTGCCGACGACGACCTGCGCGGCGCCGCCGGCCACCGCATCGAGCGCGTCGCGCCGCGCGCGGCCGGTGACCTTGCCGGCCAGCCACGCCACGCGCACGCCGAGCGGCTCGAGCCATGCACGCAGGTTGGCGAAGTGCTGCTCGGCAAGCAGTTCGGTGGGCGCCATCAGCGCGGCCTGCCGTTTGGCGGCAACCGCGTGCAGGGCGGCGAGCGCGGCGACCACGGTCTTGCCGCTGCCCACGTCGCCCTGCACCAGCCGCAGCATGGGGATGTCGCGCGCGAGGTCGGCCTGGACCTGCGCCAGCACGCGCTGCTGCGCACCCGTCAGCGCGAACGGCAGCGCCTCGCGCAGCCGCATCGCGAAGGCCGCATCCGGCAACGCATGCGCGCCGTGGCGCTGCAGGGCAATGCGCTGGCGGCGCAGGCTCAGGTGGTGCGCGAGCAGTTCCTCGAGCACCAGCCGCCGCTGCGCGGGATGGCGGCCGGAAAGCAACGCGGCGATATCGGCATCGGCCTCGGGGCGGTGCACGGTCAGCAGCGCATCGCGCAGCGAGGGCAGCGCCAGCCCATCGCGGATCGAGGCCGGCAGCAGTTCCAATGCATCGTCATCGGGAAGCCGATCCAGCGCGCCGGCGACCAGGCGCCGCAGCGTGGCCGGGCCGATACCCTCGATCGCCGGGTACACCGGATCGAGCCGCTCCCCCAGCGCCTCGTCCGCGCCGACGACGCGGTACGCCGGATGCACGATCTCCAGCCCGTGCGCGCCCGGCCGCGGCGTGCCGAACACGCGCACGCGCGTGCCGGGTTCGAACTGCGCGACCTGCGCGGCGCGGAAGTGGAAGAAGCGCAGCACCAGCGTGGCGCGCGAGTCGTCGCCGATCGCCACGCGCAGCGAGGGGCGGTAGCGGAACCCGCGTTCGACCGCCTCGACCACGCCCTCGACCTGCGCGGCCACGCCCGGCACCAGCGCGCGGATCGGGGTGATCTGCGTGCGGTCCTCGTACTGGCGCGGCAGCGTCCACCACAGGTCCTGCAGGGTGGACAGCCCGCGCGCGGCGAAGGTGGCGGCCACCTTTGGGCCGCACCCTGGCAGCGTCGTGAGCGGCGTGTCGCCGACCGACGTCAGCGCCGGCGCGGGGCGGGCGACGCGCGGCATCAGGCGGCGTGGGCCACGGGCTGGCCGCGGAAGGTGCGCACGTGCGCGAGCGCGAGCAGCGCGTGGTCCTCGGCGGTGTCGCCGTATGCGTGCACCCGCGCATACGCGGCGACGTCCAGGTGCGCGCGCACGCGCCGCGCCTTCTCGGCCCCGACGCACTGCGGGCCGTCGTAGCGCCCGGTCAACCGCCCGGCGCGGACCTCCAGGCGCGACGCCAGGCACTCCACGCCCACGGCCTCGCACCACGGCGCCAGCAGCCATTCGTAGTTGCCGGAGACCACCAGCACGCGGTCGCCACGGTCGCGGTGGGCGTGCAGGCGTGCGCGCATCGCCGTGCATTCCAGCGCGGGAACCAGGTCGCGCGCCGCGCGCCGCATCCGCTCGCGCACCGGACGCGCCGCGCGACCGGCGAAAGCCACCGCGGTGGCCGCGCTGCGCATGCCGTGCGGGGACAGCCGGCCGGTGCGGTAGGCCAGCACGCACGGCACCAGCGCCACGCGCGCGGCGGCGGTGCGCCAGCGCGGCGTCGCGGCCTGCAGCACGTCGACGAACGTCTCGCGGGTGGTGAGCGTGCCGTCGAAATCGAACAGGGCAAGATCCACGGCGTTGCTCAGGCCAGCACGAGCACCGCGTCGACCTCGAACGTCGCGCCCTTCGGCAACGCGGACACCTGCACCGTGCTGCGCGCCGGGTACGGGGCGGTGAAGAACCCGGCCATCACCGCGTTGACGGCGGCGAAGTCGCGCAAGTCCGTCAGGTAGAGCCCGAGCCGCGCGATGTCGTCGAACGAGCCACCGGCCGCATCGCAGACCGCCTGCAGGTTCTCGAACGCGCGCCGCGCTTGCGCAGAAATGTCGCCGTCGACCAGCTCGCCGGTGGCCGGATCGAGCGGGATCTGTCCGGAGCAGTAGACCGTGTCGCCCATGCGCACGGCCTGCGAGTACGGCCCGATGGCGGCCGGCGCGCGTTCGGTGTGGATCGGGGTGCGGGGCATGGCAGGGCTCGTCGCGGGACTGGCATGGAGTCTAGCGAGCGCGGTCGGCCGCGCCCGGCCGGCACGCGTCGGCGTGGTGCGCGGCAACGTGTAGGACAACCGCCTGGACGGCGCTCGGGCCCGCCGCAACGCGCGACCACTGCCTCACGGGACCGGCGGATCGACCGGCGCCACGCGCGGGCGCATCCGGCGGCAGGACGCGGCGTGCGCGGCGGGCATCCGAGGCCCGCACCCGAGCGCGCAGCGTCAGTCCACCAGCGCAAACGCGTCGCGGGTCAGGTTCTCGGGGGCGCCGTCGGTGCAGGCCACGTCGTCCTCGATGCGGATGCCGCCGTACGGCCGGAACGCATCCACCGCGGACCAGTCGATGTCGGCGGCGTGCGTGCCGGTGCGCAGCGGCTCGAGCAGCATGTCGATGAAGTACAGGCCCGGCTCGATCGTCACCACCATCCCCGGTGCGAGGGTGCGGGTCAGGCGCAGGTACGGATGGCCGTCGGGCCTGGGCAGCGTGCCGCCCTGCTCGCCCGCGGCGAAGCCTGCCACGTCGTGCACCTGCAGGCCGATCCCGTGCCCCAGCCCGTGCGGGAAGAACGCGCTGCTCACCCCGGTCTCCAGCGCCGATTCGGGAGCCATGCGCACGATGCCGGCATCGCGCAGCACGCCGGCCAGCGCGAGGTGCGCCTCGATGTGCAGGGCGCGGTAGTCGACGCCCGCGCGCACGCGTTCGCACAGCGCGCGCTGCACGCCATCGACCGCGTCGACGAGGCCCTGGAACTCACCGCGCGGGTCGGCGGCGTGGGTGCGGGTGATGTCGCAGGCGTAGCCGGCCTCGCTGGCGCCGGCGTCGATCAGCAGGCTGCGCGCGACTGCGGGCGGCTCGCGCTCGAGCTCGGTGTAGTGCAGGACGGCGGCGTGCTCGTTGAGCGCCACGATGTTGCCGTAGGGCAGCTCGCAGGCGTCCTGGCGCGCGGCGGCGCAGTAGGCGAGGTGGATGTCGAATTCCGCGCGGCCTTCGCGGAACGCCGCCTCGGCCGCGCGGTGGGCGCGTGCGCCGCGCAGGCTGGCGCGGCGCATCAGCGCCAGTTCGTAGGGCGTCTTGAACGCGCGGTGGTAGTGCAGGTGGTCGAGCACCGCCGGCGGATTGGTTGGCCGGTACCCGTCGGGCGTGCCGTGGTCCTCGCCGATGACGGCGCTGCGCGCATGCGCGGGCAGGTGCGCCAGCGCTTCGCCGGGCTCGCGGATGGTGACGATGTCGAAGGCATCGGCCCAGGCATCGGTGGGCGTGGCGGGCACCACGTGCCAGTAGTCGCGCGGCTGCAGGAACACCAGCTTCGGGCGCCGGCCCGGCGTCGCCACCAGCCAGCTGCCGGGCGCGCGCGTCAGCGGCAGCCATGCCTTGAAGTGCGGGTTGGCGGTGTACGGATCGTGCAGGTCGTCGAACATCCGCACGCGCGGCGTTCCGGACCAGACGACCAGGTGCTCCAGCCCCGCCCGCTCCAGCGCGACGGCGGTGCGTCGCTGGAGTTCAGATACATGAAACGTGTACAACGACTCCGGTTCGGGAGCGGACATGTGGCCACCAGCGTGAAGACTCCGGAGCGATTCTCCGACGCGCCGGCGGTGTCCGTCGAGGCGCGCGACAGCAAGCGGCAGCCGCCGGCGTGGCCGTGGAGCGTGCTGGTGCTGCTGCTGGGGGTGGCGCTGACCCTGGCATGGGCCACGCACGCCCACCGCAAGGCCGCGGCGGCGCGGCATGCCGACCTCGGCCGCCGCGCGGATGCCACGCTGGTGGTGGTGCGCCAACAGTTGAAGGCGGGCGAACTGCTGGTGCGCGCGATGCAGGCGGTGTTCACCGCCGCGCCGGACATCGGCGCGGATGCGTTCGCCCAGCTCTACCGGCGCGTGCAGCCGCGCGAGCGCTTCCCCAGCCTGCAGGCGATCGTCTATGCGCCGCGCCGCGCCGGGCCGGAGGGCGAGCGCTACCCCACCGTGCTGGTGCAGCCCTTGGAGGGCAACGAGCGCGTGGTCGGCTTCGATGCCGCGCGCCAGCCGCCCAACCTCGCCGCGATCCGCGCCTCGCGCGACGAGGACCGCGTGCGCATGTCCGGCCCGTTCCGGTTGCGGCAGTTCCGCGACGACGATGCGCGCGTGGACGGGCTGACCATGCGCGCGCCGGTGTATTCCGCCGGCCCGATTCCGCGCACGGTGGCCGAGCGCCGCGCGCGCATGGCGGGGTCGCTGGCGGTGTCGTTCCGCGTGGGGCGGCTGATCGAGGACGCGCTGGCGGCCGACCGGCGCGCGTGGCTGCACGTGCGCGTCAGCGACGTCGACCGCGGCGTGCCGGTGCTGCTGTACGACTCCCACCCGGGCGCGCAGGCGAACGGCGACGGCATGCGCACCACGCGCGAACTGCACTTCGGTGGCCGTTCGTGGCGCTTCGAGCTGGCCGCGCGGGGCGAACCGTCGCGGTGGGACGCGTGGGCGTCGCTGCTGTGGCCGGGCCTGCTGGCCTCGCTGCTGTTCGCCGCGCTGGTCCACCTGGCGATCGGCCAGCGCCGCCGGGCGGCCGCGCTGGCCCACGCGATGACGGCGCGCTACCGCGAGAGCGAGGAGCGCTTCCGCGCGCTCAACGATTCATTGCCCGCGCTGGTGCTGCTCGCGCGGGGCGGCGACATGCGCGTGGTGTACGCCAACCAGGCCGCGCGCGTGCGGCTCGGGGCGACGGTCGCCGAGGCGGCGCTGCCGGCGCTGTTCGAGGACGCGGAGTTCCGCGCCGACCTCGACTCCGGCTGCCATGCCGGCTGCAGCAACGCCGAGGCGGTGCTGCTGAGCGCCAACGGCGACCGGTTCTGGGCGAACGTGTCGATCTCGCGCGTGGACATGGGCGGCGAGCAGCACCTGCTGCTGGTTGCCAACGACATCTCCGAGCAGCGCCAGCTCACCGAGCTGCTCAGCTACCAAGCCAGCCACGACGCCCTGACCGAGCTGTACAACCGCCGCGAGTTCGAGCGGCGCCTCGAGCGCGCGCTGGCGTCGATCGCCGCCGGCGCGCCGGCCAGCGCGCTGCTGTACATCGACCTCGACCAATTCAAGCTGATCAACGACACCTCCGGCCACGTGGCCGGCGACCACCTGCTGACCCAGCTCGCCACGATGATGCGCGAGCAGCTGCGCGGCGGCGACGTGCTGGCGCGGCTGGGCGGCGACGAGTTCGGCGTGCTGGCCGCCGGCGTGCAGGACCTCGACGGCGCGCGCCTGGTCGCCGAGCGCCTGCGCGAGCGCATCGACGGCTACGTGTTCGTGTGGGACGCGCGCACCTACACGATCACCGCCAGCATCGGCGGGGTGATGCTCGACGACCCGACGGTCACGCTCAAGGACCTGTTCGCGCATGCCGATACCGCCTGCTACCAGGCCAAGGAGAAGGGCCGCAACCGCGTGCAGTTCTTCAGCGCGCAGGACGACGACACCGCGCGGCGGCGCTCGGAGATGGAGTGGGCCACGCGGCTGCGCTGGGCGGTGGAGGAACGCCGGCTGCTGCTGAGCTACCAGGAGGTCTGGCCGCTGCGCGACGCGCCGGGCGGGCCGGGCATCGAGCTGCTGGTGCGCTTCCGCGACGAGAGCGGCGCGGTGGTGATGCCGGGCGCCTTCATCCCCGCGGCCGAACGCTACGGGCTGATGCCGATGATCGACCGCTGGGTCATCGACACCGCGCTGGCGAACTTCGACGCGCTGCATCCGTCGGGCGCGGCGTTGCGGCTGGCCGCGATCAACCTCTCGGGCGCGACGCTCGAGGACGACGGCATGGCCGCGCACATCATCGGCGCGATGGCGCGCCACGGCGTGGACCCGTCGCGGGTGTGCTTCGAGGTCACCGAGACGGTGGCGGTGCGCAACGTCACCCAGGTCTCGCGCTTCATCGGCCGCCTGCGCGACGCCGGCTGCCGCATCGCGCTGGACGACTTCGGCGCCGGCATGTCCTCGTTCGGCTACCTCAAGAACCTGCCCGTCGACATCATCAAGATCGACGGCAGCTTCATCCGCGACCTGCCCCACGACGCGATGAGCCAGGCGATCGTGCGCGCGGTGACCGACATCGGCCACCAGCGCGGGCTGAAGGTGGTCGCCGAATGGGTCGGCACCGAGGAGATCGTCGGGATCCTGCGCGGCATCCAGGTCGACTACGCGCAGGGCTACGCGCTGCATCGCCCCGAACCAGTGGCGTTCCAGCGCTAGGCCCCGTTACTCGGCCGGGGCGTCCCCGCCGTGCAGCCACGTGCGCAGCGTGGTCGCGTGCGCCTGCGGCACGTTGATGAAGCGCAGGCCCGCCCAGCGCAGCCCGCCGCCACCGGGCTCGGACACCCACAGCAGGTGCGCGCCCAGTTCCACCGTCGCGGGCACCGGCCCCGGTAGCTCGAACCGCAGCTGGTAGAGCGCGTCCTCGACCAGCGGGGCCTGCGCGACCAGCAGCATGCCGGTCTCCGACAGGTTGCCCAGCCGGCCGATGGTCTCCTCGGCGAGGGTGTCGAAGACGCCCACCGGGGCATCGACCGAGCGGCGCAGGGTGCGGCGGTACTCGTCCATCACGCGTTGGCTCCGGCGATGCGCGGGCCACCGCGCAGCAGTTCGACGGTCGCCTGCCAGGCCCGGTCGATCAGCCGCGCGCGGGCGCGCGTCACCACGCGCGCCTGGCCGCGGGCCATCTGGCGGGCGAGCGTGTCGAGGGTGAATTCGGCCACGCGCTGGCCGCGGGCGTTGACGAACAGGGCGTTGCCGGTGATCACGCTGTACCAGGACATCCGGCGCCGCACGACGTCGCCCTGCTGGTTGGTGACGAAGTCGAACCAGGTGCCGTAGGGGAGGCTGCGCAGGCGGCGGTAGCAGTCCTCCTCGGCGGCATCGCGCGGCGCCGGCGCGGGGCGGTCGGGCTCCTCGGCCACGCGCGCGGTGATCGGCACGGAATCGGCCGGCTCCGCCTCGCGCGCACCGCGCACCAGCCGGCCCGCGACACCCGTGGCCTGTGCGCGCGGCTGGCCGATCAGTTCCAGGGCCTCGGCGATGCGGGCCTCGAGGTCGGCAGCCGGCGGTGGCGCGCCCGGCGCGTACAGCGCGATGATCTCGCCCGTGGTGGCGACCCGGCTGTTCCAGTGCGCCGAGTCCTCGCCGTGGCGCAGCCACGATAGGGTCAGCACGTCCTGCCAGGTCTCCTCCAGCAGCGTGCGCACGAAGGCCGGCAGCGGCTGATCGCCGGCCGCCCCTTCGATCGCCCCGGTGGCCGCCTGCTTGGCGAGGGTGAGCTTCTCCTTGCCGCGCGCGGCCTCGACCTGGCGGCGTTCGGCCAGCTCGGCCTTGCGCGCCAGCATCGCCAGGTGCGCTTCCATGCGTTCGTTGGCGCGGTCGAAGGCGCCCGCGGCGCCATGGGGATCTGCGACGAGTTCCTCGACGGTGTCCTGCAGCGCGGCGCGGGTCTGCGGATCCGGCTCGTCCTCCAGGCACGCGGCGTGCGCCTCGGCGACGGTGTTGAGCAGGCGGCGCGCGGGGTGGGCGTCCTCGGCGAAGAAGGCGCGGTCCTGCAGCGCCAGCCGCGCCAGCGGGACCTCGAGGGCGGACATCAGCGCGGCACCGGCGCCGCCGGCACGCAGTTCGCGACTGATCTGGCCGAACAGCAGCGCCAAGAGTTCGAAGGTGTCGCTGTCCTCGGCCGAGAGCACCGCGGGCGCACCGGTCGCCTGGCTGGCCTGGGACAGCAACGCATCGCGCACCGAGCGCAACGCGGCGCCCGGCGCGGCCGGCGCGGACGCGGATTCCTGCGGACGCAGCCGGGCGATCGCCTCGAGCACCGCGCCGGTGGACAGCGGCACGCCGCCGCCCTGTCGCCCGGCCGGGCCGGCGATGCCGCCCTGCGGACCGTGCGAGCCGTCGTGCGGACCGGCGCCGTGGCTCGAAGGCCCCCAGCCGGCATGGGGCTGGGCGCCACCGTGGCCGCCGCCATGACCGGGGCCCTGGGCACCGCCGCCCGCGTAGCCGCCCGCGCCGCCGGGATGGGAACCGCCGTAGCCGCCGTAGCCGCCGCGGCCCCCGTGGCCACCGCCACCGCCCTGTCCGCCCGGCGCACCGCCGTAGCCCGCTCCGTAGCCGGACCCGTATCCACCGTGACCGTGCCCAGCGGGCCCGCCCTGCCCGGCCGCGTCGCCGCCGGCCGCGTGCATGGGGTTGCCGGGCATGCCCGGGCGCGTGCCGGCCAGCAGGTGGCGCATCGCCTCGAACCCGCTGGCGGCCGGCAAGGCGCCGCCGCCGGACACCGGTGCCTGCCAGTGCGCGAACGGGGTGGGATCGCCCCAGCCCGCCATCGCCGGACCGCCGCCAGGACCCGGCGCGCGCGGGCGCGCCGACGCGCCGTCGTCTTCGGCGACGACCGGCTGCGCGGTCGGGCGCACCCGCAGCGGCACGTAGGCCAGACCGGGCAGCACATCCTCGCGGTCCAGCAGCCCGTTGAGCATCTCCACGAAACCGGCGTAGGACGCCATCGCCGAGTTGTCGAAGGCCCGGTAGGCCAGCAGGCGCATCGGCGGTTCCAGGCGCAGCGGGCGCAGCGACTGCGCGAAGGCCTCGCACACCCGTTGCGGCCCGAGCGGCATGACTTCGGCTTCCATCGCCGGCGCACAGGCCAGCACGGCCATGCGCTGGCCGAGCAGGTGCAGGCCCAGGCTCGCGCGCGCGGCGTGGCGGCCGGCGATGGCCTGCAGCACGCTGGCCTCGTGGCTGGCGTCCATGTCCACCAGCGCCATCGCATCGAGCGTGGGGATCGGCGCGGCCGCCGGGGGCAGCGGGGGGCGCCACGGGCGCAGGGTCGCCAGTGGCGCCACCAGTGCATCGCGGAAGCGCGCCTGCACGGCCCCGGCCTGCGTGGTGAACACCCGGCGCGCCTCGAACAGCGGCGCCTGCGCGGCGGTGTGCGCGCGGTCGGCCTCGGTCATCAGGCGGCGGTCGATGTCGGCCCACAGGCGCTCGAAGGCGCGGCCGAATTCGTCGCTGGCGGCGTCGCGCAGGCGGTCGGCGAGCAGCCGCACGCGGCGCGGCATGGCCGCGGCGCTCACCGGCGGCACCCGGGAGGCGACGGCGCCGCGGAATGGTTGTCGGACATCAAGGACCCCTGTCGCGCGATGCGATGCGCGTGGCACCGCGGCATGGTGGAGCAAGCGCGTCGAGTTGCACAACGCATCCATGCGGCAGGACCGGACACGCTCAGCGATAGCGCGCGCCCGGTGCGTCGAGCCATGCGCGCAGCAGCCGCATCTGCGCCTGCGGCACGGTGATGAAGCGCAGCCCGGCCCAGGTCTGCCCTGGCGCCTGCGCATCGGACGTCCACAGCAGGTGCGTGCCGGCCTCGACCTCGAACGGCGCGCCGTCCGGGCCGACCAGTTCGAACGCCAGCTGGTAGAGCGCGTCGTCGGCCAGCGGGGTGCTGCCGATCAGCAGCAGGCCGGTCTCGGACACGTTGCCCAGGCGGCCGACGCGGGTGCCGAGCATGGCGTCGACGACGGGCACCGTTCCGTCGACCTCGCGGCGCCGCGCGCGGCGGAACTCGCCGCTCATGGCCGCGGCTCCGCGCCGGCGCCGAAGTGGACCAGGCCCGCGAGCGCGGCCTGCCAGGCGCGGTCGACCACCCGCCCGCGGCCGGCGTCGACGACCTGCAGGCGGCCCGCCGCAAGGTCGCGCGCGATCGCCGCCAGCGTCGTTTCCGCCACCCGCTGACCGCGCTGGTTGACGAACAGCGCCTGGTCGGTTTCCGCGCTGAACCACGCCAGCCGCCGGCGCGACACCCGGCCGTCCGCGTCGGTCTCTTCCAGCCAGCTCCCGAAGGGCAGTGCCAGCAGTCGTTCGCGCGCGGCCGACTCCGCCGGCGTGGGCGGCGCGCCGTCCTGCGCGCGCCGGGCCTCGGCCCCCAGTCGCGTGCGCGACTTGATGCGCATCGCCAGCTCGGTGCGGGTCGCCGCCGCGTCGTCGTCCTCGGTTTCCGCCAGCCCGAGCAGGTGCCGGGCGATCAGCGCGGCGTCCTCGCCGTGGTGGCCGACCAGCATCAACGCCTGTTCGATGCCCGCCGCGGGCGGCGGCCGGCCGGCACCGGCCGCGGCCGCGACGATCGCGCGCGTGGTGGCCAGGTGCTCGGCCCACTCCGGCGAGCACTCGCCATGCCGCAGCCACACCAGCGTGAGCACGTCTGCCCACGCCTGGCACAGCAGCGCGCGGGTGAAGCGCGGCACCGCGCGGCCATCCAGCGCCTCGTCGAGGGCGGACTGCGCGCGGCGCTTGGCGAGCTCGAGTTTCTCCTTGCCGCGCGCGGCCTCCACGAAGCGGCGCTCGCTCACCTCGGCCTTGCGCGCGAGCGTCGCGGCGGCGGCCTCCACCCAGCGGTTGGCCTCCTCGAACACACGCAGGTCGCCGTCGAAGAACGTCAGCACGTGGTGCACCGCGTCGCGCAGTTGCGCCTCGTAGGCCGGGTCGATCTCGTCGGTCCCGAGCCACGCGGCGCCGGCCTCGGCCACCGCGCCCAGCAGCACGCGCGCGGGATGGCGCGCATCGAAGAAGAAGCGCGGGTCCTGGGTGCAGACGCGCAGGATCGGCACCACCAGCCGGTTCAGCAGCTCGTGGCTGGCCGAACCCGGCTGCACCTCGCGGTGGATCTGCCGGTACAGCATGGCCAGCAGCTCGAACGCGTCCTGGCCGCCACGCGCCGGGTGCGCCTCGAGCGCGCGGCCCAGCGCCAGCGGATCGCTCGGCGACTGCGCGGTCCCCTCGGCGACCTGTGCCTGCAGCTGCTGCAGCGCGCTGTCGACGGACGGCGCGGGCGCCGACGCGGCGCCAGGCGCGTGGGCCGCGCTGCGCAGCTTGCCGAGCAGTTCGCGCCGGCCCACAAGCAGCGTGCGCAACTGCTCGAATGCCTCCCGCTGCAGTTCCTCGCCGACCGGGTCGACCGCCTCGCCGATCCATGCAGTGAACGAACGCTCGGGCCGGTCGCCCGCGCGCCGCCCGCCCGTGCCGCCATGGCCGGCGTCGGCACGGTCGCCGGCCCGGCGCGCCTGCGTGCGGCGCTCGACCTGCGGCAGCACGTCCTCGGCGGCCGCGAGTTCGGCATCGCGGTTCTGCAGCCGCGGCGTCTTGCGCACGGGCACGAAGCTGAGTTCCGGCAGCACGCCGTCGGCGACCAGCCGCGCGTTCATCGCCTCCAGCAGCGTCGCGTAGTGGCCGATCAGCTGCTGGTCGAGGAAGCGCAGCAGTAGCAGCGATGCCTGCGCGTCCACGTGCAGCGCGCGGCTGGCGTCCACGATCATCCGGCCGAGTTGCCACGGGCCCACCGGCAGGCGTTCGGCGTCGAAGGCCGGCGCGCCGGCCAGCACGCCGAAGCGCTGGCCAAGCAGCAGCAGCGGCAGCGCCGAGCGCGCTTCCTGGCGGGTGGTGATCATCTTCAGCGCGGCGCGCTCGTCGACCTCCTGCTCGTGCATGAGCTGGAGCGAGCTGAAGTCGGGGATCGCCGGCGCGGCGGGCGCCTCGCGCACGGGCGGCTCGCGCAGACGCGCGAAGGCGTCCTCGACCTGCGCATGCACCCGCGGCCGCAACACGATGCCGCCGCGTTGCACGGTGCGCACCAGGCCCTCGTAGCGGCCCTGCAGCGCGGGCACCGCCGAAGCGGCCTGGCGCTGCAGTTCCAGCTCGAAGTCCATCAGCAGCCGGTCGACCATCGAGCCAACGCCGTCGTCGACCACCACCAGCAGACGCTCCAGGATCGCGCGCACCCGCGGCGGCAGCGACGAGGCGGCCAGCGTTCGCAGGGGAGCGGGAGCGTGGATCGACATGGGCGGGCCGACGCGACGGAGTCGCGGCCAGTCTAGGCGGCCCGTGCGAACGGCATGCGAGGACGCCCTGCCCCGAACCGCCTAGAGGAACAGCGCCACCAGGTCGTTGGTGAAGCGGCGGCCCAGCTCGGTCGGGACCAGGCACGTGCCGTCATCCACGAGCCACCCGCGCACCACCGCCTGCGCGATCGCCGGGGCGATGTCCGCGCGCGCCAGCCCCGTGCGCGCCTCGAAGTCGCCCCATGCCACGCCGTCGACCAGCCGCAGCGCGTTGAGCATGAATTCGAACGGCCGCCGCGACGGTTCGATGGCGTCCTCGCCGCCGATCGACGCCGGCGTGCCGGCGGTGTCCATGAATGCCTGCGGGTGCTTGTGCTTCCAGCGCCGCACGATCGACTGCTCCGCGCCCAACGTGAGCTTGCCGTGCGCGCCGGCGCCGATGCCCAGGTAGTCGCCGTAGCGCCAGTAGTTGAGGTTGTGCCGGCAGCGCATCCCGTCGCGTGCATACGCGCTGACTTCGTACTGCACGTAGCCGGCCTGCGCGAGCGCGGCCTGGCAGCGCTCCTGCATGTCCCACGATTGGTCGTCGTCGGGGATGCCGGCCGGCGGGCGCGCGGCGAACACGGTGTTGGGTTCGAGCGTGAGCTGGTAGTGCGAGACGTGCGTGGGGCCGAGCGCGAACGCGCGGTCGAGGTCGTGCAGGGCCATCGCGATGTCCTGCCCGGGCAGCGCGTACATGAGGTCGATGTTGATGTTGGAGAAGCCCGCCGCCTGCGCCATGCGCACCGCCGCGTCGGCCTCCCTGCTGTCGTGGATGCGGCCAAGCCGCTGCAGGCAGCCGTCGTCGAAGCTCTGCACGCCGAAGCTCAGGCGGTTGACGCCGGCCTCGAGGTAGCCTTCGAAGCGGCCGTGCTCGGCGGTTCCGGGGTTGGTCTCGAGGGTGACCTCGCAATCGGGCGCGAAGCGCAGGCGCGCACGCGCGGCGGCGAGGATGCGGTCGATCTGCTCGGGCGGGAACAGGCTCGGCGTGCCGCCGCCGAAGAACACCGAGTGCACCACCCGGCCCCAGGCCAGAGGCAGGTCCTGCTCCAGGTCGCGCACCAGCGCATCCACGTACGCCTCGAACGGCAATGCGCCGCGCGCGCCATGCGAGTTGAAGTCGCAGTACGGGCACTTGCGCACGCACCAGGGCAGGTGGATGTACAGCGACAGGGGCGGGGTCAGCAGCACGGCTTGCCTACTCCCTCCCCTTCAAGGGGGCGTGGACGGGCGCTTGCGCGGCACTGCCGCGCGCCCGCCGCAGCGCCAGCGCGGCACGCGCGCTGGCGGGAGCGCTGGGGTGGGGATGGTGTGCGTTCGTAGTGCGAGGAATCACCCGTATACGTCCAGCTTCATGAGATGGGCTTGGCCCACTTTTGATGACGAAGTGATGCGCGACGGTGGGCCAAGGCCCACCCTATGTGGCGGCGCCGACGCGCTCCAGCAACCGTGACATCGCGATGCCACGATGGCTCACGCGATGCTTGGTCGCCGCGTCCATCTCCGCCGCCGTGAGTGCGTGCCGCGGATCGAGGAACACCGGGTCGTACCCGAATCCGCCGGTACCACGCGGCGCGCGCAGTACGCGGCCGAACCAGCGGCCTTCGGCGATCACCGGCTCGGGATCGTCGGCATGCCGCAGCAGCACGATCACCGCGACGAAATGCGCACCACGAGCGTCGTCGGGCACGTCCTGCATGGCATCGAGCAGCCTGGCGATGTTGGCGGCCGCATCGCCGTGCACGCCCGCGTAGCGCGCCGAATACAGGCCGGGTGCGCCGCCGAGGGCATCCACGCACAGGCCCGAATCGTCGCCCAGCGCCGGCAACCCGGTGGCGCGCGCGGCCTGGCGCGCCTTCAGCAGCGCGTTCTCCACGAACGTGAGCCCGGTTTCCTCGACGTCCGGCACGCCCAGCGAGCCCTGGTCGACGATCTCGATGCCGCTGCCCGCGAAGAGGTCGGCGAACTCCGCCAGCTTCCCGCGGTTGCCGCTGGCCAGGACCCAGCGCTGTGTGTTGCGCGCAATGCTCATCGGACTAAGGCTCGGAGCGTGGTCCGCGAAGGACGCAAAGGACGCGAAAGGAAAAGCGGGAACGGGATGAACCTTTCAATCGGGAGGGAAAGCACTCCCGGCATTTCTACTGATCCAGATGGACCCCAACGGCCTTCTTGTTTTTCCTTCTTTCGCGTCTTTCGCGTCCTTCGCGGACCGTTGCCTTCGACGTCGCCCTACCGCCCCAGCGCCTCGCCCTGCAGTTCGATCAACCGCGCGATGCCGCGTTCGGCCAGCGCCGTCATCGCCGCCAGTTCCTCGCGCCGGAACGCATGGCCTTCCGCGGTGCCCTGCAGCTCGATGAAGCCGCCGCCGTCGTTCATCACCACGTTCATGTCGGTATCGCAGTTGCTGTCCTCGGCGTAGTCGAGGTCCAGCACCGGCACGCCGCCGACGATGCCCACCGACACCGCCGCCACCGCGCCGACGATCGGGTCTCGCTTGATCTCGCCGCGCGCGCGCAGCCAGTTCATCGCGTCGACCAGCGCCACGTACGCGCCGGTGATCGCCGCGGTGCGCGTGCCGCCGTCGGCCTGCAGCACGTCGCAGTCCAGCGTGATCGTGCGCTCGCCCAGCGCGCGGCGGTCCACGCAGGCGCGCAGCGAGCGGCCGATCAGCCGCTGGATCTCCAGCGTGCGCCCGCCCTGCTTGCCGCGCGCGGCCTCGCGGTCGTTGCGCGTGTGCGTGCTGCGCGGAAGCATCCCGTATTCGGCGGTGACCCAGCCTTCGCCCTTGCCGCGCAGGAACGCCGGCACCTTGTTCTCCACGCTGGCCGTGCACAGCACGCGCGTGTTGCCGAAGGCGACCAGCACCGAGCCCTCGGCGTGCGCGGTGAAGCCGCGCTCGATGCGCACCGCGCGCAATGCGTCGGCGGCGCGGCCATCGGGGCGAAGGGAAGCAGTTGCGGGCACGGTGCCCGGGGCCGTCGGAAGCGTCATCGCGGCCGGTACCTGTCGAGGGCGCGCGAGATTACCATTCGCCCCCGCCCGACCCGCCGCATCCACGGCCCAGGAGCACGATGTCCATCCGCAGCATGACCGCGTTCGCCAGCGGCGAGCGCGCCACGCACTGGGGCACGCTGGGCTGCGAGCTGCGTTCGGTGAACCATCGCTTCCTCGAACTCGGGCTGCGCCTGCCCGACGAGCTGCGCAGCCTGGAACCGGCGCTGCGCGAGCGCGTCGCCGCGCGCGTGGGCCGCGGCAAGCTCGACCTGTCGATGCGCCTGCGCACGCCCGAAGGCGGCGGCGGGCTGCAGGTCGATCCCACGCGCATCCGTGAACTGGCCGACCTCGCGGTCGACCTGTTCGCGCGTTTCCCGGGCATGCATGTCGAGTTCGCGCAGCTGCTGCAGCTTCCCGGCGTGATGCAGGGAATGTCGGTCGACACGGCGGCCCTGCAGCGCGAGGCGCTGGCGCTGGTCGACGAAGTGCTCGACGGCTTCGTCGCCGCGCGCGAGCGCGAAGGTGCCGCGCTGTCGGCCGGCATCGCCGAGCGCATCGACGGCATCGAGCGCATCGCCGGCGAGGTGCGCGCGCTGGTGCCGGCGATCCGCGACGGCCAGCGCGCCAGGCTCGCCGCGCGCATGGCCGACATCCTGTCCAGCACCGGCGCGCCGCTGGACACCGCGCGCGCCGAGCAGGAGTTGGTGCTGTGGCTGCAGAAGCTCGACGTCGACGAGGAACTCGACCGCCTGTCCGCCCACGTGCACGAGGCGCGCCGCGTGCTCGGCCTGCGCGAGGCGGTCGGCCGGCGCATGGACTTCCTGCTGCAGGAGTTCAACCGCGAGGCCAACACGCTGGGCAGCAAGTCGGTGGACACCCGCACCTCGCAGGCCGCGGTCGAACTCAAGGTGCTGATCGACCAGGTGCGCGAGCAGGTGCAGAACATCGAATAGCAGGGGCTAGGGATGAGAGGCTAGGGGCTAGGGACTAGGGAACAGCCCTCGCCTTCCATTCCCGACTCGATCGTCGCCGCTCGTATCGCGCGCAGTTTGTCTTGCCTCTCCCTAGCCTCTACCCCCTCGCCCCTAGCCCCTAGCCCCTAGACCCTAGCCCCTAGCCCCTAGCCCCTAGCCCCCTCACCCCCAGCCCCTGCCCCTGCCCCCATGCGCGGAACCCTCTACATCGTCGCCGCGCCCTCGGGTGCCGGGAAATCGAGCATCGTCAACGCGGTGCTCGCGCGCGATCCCAACATCTGCCTGTCGATCTCGTTCACCTCGCGCGCCGCGCGCCCGGGCGAGCGGCATGCCGAGCACTACCACTTCGTGTCGGCGGGCGAGTTCGAGGCGATGGTCGCCAATGGCGACTTCTTCGAGCACGCGCGCGTGCACGGCGACTGGAAGGGCACCGCGCGGCAGTCGGTGGAACCGCAGCTGGCGCAGGGGAAGGACGTGCTGCTGGAGATCGACTGGCAGGGCGCGCGCCAGGTGCGCCTGCAGGTGCCGGACGCGGTCAGCGTGTTCATCCTGCCGCCCTCGCGCGCCGCGCTGGAGCAGCGCATGCGCGCCCGCGCGCAGGATTCCGAAGGCGTCATCGCCCAGCGCCTGGCCGCCGCGCGCGAGGAGATGAGCCACTACGGCGAATTCGACTACGTCATCGTCAACGAGGACTTCGAGACCGCCGTGTGCGAGATGTGCGCGATCTTCACCGCCAGCCGCCTGCGCCTGCAGCCCCAGGTCGCCCGCCACGCGCGCCTGATCACCGCCCTGCTCGCCAACGACCCGTAGAGGCGCGCCCGCGCGCCTGCCATTGCCGCCGGGCGCGAAACACGCCACGCACCAATCGTGGAAGGGCGGTGGACCCGGGATTCGGGACCAAACAACCGACCCGTCGTTGATTCGTGGAAGACGGCGCACCACGTCGTGCAAGGACCGTCATATCCGGTCGGGCGCCGCCGCCAGGCACCGCCAACCTCTTGATTCCAAACTGAACCTTGCCCCGCCACCGCGCCGCGGCTACACTGCGCGCCCCTTTTTGCACCGCATGCGGCCGCCCGGCCGCGGGAGCCCCATGGCCCGCATCACCGTAGAAGACTGCCTGGAAGTGGTCGACAACCGTTTCGAGCTGGTCATGATGGCCGCCAAGCGCGCGCGCCAGCTCGCCAACGGCGTCGATGCCCAGATCGACAACTCCGAGGCCAACGACAAGCCCACCGTTCTGGCGCTGCGTGAGATCGCCGCCCGCCGCATCGACACCGACTACATCGACGCGGTCGAGAAGACCGAGCGCGAGCGCAAGGAACGCGAGGCGCTGGAATGGGCCGCCGCCGAGGTCGTGGCCGACGAGGACATGGCCAAGGGCGACGACTGACCGTCGCTGCCGCTATCGCCCCAAGCACGAAGCCCCGCGAAAGCGGGGCTTCGTTCTTCAGGCGATGGGATTCGGGATTCGCGATTGGGGATTCGCAGGAGCCAGGCATCGCGATCCCGCTGTGACGAATCCCCAATCCCGAATCCCCGCGTTTCCAGCTACATTCCAGCCATGACCCCCGGCGAGCCCGCGCTGCTGCAGAGCTATCCGGCTTCCCCGATCGACGAAGCCGAGCTGCCGGACTACGTCCGCGACCTCGAGCAGGCCGCCCACTACCTCACCCATCCCCAGGTCGCGCTGCTGCGCCGCGCGTGGGCGATCGGCGCGGCGGCGCATGCGGGCCAGACGCGCAAGTCCGGCGAGCCCTACATCACCCATCCGGTCGCCGTGGCCCGCGTGCTGGCCGAGCAGAAGCTCGACGTCGAGACGCTGATCGCGGCGATCCTGCACGACACCATCGAGGACACCCCGCTCACGCACGAGGGCCTGGCCGCGGAATTCGGCGAGACCGTGGCGGACCTCGTCGACGGCGTCACCAAGCTCGACAAGCTGCAGTTCGCCGACCGCCAGGAAGCGGCGGCCGAATCCTTCCGCAAGATGCTGCTGGCGATGGCGCGCGACCTGCGCGTGATCCTGATCAAGCTCGCCGACCGCCTGCACAACATGCGAACGCTGGGCGCACAGTCGATGGACGCGCGCCATCGCATCGCCCGCGAGACGCTGGAGATCTACGCGCCGATCGCGCAGCGGCTGGGCATGAACCTGATCAAGGCCGAGCTGCAGGACCTCGGCTTCCGCGCGCTGCATCCGTGGCGGCACGCGGTCATCGAGAAGCGCATCCGCACCCAGCCGGTGGTGCGGCGCGAGGCGCTGGCCCAGATCGAGGCCAACCTCGTGCAGCGCCTGGCCAAGGAGAAGCTCTCCCACCGCGTGGTCGGGCGGGTCAAGTCGCCGTGGAGCATCTATTCGAAGATGCAGGCCGAGCACAAGTCGTTCTCGCAGGTGATGGACGTGTTCGGCTTCCGCGTGGTCGTGCGCAGCGTGGCCGACTGCTACCACGCGCTGGGCGTGGTGCACGCCACCTACAAGCCGCTGGACGCGCGGTTCCGCGACTTCATCGCGATCCCGAAGGCCAACGGCTACCAGTCGCTGCACACCGTGCTGTTCGGCCCGTACGGCTCGCCGGTGGAGGTGCAGATCCGCACCGAGGAGATGGACCTGGTCGCCGAGCGCGGGATCGCCGCGCACTGGTCGTACAAGCACGGTGGCGACGGGCCGAACGCCGCGCAGACGCGCGCGCATTCGTGGATCACCTCGCTGGTGGAATCCCAGCGCGGCACCGGCTCGTCGCTGGAGTTCCTCGAGAACGTCAAGGTCGACCTGTTCCCCGACGAGATCTACCTGTTCACGCCCAAGGGCGACATCCTCAGCCTGCCGCGCAACGCCTGCGCGCTGGACTTCGCCTACGCGGTGCACACCGACGTCGGCAACCACGCCGTGGCCGCGCGCGTGGACGGCCGGCTGGTGCCGTTGCGTTCGCGGCTGGCCAGCGGTCAGCGGGTGGAGATCATCACCGCGAAATCGGCGATGCCCAAGCCGCAGTGGCTGGAGTTCGTGGTGTCCGGAAAAGCGCGCACCGCGATCCGCCACCAGCTCAAGAGCCTCGAGCACGAGGATGCCGTGCAGCTGGGCCACCGCATGCTCGACCGCGCGCTCGAGGCGCTGGCCATCTCGCTGGACCGCGTGCCCGCGCAGCGCGTCGACGCGTTCCTGCGCGAGCACCGCTACCCGCGGCTGGAAGCGCTGCTGGCCGACATCGCGCTGGGCAACCGCATGCCCGCGCAGGTGGCCCAGGCCCTGGCGCGCGAGCCCAGCGGACCGGCGACGCGCAAGGCCAAACGCATCGAGCTGCCGGAGGAGAAGATCCTGATCACCGGCGCCGAGCGTGGCGTGATCAGCTTCGCCGCCTGCTGCATGCCGGTGCCCGGCGACGAGATCATGGGCTACCTGACCGCCGGGCGCGGCATCGTCGTGCACCGCATCGACTGCCCGAACGTCATCGACTACCGCAAGTCGCCCGACCGCTGGGTGGCGATCGGCTGGGACCGCGAGGTCACCGGCGACTTCTCGGCGGCGCTGAAGATCGAGGTCGACAACCGCCCCGGCGCGCTGGCGCAGGTGGCGGCCGCGATTGCCGAGGCCGAGAGCAACATCGACCGCGTCGAATACCTCGAGCGCGACACCAACCTGGCGGTGATGCGCTTCTCCATCGAGGTGCGCGACCGCGTGCACCTGGCCGACGTCATCCGCCGCGTGCGCAGGCTGGGCGTGGTGCTGGGCGTGCAGCGGATGCTGTGACGCGTCGCGTGCGGAGCCGCGCGCGCTAGCCGGCCGCCATCAAGGCCTCGATCCCGTCGGCATCGCGCACCAGCGCGTCGGTGAGCACGCTGTGCCCGCCGTCCGTCACCAGCACGTCGTCCTCGGTGCGGATGCCGATGCCGCGCCATTTCGCCGGCACCGTGGCGTCGTCGGCGCCGACGTACAGGCCCGGCTCGATGGTGAACACCATCCCCGGCTCGAGCAGGCGCGATTCGCCGTCGAAGCGGTATTCGCCGACGTCGTGCACGTCCAGTCCCAGCCAGTGGCCGGTCTTGTGACGGGTGAAGCGCGCGTGGCTGCCCTCGCGCAGGACCTGTTCCAGCGTGCCCTGCAGCAGCCCCAGCGAGAGCAGGCCGTCGCTGAGCACCTCGATGGCCGCGTCGTGCTGCGCGGCGAACGGGATGCCCGGGCGCGCCTGCGCGAGCGCGGCCGCCTGCGCGCGCCCGACCAGGTCGTGCAGCGCGCGCTGCTCGCGCGTGAAGCGTCCGTTGGCGGGGAACGTGCGGGTGATGTCGGCGGCGTACCCGCGGTACTCGGCGCCGGCGTCGATCAGAACCAGGTCGCCATCGCGCGCCGCGCCCGCGTTGTCGACGTAATGCAGCACGCAGGCGTTGGCGCCCGCGCCCACGATGCTGCCGTACGCCGGCACCGCGCCGTGCATGCGGAACACCCGCTCGAGCTCGGCCTGCAGCTCGCACTCGCGCACCCCCGCGCGCGCCGCGCGCATCGCCGCGGCGTGGGCGGCCACGCTGATGTCGGCGGCGCGCTGCATCAGCTTGAGCTCGTGCGCATCCTTGAACAGGCGCATCTCGTCGAGCAGGTGGCCGAGCTCCAGAAACCCGTGCGGCGGCTGCGCGCCATGGCGTACCTGCGCGCGCACGCGGTTGACCCAGCCGATCAGCTTGAGGTCGAACTCGGTGTCGCGGCCGAAGTGGTAGTGCACGCGCGAGCGGCCTTCCAGCAGCCCGGGCAGGATGTCGTCGATGTCGCCGATCGGGTATGCATCATCGAAGCCGAACGTCTCGACCGCGCCCTCCGGCCCCGCGCGCGGGCCGTCCCAGCCCTCGCGCTCGGGGTCGCGCTCGCGGCAGAACAGCAGGCTCTCGCCGTGCGCCCGGCCGGGCACCAGCACCAGCACCGCCTCCGGTTCGGCGAAGCCCGACAGGTACAGCACGTCCGAATCGGCGCGGTAGGGATGGTGGGTGTCGCGGCTGCGCACGCGCTGCGGCGCGGCGGGGACGACCACGATCGCGTCGTCGCCGGCCATCCGCATCAGCTGCGCGCGCCGCGACGCATGCGTGCGCATCGGGATCGACAACGGCCTGTGCGGCACCGGCGCGGGCATGCGGGTTCAGTTGAGCGAGCGGCGATGGCCGGCGGCCAGCACGCAGTCGCCGTGCAGCAGCATCGTGGCCACGCGCACGAACTCGACGAGTTCGACCAGCGCCTGCTCATCCTCCTCGTCGCCATCGTCCTGCGCGGTGGCGCCGGCCAGCTTGGCGATGTCGGCCAGCGCCTCGCGCCCTTCCTCCGACAGCGCGCGCGCCTCGCCCGCCGCCAGCCCGAAGCCACCCAGCAGTCCCTGGCAGAACGCGAACAGCGCGCCGCTGCGGGTTTCCAGCGACTCGCCCTCGTCCGGCAGCAGCAGTTCGAAGCCGAAATCGCGGTCGGCCAGCTGCGCGGCGGTGGCTTCGCGCAGGCGGTCCAGCGCGGTGCCTGCGCCTGGCGCGGCGATGGCGTCGTCGGCCAGCACGCGCGCCAGCCAGTCACGCCCGCCCGCGCCACCTCCGGCAAGCCAGCCGCACAACGCCCCGTGCAGCTGCGAGGCCGGCGTGGCCAGGGCCAGGCGCGCGCATTGCGCCTCGACCTCGGCGTGGGACGGCAGTTCGGACATCGTCTAGGCGCGCGCGGGAGGGCGCGCAGTCTAGCAACGCGCCCGCGTGCGCCCTGTTCGCGGCCGCGGCGGCTGCCTACACTGGCCGCCTGCACTGCCGGGGACCGTGCACCTGCGTTCGCTAGCCGCCGCCGCCGGGCGCGCCGGCCAGGCCCTGCGAGGCCTGCTGGCCGCCACCGCGTTGCTGCTTGCCCTGGCCGGCACGGCAGGCGCCGCCACGCGCGACGTGCATTTCGCCCCGCTCGGCGCCGAGCGCGGGCTGTCGCAGAACACGATCACCGCGCTGGTGCAGGACCGGCGCGGGTTCATGTGGGTGGGCACGCAGGGCGGCCTGCACCGCTACGACGGGCAGCGCTACGCGGTGCTGCGCCACGATCCGCGCGACCCCGCCTCGCTGCCCGACAGCTACGTCACCGCGCTGGCGCTCGACGGCGCCGACGGCCTGTGGGTCGGCAGCCTCGGCGCCTACGTCGCGCGCCTGGACCTGCGCAACGGCGCGGTACGCCGCTATCGCGCGCTCCCGGGCAGCGGTCGCGACGTGCGCGCGCTGCTGCCGGTCCCCGGCGGCGTGCTGGTGGCCACGTCCACCGGCCTGCACCGTCTGGACACCGAGACCGGCGCGCAGCGGCGCATGCGCGCGCACCCGCCGGCCTGGCTGCGCACCGCGCCGCGGCAGTCGTTGCTGCAGGACGGCGACGACGTGCTGTACGGCAATGTGGTCGGGCTGGTGCGCGTCGGCCCGGACGGCTCGGCGCGCGCGATCACCGCGCCCGGCCCGGTCCACGCGATGCACCGCGACGCCTCGGGCACCGTGTGGGTGTCCTCCGCCCAGGTGGTGCACCGGCTGGTCGGCGACCGCCTGGAGCCGGCGTGGTCGGACCCCGAGCGCATCGGCCGCGTGGTCGCCATCGCGCGCGCGCCGGACGGCCGGCTGTGGATGGCGGGCGACGCGACTGGCCTGGCGCGCTGGGATCCGCGTGACGGCTCCACCGTGGTCATGCGTGACGACCGCGGACGCCAGCCCGGCGTCCCCGAGCCGGGGGTGAACGTGCTGCTGGTCGATGCCAGCGGCCTGCTGTGGGCCGGCGGCCGCCTGCGCGGCGTGATGGTGGCCGACCCGGCGGGCACCCGCTTCGCCCGGCTGCTGGACGTCGACGGCCAACCGCTCGAGGACAGCCTGCGGGCGATCCATGAGGCGCCCGACGGCGCGCTGTGGGTGGCCACCGACAACGGCCGGCTGGTGCGCGCCACGTCCACCACCACCGCCGATTACGGCGAGGTGCTCGCCAGCCTGCCGCCGCCGCTGCGCCGCGTCACCGCGATCGCCGGCGATGGCCCCGGGCGGTTGTGGCTGGCCACGCTGGGCGGGCTCTTCCGCCTCGAGATCGCCGCGCGCCGCGCCGTGCAGGTGCCCACCGGCGACGCGCTGCACCTGCGCTCGATGCTGCGCGCCGGCGACGGCACGCTGTGGCTCGGCACCGCCGGCGGTGGCGTGGTGCGGCGCGCGCCGGACGGCACCCTGCGCACCTGGCCGCTGGGTTCCGACGGCGACGACGCGCCGGCGACGGTGCACGCGCTGTGGCAGGACGCCCGAGGCCGGATCTGGGCGGGCACCGGGGCCGGCCTGTACCGGATCGACCCGCTGCGCGGCACGCACCAGCGCGTCGACACCGCGCACGGGGCCGACGGCCTGCGCAGCACGCTGGTGCGCGCGCTGCATCCGGGCAGCGGCGGGCCGTGGGTCGGCACCCATGCCGGCCTGAGCCGCGCGATCGAGCGCAGCGACGGCAGCGTGCGCTTCGAACATCCGCTCGAGGCCGGCGTCGATGGCCGGCCCGAACCGGTGGTGTTCACCATCGCAAGCGCGCGCGACGGCGCGCTGTGGCTCGGGACCGACGCCGGGCTGATGCGCTTCGACCCACGCACCCGCGCGGTGCGCACGTTCGGGATGGCCGACGGCCTGCAGGCGCGCGAGTTCAACGGCAACGCGGTGGCGGCGCTGCGCGACGGCCGCCTCGCGTTCGGCGGCGTCGCGGGGCTGAACATCTTCGATCCCGCGCGGATCGGCGAGAGCCGCTTCGCTCCGCCGGTGCGCCTGCTCGCCGCGCACATCGGCGCGCGCACGCCGGTCCTCGAACCGGTGCTCTGGGACGACCGCGCACTGCGCCTGCCGGGGGAGGCCGACCTGCTCCGGCTGCGGATCGGCGCCCTCGACTTCGCCCCCGGCGAGCGGATGCGCTACCGCTACCGCCTCGAGGGGTTCGACCCGGGCTGGATCGACAACGGCAACCGCGCCGACATCACCTACACGCGCCTGCCGCCGGGCCGGTACACGTTCGTGGCGCAGGGCACCAACCGCGACGGCGTGTGGAGCCCGGCCACGCTGAGCGTGCCGATCCACGTCGCCCCGCCGTGGTGGCGCCACCCGGCGACCAAGGCCGCCGCCGGCCTGGCGCTGGCGGCGCTGGTCGCCTGGGTGGTGCTGCGTCGCCGCCGCTCGCGGCGCATCCGCGCCGAGTACGACCGCCGCCTGCACGAGCACGACGAACGCCTCAAGCTCGCGTTGTGGGCCTCGGGCGACCAGTTCTGGGACTTCGACATCGCCACCGGCCGTGTCCGCCGCATGGACGTGCTCGAACCGGTGCACGAAGGCGCGACGCCCGGCATCGAGGTGCACACGCGCGACGCCCCGGAGCACACCATCCATCCCGACGACCTGCCGCAGGTGATCGAGAACCTGCGCGCGCACGTGCGCGGCGAGGCGCCCATGCTGCTGTCCGAGCACCGCGTGCGCGACCAGTCACTGGCGCCCGACGGCTCGTGGGTCTGGGTCCGCGCACGCGGGCGCGTGGTCGAGCGCGACGCCGCCGGGCGCGCGGTGCGCGTGGCGGGCACCGCGCGCGACATCACCGCCAGCCGCATCGCCGAGCGCGAGCGCCTGGTGTCCGGCGAAGTCCTGCGCAGCATGGCCGAGGCGGTGGCGGTGTTCGACCGCGAGTTCCGCTTCGTCGCGGTCAACCCGGCGTTCACCGCGATGACCGGCTACGCCGAACACGAGGTGCTGGGCCGGCCTACCAGCATGCTCGACGGCCACGTCCACGCACCCACCTTCTACGACGCCCTGCGCACACAGCTGCGCGACCACGGCCGCTACGCCGGCGAGGTCTGGCAGCGGCGGCGCGACGGCGCGGAGTTCCTGTGCTGGCTGCAGGCCAGCGCCATCGAGGATGCGCACGGTGCACCGGGGTTGTACGTGGCGGTGCTGGGCGACATCACCGAGCAGAAGCGCGCCGAGCAGGAACTGCGCTACCTCGCCAACTACGACGCGCTCACCAGCCTGCCCAACCGCACGCTGCTGTCGGCGCGCCTGAGCGAGGCGATCGCGCGCGCGCGCCGCGACGGCACGCGGCTGGCCGTGCTGTTCCTCGACCTCGACCGCTTCAAGGACATCAACGACACCCTCGGCCACGCCGCCGGCGACCGCCTGCTGTGCGCGGCCGGCAAGCGGCTGCAGCAGGCGGTCGGCGTGCAGCACACCGTCGCGCGCCTGGGCGGCGACGAGTTCACCGTGGTGCTCGAGCGCCTGGCCACGCCCGCCGACGCGCAGGCCGTCGCCGAACAGGTGCTGGCCGCATTTGCCGCGCCCCTGGATTTCGCCGACGGACCGGAGATGGTGGTGTCGCCGTCGATCGGCATCGCCCTGTTCCCCGACCACGCCGACACGCCGGCCGACCTGCTCAAGCACGCCGACACCGCGATGTACCACGCCAAGGCCGCCGGCCGGCGCACCTGGTCGCGCTACGACGCGTCGATGGACGTGGAGATCCGCCGCCGCGCGACGATCTCCGCCGCGCTGCGCAAGGTGCTCGAGCGCAACGAGTTCGAATTGGTGTTCCAGCCGCAGGTGAGCCTGGACGACGACCGCGTGACCGGCGTCGAGGCCCTGCTGCGCTGGACGCGCGGCGAGCACGGCGTGATCGAGCCGGCGCAGTTCATCCCGCTGGCCGAGGAAACCGGGCTGATCCTGGAGATCGGCGAATGGGTGCTGCGGCGCGCGTCCGAGCAGCTCGGCGCGTGGCGCGCGGCAGGCTTCGCCGACCTTGCCATCGCGGTCAACGTGTCGGCCCTGCAGCTGCTGCGCGGCGAACTGCCCGACACCATCGCGCGCATCCTCGCCGACACCGGGGTGCCGGCCGACCGGCTGGAACTGGAACTCACCGAGAGCATGCTGATGGCCAACGCGGGGCGCGCCGCGTCGACGCTGGACGCGCTGCAGCGCATGGGAGTGCGCATGGCCATCGACGACTTCGGCACCGGCTACTCTTCGCTGGCCTACCTGCGCCGCCTGCCGATCCACACCGTCAAGATCGACAAGGCGTTCGTGGACGGCACCGGCGAAGACGGCGAGGACCGCGCGATCACCGCCGCGATCATCGCGATGGCGCACTCGCTGGGCCTGAACGTCGTCGCCGAGGGCGTGGAAACCGACACCCAGCTCGCGTTCCTGCGCGGCCAGGGCTGCGACGAGGCACAGGGCTACCGGCTGGCCCGGCCGATGGATGCCGCGGCGTGCCTGGAATTCCTGCGACGCTGGCCGGGGCGCGCGGCTGCGCAGGGTGAGGGGTGAGGCGAGAGAACTGAGGGCTGAGGGCTGAGGGCGCGCCCGCGCGATGCCCGGCGAACCCGTCCGGCTTGCTATCGTCGCGCCATGGACCGCGCCGACTTCACCGCCCAGCTCCACGCCCTGGCCGAGCGCGTGGACCAGTTGTCCGATCGCCTGCGGCGGCTGTCCGACGAGAACCGCAGCCTGCGCCAGCAGCACGACGCGCTCGCCGGCGAACGCACCCAGCTGCTGGCCAAGAACGAGGCCGCACGCATGCGCGTGGAAGCGATGATCGCGCGCCTGAAGTCGCTGGAGCAGCACACGTGAGCACGGCGGTCCCGGTGTCCATCCGGCTGCTCGACCGCGAGTACACCGTCGGCTGCACGCCCGAGGAACGCCACAGCCTGACGGCCGCTGCCAGGCTGCTCGACGGCAAGATGCGCGAGATCCGCGGATCCAACCGCATGGCCGCGCTCGACCGCGTCGCGGTGCTCGCCGCGCTCAACCTCGCCCACGAACTCCAGCAGCTGCGCGAGGACGCCGATGCGCGCGACCGCGAGCTGGCCCGCTCGCTTGCCGAACTGCAACGCCGCATCGACACGCTGCTGGAAACCCCGCGCGGCTAGGCGCGCACGCGTCGCCGCGATTCCGCGGGCCCTGCCACCACGCGCATCCACCCGTCGCGCCTCGGAACGATCGGCGTGCCGACCCACCGACGCGCAATGCGCGATCGACGGCGCGACCACTCGGCACACACCGGAACGCGTCACGCACGACGTGCGATGCGCGACTCGCGACGCACGACGCACGATGCAGCACACACGACGCACGACGCGGGCCAGGCATCGCATGGATGCCACGCAGTGGCGTACGCGCCGCATCGGTCTGCAGGCGTTTTGCCTTCGATCGTGGCATCCGCGATGCAGCGCGTCGCACACATCGCGCCCACCGCACTGAACACAGCCGCACGCACAACCGACCAACGGCCCCGCTGCCCTGCGCGTGCTTGCTAGACTCGCCGCACGTCCTCTGCTGTGGACGACGGCGTGTGCAAACATTCGCCTTGTCCCTTAACGACGACCACGGGAACGTGGCAGGTGCCCGGCGTGCATGTCCGCCCAGAGCGGGAAGCCCAACGGCACCTCGGCGTTCCCACTTGAACCCCGGGTTCAAGGTCGTTTCGCACGCATCGCCATCGGCGGAGGACTTTCCATCCAGGGCGCCGCGCAGCCACACTGCGCGGCGTTTTTTCTTGCGCACGTCGTGACCCGATGACCGCCCCCACCGATCGCACCGCGTTGCGCCGGCGCCTGCGCGATGCACGCCGCGCCCTGGCACCGGTCGCGCGCATCGCCGCGGCCGAGGCGATCGCCACGCGCCTGCACGCGCTTCCGTTCGCGCCGCACAGCGGCCACGTCGCCGGCTACTGGGCCATGGACGGCGAGATCGCGCTGCACGCCTGGCAGGTGCGGCTGCCGGCATCGCTGACCTACTGCCTGCCGGTGCTCTGCGACGACGTGCTTCGCTTCGCGCCCTGGAGCCCGGGCGCGCCGCTCACCGCCAACCGGTACGGCATCCCCGAGCCCGACGTGCCGCGCGAGGCACTCGTCGATGCCGTCGACATGGCCCTCGTCGTCACCCCGCTGGTCGGGTTCGACGCCCTCGGTCGCAGGCTCGGCATGGGAGGCGGTTGGTACGATCGCACCTTCGCGTTCCGCCGCGCGCAGCCTGCACCACCGCACATCGTCGGCGCCGCGTTCGCGCTGCAGCAGGTCGACGCACTGGATGCATGCCCATGGGACGTCGGCCTTGACGCGATCTGCACCGACATCGCCACCTTCGACCTGCGCCATCCCATCGCATGACCACGCGCCGCCGCCACTGGCTGATGAAGTCGGAACCCGATGCGTTCTCCATCGACGACCTGCGGCGCGTCGGCACCGAACCGTGGACCGGCGTGCGCAACTACCAGGCGCGCAACTTCATGCGCGACGGCATGCAGGTCGGTGACGGCGTGCTGTTCTACCACTCGAACACGAAGGTGCCCGGCATCGTCGGCACGGCCACCGTGGCCAGCACGGCATACCCCGACCCCACGCAGTTCGACCCGAAGTCCGATTACTTCGATCCCAAGGCCACGCGCGAGGCACCGCGCTGGTTCCTGGTCGACGTCGCCTTCGACCGCAAGCTCGCGCGCACCATCGCGCTCGACGAGATCCGCACGCACGCAGACAAGCTCGGAGAAGGCTTCGAGCTCACCCGCCGCGGCAGCCGGCTCTCGGTGTTGCCCGTCACCGCCGCGCAATGGAAGCTGCTCCTCTCGCTGGAATGAACGCGCCGTCCCGTCGTTGATTCCCCTTCCCCATTTCCATTTTTTTTCCAGACGCCATGTCCGACGCCAAGCGCCACGCCGCCGAAGCCGCATTGCAGTATGTCGAGGACGGCATGGTCATCGGCGTCGGCACCGGCTCGACCGTCGCCCACTTCATCGACGGGCTCGGGCGCATGCGCGGACGCATCACGGCGGCGGTGTCGAGTTCCGAACAGAGCACCCGGCAGCTGCGCGGCCACGGGATCGAGGTCATTGACCTCAACAGCGCCGGCACCCTTTCGCTGTATGTCGATGGCGCCGACGAATGCGACCCGCACAAGTGCCTGATCAAGGGCGGTGGTGCGGCGCTCACGCGCGAGAAGATCATCGCGGAAGCCTCCGAGCGATTCGTCTGCATCATCGACGCCAGCAAGCAGGTCGACGTGCTCGGGCGCTTCCCGCTGCCGGTCGAGGTGATCCCGATGGCGCGCAGCCTCGTCGCACGCCGCCTGCTGGCGCTGACCGGCGGCCAGCCCGTGTGGAGGCAGGACGCCGATGGCCGTGGCGTGGTCACCGACAACGGCAACGCGATCCTCGACGTCCACAACCTGGCGATCACCGACCCCGTCGGTCTCGAGCGCGAGATCAACCAGATCCCCGGCGTCGTCGCCGTCGGCCTGTTCGCCCGGCGGCCCGCCGACATCGTGATCGTCGGCGGGGAGTCTTCGCGGGTGTTCTGACTTGACGGCCGCACCCTCGTGATGCCCCGCGACGCACGATGCAAGGGGCCGGGACTCGTCCGAACATTCGTAGAGAGCCAGCGGCGGCGGCACGACGATGGACACTGCCGCACTTGGTTCCGGGGATGACACGGCTCGCCGCGGAGCCGCTGACGGAAGCACCTTACCGCCACGCGGTTCAGCGTCAACTTGATCCGGATATGCCGTACCGGCCCGGATGCAGCCGGCCGGCGTCGCGATCGACGGCTACTCCAGCACGCAGTCGCCCAGCCGCCCCCAGGTCTGGATGCGACGCGCGGCTACCTTGATGAGGGTGACATCCGGATCCTCCGGCCCGTTCTCGAACCAGCGCTCGAAATCCGCGTGCCAGAAGCGTCGCTTGAGCGCAGCGTCGTTGACGATCTCGCCCGCCCCCCACACCGCGATGAAGCTCGGGCCGTCCGGATCGGCGAACGTCAGGTGCACGCGTGCGTCGCGTTCGATCTCCTCGACCTTCGTCGAGCCGGTCCGCGAGAAGAACCAGTTGTCCCCGTCGTACTGCACGTCCCCGTTGTTGGACATCGGCCGCGTATTGACCCCGTGCGCGCCAACCGTCTGCATCATGCAGAAATCGATGCGGCCCATCGCCTCCGCCACTGCGCGAAACGCCTCGTTCTTCTCCACGTCGTCCTCCCGCCAGAAAACGTCGAGGCTGCGCCACGCGCAGTCTCCCGAGGGTGAGGACCCGGAGGACTCCCCGCGCTTTGGGTGGGCACGACGCCGCTTCCATGCGGATGCAGCCAGGCGATCCTCTGTCCGCGACCTGCGGGGCCGGAACCAGGGGCGAGGTCGACGCGTTGGGCGTGGCGAGGAACGTCACCTGCTGACCGCCACACGATCGAGCTACTCGTCGTGCCACCCGGACAGGTTCGATCGCATGCGCCCGTGATAGCGGAATCTCGTGATGGGAGCACAACCCCTCAAGGCTGGGAGACCCGGAACCTTGGAGTCCGGCGCTTCAAGCTTCCAGTCCCCGAGTCCCCGAGTCCCCGAGTCCCCGAATCCGGAACTCCGCGACTCCGCAAGTGGTGGAGCCCCGGCACTCCGTGACTTCCGGGATCCGCCAGCAGGCGACGCCTGGAAGACGTGGACTCGTGAGCCGTCAGCCCGGTGTCCCGTGAGCTCGTGAGCCCGGGAACCCGGGAACCCGGGAATCCGGGAATCCACTAACACGGAAATCCGGAATCCGGGAATCGGTAATCCGGGAATCAGGTACCACGGGCATCCCGGATTCCGGGAGTCCCGCAATCCGGTAAGCCGGCAACCCCACGATTCGTCGAGAACGCCCCACATGCGCCGCTGTTCGGCCGATACGTTCCGGAATCAAGATCCGGACGCGGTCGGCACTTGCAATCCCCGCGCAGCCTGGTCCGTTCGCGTGCTGATTTTCCTGCCGCAGCGCAAAGAAAAACCCCGTCCTTGCGGGACGGGGTTTTGGTGTAAATGCCCAGCGATGACCTACTCTTGCATGGTCGAGCCACACTACCATCGGCGCGGGTGCGTTTCACTTCCGAGTTCGGGATGGGATCGGGTGGGTCCACACCGCTATGGTCGCTGGACAAGGGGGTGCCGTCGGCGCGGTGCGCCGGACGTCGTGCATTGCAATGAAAGCGAAACTCGATTCGTCGTTGGACGTTTCGTAGAGGATAAGGGCGTCCGCGGGGACGCACAGCAAAGCCACTTGAGGTTATATGGTCAAGCCACACGGATCATTAGTACAGGTTAGCTCAACGCATTGCTGCGCTTACACACCCTGCCTATCAACCACCTGGTCTTGATGGGTCCTTCAGGGGAGTCGAGCTCCCGGGAGATCTCATCTTGAGGCGCGCTTCCCGCTTAGATGCTTTCAGCGGTTATCGCTTCCGAACATAGCTACCCGGCAATGCCACTGGCGTGACAACCGGAACACCAGAGGTTCGTCCACTCCGGTCCTCTCGTACTAGGAGCAGCCCCTCTCAAATCTCCAACGCCCACGACAGATAGGGACCGAACTGTCTCACGACGTTCTGAACCCAGCTCGCGTACCACTTTAAATGGCGAACAGCCATACCCTTGGGACCGACTACAGCCCCAGGATGTGATGAGCCGACATCGAGGTGCCAAACACCGCCGTCGATATGAACTCTTGGGCGGTATCAGCCTGTTATCCCCGGAGTACCTTTTATCCGTTGAGCGATGGCCCTTCCATACAGAACCACCGGATCACTAAGACCTACTTTCGTACCTGCTTGAGCCGTCGCTCTTGCAGTCAAGCACGCTTATGCCTTTGCACACAGTGCGCGATGTCCGACCGCGCTGAGCGTACCTTCGTGCTCCTCCGTTACTCTTTGGGAGGAGACCGCCCCAGTCAAACTACCCACCATACACGGTCCCCGCACCGGATAACGGCGCCAGGTTAGAACGTCAAGCACATCAGGGTGGTATTTCAAGGATGGCTCCACCGAAGCTGGCGCCTCGGTTTCACAGCCTCCCACCTATCCTACACAGACGAACTCAACGTTCAGTGTAAAGCTATAGTAAAGGTTCACGGGGTCTTTCCGTCTTGCCGCGGGAACGCTGCATCTTCACAGCGATTTCAATTTCACTGAGTCTCGGGTGGAGACAGCGCCGCTGTCGTTACGCCATTCGTGCAGGTCGGAACTTACCCGACAAGGAATTTCGCTACCTTAGGACCGTTATAGTTACGGCCGCCGTTTACTGGGGCTTCGATCAAGAGCTTCGCCTTGCGGCTGACCCCATCAATTAACCTTCCAGCACCGGGCAGGCGTCACACCCTATACGTCCACTTTCGTGTTTGCAGAGTGCTGTGTTTTTGATAAACAGTCGCAGCGGCCTGGTCACTGCGACCCCTCCCAGCTGTAGCCCGCATGGGCCACCAGAAGGGGTGCACCTTCTCCCGAAGTTACGGTGCCATGTTGCCTAGTTCCTTCACCCGAGTTCTCTCAAGCGCCTGAGAATTCTCATCCTGCCCACCTGTGTCGGTTTACGGTACGGTCTGCGTAAGCTGAAGCTTAGGAGCTTTTCCTGGAAGCGTGGTATCAGTCACTTCGCCCAAAAGGGCTCGTCTCGGTGCTCGGTGTTGAAGGATCCCGGATTTGCCTAAGACCCACACCTACCGCCTTTCCCCGGGACAACCAACGCCCGGTAGACCTAACCTTCTCCGTCCCTCCATCGCACTTACGCGAGGTGCTGGAATATTAACCAGCTTCCCATCGACTACGCTTTTCAGCCTCGCCTTAGGGGCCGACTCACCCTGCGTCGATTAACGTTGCGCAAGGAAACCTTGGGCTTTCGGCGTGCGGGCTTTTCACCCGCATTATCGTTACTCATGTCAGCATTCGCACTTCCGATACCTCCAGCAGCCTTCTCAAGCCACCTTCAACGGCTTACGGAACGCTCCTCTACCGCGCACACATAAGTGTGCACCCCAAGCTTCGGTTCATCGCTTAGCCCCGTTAAATCTTCCGCGCAGACCGACTCGACCAGTGAGCTATTACGCTTTCTTTAAAGGGTGGCTGCTTCTAAGCCAACCTCCTGGCTGTCTGTGCCTTTCCACATCGTTCACCACTTAGCGATGAATTTGGGACCTTAGCTGTGGGTCTGGGTTGTTTCCCTTTTCACGACGAACGTTAGCACCCGCCGTGTGTCTCCCGGATAGTCCGTGCTGGTATTCGGAGTTTGCCATGGTTTGGTAAGTCGCAATGACCCCCTAGCCATAACAGTGCTCTACCCCCAGCAGGATTCGTCCGAGGCGCTACCTAAATAGCTTTCGAGGAGAACCAGCTATCTCCGGGTTCGATTAGCTTTTCACTCCTAATCACACCTCATCCCCTACCTTTGCAACGGGAGTGGGTTCGGGCCTCCAGTACCTGTTACGGTACCTTCACCCTGGGCATGACTAGATCACCCGGTTTCGGGTCTATTGCCCGCGACTATGCGCCCTTATCAGACTCGGTTTCCCTTCGCCTCCCCTATACGGTTAAGCTCGCCACGAACAATAAGTCGCTGACCCATTATACAAAAGGTACGCCGTCACCCCGAAGGGCTCCGACTGCTTGTACGCACACGGTTTCAGGGTCTATTTCACTCCCTTCACCAGGGTTCTTTTCGCCTTTCCCTCACGGTACTGGTTCACTATCGGTCGGTCAGGAGTATTTAGCCTTGGAGGATGGTCCCCCCATGTTCAGACAGGGTTTCTCGTGCCCCGCCTTACTCGATTTCACTGGATGAGGTCTTTCGCATACCGGGCTGTCACCGTCTATGGCCGAGCTTTCCAACTCGTTTTGCTAAACCTTAACCAGCTTAAGGGCTGGTCCCCGTTCGCTCGTCACTACTGAGGGAATCTCGGTTGATTTCTTTTCCTCCGGTTACTTAGATATTTCAGTTCACCGGGTTCGCCTTGCATGGCTATGGATTCACCATGCAATACCGCTTGCGCGGTGGGTTTCCCCATTCGGACATTACGGGATCAATGCTTGTTGCCAGCTCCCCCGTACTTTTCGCAGGCTGCCACGTCCTTCATCGCCTCTGACCGCCAAGGCATCCACCGTGTGCGCTTATTCGCTTGACCATATAACCCCAAGTCGCCTCGGGATCATTGATGTGCCCAGGGGTACAAATCCCGGACGCGAACTTCAACGACTTTGAATGTAGGGCCTCGATGGGCCCCGCCTTAGCCTCTACGACACGTCTGGACTTCGAATCTCAAACGTTTCGCTTTCATTGCGTTGTCAAGGAACGCAGCCCAGGCCTCAACGCCCGGTCCGCTTCAATCATCTAACAGTGTGTGCGCAGTCATTCAGAGTTTCGTTCGCGGCTGGCAAGGCGCGGGGCCGCGACGTTGGCATCAGCCAATGAGCGGGTCCGCAACGACGCCAGGCGCGAACGTGGTGGGTCTGGGAGGACTCGAACCACCGGCCTCACCCTTATCAGGGGTGCGCTCTAACCACCTGAGCTACAGACCCAAAAGCTTTTCTTGGGAAGTCCGCACCTGGAAGTGCGGGCTTTTGCGGAGGGATCCGCAAACGTGGTGGAGCTTGTCGGGATCGAACCGACGACCCCCTGCTTGCAAAGCAGGTGCTCTCCCAGCTGAG
>ERZ1066118.374-NODE-374-length-44107-cov-11.827953_pt1 | contig 44107 bp, 40 predicted proteins | sample MGYA00382765_ERZ1066118 | MGnify/ENA primary metagenome ERZ1066118 (study PRJEB33369, sample SAMEA5778348) | biofilm metagenome | biome: Industrial cooling water; feature: Water cooling tower basin; material: Biofilm | place: United Arab Emirates | collected...
TTTGCTTTTAAAGTTTCTCGTTGTTCTGCTGTAAGGACAGGGTTGGCTGGATCGAGTTTCAGGGGTTTATACGCACCGAGATCGATCGGAAATTTAGTGGCGGTGATAGTCATGGCTGATGTTTTAGTTATGAACTAATGTGAACGAGTCGACAATGCAAGAAAGCTGTAGAGAGCAGGCGAGTTCAATTCAGTCGCTTCTACCAGCAAAGCAGCCTGTGGAAGTCGAGTCAATCGGCTCTTGTTCCTACGAAAGCGTAGTTAAGATCGATACACTCAAACGCGCATAAGTATGATTGAATTCAGTTATAACCACTTACTAACATGCAAAAACCTGCATGTTTATGAGTTTATACTTATAAGGGTGCAATTTCAAGATCGAAAACGCAACTTCAGGCAAATCAATCATGCTAACCGCAGAGCGACGGCAATACATTTTAGATATTCTGCGCCGCGATAAGAAGGTGCTGTCATCAGAACTCAGTACAGCGTTGAATGTTTCCGAGGATACGATTCGTCGAGATTTGCGAGAATTAGCGGAGTCGGGTTTGTTGCAACGGGTGCACGGTGGGGCGCTGCTGGCTTCTCCCGCGATCGCCAGTTATGCCGACCGTCAGAAGCAAGCACCGAAAGAAAAAGAGGCGATCGCCCGTGCTGCGGCGAAATTGGTTTGTGCGGGACAGGTAGTCATTTTAGATGGTGGTACGACCACGCTTCAGGTAGCCTGTCATTTACCGCTAGATTTACAAGCAACTGTCGTCACTAACAGTCCGCCGATTGCTGTTGCTTTGGCAGATCATCCCTATATTGAAGTGGTGATGTTAGGCGGGCAACTTTACAAGAAAGCCATAGTTAATGTTGGCGCGGCGACGGTGGAAGCATTGCGGATGATTCGTGCCGATTTGTGCATGTTAGGGGTGTGTAGCCTGCATCCAGAAATTGGGATTAGCGTCACGAATTTAAACGAGGCACATATCAAACGAGCGATGATTGCGGGAGCGGCTGAAGTGGTAGGATTGGCGACGGCGGCGAAGCTGGATACGGCTGCACCTTATGTGGTGGAATCGATTCATGCTCTGACTTATTTGGTAACTGCGCCGACGGTATCGAATGAGGTGTTAGCTGCTTATAAAGACTTGGGATTGGCGATCGTGCGTGAGGAGTCTAGTGAATGATTTGTGTCACGCAAAGGCGCTAAGACGCTAAGAAAAGGGCGCTAGGGAGTCTTTTGCTGCGAGTCGCTTTTTTCTTCTATCGAAGTTAGTAAAAATAATTGTAGGGGCGCACAACAGACTTGCGTCCCTACAATTGTTACGTACTATTCAGAAGAATTAGCCCTACAGAGTGTTTGCTTTAGCAACCACATTTTCTACCGTGTAGCCGAATTTCTCCATTGCTACGCTACCAGGGGAAGAAGCACCAAAGCGATCGACGCTAATTGAAGCGCTTGCATAACGACACCAGCCGAAGCTAGAACCTGCTTCTACAGCTAGGCGCTTGGTAATGGCTTTAGGTAGGACAGATTCGCGATATGCCTCGTCTTGTTCTTCAAAGACTTCCCAAGAAGGTAGAGAAACGACGCGGACTTTCTTACCTTCAGCTTGTAGCTTCTTGGCAGCTTCTACGCAGAGAGATACTTCGCTACCAGTGCCGATCAGGATCAGATCGGGCGTACCGTTGCTATCAGAGAGGACGTAGCCACCTTTAGCTGCCTTCTCAATGCTGCTACCTTCTAGCTGGGGTAGGTTTTGCCGCGAGAAAGCCAACAGGGTAGGACGGTGTTTATTGGCGTTTTCGATCGCCACTTTATAAGCCCCAGAAGTTTCATTACCATCAGCGGGACGGTAAACCGTCAAGTTGGGAATTGCCCGCAGCGAAGGAATGGTTTCTACTGGTTGGTGCGTCGGACCATCTTCACCCAAACCGATTGAGTCGTGGGTCATCACCCAAATCACACCAGCTTGAGACAGTGCCGAAAGGCGAATTGCCGGACGCATATAGTCAGTGAAGACTAAGAAGGTTGCGCCGTAGGGAATTAAACCCGAACCGTGCAGCGCAATTCCGTTACAAATTGCCCCCATACCATGTTCCCGCACGCCAAAGCGGAGGTTGCGGTTTTGGTACTGCCCTTTCTGGAAGTCTCCAAACCCTTTCATGATGGTGTTGTTGGAGTGGGCGAGGTCGGCGGAACCACCAATTAACTCTGGTAGAACCTTACCCAAAGCGTTAAGGGTAGCTTCAGAAGTCTTGCGGGTAGCGATCGCCTTATCTTCTGGTTTGTAGGTAGGTAGCGCTTCTTCCCATCCTTGGGGTAACTTACCGCTTATCATCCGCTCGAATGTGGCGGCTTCTTCGGCATACTTAGATTTGTAATCTGCCCAGACTTTTTCCCAGTCTGCTTCGTAACCTGCCCCGCGATCTACGGCTTTACGGAAGTGCTTGAAAGCATCTTCTGGTACTTCAAACTCTGAGTATTGCCAGCCTAAGTTATCGCGAGTCAGGGCGACTTCATCTTTCCCTAAAGCAGCACCGTGAACGTCAGCGGTGTTGGCTTTATTTGGGGAACCAAAACCAATGATGGTGGTAACTTTAATCAAGGTTGGCTTATCGGTAACGGCTTTAGCCTCTTCGATCGCCTTAGCTATTCCATCAAGGTCTTTGTTACCATCTTCAACGTGGATGACGTGCCAACCGTATGCCTCAAACCGCTTGCCGACATCTTCGGTAAAAGCAATATCAGTAGAACCGTCGATTGAAATATGGTTGTCGTCATAAAAGGCAATTAACTTACCCAATCCCAAGTGTCCGGCGAGGGAACAAGCTTCGCCCGAAACACCTTCCATGTTGCAACCATCACCCAAAATGACGTAGGTGTAGTGGTCTACCAGCGTTGCATCTGGTTTGTTAAATGTAGCCGCCATGTGAGCTTCAGCCATTGCCAAGCCCACAGCATTAGCAATACCTTGTCCTAAGGGACCTGTGGTAACTTCTACACCAGGAGTCATGAAGTTTTCTGGATGTCCTGGAGTTTTAGACTCCCACTGACGAAACTGCTTGATATCGTCCAAGGTAACGCTGTCGTAACCCGTCAGGTACAGTAGGGCGTACTGTAACATACAGCCATGACCCGCAGACAAGACAAAGCGATCGCGGTTATACCACCCAGGATTCTTGGGGTTGTACCGCATGAAACGATCCCAAAGCACGAACGCCATCGGAGCAGCACCCATTGGCAGCCCAGGATGACCCGACTTTGCCTTTTCTACAGCATCAATTGCTAGAAAACGGATCGAATTAATACAAAGTTCTTCAAGGGATTGGGTTGCAACAGCCATAATTTCTATTTTGTTAACGACAGTTCAGCTCTGAGTCGGGCTTAATACATAAAATGCTATATGCTAGGCATCGCGATCGGCACGCAATACCGATCGTCCCATACTTCGAGATCGCCGTGCAAGATCTTTTTGAGTGTTGAGTGACGGTCTTCCCGACTCCCGACTCTCGACTCCGTACTCCCCTAGATATATTTTTTAAACGCTAAGGTTACATTATGCCCGCCGAAGCCGAAGGAGTTGGATAGGGCAACATTGACAGTTTGGGCGCGACTTTGATTGGGAATGTAATCTAAATCGCATTCTGGATCGGGGTTTTCCAAGTTGATTGTAGGAGGAACCCGATCGTTAGCGATCGCTAAAACTGTCGCCACTGCTTCAATGCCTCCCGAACCGCCGAGTAAATGACCCGTCATCGATTTAGTCGAACTGATGGCAACTTTGTAGGCTGCTTCACCCAAAGCCGTTTTAATCGCGGCTGTCTCGCTCGGATCGTTAACTGGAGTACTCGTACCGTGAGCATTGATGTAACTTACTTGCTCTGGCTTAATTCCACCGTCTTTAAGACACAAAGCGATCGCTCTCGCCGCGCCTTCGCCTTGGGGGGCAATTCCCGTCATGTGATAAGCGTCGCAAGTCATGCCGTAGCCGACGATTTCAGCGTAAATTTTGGCTTTCCGACTCAGGGCGTGTCCTAATTCTTCTAGTAGCAAAATTCCCGACCCTTCTCCCATCACAAAACCATCGCGATCGCGATCGAAGGGACGACTGGCGCGGGTCGGATCGTCGTTGCGAAAAGATAGCGCCCGCATCGAGGCAAAACCTGCGACTGACAGAGGGGTAACAGCAGCTTCCGTACCACCGCAAATCATCGCCTGGGCGTATCCATGCTGGATCAGGCGAAACGCCTCGCCGATCGCGTTAGAACCCGCAGCACAAGCTGTCACGGGACAAGAGTTCGGTCCTTTAGCCCCGATCTGAATTGCCGTCAACCCCGCTGCCATATTCGCGATCATCATCGGAACCATGAAAGGGCTGCAGCGATCGGGTCCGCGATTGAGGTAAATTGTTTGCTGCTCTTCTAAAACTTTAATGCCACCGATACCCGTACCGAGCATGACACCGACTTGTTCGGCATTTAACTCGTTAATCGTCAACTGGGCATCGGCGATCGCTTGTAGACTTGCAGCAACACCAAATTGCGCAAAGCGATCCATCCGCTTCGCATCTTTGCCATCCATGTATTGCTGCGGATCGAAACCTTTCACCTCTCCCGCAATCCGGCATCTGTGCTGCGCCGGATCGAATAATGTAATCGAACCAATGCCATTGCGACCGCTTTGCAATCCTTCCCAGAACTCAACTGGATTATTGCCAATTGGCGTAATCGCGCCAACACCAGTTACCACAACCCGTTTTTTTTCCAAATCTGTCATAGCTCAATTCTCAGCCAGCTTCTTCACCCGTGAACTATTTGTCATTCGTCATTTGTCATTGCTGGCGAACAAAGGACAAATGACAAAGGACAAGTGACTAGCACTTACGCGGATGTAGCAACTTTGTTGTTGATGTAGTCCACGGCTTCTTGTACCGTGGTGATCTGTTCGGCTGCTTCATCAGGAATTTCAATATCAAATTCTTCTTCTAGAGCCATTACCAGCTCTACTGTATCCAGAGAATCGGCATTGAGATCGTTGGCAAAATGAGCTGAGGGCGTGACTTTACTAGCTTCAACACTCAGTTGCTCGGTGACGATTTTCTTTACTTTTTCAAAAATTTCCGTTTCGCTCATACGATGACTGTCCTTAACCAGTTGCTAGACCTTGAACTTAGGTAAAATGCTTTTGAGCATATTCATCTTATCGAAAAGCGCGATCGTATATCTCTACAGATGGTCTATTTTCTTATTGTCACCAAATGAGGGGTTAGACACGAAGGAAGCCAGAATGTCCTTTTCAGGCTGTAGGTATGAATAATTTCTGGAATAATTACGGCTTTGGTCTGTTGCTGCTATGAAAAGACTGTACGGGTTAATGTAGAAACCACCTGGTGGAATCACCACCAATAAACTGCAACTATCAAAGCGTTAGCTTAGAGTTATATCGTCCTATCCCCTAACCCCCAATCCCTAGCTCCTATTTATGTCATCTACAGCTTTAAGATACGCATATTACCCTGGTTGTGTCGCTCAGGGTGCTTGTCGGGAATTGCACTTATCGACTCAGGCACTAACTCAAGCTTTGGGAATTGAACTAATAGAACTGAAAAAAGCTGCTTGCTGCGGTTCCGGTACGTTTAAAGAAGATTCCCAACTGCTAGAAGATACTGTTAACGCCAGGAATATTGCTTTAGCAGAAGAATTAAATCTGCCACTTTTAACCCATTGCAGCACTTGTCAGGGTGTCCTCGCTCACGTTGACGATCGCCTTAAAGAATCTCAACAGGACGATCCGGCTTATCTCGAAAAAGTTAACGGTTTATTGCAAAAAGAAGGCTGTTCTCCTTATCGTGGCAGTACGGAAGTCAAGCATCTACTTTACGCGCTGGTAACGGATTACGGTTTTGAGGCAATTCGTCAGAAAGTCACCAAGTCCTTGAGCGGTTTAAAATGTGCGGCTTTCTATGGTTGTTACTTGCTGCGCGCTCGTAAAACTATGCCCTATGACGATCCATTTAATCCTCAAGCGATGGAAAATATGTTTGAGGCAGTGGGCGCAACGCCAGTATATTATCGCGGACGCACGCAATGTTGTGGTTGGCCTCTTTCTAGTTATGCCACCGAACAATCATTTAAAATGGCAGGGATGCACATTCAAGATGCGATCGCCTCTGGTGCAGATTGTATGGTTACGCCTTGTCCTCTATGTCATCTCAATCTCGATTCCCGTCAACCAGAAGTTGAAAAAGTTATCGGACGAAAACTTGGTTTGCCAGTATTACATTTTCCACAATTAATTGCTTTGGCGCTAGGAGTTTCACCAAAACAATTAGGTTTGGAACGACATATTGTTTCTACTCGTCCGGTGCTGAAAAAATTGGGGTTGTAATTTTGGTGTGAAAGAGGGCGGGTTTGTCAAGATTTTCATTTTAAACTTTGGTAAACCCGTCTCTACAAGACGAGTATCATCGAATATCTATTTTGATTTTTAACTTTTGACTTTCTATTAAATGGCAATTGATTTTCACAAATATCATGCTTTAGGAAATGACTATATTGTTATCGATCCTAATGCAGTCAATTTTACCCTTACTGAGAAAATAATTAGCTTAATTTGCGATCGCAATTTTGGTATCGGTTCCGATGGTATCTTGTATGGTCCCATTCTTACGGGAGAAAAGATCGAACTAAAAATTTTTAATCCAGATGGAAGTGAGGCTGAAAAAAGTGGTAATGGGATTCGGATTTTTTCGAGATATTTAGTTGACGCTCAGTATGTCAAAAACCAAATGTTTGATTTATCAACTTTAGGCGGTGAAGTTGGTGTGGAAATTTTGAACCCAGAAGCCACACTGATTAAAGTTGATATGGGAACTGTTACTTTCCAAAGCGACTTAATTCCTGTAGCTGGTTCGCTACGACAGATGGTCGATACTGAATTGCAAGTAGATGACTTATCTTTAAAAGTAACTTGTCTATCTATTGGTAATCCTCACTGCGTTATTCCTGTAGCAGAAGTTTCTCAGGAACTTGCTATGTCTTTGGGAACTCAAATTGAAAATCATCCGATTTTTCCCAACCGTATAAATGTACAATTTTTGCAAGTACGCGATCGCCAAAATATCCAAATGGAAATTTGGGAACGGGGAGCTGGTTATACCTTAGCTTCTGGTAGTAGTAGTTGTGCGGCTGCGAGTGCTGCTTATAAATTAGGTTTAATCGACGATCGAGTTAAGGTACATATGCCAGGAGGAGAAATTGATATTGAAATAAAAGACGATCGCGTTTTTATGACTGGTAGTGTGTCGGCTGTAGCTAAAGGTGAATTTGCTCAAGATTTTCGCGATCGGATTTTAGAAAAACCATAAAATTTCGACTTTTAAGTTTTGACTCCCTCATTACAACATTTGAATTCTCTTACTCCAAAGCAATTAGAAACTTGGGTGATGCAAGCACAGAAGCATACTCAAGGAGGAACATTACCCAGCTACGTTCCTCTACTAGCTCAAGCTAATCCAAATTGGCTAGCAGTGCAAATTCAAACAGTAACGGGACAAGATTATAAGGTAGGCGATATTCATTGTACTTTTCCATTAATGAGTGTTATAAAGCCTTTTATTTTGCTATTTTTGTTACAGCAATTAGGCGCAAAAATAGTATTTTCCTATGTAGGAATGAAATCATCCGATATGCCTTTTAATTCTCTGACTCAACTGGAAGCAGATAAAGGGTTTCCTCGTAATTCCATGATAAACAGTGGTGCGATCGCGCTTTGTTCTATTCTCCCAGGGATAGATGCGTTTTCTCGTTGCGAAAATTTACGTTTGTGGTTGAGTCAAACCGCAGGTAGTCAACTCAGTTTAGATAATCAAATGCTCGACTCTGTACGTTCTTTACCCAACGATCGCAACTTAGCTATAACTGAATTATTAGCTCAATCTGGTAGGATACAATTGCCAGAAATTACCTTAGATACGTATAACCATGTTTGCTGTTTGGCTGGTACTGTAGCAGATTTAGCACGGATAGGAATGCTACTCGTACAGGGGAATAATGCGATCGCACCTCGAAACTGTCGTATAGTAAATGCAATTATGACGACTTGTGGTTTGTATCAAGCTTCAGCGCGTTTTGCTGTGGAAGTCGGTTTACCGACGAAATCGGGAGTTAGTGGGGCAATTTTATCAATTGTACCGACTCAAGGTGCGATAGCATGTTACAGTCCTGCTTTAGACGAGACAGGTAATTCCAAAGCTGGTACATTTCTAATACAGCAACTCGCTCAAAATTTGAATTTGAGTATATTTGGCTAACTTTTGACTTTTAGGATTCACTATTCAAACTCTCAATCAACAGATCGACTTGTTGCTGTCGCTGTTTCAAAAAACTTTCGCACTGTTGTAAATACTCCACAGCTTGAGTAAATTGCTCGAATACTTCTTCTAATTCTAATTCGCCTGTTTCAATTCGAGAGATGATTGACTCTACTTCCGCTACGACTGCCTCATATTTCCAATTAACTGGCAAAGGTGAAGTGTTTGATTTGGTTTTGGAATTAGGGTTACGAGTCATATCAAAAGAATCTTTATGTAAGAAAGGGTTACTAAAAATTTTATTTTTACATACTGGTAACTTCAATACTTTTTGGTTAAGGTAAATTCTCCAATTCTTGCCTTCTTTTTAAGGGGATTGGAAAAATCTCCAAGATCTATGAATTGCTACCCGAAATATATTGATTGGTAAATAAACTTACCTCAATAATAGTATAAGTAGGAAATTTTCACCCTACTACTTTTAAACTTCTTCGCTACTTATAGCCTACAAACAAAGGCATTCTTCCAGGAAAATCTTTAGTCAGTAGTTGGCGCTTCACACCGTTGCGAGTCTCTTCCACTTGAATATCATAATTTTTGTTTTCACTGTAAGCACTGACAGAATAGATCAACGACTGACTAGAGTTATTGCTGATAAATGCAGCTTCCTGCTTTTCTTTAGCCGTGAAATCTTGAACTGGATATATCAAAGTTCCCAAAACTTCTGTTTTTCCACTCTGAGTAGTATTAATTACAGAACCCTTACCCTCAGTTTTCAACCCCAAAATCCAGAGCGTTCCGCCTTTATTTTCAATTTTAGTACGTGCTGCATCCAATGATTCAACATTTAACTGTCTTGCCCAGACTTGATGGGGATAGTTAATCCGCAAGCTAATTCCTACATCTTCTAAAAAGAGCTTGCCAGATTTGGGAAAGTCTTTGTATTCGTAACCACCATGTTGAATAACAACAGTGCGCGGTGAGGCGTGTTCTACTGCTACTCCATATCCGAATTGTTCAATAATTAACGGTTTGTCGCTATTTTGCTCGATGCGAAATACAATTCCACCACCATTGACAACAGAGGAAAAGCCAACAATACGTCGAACTGAAGCCGGAACCTTGACAACTTTTTGATCGTGAGAAAAGTATGTACTGAATGGAAAATAAATTGTTGCTTTGCCTGAATTTAATGCCTCCTGTAGAGAGCCAGTATCTCCATACCACTTAGGAGTAAAACCTGCCCAATTAGCTAGGTTTTTATCTTCAAAAATAGGCGTTTCTTCAATCGGTAAATTGAGCGATCGCTTTGGACTATCAAACAAATTATAAATTTTGTCAGAGACGTATTCGCTTACACTTGTACCAGGAACCGTAGTTTCTTTGTGGCGAATTGCTGACTGATAGCCGCTAGTTTTTATATTTCTAGCATACAAATAACCGTTGTTCTCAATAGCGCTGACGTTTGCCGCACCACCTTGAAAATTGCCATCTACAACAATTATCATGCCTACTCGTGCTTGATTTTGAATTGCTGGTACGGAATTTTTACTCTGAAGTTTGCGAATTGCCAAAGTATTGCCATCATTCAGAATGCCTGCAACTTTTTGCTGCTGAAGTGTAATGTGCTCGAATGTAGGACTGTATTCTAAATTCTTAGTAAGAATACCGTAGTCGAAACCATCAATTTGTACGTTCTTAATTAAACAAGGTCCAGCCCATTGCCTCGACATATCTAAACCAACTTTTCCCTGTCCGTCACCGGAGCGAATTGAGACATTCCACAGAGAACCAAAATTATTAGAAATATAGTCAATACCGATCGCACCTGGATTATTTTTTCCCGTATCTACTGTTAAATCTGTAATATTTTGGCGAAATGACATATTACCATCTATAGTGTGAATTACTGCTTTAGGAGTGTTGCGATCGCCAAATATTTTCGTCTTGTCCTTAAGCTTAATAATACTAACTCCTGCCCCTTGACCTTGTAAATTCATACAGCATCCTTTCCAAGTCAAAGTATCGCTTATTAGGTAAGTACCAGCAGGAAAATATATAGCCTTTGGTTTACCAAAATAATCCCGATTTTCGTTGCGCTCGTCGTCTAGAGCCTTCTGAATCGCTGCTGTATCGTCTGTAATACCATCTCCTTTTGCACCATATTTGGTTTTGATATTGGCTACAATAAAATTGCTAGGAAAAGCTTTTTTTATCGCAGTTCGCTCGATTGGATTGCTAGCAAATTCAATCAAATTAATGGTATTATTGGTTGCCGCATTTCCAGATTTAATGGTGCTAGAAGTTGCTACGGGCGATGGAGAAATAGGTTGTGCTAACGAATCAATTTTAGTAATATTAGGGCTAGCTACGATCGCTGGTCGCGACAGCTTTGATTCTGTAAACTTTAGAGCTAATTGTGGCAACAGAAAAATCGCCCCTAAAGCTACCCAGATAAATAAAATTAACAACCAAATAAATTTACGTAATTTTGCGGAAATTCTCATATAGCACTTCTTCCCAAGCGAATAGAATTCGCAACTACACTGACTAAGTGTCTGCACGAAATTAACATACTGTAGAAAGTTCTAACCTGTGTTAGGGGCTTTTGTCTGTAGTGCTAAGAATTTTAGATTTCAGATTTTGTTTTTGAATGGATAAAACCTTTTCTTGCACCCTACACTCTATTTTTGATAACTTTAACTTTGATTTTTCCTTGGCTGAGCTGAATTAACAACTCTTGTCCTGGCGCTAACTGAGCAGCTGAACGAGCGATCGCACCATTTTCTTGCCGAACTACAGCGTAACCCCGTTTCAACACCGCATGAGGATCGAGGCTAGCAAGTTTCTGTGCTAATAAATGACAGTGTTGCCGTGCTTTTTGCGATCGCTGTTGAGTGACCTGAATTAACTGTTGCTTTTTCCAATTTAAAAACTCAATCTCGCGCTGAATTTCTCGGTCTAAACGCAAACGCCCCAACCGACTGCTGAGAGAATAGTAGCGATCGCCTGCTAGATCTAATTGTTGCTCTACGACTGCCTGTAGCGTCTCTATCCTCTGCCGATGCTCGTCATACACAACGGCTAAATCCGGAATAACGAGTTCCGCTGCTGCTGTAGGGGTATGGGCGCAAGCATCAGCCACCAAGTCTGTTAAAGTCTCGTCTCGCTGATGCCCAATTCCCGTAATCACAGGTATGGAACACTCAGCTACTGCCCGTACGACTCGTTCGTCGTTAAAACAAGCCAATTCCTCCACTGCGCCCCCACCACGGGTAAGAACCAACACTTCCGCCCGTCCGTCTCGTTCCACGCGATCGATCGCCTTGACTATAGACACTGGTGCTTGCTCTCCTTGCACGGTGGCAGGCGAAAACAGGACGAATAAACCAGGATAGCGGCGTTTGAGCGTTTTTTGAATATCGCCCCAAGCCGCTGCTGTCGGCGAGGTAACAACAGCGATCGTCTGGGGATGAGCTGGCAGAGTTCTCTTGCGTTCTAAATCGAATAAACCTTCTGCCTCCAAGCGATCGCGCAACTGCCGCAGTCTTAACGCCAGCAACCCCTCTCCCGCGGGTAAAACTTGCCATATCGTTAGTTGGTATTGTCCCCGTTGGGGATACAGGCGAATACTACCCAAAACTACGATCTGCTCCCCTTGTACTGGTAGTTGTGCCAATCGCGATAACTGACTATTCCACACCACACACTTAATCTCAGCTTTTGTCTCTGGGTCTTGCAGCGTCAAAAACACGCCTTTAGGGTGGTGATTGAGACTAGAAACTTCCCCCACAACCCAAACTTGCCGCAGCACTTCATCGTGTTCCAGCAATAATTGAATATATGAGGTTAGACCAGCCACCGAGATGACAGCCTCTTCTAGTTGAGACTCAAAAGTATAGGACATGGGGAATGGGGGACAAGGGAAACAAGGGGGACAAAGCAGATACGAAGATTTCTTCCTCTTAGCGCCTAACGCTTCGCTTCGCCTGCGGCTGGAGCGTCTTTGCGTAACATCAAATCATATCCATGCAAGTAACCCAAGGAAAACAGTAAGAATAAAAGAAAACCGACGCAAATTCATCTATAAATCATAAAATGACTAAAAATTAGCAAATTATCCCCAATTACGAGTTACGAATTCAAAATTACGAATTAGCATATATGCTATGCTGTGCTGGATAAATCTACTAAAATAGTATATCTGCACTAGTTCAAACTAGTTGAGTAAAAGTTTTTACACCTCCTATCCTAGAGGCGCGAATGGCTATTAACAATGATGTTGCTGGCAAGCAAAAAGCCCTAAATCTAGTACTGAATCAAATCGAACGCAATTTCGGCAAAGGGGCGATCGTGCGGTTGGGAGATGCGACCCGAATGCGCGTAGAAACTATTTCTAGCGGTTCGCTGACACTGGATCTTGCTCTAGGCGGCGGTTTACCAAAAGGGCGGGTCATTGAAATCTACGGTCCAGAGAGTTCTGGTAAAACAACAGTAGCGCTACACGCGATCGCGGAAGTTCAAAAAGCAGGCGGAATTGCTGCCTTTGTCGATGCAGAACACGCTCTCGACCCGACCTACGCAGCCGCTTTGGGTGTAGATATTGAGAATCTCCTCGTTTCCCAGCCAGACACGGGTGAAGCCGGTCTAGAAATTGTCGATCAGTTGGTGCGTTCTGCGGCGGTTGATGTTGTGATTGTGGATTCCGTAGCAGCATTGGTTCCTCGCGCCGAGATCGAAGGCGAAATGGGAGATGCCCACGTTGGTCTGCAAGCGCGTTTGATGAGCCAAGCTTTAAGAAAAATCACGGGTAACATCGGTAAATCTGGTTGTACCGTAATTTTCCTCAATCAGCTACGGCAAAAGATTGGCGTGACCTATGGCAACCCAGAGACAACAACTGGAGGTAATGCCCTCAAGTTCTATGCCTCTGTGCGGTTGGATATTCGCCGGATTCAAACCTTGAAAAAAGGAACAGAAGAATTCGGCAACCGCGTCAAAGTTAAAGTTGCTAAAAACAAAGTTGCGCCGCCGTTTCGCATCGCCGAGTTCGATATTATCTTCGGCAAGGGCATTTCTACTTTGGGTTGTATGGTAGATATTGCCGAAGAAACAGGCGTAATTGTTCGTAAAGGCGCGTGGTACAGCTACAAAGGCGAAAACATTGCTCAAGGTCGCGACAATACGATTAAGTATTTGGAGGAAAATACTGAGGTAGCTCAGGAAATTCAGAAACTAGTCAGAGAAAAACTCGACATGGGTGCTGTTGTTTCAGCTAACTCTGTGAAAGCCCACGAAGAGGATGATGAAGACGAAATGGAAGTGTCTGACGACGAGTAGCATTGTTTCTGTCTAGATCGCAGGAAAGACGTTGTACCAATTTACTTTCCTAGCCCCCCTTTTGTAGGCTTCGCCTTCCCGTACGCTAGGGGGGTTGGGGGATATTCTAGAACATAATTTCCTGAATCAGCTCTTTGCCTTTTCCAGCCACCGCAACACTGTTTCTCCTAGACGAATTCCATCGAGCCTATCGATTTCTCTGATCCCCGTAGGACTGGTGACATTGACTTCAGTTAGATAGCCACCGATAACGTCAATCCCAACAAAATATAAGCCGTTTTGTCGTAGACTGGCGGCTAAATCCTTACAGATCTGATGTTCTCGGTCTGTAATTTCGGTTTTGGCTACCGTACCGCCAGCTGCCATGTTATTGCGAAAATCGTCGCTGGTGGAAATTCGATTGACAGCCCCAATGGGTTCGCCGTTAAGTAGAATAATCCGCTTGTCTCCTTCTTTCGCAGCAGGGATAAATTCTTGCACCATCACGGGCATTTTGGCTTGGTAAGTGCTAATTTCTACAATTGAGTTAAAGTTGCGATCGCCTTCTTCAAGATAAATTATCCCCTCACCTGCTTTGAGTCCCAATGGTTTGAGAATCGCGGCTCCTTTTGCTGCTAAAAATTGGCGAATAACTTTTTTATCCGCACTCACAATTGTTTCCGGCATCAAATGGGTAAATTGTAGGGCATACATTTTTTCATTGGCTGCCCTCAACCCTTGGGGATCGTTCACAATTAAAGTTTTGCTCTGGTCGATGAAGTCGAGAATATAAGTAGCGTAGAGGTAGGGAATATCTACAGGCGGATCTGTCCGCATGAATACAGCATCAAAATTTTCTAAAGGCATCCAGGCGCGATCGCTCAAGTCGTACCAAGTTAGTTCCGCTACCCAACGCCCATCTACCAACTGCACCGGTTTAAGTTGTAATCGTTCTAAAACAGCCCACGCTTTGCCTTCAGCCACACCCAAGAGGCTAGCTTGAGTTATCCACACTTCATGTCCTAGAGTTTGCGCTGCTTCCATCAAAGCAACGCTAGTATCGTGACCTGGATCGAGTTTGTGGATCGGATCGATAATAAAAGCTAGTTTTAAACTCAATGGCTTACGCTCCTTGAGCCGAGGTTAGCAGCGGATCGAGCTTGCCTTGGAAATCCAAATCGTAGATGTCGTCGCATCCTCCAATATGGCAATCGTTGATAAAAATTTGAGGCACGGAACGGCGACCGTTTGCCCTCTGTGCCATCTGTTTGCGGGCGGCTTCATCACCATCAATGCTGTACTCGGTAAAATCAACGCCTTTTTTGGCAAGAAGTTGTTTGGCGCGAATGCAAAACGGGCACGATCTCCAAGTGTAGATTTCGATTTTGGGATTCATAGAAATCTCCAATTTTTAATTTAACATTTCTTAAATTTTAGACCTTATTCCTCTGCTTCTCGATACAACTGCTGGAGAGATTGCTGTTGCGTCCGGCGAGACTGGCGACGATATTTTTTCGTTTCTAGCTTGGGTTCGTATTGACTTTTACCCCGTTTGGTTTTCAGTTTTAAATTCGATTCGGGATTGGCTTGTCGATCAAGTTGTTCTTGACGAGCGATCGCCACCTCTAACAAGTCCAAATAATGCTGATAACGTTCCCAGTCACCCCGCACCATACAATTTGGCTCGTCGCGATGCAAGCAATTGCTAAACTGACAACTTGCAACAGCTAAGCATTGTTTTACCTCTGGAAAATAGGTCGCTAACTCTTCTGGAGTACAGTCTAGATCTGGTTGGTTAAAGCCAGGAGTATCGGCTAGCAATCCCCCTGTAGGTAATTCAAAAAGTTCAACGTGCCGTGTCGTGTGGCGACCCCGCAATAGTTTCCCCGATACTTCCCCAACTCGCAACCGCACCTCTGGGATCAGCATGTTGATTAAACTCGATTTTCCCACCCCAGAGGGTCCAGCAATGACGGTAATTTTCTCTCGAAGCCGCTGGCTAACTAGATCGACTCCAACTCCCTGATAAATGCTAATAAATAGAGGTTCGTAACCCCAGCTTTTTACCCGATCGCGCCAAGTCTCGATCTGCTGGGTTGAGAGCAAATCGCTTTTATTCAAGCACAGACAAATTTCTAACCCTGTAGACTCTGCTTTAACTAAAAACTTACTCAATTGGTACGGGTCGAGGTCTGGTTCTGCTAGAGCAAATACCAGCAGAATTTGTTGCGCGTTCGCGATCGCCGGACGATCTAGCTGAGTTTGGCGGGGCAAGACTTCTGCGATCGCTCCTCGACCACCAGCCCAGTCCGGTTCTTCTATGACAACGCGATCGCCCACCATGACTTGCTGTCCTAGCTTTTTCAACCGCGCCCGCCGCGTGCATAAGAGCGTGGAGGAGGCGGGGAGAACAAAGCTGAGGGAGTTAGGGGAGCAAAGCTTCTTTGTCTCCCTTGTCTCCTCGTCTCCCTTCCGCTGAGGATCCACTTTGACTTGATAGAAGTTCGCTTGTACTGCCACTACTGTACCCAAGAGGAGCGAAGCATCCCCTAAAGATTGAAGCTCAGAATTAGGCAAATCATTCATGCATAACTAACAAACGCTCAAACCTTCAAAACCAGCAGATAACAAAATCATTGAAAATAATTCCGAATTGCGTAACGCTTTGCTTCGCAAGCGCCTACTGCTGCTCTTCGAGTACGCCTGACGCGCAGTATAGCGTGTCAGCGTCTATCCGGAATTTATTTGACGGGGTGTCTAACGTAAAGCACGAAAAAACCATGACGCTCTTCAATTTGCTCGATCTGATATCCTGCCATCGTCAAGCTGTCCGGCACTTGTTCGATTGGTTCGCCTGGGTCTAGCCAGACTTCCAACAAGCTGCCTGGAGTCATTTTTTCCAATCGTAGCTTAGTGCGAACAAAGTTGATCGGACAGGGAGTACCGCGTAGATCGAGTTGAGCATCGGCAGACGACAAAAATGGTTGATTCATTATTTGTGGAACAGATTTCCTAAAAATCCTTCTATACCACCTTTCCCAGTGCGATCGCCCCGAATTTTAGCTAACTTTTCCAGTAATTCCCGTTCTTCGGGGGTAATGCGTGTGGGAATATCGATTGAGATCGTGATGAGGTGATCGCCTCGACTGACGGGATTGCCCAGGCGCGGCACGCCGTGATTTTCTAAAGTCATCACAGTATTTGGTTGAGTACCAGCAGGCACGATTAACTCGGTCGGACCGTCTACCGTATTCACTTCTATACGGCTACCTAAAATTGCTTGCAGGTAACTGAGTTTAATTTCTGACAGAACGTTGATCCCGTCGCGTCGAAATTCTGCATCTTCGTTAACAAAGATATATACGTATAAATCTCCTGGTGGACCGTTGCGTTCGCCCGCATCGCCTTCACCAGAGATGCGCAAGCGCGTACCGTTGTCAACTCCAGCGGGAATGGTGATTTTTAACTTCTTCGTTACCTGCCTAGCACCTTTCCCTTCGCAAGCCTCGCACTTGTCTTCAATCATCTGCCCCGTACCGTTACAAGTGGGGCAAGTGGACACCTGCGTAAAACTACCGAAAGGCGTGCGGGTAACGCGCCTTACCTGACCCGAACCGCTACAAGTCGTACAAGTACGCGGTCGAGTTCCAGGCTTTGCACCAGAACCGCTACAAACTTCACAAGTTTCTAGGTGAGAAATGCGGATTTCTTTCTCTCCGCCAAACACCGCTTCTCTAAAGTCTAACTTCAGATCTAGCCGCAGATCGTCGCCTCGGACTGGACCGCTCCGTCGCCGCGTCCCACCTTGTGCACCCGCACCACCGAAACCGCTAAAGAAGCTTTCAAATATGTCGGCAAAACCGCCAATATCGCCAAAGTCCTGAAAGCCTGCTGCCCCAGCACCAGCCGCAACACCGGCTTCGCCAAAGCGATCGTAACGCGCCCGCATCTCCGGTTCCGATAACACTTCGTAAGCTCGATTGATTTCTTTAAACCGCTCCTCGGCTCCGGTTTCTTTATTCACATCGGGGTGATATTTCCGAGCAAGGCGACGATAGGCGTGTTTGATTTCTTCTTTATCTGCACTGCGGGAAACACCCAGAATTTCGTAATAGTCACGAGCCATAGAGCGCTGCTGGTTTAGTGGTTAGAAGATAGATGGATCTATCGCTGTTGAGCGGCGATCGCTTTCCAGCGTAGTGACAAAGTTCCATAATCACTGTAGACAAATCACCGTACTTTCAACAAGGTGGCAAAACCGATCCTTTAGAAGAATGGTGCGTGGTGAGTGAAATTGCTAACAACCAATGACCAATGACCAATGACTATTCTTCAATTGCCTCGTAGTCTACTGCATACGTACCGTCGTCGTCGCCAAAGGAGGGAGTGAAGGTGTCGCTCGTGCCTGATGGAGTAGCAAAAGAACTACCGCTGCGATTGGCTTGCTCGTATACGCTGGCTCCTAGAGCAAATAGGGTTTGCTGGAAGTCTTGTAGTCTTTGCTCGATCGCTTCAACAGTGGAAGCAGGGTCGGCGAATGCTGCTTTGAGTGTGGCAACTTTTTCATCTGCCTGAACTTTAAACTCTTCAGTAATTAGTTCTTTATTATCTCTTAACGTCACAAAATAACTTTGTAACAAGTGTTCTGCTTGGTTTTTCAATTCGATTAGTTCCAAACGTTTTCGATCTTGCTCGGCGAACATTTCTGCTTCCTGGCGCATCCGTTCTACTTCACTCGGACTCAATCCACCCGTGTTAGTAATCCGCAGGATTTGCTCTCTACCAGTACCCTTATCCTGTGCAGCCACTCTCAAAATTCCATTAACATCGATTTCAAAGGCAACTTCAATTTGTGGCGTACCTCTGGGAGCGGGAGGAATGCCGGTGAGTACAAAACTCCCCAAAGTTTTGTTGTCCCGCGCCATGGCTCTTTCTCCCTGGAGAACTTTGATTTCTACAGAAGTCTGTCCGTCGGTAGCAGTAGAGAAAACTTGAGCTTTGCTAGTGGGAATTGTTGTATTACGTTCGATAATTTTTGTAAAGACTTCACCTAAAGTCTCAATTCCAAGCGAAAGCGGAGTTACGTCCAGTAGCAAGACATCTTCCACTTCACCCCCCAAAACTCCACCCTGGATTGCAGCACCTAACGCAACAGCCTCATCGGGATTGACCGAACGCTCGGCATTTCTACCACCAAAAAAGTTTTGCACGGCATTTTGTACTGCCGGAATGCGGGTCGAACCACCAACGAGAACGATCTTATCGATGTCTGTGGGGCGTAAACCGCAATCTTTGAGTGCTTGTACCATCGGTTCGATCGTGGCTTGGATTAGCGGCAGAACTAACTCTTCAAACTTGGCGCGGCTTAGCTCTTGTTCTAAGTGTTTTGGTCCGGTAGCGTCAGCTGTGATGAAAGGTAAATTGATTGTCGTGCTGCCAAGGGTAGACAGTTCAATTTTGGCTTTTTCTGCTGCTTCTCGTAGCCTTTGGAGTGCCATGCGATCGGCTGTTAAGTCTACGCCTTCATTATCTAGAAAGCAAGAGATCATCCAGCGCACGATACAATTATCGAAATCGTCGCCGCCAAGTTGATTGTTGCCAGAAGTGGCTTTAACTTCAAATACTCCGTCTCCTAGTTGCAGGATAGAGACGTCAAACGTACCGCCGCCTAAGTCAAAAACCAGAATTATTTGGTCTCGGTCTTGCTTATCCAAGCCGTAAGCTAAAGCAGCGGCTGTTGGTTCGTTGATAATGCGTAAAACCTCCAATCCCGCGATCGTCCCAGCGTCTTTGGTCGCCTGCCGCTGGGCATCAGTAAAATAGGCTGGTACGGTGATCACTGCTTGGTCTACGCTTTCTCCCAAAAAATTTTCTGCGTCCTGTTTGAGTTTTTGCAGGATCATGGCAGAAATTTCTTGGGGAGTGTAAGTACGATCGCGAATCTGGACATCTACAGTGTCGTCGCGTCCTCTAACGGATTTGTAGGGGACGCGCTGGCGTTCTGCTTGAGTTTCGTTCCAGCGCCGTCCGATAAACCGCTTGATACTGTAAACAGTGTTTTCAGCATTCGTGACGGCTTGACGCTTTGCCAACTGACCGATCAGGCGATCGCTGGCTTTACCAAAGCCAACCACGCTGGGAGTTGTTCTTCCACCTTCTGAATTGGGGATCACCAATGGTTGACCGCCCTCTAAAATGGCAACACAACTGTTAGTTGTCCCTAAGTCAATCCCAATAACTTTTCCCATATTCAGCAGTAAGGTGGCGTTTATTGATGTAGCGTCGTCCCAGATCGCGATCGACGCAGTAAATTGGCTCTACGATATATTTCCCATAATTCGTCTCAATGCATTCACTCCCAAGATATTTTTTCACTCAACTTTCCGTGGCTTCGGATGGTGGTTCTGCTGCTACCGTTTCTGACGGTGTTTCTTCTGGAGCGGTAGCTACTTTTACCAAAGCATGGCGCAATACGCGATCGCCTAGATAGTATCCCCTAACCAATTCTTCCATTACCGTGCCTTCAGGATACTCGTTGGTTGGTTCTCGCATTACCGCTTCGTGTAGATTCGGATCGAACTCTTTGCCTTCCGGTCGCATCGCAGAAACACCCAGCCGCTTGAGGCAATCAACTAGTTGTTTATAGACTCCCTGATAACTTTTGTGAAGATTCATTTCGGCGTCGGTTTGCGGTTTGAGCTGCGCTCTTGCCCGCTCGAAATTATCCACCACGGGTAGAATTTCTTGTAGGGTATTCTGTTTAATCTTTTGCTCTAAGTCTTCTTTGTCTTTGAGCGTGCGTTTGCGGAAATTTTCAAAATCTGCCCCCATGCGTATGTATTGACTCGTGCGCTCCTCCAAGCTGGCTTTGAGCGACTCGATCTCTCGCTCTTTTTCTAATAAAGCAGCTCGATTATCGGCTTCAGGAGCAGCAGAGGTGGTATCAGGCTTTTCTGCTTCGACTGAGTTCTCGTTTGATGCAACGTTAGCATCTACCTCTGGAGCGTTTACCTGTGTTTCGAATTCCCCGAATGCATTTGAATTCATTGTTTTGGCTGTTACCTCATTCGTCGTTTGCTGTTGTGGTTCTTGGTTAGCTGCGTTTTCCGTTTGTTTTTCTTCGTCAATCATTATGTCCCAATCCTAAATCCTAACAACTGTGCGGCTGTGGAAGGGGCTACAGGTATAAGGCTTACTCCAGCCACTAGCCTTTAGCCCGCGCGCAAACTTACCTCTTCTAGGATGCAATAATTGCAGGCGCAGTTGCACGAGGAAACAGTTATCAGTTATGAGCAACCAGTGAAGAAAGGAGTCAGGAGATGCGGAGTCATTCATTGTTCCCTCTCAGTCCCCGATTGCCTCCCGCTCGCTTCCTCAGCTCCCTGGGCTTCCTGGGTTTTCTTTCCCCAACTTACGACTTCTCCCTTGTCTCCCTGCTCCCCGTGTAATATTTCTCCTGAGATTTGGGAACACTCTATTTGGGAATACTTAAATTATGAAAATTTTTAGTAGCGACTATGTCTTACTCCTCTTCAATGCAGCGACGTGCCTTAATTGTCAAGAATGACTTGTCTCCTTTTGGCAATAAGTTAGTTGAGACTGGGTACGTCAGCAAGGAGCAGATGAAGCAGGCTTTGAGCGAAAGTCGCTCTAGTGGGCGATCGCTACCGGAGATTTTAGAAGCTATAACTGGGCGACAACTGCCACCAGACTTAATAAGACAGTATAAAAAACAACAGCTTTTTGAGCTAAAAATTCTCTATGGGGTAGAGTTTCTCGATCCAGAAATCAATCAGATTGGCGCTGCTCAAGTCGGCGAGTTGATCGATACTTTGATCCCAATTGATATCTGTCGTCGTTATCGACTGCTACCTATATCAAAAAGTGACGAGCCTCCATCCGTCATGGTAGCAATGGTCGATCCAGATAATTTAGATGCTCAAGATAATTTAAACCGAATTCTCCGCTCCCGTAATATTGGATTGCAAAGGACGGTGATTACACTAGAAGACTTCCAGGAACTTCTTTCTAGATATTTAGATGAAAATGTAGAAAAACAAAAACAGCAGGCAGACGATCGAAGAAATAACGCTAATGCCGTTGATTTTACCGTAGAGTTAGACGGACTCGACTTACAGGATGCACCAGAGGAAGGTGACGCAGATTTAGGTGCAGCTCTTCAAGATGCGGATGCAGCTCCTGTAATTGCCTTAGTCAATAAAATTCTGATAAAAGCTTTACAAGAAAAAGTTTCAGATATTCACATTGAACCCCAAGAAGAGTACTTGCGCGTCCGATTTCGTAGAGATGGAGTATTGCGGCAGGCTTTTGACCCCCTACCCAAGCAAATCGTTCCTGCTGTGACAGCTCGATTTAAAATTATTGCTGAATTAGATATTGCCGAACGCCGCGCACCCCAAGATGGTCGTATCCGCCGCGTGTTTGAAGGACGAAAAGTAGATTTTCGCGTCAACACCTTACCCAGTCGTTACGGGGAGAAAGTTGTTTTGCGGATTTTGGATAATTCATCTACCCAACTCGGGTTAGATAAGTTAATTAGCGATGCCGAGAGTCTACAAACCGTGAGAGACTTAGCAAGTCGTCCGTTTGGACTGCTCTTAGTCACGGGTCCGACAGGCAGCGGTAAATCGACTACTCTGTACTCAATTTTGGCAGAACGCAACGATCCAGGAGTAAATATTAGTACAGCTGAAGATCCAATCGAGTATTCTCTACCAGGAATTACGCAAGTCCAGGTGATTCGAGAAAAAGGGATGGATTTTGCCTCGATTCTGCGGGCTTTTCTACGACAAGACCCAGACGTAATTCTAGTTGGTGAGACACGGGATAAGGAAACGGCAAAAACTGCTATTGAAGCAGCGCTAACAGGACACTTGGTATTGACAACTCTGCACACTAATGACGCTGCGGGTGCAATTTCTCGTTTAGACGAAATGGGCGTAGAACCATTTATGGTGTCCGGTGCGCTGCTAGGAGTTGTGGCTCAACGTTTGATGCGGCGCGTCTGCTCTGATTGTCGCATTCCTTATACTCCTAGTGCCGATGAGCTAGCTCGGTTTGGACTAGCGAGTTCTAAAGATGTCGAACTAACGCTTTACAAAGCTAAATCTTTGGAGCCAGAAGAAATTCAAGCTGCTAAAGCTAAAAATCAACTTTGCTCTAAATGCAGTGGTGTTGGATATAAAGGGCGTTGTGGCGTATACGAGGTTATGCGCGTCACAGAGCGACTGCAAAACTTAATTACTGAAGGAGCGCCCAGCGAACGGATTAAGGAAGCAGCTGTAGAAGAAGGAATGAAAACGTTGTTAGCTTATAGCCTGGAGCTAGTTATGCAAGGTAACACTACTTTGGAAGAAGTGGAGCGCGTCACTTTCACTGATTCTGGTTTGGAAGCAGAACTGAAAGCAAAACGTAAAAGTTCGCTAGAGTGTAAAACTTGTCATGCAGAGCTACAACCAGAGTGGTTTGAGTGTCCTTATTGTATGACACCACGATTTAGTGAATAAATAATAGCTCATGAGAAAGTCAAAAATTAAAAGTCAAAAGTTTACTCTCGAACGATACTCTGGCGATCGCAAGTGCAGATAAGCGATCGCCAATTACCAATTACAAATTATCAATTATCAACTACCAATTGCCAACGTAACTTTCAAGGAGATTAACTCATGGAATTAATGATTGAAGACTTGATGGAAGAAGTTATTGCTTCTGGTGGTTCGGACTTACACATTTCAGCTGGTTTACCTCCATATATTCGCATCAGTGGAAAGTTGACTCCCACGGAACACGAACCGCTAACAGCAGAACAGTGTCAAAGACTAATTTTTAGTATGTTGAATAATACCCAGCGAAAAACTTTAGAGCAAAACTGGGAACTTGACTGCTCTTACGGTATTAAGGGACTAGCTCGCTTCCGTGTCAATGTTTATAAAGACCGAGGCACGTATGCTACTTGTTTGCGAGCGTTAGCTTCCAAAATTCCCAGCATGGAAACTTTGAATTTACCGAATATTGTGCGGGAAATTTCGGAAAAACCACGGGGATTAGTCTTGGTAACAGGACCAACTGGTTCAGGTAAGTCTACTACCTTAGCTTCCATGATTAATAACATTAATACAACGCGAGCAGAACACATCATCACAGTTGAAGATCCGATTGAATTTGTCTACGAACCAATTAAGAGTATTATCCATCAACGTCAAGTTGGAGAAGATACAAAAAGCTTCGCTAATGCTCTCAGGGCAGCTTTACGGGAAGATCCAGATGTAATTCTAGTAGGCGAAATGCGCGACTTAGAGACAATTCAGTTAGCTATCTCAGCAGCAGAAACAGGTCACTTAGTATTTGGTACGCTACACACGAGTTCCGCAGCTCAAACTGTCGACCGGATGGTAGATGTCTTTTCTCCAGAACAACAGCAACAAATTCGCGTCCAATTATCTAACTCACTGGTAGCAGTATTCAGTCAAACTCTCGTATCTAAAAAGAATCCTAAACCTGGCGAATACGGTCGAGTCATGGCTCAAGAAATTATGATTGTTACTCCGGCTATTTCTAACTTAATTCGTGAAGGAAAAACGGCTCAGATTTACTCAGCAATTCAAACTGGAGGAAATTTGAGTATGCAGACCTTGGAAAAAGTTTTAGCAGATCAGTATAAATCTGGGCTAATTTCGTTTGAAGCAGCAATGTCTAAGACATCTAAACCAGATGAATTACAGCGTTTGATTGGTAATACTCCAGGAGTCGGCGCGAAATCTGGTATGAGAGCAGGTACAGCAATGCATTAAATAATTCTTAGAAAATCATCTTAGAGGCATTCAGTTTTTGTCTCTACAACTTCTATATTCTCTTTCTAACTACACGACACAGAATATGCCTACATTTGTCGCTCGCGTTCGTGATGCTAAAGGAAACGCTAAAAAAGAAAAAGTTGTTGCTGAAACAATCTCAGCAGCACGTTCTACTTTGAGATCGAAGGGACTTTACATTCAAGATCTCAAACAAGCACAAGAGTTTAAAATGAGTGGAGATCTCAGTTTAGCGCCACTTCAAGCAGCTCTTGCAAAGGTATCGGTCAAAGATAAAGCTGTATTTTCTCGCCAATTTGCTGCCTTAATTAATGCGGGTGTAGCAATCGTCAGAAGTTTAGGTGTAATGGCGGAACAGTGTACTAATCCTAAGCTGAAAGGAGCTTTAATAGAAATTAGCTCTGATGTTCAGCAGGGGATGAATTTATCTGAGGCAATGCGGAAACACCCAGGTTGTTTCGATTATATGTATGTCAGCATGGTACAAGCTGGGGAAGTTGGTGGCGTCCTTGATGAAGTCATGAACCGATTATCTAAGCTATTAGAAGACCGCGCTAGACTGCAAAATCAGATTAAATCAGCTTTAACTTATCCGGTAGCAGTGTGTCTTTTTGCCGTTGCTATCTTCATAGCTATGACTGTATTTCTCATCCCGATTTTTGCCAATATTTTCGATCAATTGGGAGTGGAGTTACCAGCTCTCACAAAATTCATGTTATGGATCAGCGCTACGCTAAGAAGCTGGAAAGTTCTAATTCCTATAACTGCTTTTATTGTAGGGGGATTTGCCTATCGACAGTACTATAAAACTCGTGTTGGACGCGAAACGATCGATCGCATTTCTCTCAAAATTCCTTTGTTTGGCGACTTAATTCAAAAATCAGCAGTAGCTCTATTTAGTCGTACTTTTGGGGCTTTAACTCGTTCTGGTGTACCAATTTTATCTGCTTTAGAAATTGTTCGCGATACCGCAGGAAACCAAATTATTGCCAATGCTGTAGATGCAGCTCGGAAAGAAATTCAACAAGGAGGAATGATTAGCTTAGCTCTACAGAAAGAACGAGTTTTTCCTATCATGGCAATTCAGATGATTAGTATTGGCGAGGAGACAGGTGAACTCGATAGTATGCTAATGAAAGTTGCTGATTTCTATGAAGATGAAGTTGAGCAAGCTGTCAAAGCTCTCACTAGTATTATTGAGCCAATTATGATTGTAGTTTTAGGTGGTATGGTTGGTACGATTCTAATTTCAATGTACTTGCCCATGTTCAAAATATTTGAAAAATTGGGTTAAGTAAATTGTTATAGTTAGTAGTAGATGTACTTAGCTATTAGCTATTAACTATTGAGCAATTAAAATGAATGTTAAAAAATCTTGTTATGAAGAATGTTTAGCAGAGTATAGCGATCGCGCAGCAGCGATCGCCTTACTGAAGCAGCACCGTCCCTATTTAGAGATGCTTCCGAGTTTGCGTCGTCCTCATGAAAGTGTCATTCCAATTCCTTTACCTATAATTCGACTGCGACATACGGCATCAACCAGTAAAGAACGTCATGCAATCAAAGTTACAGAAACCAATTTGTTACCCTGCGATGTTGCTTTTCTCATGTGCGATCCAGAGTGGAAAATTAAAACTGGAGTAGAGATTTTTTTATTTATTTATCGTCCTAATGAAGATTTCTCCGATCTCTTAGGACGCTGGCGACAAACACAAGTTTTGTTAGATAGAGAATACGAGTGGATTATGCCTCTTCCTTATCAACATATTTTTAGTGAAGGAGCTAATAGCATTTATCCACTATTTATCATCTTTCCTGAAACTCCAGAACGCATTAAACGAGGTTTACAAGGTGCTAGTTTACCTTTTATCGATCGCATTTCAACTTCAGTAGAGGATACAGCAGAGGCATTACCTGAAAATCCAGCTAGATGAAACGAGACGAGAGATAGAAACGAAAATAGTGCTGTTGAACTCGGTAAAACGATCGATCTCAACGCGCTCGCTATCGAGGCAAAAAACATTGCATGACCTTCGCGATCGCTACTAATATTATTAGACCAACCAAACACAATTGCACGACTTGCCAACAACTTTCTGTTTGACGAGAAGGCGATCGCTTCTGACTTGCCATTGCCACTAATTGCTTTTGCATATCAACGCAAGGAACCCACTCCCTACGAGCAACTCTCATTTGAGTGGAATGTAGAATTTGATAGCCGCAAGCTTGATAAAAAGGTACAGCCGTAACGGAAGCTTTCACAAATAACCATTGCCATCGTCGAAAGATAGCTTCCCGTTCAACAGCTTGTAGCAAGCGCTGACCAATACCCTGTCGAGTCCATTCTGGATGAACGTACATCGCACTTATCGTACCTCGCATAAAAGCCGAAAACCCTACAATCTTCTCGCCATACTCTGCTACTAAGACAACATCACCCCAAGATTTTGTCCCATACACCTTTTTATCTTTTAACAGAGCTTGAATTTGTGTAGGAGTATAGTCAGCCGTACAAAGTTGCCGAATTGACTCGCTATGCAACTGGATAATTCGATTGCGATCGCAAGTATGAGCCTGACGAATAGATATCTCTACTGGGGATGTTTGGTGCATTTTGATTTATGCATTTAAATTTATACGTTTAAAAGTTTGATAGGTGTATCAACCTCGAGCGTCTAATTTTTTTTATCAGCAACGCAGCGATCGCGATTACGTCTTTAGTCGCTTAGCCATACATTTGAGTTCCGACTTTTCCGGCTTTTCCAACTTTTGAATAGACAATTTTACCGACTTTAACCGACTGACAACTAATGGTTTTACTTTTAAGTTATTAGAAACAGAGCCGAGATCTTCTCCTTGATTCTCAAGCTCATATCAGTGCGTGCATCTACATTTCCTAAATTGGAACGATATAACTTCTCAGAAATTGTAAAGCAGATTATGGTAAGTTCTTGCGGCAATCGGTGACCTGAAATAAAGCTAGCAAGAAACTGACGTTCTCTTTGCGTCTTTGCGTGACATTAAATCGATCGAATCTATGCAATCTCAATTACCTACTAATCTAGATCCTCAAAGATTACCCAAACATGTTGCTGTAATTATGGATGGTAACGGACGCTGGGCTACCAAAAAAGGACTACCGCGTGTTGCTGGGCATCGCCAAGGGGCAAAAGTCTTAAAAGAACTACTACGCTGTTGCAAAAATTGGGGAATTGAGGCACTAACAGCTTATGCTTTTTCAACAGAGAATTGGCGACGACCCATCCAAGAAGTAGATTTTCTCATGTTACTATTTGAACGACTATTACAACGCGAATTAGGTCAAATGCAACGAGAAGGAGTGCGGATCTCTTTCATCGGAGATTTGTCAGTATTACCTCAGTCTTTGCAAAGAGAAATACAACGAGCGATCGCCACTACAATTAATAACACGACTATTCACTTCACTGTAGCTGTTAACTACGGTAGTCGCAAAGAGATCGCTGAAGCTTGTCGCCGACTTGCTTTAAAATTTCAACAACAAGAGATTGAGATCGAAGATATCAATGAAAACTCGATCCAGAAATATCTTTATACTGCTGGAAATTCCAATCCAGACTTATTAATTCGTACCAGTGGAGAAATGCGATTAAGTAATTTTCTCTTATGGCAAATGGCATATACAGAAATGTATTTTACAGATGTTTTGTGGCCCGACTTCGATCGCGCTGCTTTTCAACAAGCTCTACTTGCCTATCAAAATCGCGATCGGCGTTTTGGTCAGATTGCTTCCTAATTTTTGAGCGGTGGGCAATGCCCGCCCTACTTTATAACAAAGTTAGAAGTTAGAAGAGATGCCAACGCGATAGGTTAAACCAGGCTGATAAATTCGATTGGCTTTTTCATAGGCGCGATCTGCTAAGTTTTCTAGATAAACTGTTAAGCCTAAATTTCTGGTAATTGGAATTCGTGCTCCTAAATCTAAGCTCAACCAAGAGGGAGAAAAATCTGTAGTACTATCGCCTGGATTATTGAAAAAAGCTCGTCGCGCTCCACTATAATAACTGGCAAAGAAATTAACTTCCCATCCTCTCGATTGATATCCCAAACCGATTTGACCTACTGAATAGGGAACTAAACCTAGCTGTAATCCTTCTTCGATTCCTGTTTTAATTTTTGCATCGGTATAAGTATAGTTGAGAAAAGTTGACCATTGTGGATTGATTTGCCACCGTAATGCTGCTTCTAAACCATTAGTATTGACTAATCCAATATTCGTCCAGCGACCTGCTTGAATACCCAAGCGATCTGTTAAGCTACTACCGAAATAAGTAAACTGTCCGGTTAAATTCTCGGCAAATTTGACATCAACTCCCGCTGTCCATGAAGAACCTACTTCTGGTTCTAAATCTGGGTTTGGCAACCAATTATGTACCGTGTCGTAAACGTAGAGTTGATCGATACCAGGATCGCGCTGTACTGACACCCAACTTCCCCGTAAAGCTACCCCTGGACTAATTGCCCATCGTAACCCAACGCTAGGATTTAAATAACTACCAAAATCACTAGTAAAATTTTGCCTTAATCCTAGCTCGGCTTGAAAATTATTAGTAATTTTCCAGGTATTTAAAGCAAATAACGCTGTTTGAAATCTTTCTCTTTCTTCTTCTTCATTTAAGTTAGCTCTATTTGGAGCTGTACTTAAAACATCGCCATTCAAAAAGTCATTTTTGAGATCTATCCCCCAGCGTAAATTATTACTATGGTTAATTTTCCAACCGTGTTCTATCCTTGCAGTTACAGCTTGTGAATTGAGCGTTCCGGTGCGATAAAAAATGTTTTGCGTAGGACCGTAGGTATTGAAATAGTCTTGATTGTAGGCAACTGTAGCTCTAAGAACGGAGTCTTGTCCATTGCCTAGCAAAGTTTTCCAAGATAAGCCAACATTGAATACATCGTGGTCTAAACGATCTCTTTGCAGGGGAAACCCAAAATATAATAAACCGCGACGACTGCTAATTTTATAAGCATCTAAACTGAGAGTATTGCGAGAATTTAGATCGAGATTGAGGCTACCGAAGTAGTTACTAGTCGCTGTATCGCCATTAAATAAACGTCCATTTGAACCCCGATTTGCTGCCCCTTCAGGTACGCGGTAATTGTTCTCAGCATCGTATTGTTCAAAACCAAGGCTATACCTCACATTACCACCACTACCACCGTAACTAATTCGATAGTTATCTTGGTCGTAAGAACCGTATTCTACTAAACCGTTAAGTTGAGGAATTTCCGACCCTTGTTTAGTAATAATATTAACAACTCCACCAAAGGCTTGCGAACCATATAAAGTAGAACTCGTACCGCTAGATAATTCTACTCGCTCGATTGATTCTACGGGAATACTATTCAGATCGGTAGTGCCGTGGTAGGTATTAACATTAGACCCAATCGGTCTACCATTAAGTAAGAAAACTGACTGATTGATTGAACTGCCTCGATAGTATGTTCCCGTATGAATATCTGCACCAAAACCTACATCATTAATTGCAAATCCTGGTAGATTGCGTAAAATTTCTGCAACGCTATTTGGACGTTGCTTCTCAATCTCTTCTTTAGGAATGATGTAGACGGGACTTGATGTTTCGGAAATTGTCTCTCTTTGCCCTTCAACCTCGATATAAAGTTCGTCGGTATCTTCAGTAGCAGGCTGTTCTTTTTGTTGAGAGGATGTTGGCTTTGCCGTATTTGTTTTTGGTGATGTTTTTTGTGTTAACCAAATAGCATCTGTAGAAAAATTTTCTCTTTGTCTCAAGCGGGATAATTTTGATTTTGAATGTTTTCTCGCTTGATGCAATTTCAGCTTTAAAGCGATCGCATTTTTTTTACTATCTTCTAGCTCATTTGCTAGGGCACCAGAAGCAAAACCTAAGCTCAATAACACCGTAGGCAATAATAAATATTTCAGTCTCATCTTCCTCAACTTGCCACTCTCATGCTTTCTATATAGTTTCAGTTCTGTCTGAATGCGATCGCGTTTACCCAAAAATATCGGCTAGACGCACGCAAACATACACGCAGACTTTCTATTTAGCCGCGTGGCTGAAATACTTTTTTCAATTTTTTGCTATTTTTACGGACAAAGTGCGTTTGCACTTATACCAATCATGGCGATCGCAGTTGAGTTTAGTCAAAAGACAAGCTGTCAAACTTTGTAATTTGTCACTGGTCATTTGTCATTGGTAAAGACAAATAACATCAGCTTCAGTAAAAAGATAAATGTAAGCGATCGAGAAAAAATAAAAGCTAACTTTTGTAATACGTTATTACAAAAAATTTATATATATCTAAAACCAAAGGTATATGTCTGAAGTAATAGTTAGCAGCCATCACCGACAGACCATCGACAGACCGATGTACTAATTCAACAAATTGAGGATAGCAATGAATATTGCCTTACTAACTAGGCGCAAAATTCTAGGCGCTTTTTTTCTGTCTGGCTTGTTATTGACAAGTTCAGTGAGCTACATACATCAAGTCAAGGCTCAAACTTCGACACTAGAAACTACTGCTAACCGCGAAGCATACGTTAGAGACGAATTATATTTTGGGCGATCGCAACCAGGGGGCGGAGAAGTCACGGAAGAACAATGGCAAAAGTTTGTAGATAGAGAAGTGACGCCTCGTTTTCCTGATGGATTAACAGTAATAGATGCTTACGGTCAGTTTCTCAACAGTGCTGGAATTTTAGCTAGAGAAGATTCTAAAGTTTTAGTGTTGCTATATGTCAGTACACCAGAACGAGAAAGATCCATTCAAGAAATTATTGACACTTATAAGTCACGATTTCAGCAAGAATCGGTCTTGCGCGTTACCGATGTAACCGCACGGGTAAGTTTTTAGCAGGAGTGAGTTTTAGGGACGTTGCAAGCAACGTCTCTAAAAAACTATTCTCTTTGCGTGGCGATCGCCAATCTTGCGTTTGGTAATTGTCGCACCACATCCATTACAGATACGACTTGTCCGTGGTTAACCGATTTATCGGCATTTACTATCACGAGTGCCTCTTGGTTTGGCTGTGCTAGCTGCCGTATTTCTCCACTAAGTGCTTGGAGTTGAGTCGGCTTGCGGTTGACAGCGAGTTGACCTTTGGCATCAATTGTGACTGTAATAGGTGCTTTTGGCTGCACTTGAGCTGATTTTGACTGGGGTAAGTTAACCGACAACCCCTCAGAACGAGTCAGAAATAGGGTTGACATGATGAAAAACGTCAAAATCGCGAAGATCACGTCGATCATCGGCACGATGTTAATCTGTGCTTGAATTTCTGGCTCATCTTGCAGACGCATATGTTTCTCCCCGCTCGTAAAGACGACGATAGAGCAATTCTAGCTGACCCCCATACTCTTGAATTGATGCCATTTGCCGCACGTATAATCCTCGGAATGTATTGGCAAACAAAAGGGTAAAGATAGCAACCACCAAGCCGGAAGCTGTTGAAACCAGCGCTTCGCTGATCCCACCCGTGACTCCAGCCGTTTGGCTAGCCCCAACATTGGCAATGTTGAGGGACGCGAAGGAGGTAATCAAACCCAAAACCGTACCGAGTAGACCTAATAAGGGTGCAATGCTAATAATTGTCTCAAAGATGGTGTTGAATCGCTTCAAGACGGGAATTTCTGCTTGTGCCTCACTTTCTAGGGCAAGGCGGAACTCTTCAGGTGTGGGGCGTTCGAGTTCTAAGGCAGCGAGAAATATGCGTGCCATGGGCAGGTCGGCATTTTGCTTCAGCCTTTCGATCGCGGTGACGACATTTTCTAATCGGTAGAGGTTTAATACCTCGCGGATGACGCGACGCTGGCGCTTATTTATCCGCGCCCAAAAAATTGCCCGCTCGATAATTAGGGCGATCGCTAGTATGGAAAATCCGAGCAGGGGCCACATAACTACGCCACCTGCAGTGAACAGTCTGTTGAATATCATGTATTGTCTCTGCAATTACAAGTAGAAGTTTGTTGCCAAAAATTCCTATCTATTGAAAGTCATTAAAATATTTTATCGGGTTGGGTCGCAAAAATAGAGCGACTGGAGTCAGTAAAAGTAAATCTTTATTTTTCATACTAGTCCTGGCATCATCAAGGCTTGCCGGATAAACATTCCACAAAGCTGTGATGCCAAAATTTGGCAGAACCAGATGAGCAATCTTAACGAGAATTAATAGAAGTTCTCACTTATCTGGTCAGTTACCAACCACTAACTACCAAATACCGATCCTTAACAGGAGTTTCGCACTTGAATGCTAGTTCGTCATTTTGAGCGCAGCGTAGAATCTTCCAGATGCTTCACTGGTGTTGAGCATGACGTCAACTGCGTAAGTCATACTTAAATGTAGTGCAAAATCGATAACGAACTAACTCGATCGAGGAGATTTCATGACAGCACAGTTCAAGCACATCATGTTGATGGTAGCGGACGTTCTGGCAACGGCAAAGTTTTATCAAGAAGGGCTGGGACTAAAAGTAAAAATGGCAAGTCCTGGCTGGGCAGAATTGGACGCTGATGGCACGACGATCGCGCTACATGCTGCGGAGAGTCAGGCGCAAACGGGAAATTCTCCGATTTTGAGCTTTCATGTAGACGATGTTTATGGGGCGATCGCCAATCTAGAAAGCATGGGTGCTAAACTCGAAGGGCGCGTCCGAGAACCTTCTTTTGGAAAAGTTGCTGCCGTGCGGACTCCTGACGGACATTTACTCAGTTTGCTGCAACCCGCTTAAGAAGCTACTGCCAGGGCTTCCTGGGAGTGTCCCCGGAGCAGATCCATCAATTCGTCGCGATAGTCGTGGAACACAGATTGACGCTTGACGGTATGGGTACGTTCAGGGAGTTTAATTGAAATTTCTTTTCTTACCGTACCAGGACGAGCACCAAGAGCGTAGATCCGATTAGAGAGGAACACAGCTTCCTCAACATCATGGGTAATCATGAAAATGGTGATGTTGGTACGCTCCCATAGATCCAGCATGAATTCATGCATAGACTCTTTGGTATGAATATCTAAAGCACCAAAAGGTTCGTCCATTAATAGTACTTTAGGTTCCGAGGCGAGGGCGCGGGCGATCGCTACCCGTTGTTTCATTCCACCAGATAATTCTTTGGGCAGAGACTTGGCAAACTTAGTCAGTCCAACTACGCTGAGGTAGTAGCTAGCTCGTTCTCGCCGTTCCCGTTTTGACCAACTTTGAAGTTTGAGTCCAAATTCAGCATTTTCCTGTACGTTCATCCAAGGGTAAAGCGTGTAGTGCTGAAACACCATACCCCGATCTGGTCCTGGGCCTTGAACGCGCACGCCATCGATTTTCACTTCTCCAGTGGTTGGCAGATCGAGTCCAGCAATCTGGCGCAGTAGGGTAGACTTACCCGAACCCGATGCGCCTACAGCACAGATAAATTCACCCCGTTCGATTGACATGTTAATGTCTTTGAGGACAACCAACGTTCCCGATTTTGTCTCGAAATTCTTATGAAGTTTGGTGATTTGTAGGTACATAGTAATTGCTAATTGGGTGTTACGTAGTGCGTGGTGCGTGGTAAAAGTTCACTGACAACTGATAACTGAAACCGATCTATCTCTTCTGGCTTGCCCACTTACAGGAAACTCGCAGAAGCCATTGGAACAGGAGGTCAAAAGTAAGTCCGATGATGCCAATGACGATTAAGCCGACAAAGATTTCATCGGTTTTGAGGAATCGACCCGCGACGCTGATTCTACGTCCTAAACCTTCAGTTGCAGCAATCAGTTCTGAGACAATGACTAATTGCCATGCGGCTGCTAGGTTAATCCGGCAAGCATCAATGATCCCTGGCAGAACGTGCGGAAAAATCACTTGAGTCAGTGTCTGCCAGCGATCGCCACCCAAAGTATAGGCGGCTTCGATTAAATCTTTTGATACGAACTTAACCGTATCCATCACCATTAAGGAGTTGAAGAAAAACACGCCGATGAAAATCAAAGTGATTTTTGGCTCCTCTCCAATTCCCAAATAGAGAATGAGCAAGGGAATGAAAGCAGGCGCGGGCATGTAGCGCATCAAACCAAATAACGGTTCTAACAAGGCGCGAATACTAGCAAAACTGCCCATCAAGACTCCAATTGGAATCGACAGCGCGACTGCTAGCAAAAACCCTACACCCACTCGCCAAAGACTTGCTACAGTATCCTTCAGCAGTTCGCGAGTACCCCACAATCGCCCAAATGCTTCGAGTACCCTAGCAGGCGAGGGCAGAAACTTAGGGTCTACGTTACCAAATGTTGTCACCAACCACCAAATCAGCAACGGCAACCCGATAGAAGTAGCTACTAGCAAAGTATTTAATGGCTTGGGAATATCTTCAGCCAACCGCCAAAAAACTGTCGGGCTAAGCGTTTTTGGATTAGAAGGGGGACGAATCGAGCCTGTATTCATACTGTTCATTGTTTCTTGGCGTATGCTTTAACGAAGCGATCGTCGAAGAGTTTAGTTAGGTCTGGTTTTTGTTTGGCTAAGCCTACTTCTTCGAGAAATTTGGTCATTTCTCCGGCTGCATACATGAGTGAAGTCATGTTGTTACCTGGTTGAAAAGCTTTGAGGTTTTCTTCTAAGGTGAATATCTTTGTCCCTTTGGCGTATTCTTCATATTCCGCAACGCTAACTCCTGCCCGTTTTGCCATAATTTCTGTGGCTTTGGCTGGTTCTTGCTTCATGTAATCCAGGGTGGCAAACCAGGAATCGACCATTGCTTGCACTTTTTCGGGGCTTTCTGCCAAAAACTGACGGCTTACAACTAGATGGTCGGGAATTGCTCCTGGAAATTCTTTGGAACTAAAAAGTTCTTTACTACCAGGACGTTTCAATGCTTGGGTGGTAAATGGTGCAAACACTGCAACTGCATCTACTTGTCCACCTACAAAAGCGGCTGCGGCTTGTCCTGTTTCTAAGGGAACAAATTGGATGTCTTCTGGCTTTAAGCCTGCTTTTTTCATCCCCAATAATAGTAGAAAGTGATCTACAGCACCTTCTTCTGCGGCAACTTTTTTACCTTTCAGATCGGCAATGGTATTAATACCTTCGCGAACGATGACTTTATCGTTGCCTGTAGAGTTGTCGTTGACTAGTACGACGATTTTATCTGCACCACCTGACACGGCGCTGATTGTATCGTTGAGAGTCTGGCTGTTGGCATTAATTTGCTGGGCGGTGAGGGCATTGATCGATTCTAAGTAGCCGTCAAACCATTTCAAATTGACTGAAGCTTGGTTTGCTTCAAAGAGATTTTGCTCTTGGGTAACTTGCCAAGGAAGCCAACCAGGCCACGCACTGAATCCCAGGCTAGCAGCACCAGGCGCAGCACCACTGCCTCCAGAAGCAGCAACATCGGTGGTAGTTGTAATATAAACTGCGGGGTTGGTGCAACCAGCCGCGATCGCCAGACCAATGCAGAAAAGAATAATTGATTTAATTAACGATCGCAGTTTCATTGCTTGTTCTACTAAAAAGTGGATTTACTAACGCGATCTGTAGCTAATAATCTTGCAATTTAATATGTCCTAAATTAACGGAGCAAGTCACCGCACATCCGTTATTTTTGCTACATTTTTTCCAGTATTTGAAATATTTAATTATCTGAACTTTGTATTGCAGCAATGCGTTATTGCAGCGGTTAATTTTGGCATATTTGACTATACCAAAATCTTTATATTTAGCTGAAGAATTAGAAAACTCTTTTTCTCTTTCTTTTCTCTTTTTCTAATCCTTGATGCTACCGACCTCTAACTCTTTCTTAGCGACTTGCGATCGCACCCAGTCAAACCAAACCGATAAACCCTTCCCTGTCTTTGCAGATACGGGAATAATTTTCACGTTTGGGTTAATTTGGCGTACATTTGCCACTATCGTGTCGATGTTCATATCTAAATGGATTGCTAGATCGATTTTGGTAATTAGCAAGCAATCAGCTTCGCGAAACATCACGGGATATTTCAGCGGTTTATCTTCTCCTTCTGTGACGCTTAGCAGAGCAACCTTTGCGTGTTCGCCTACTTCAAATTCAGCCGGACAAACTAAATTTCCCACATTTTCTACTAGTACTAAATTAAAATCAGCAGGGTTATATTGATGTTTTAATTGATGAATGCCACCCGCAACCATTTTTGAGTCTAAATGGCAAGAGCGTCCAGTATTAATCGCGATTACAGGAACATTATATTGACGCAGGCGATCGGCATCCAATTCGGTAGTCATATCGCCTTCAATGACAGCAATTTTGAGATCGTTTTTTAAAGCTGCCAATGTTTTTTCCAGTAACACTGTTTTACCAGCTCCAGGGCTACTCATAACATTGAAACAGATAATTCCCCACTCATCAAAATGGGCGCGGTTATGGTCAGCTCCTTCCTGGTTGGCATGGAGTAAATTAATACCGAGGGCAGCGTCAAATGTTTGGTGCATATGCAAGAAAGTGAATAGTGAGTAGTGAGCAATTATCAGCGACCAGTGACCAGTGACCAGTGACCAGTTAGTTTTGACTTTTGACTTTTACCTTTTGACTTACCAATTACCAATTACCCTTCACTCTTCATCCTTGTTTGAGTACTCGATGCGATCGATTTTTAGTTCTCGTCCAGAGCGAATGTCTTCCATAGGAGATTTACACTGGGGACAAGCATATTGCATTCCCATTTCAGGACGATATTCTTGTTGGCAGTGATGGCAAAAGGCAATTAAAGGCGTTTCTTGAATTGCTAGCTTTGCTCCTGCAAGAAAGGTATTGCGAGTTTGGACTTCAAAAGCAAATTCCAAACTGGCAGGCTCTACGCAGGTAAACTGACCTACAATCAGATGAATTTGGGAAATTTCAGGTTTCTCCGGCTGTGCTTCCCACCAGTCGCGTACGGTAAGAATTAGCGCCTTGGTCATGTCGGTTTCATGCATAGATGGGGGGAGTGGGGAAGATTGTAGAGACTTGCCATGACAAGTCTCTACAAAAATTTACGTCCAAGCGACGAGTTCGGGTTGAGATTCGGGATGAATGTAAGCTGGTTTCTCTTTGCGGGGGAGTTGACCTGATAAGACAAGGTGCGCCATCGTATCGCAAATCACGCGGGTTGCCATTAAAGCAGTGATGTCGCTGATGTCGTAAGGGGGCGATACTTCCACAACTTCTAGACCGCAGACGGGAACTTTTTGCACGATTTTACCCAGTAGAGCTAGAGCTTCGCGGGGTAACAAACCACCTGGTTCGGGCCAGCCAGTCCCAGGGACAAATCCCGCGTCGATGCAGTCGATATCAAAGCTGATCCAGACGCAGTCCGTACCGTCTGTTGCTCTTTGAATCGCAAATTCTGCGGCTGCGTCTAATCCCATTTCGACAATATCTGTAACTGTGAGAATATTGGTAGCACGATCGCGGCAAACTTTGACTCCATGACGCGGAACTTGCCAGCCACCGATTCCCAGTTGTACTAAGTTCTTAGCTGGGGCATTTTTCATGTTGGTGGCGTGGAACCACGGGCAAGTGTGCATCCGTTCGTCTAAATCAGTTTCTTGGGTATCTACATGGCGATCGAAGTGAATAATACCGACTTTTTTATCTCCTAAATGGCGACACACACCGCGTACCGTGGGGAAACCGATTGAGTGATCGCCACCCAAGAGAATCGGGAATGCTCCCGAACTAAAGACATGAGCAACGCCTTTAGAAATTTGGTCGAAGGATTTTTCGTTGTTGGCGGGAATAGTGAAGATATCTCCAACATCGCAAATCGTAATTTGCTCGCGTAAATCGATACCCAACTCGAAGTTATATGGCGTATACAAGGCAGAAATGCGGCGGATGCCTTGGGGACCAAATCTCGTTCCAGGGCGATAGGTCGTACCGGAGTCATGGGGAACGCCAACGATCGCTACGTCGTAATTACCTACCTGACGCACATCTTCTAAGTAGGGGGCTTTGAGAAAAGTATTAATTCCGGCGTAGTGGGGTAACTCGCCACGGGAAAAAGTAGGAATTGTGCGATCGCGAATACTCTGTGCTGCTTCTAATCCGTATTCCAGCCCTTTTGATACCTCTTGCTGCCAACCTGTCATCGGCAGTCGTGTTTCTAATTCTAAAGCGCGTTGGGCTTCGCTAGGAGACCGACCATTGTGACTATTCGGACTTTGGAAAAGAGGATTTTCAGAATTAGAATTATTAGTCATGCGATCGCCTCACTCAATTTTTCAAACTAGATCGGGTAGCCAATTATGCAAAAAGCCTAGGAGTCTGACATCAGCCATCATGACTGACATTCCTCCCAGGCTTTTCTCCTTCCGTGTAACTAGCTACTCGACTAAAAACTTGGAAAACTCTTAGCATAGCTAGCTCGCTTCTCTTGGACCTGCATTTGCTACTCGATATAACAGCTTAAGCTGAGATGGTACAAACCGGAACCCTAGAAGCTTGGTATTATAAACTTGTCTTTGAACGGCATTCTGTACTCGGTTGAAAGCAAACTCTGTTTACTTTTGAGTTAACTTTTCTTTAGTATTTGAATGCTGTATACAACTTAGGCTAATAGCGACATTATCAACCGAATTACCACAAAAATGTATTAAATACTACTAAAATCTATAAATGTCTGAATTTCATAACATAACACTACTATTGTTCTGGAGTCGTGAAGCTGGCTGGGATGGGAAAATGAAAAACAGCGATCGATGGCTAGTGGCTGGTGGCTAGTGGCTAGATAAAAATTTGTTGAGTAGCTACTCACAAATGGCAAATGACAAATGACGAATGACGAACGACCACTCACAACTCACTATTAAAAATGTTGAAACGGATTGCATCAATTCTACTCGTAGTATTAGTAGCGCTGAGTCTATCGGGTTGCGTGCTATCAACTGCTGGACTTAAAAGCTTTGTCGATAGCATTGATGGATATGAGTTCTTGTACCCTAATGGCTGGCTACCCGTTCAAGTAACAGATGGTCCCGATGTTGTATTGCACGATTTGATTGAAACCACAGAAAATGTTTCTGTAGTTATCAGTTCTATAGCCGATGGCAAAACCCTAGCCGATTTAGGAACTCCTGGCGATGTGGGCTATAAACTAGGAAAAAGCGCGATCGCACCCCCTGATTCGGGACGAGAAGCGGAATTAGTTAATGCAGGACAACAAGACATTAACGGCAAAACCTACTACCTACTGGAATACGCTGTCAAATTACCGAACCAACAGCAACGGCACAATCTGGCTAGTGTTGCCGTTAGTCGCGGCAAACTCTTTACATTCAACGCCTCCACCACAGAACAGCGCTGGCAAAAAGCCGCACCAAAGCTACAACAAATTGTTAAGTCTTTCACAGTGTATTAAACAGTAATCGGTTATCAGCGACCAATGACCAATGACTGATGACAACCTCACAAGCAATTTCACAACTCAAACGAGATTGTCATAAAGCGTATCTCTTTGACGGTAGGGGCGGTTGAGAGAGGCGATCGCTGTTTGTAATGTTTCTACTTCCATGCAAGTACCGCCAACTGCGCCTGCCATTGTAGTAATATGTTCTTCCATCAACGTTCCGCCAATGTCATTGCACCCCCATTCCAAGGCTGTTGTTGCACCTGCGAGTCCGAGTTTGACCCAACTCGGTTGATGGTTGGGAATCCATTTTCCTAAATAAATGCGCGCTACTGCTGTTAGTAGCAAAGCATCTGCCAAGACTGGTTGATCTCTGCCAACTCGCTTTCTAAGAGGTTTGGGTGCTTCTTGTCCGACGAAAGGCAGTAAGATAAACTCCGTGATTTTTGCAGGATACTGCCGCGCGATCGCAGTTTTTTGGAGCGATCGCAAATGTTCCAAGTGACGAATTTGCTGCTGAGGTGTTTCAATATGTCCTGATAGCATGGTGCTGGTTGTCGGTAAGCCGAGTTTATGCGCCGTACTTACAATTTCCAACCACGTCGCTGTATTAATCTTTTCTGGACAAAGAACTCGTCTGACATCATCATCCAATACTTCTGCTGCTGTTCCTGGCATCGAACCAACACCAGCATTTTGTAAGGCTGCGATAACGGTAGCGTAGCTCAAACCATCTTCCCTGGCAATAAATTGCACTTCTTGGGGAGAAAAAGCGTGTAAGTGCAATTGGGGAAATTCTGCTTTAATAGTTTTGACTAGTTGCAGATAGTATGGCAGCGATTTTCCATCAATTTTTGCTGTAGGGTGAAGTCCCCCTTGCATACAAATTTCCGTTGCCCCTCTTTGCACGGCATCGGTAGCTTTTTCTAAGATTTGTCCCCATTCCAACCAGTAAGAACCTGCTTCACCCGCATCGCGACGGAAAGCACAGAAGCTACAGTGCTGTTCGCAAATATTGGTAAAGTTGATATTGCGGTTGACGACGTAGGTAACGGTGTTACCCGCCTGCTGATGGCAGAGTTTATCGGCAGTATCGCGGATGAGAGCGATCTCTTCTGGTGCAGTTTGTTGTAGTAACTCTACTCCTTCGGCTGGAGATATATCGTCTCCAGATAAGGCGCGATCGAGAATAGTTTCAATTGTCTTGGTTATCATTGTTTGGAGCGAGCAGTGAGTGGTGAGTAGCGAGTAATGAATAAGTAATATATTTATGATTTTTCTTTGAGAGTTTCTGGAATACTCACGGAAGAAAGTCCGGCGATCGCTTGCAAATTTTGACGGCGGAGTAGTTCCATGAAATCTAATGTCGGTCGTCCTTCCATCTGCGCCACTGCTTCAATTGCCGACGCCAGATGTTGAGCCGCCTCCGCCTCACCATAACCCCGCCTCCCGGCAACGCGCACTGCTGCCTCATCTGCTGCTACCTCAATCTGAGAACTACGGTTATTGCGCCAGATCCGAGTCCCCGCGATCGCGGTTAACGCTCCAGCTGCCACAGTACCCACCACATCTCCCTGCACGATCTCTACTACTGTCCCCACAAGCCCAGCTAACACGACTCCCTGATAGATATCCGGTTTAAACCACTTCACTGCTGTCAACCAGCTAACAGTCCGCAACAGCAACAAATCTCGCTGTGGTTGCGGTAGCCGCCGCCAGAGATCGAAATTAATTGAAATGCGACGTTCCTGCTGCCATGGTAAAGGAAAAGCATAATCGATAACTTTAGTTTGCTCCCGCTTGCCGACAACCTTAGTCAGCATCCGACCGGAAGCAGGCATCAAGTCTAGAAGGCGGCGAATTTCAGTCGTTGGCTCCATTATTAGGGGTTGGGGGTTGGGGAAAGTCAAAAATCAAAAGTCAAAAGTTAAAAGTCGAAAGTCAAAAGCTCACTACACCTCACACCCTATACCCTACACCTTGTTTGCCGATCGCTGATAATAAACTAATGGACTTAAAAAATTATCTCTTCAATGGATGCATTTGCACCGATTCCGCCTCAATGGACTCAACAGGCAACTCATGCCAACAATTTTTGTTGTCCCCGTTGTCGTTCTGGCAGCCGCGAAGCAGAAAAAGTTTGGCTAAATCGGCGATCGCCCGTGTTTACCGAAAATAACCGCCGCAAGTGGCAAGAGTTTTACCAGTGCCAATGTAGTTGTGTCTGGTGGGCGTGGAGTAACGATCGCCCCCCCTCAGAGTTAACACCGAAAGAAGACTGCGATCGTTAAGCTGCTGTCATTGGTCATTGGTCGTTGTATTTTTGGTAGGTCGTAAGTCGTAAGTACAAAAACTCTTGTCACGCACCACGCACCACGATAACTGGTAACTGATAACTGATAGCCTGTCAAGAAATCATCACCAAAAACCCTGGAAATCATAAATTCAAGCAAATCTTCCTGTTGACAACGGGCAAATTTGTCTTGATGAGATAGAATACGACACAAACGACGGCACGTTTGTCAAGTTGATGAAATACTTCTTTAGAACAATGGCAGCTAAAAGAGATATTTCTTAATCTGGAGGCAGAGAAAAGCCAGACAAAGAATTCAGCCTGAAAGTCCGTACGCTACTGCCCAACCAATCACTCGTTGAATATATAGGGATAAAGTTATGAGCGATCGCTCGTCATCAGAAGCGTCCATCTTCTTGAGTTACCTCAGAAACGGGATTTGGTTTTTGGGAATTTCTTTTTGGTTGTTTGGTCTCATCGACCGCAGTATCGCTTCTTTCTCAGATGGTTATTTATCGAGCGTAGATACGCTTCAACTATTCACAGCTGCTTTCTTTTTCGGTAGTTGGCTGTTTCTCAAACCGAAATTAGGGAGCAGGGAGCACAGGGAGCAAGGAGCAGCGAATACCGAATAGCGATCGCTAAATAGGAGGCTGAGAACAGATTTTGACCTTTGACTCCCGATCCTAACTGCAAAACACTAGCTTCTAGCTTTAGAAGCCAGTTTCTGTCCTACCAGAATAGCACGGGTGACGCGCTCGGCGGCTTTGGTAACGAGTTCTGGGGCATTGGCAATCGCGTCTCCTAAACTACAGGGGGCATCGAGAATGCTTTCAAACGAGTCGATACCGCAATTGAAATTCACCTCAGCATCGCGCCCGATAGTACCAGCAAGGGCAATAACTGGTAGCTGATGTTTCTTGGCTCTTTGTGCCACTTCCGTCGGAATTTTGCCATGTGGAGTTTGAAAGTCAATACTTCCCTCTGCTGTAATTACCAGATCGGCATCTTCTAACAAGCGGTCGAGGGCGAGATACTGCATCACAATGTCATAGCGAGGATGCAGTTTTGCTCCTAATAAAGCATACAAGCCCGTACCCAAACCACCAGAAGCACCACTTCCAGGCATTTCTCGCACGTCCATACCTAAATCGCGTTCGATGACAGCAGCATAATTGTCGAGCGCTGCGGCTAGCTGCTCCACGGTTTCAGGCGATGCACCTTTTTGAGGTCCAAATACCCGCGCTACACCTTTTTCACCACACAACAGATTGTGCCAGTTACAGGCTACGTCCATTTTTACCGATTCCAAACGGCGATCGCGACCTTCAAGATCGATACGTTGTAGTTTTATCAGTTCGCCACCACCGCGATCGATTTCCTTGCCACCTGCATCTAACAGGCGTACTCCCAGAGCTTGCGCCATTCCCGCACCACCATCATTCGTACCGGAATCGCCGCACCCAACGAGTATCCGTTCTGCACCTGCATCTAGCGCTGCTTTAATCAGTTCTCCCACGCCGTAGGTTGTTGTCACTAGAGGGTTACGTTCGTGATGCGGTACTAATCTCAGTCCCGCCGCCGCCGCCATCTCTAAGACAGCAGTTTTTGTTTGTGTATTACCCAGAAACCCAAAGTAAGAATCTACAAGTTGTCCGACAGGACCAGCGACTGTCAGATAGTGTAAAGTCCCGCCCGTAGCTGTTACGAGGGCTTTGGTGAAACCTTCCCCACCATCGACTAAGGGGGCTTTATGGATAGTAGCATCGGGTAAAACTCGGGTAATTCCCGTTTCAATACAATCTGCTACCTCGTCGGCTTCTAAGCTTTCTTTAAATCCCGAAGGCGCGATCAAAATACGTAAGGTCATAGTGTTTTCTCAAAGAGTTGGTAATTGGTAATAGAGTGGTGCGTGGTGCGCGATCGGAGGCGAGAGGCAAGAGGTTTTCCTCAGCTCCCGATCGCTTCCTCAGCTCTCTTCTCTCTTGCCCTTCCCCCTAACC
>ERZ1066118.379-NODE-379-length-43516-cov-7.512183_pt1 | contig 43516 bp, 54 predicted proteins | sample MGYA00382765_ERZ1066118 | MGnify/ENA primary metagenome ERZ1066118 (study PRJEB33369, sample SAMEA5778348) | biofilm metagenome | biome: Industrial cooling water; feature: Water cooling tower basin; material: Biofilm | place: United Arab Emirates | collected...
ATTCCGTTCAACGCGCCGAACGCAGCTGGAGCGATGGTGGTCGCCGACTTCCTTCTCTCGCCCGAGGCGCAGCTCGAGAAGCTGCGGCCGGAGGTCTGGGCCGACGGAACGGTGCTCGATATGAACAGGCTGCCGCCTCCGTGGCAGGAGCGGTTTGCCAGCCTCGGCGCCGACCCTCGGGCGCTTCCAGTAGACAGCCTACAGCGGTATGCAGTTCCTGAGGTTGCACCGGAGTATCATGAGCGGCTCTCTGCCGACTGGCTTCAGCGGATTCGCCGTTGAGGGGGACGCAGCCAGCCTATGGGATGCTGGCGGCATTTGTCGTCGCCGCTCCGGTGCTCGTGGGAATCGCCTATTGCGCGGCCGGGGTGCTTGGCCTGCTCGGCGATACAGCTGGAGGGAGCGTGAACTGGTCGGTGCTCGCGGATGCCGCCACCTGGAGAAGCGTTGGGTGGTCGTTCTGGGCGGCCGGGGCGTCGACCTTTCTGGCCCTGGTTGGCGCTGTTGCCGTAGCCGCGCTTTGCCGCTCCACGCGCTCCTCGGATCGCGCGGCGCGAGCCCTGGCCGTTCTCCCGCTCCCGATCCCGCACATCGTCGCCGCATTGGTCGGCTTGCTGGTGCTCGCGCAGAGCGGGCTGCTGGCGCGGATCGCATACAGCCTGGGTGTGGTGGGAGCCCCGGCGGAGGTGCCTGTGCTCGTCTACGACGGCCTCGGCGTAGGCTTCATCCTCACCATGGCCGCCAAAGAGATCCCCTTCCTGGCTTTGATCGCTATCTCGTTGGCAGGCGGGGATCTGAGGCCTGTCGAGGAGAGCGCCCGAACGCTCGGAGCAAGCCCGGCGGAGCTGTTTCGTCGCATCACACTTCCGCTCCTACTGCGCGGGATGATGCCAGCGACAGTCGCAGTTTTCGTGTTCGTCTTCGGCAGCTATGAAGTTGCGGCGATGCTGGGGCCTACCGCTCCCGCGCCGCTTCCAGTTCTGATCACCGAGAGCTATGCCGGCGCCTCCCTCGAACGGCGCACGGAAGCTTATCTCTTGTCCCTGCTCGCGCTATTGATCGCGTGTGTAGCCGTTGCGGCTCACGAGCTTCTTCGTCGCGACATGTTCAGGCGCCTTCCGGGATGATCCCTCGCCCGGAGACAGGATCAGCCGCGAGGGCACTCCTGCTTTTGCTCCTCTTCCTGCTGGCAGCCGGGCCGCTCCTCCTCCTGCTTCTGTTGTCGTTCGGCGAGGGCTGGTTCTGGCCCGCACTGCTCCCCGCCGAGTTCAGCGGCTCAGCCTGGGGTTCACTTGCCAGCGGGGCCTCCGGAACGCGTCTGCTGCGCGCAGCCCTCAACAGCCTGCTGCTCGGCCTGTCCACCGGTCTTCTCGCAAGCCTACTGGCACTTCCACTCGGCCGGCAACTGGCCCGGCTGACAGGTTGGAGGCGGATGGTTGGGTCCGCCGCCGCCTTCCTCCCGGTTGCGGCTCCCCCAGTCACGCTAGGGGTCGGGCTGAACTACACCTTTCTGGTCAGCGGTCTCGGCGGCTCGTTCATCGGGGTTCTTCTGGCTCATCTGATTCCCGCCCTGGGCTACACCTGCCTCTTCTTCATGGGTTACTTCGAGGTGTACGATGATCGGCTGGATGAAGCGGCTCTCACGCTGGGAGCTTCGCGCGCGCAGCTATTCAGACCGGTGACCTTGCCGCTCCTTCGCCGGCCGCTGCTCGAGGCTGCTTTGCTGGGTTTCCTGATCTCGTGGGCGCAGGTCCCTCTCACTCTTCTGATCGGGCAGGGGCTGGTGTCGACGCTCCCGCTCGAGCTTCTGAGCTACGTCAACGCGGGTCAGGACCGGTTCGCAGCCGCCGGCGCGATCATCCTCACCCTTCCCGCGCTCCTGACGCTTGCCGTTGCAGGACTGGCAATCAAGCGAACCGGAGCCGTCGTCGCGTGAGCGGCACCTCGCGCCTGGAGCTTCGTTTGGTTGCCGTGCGCTTTGGCAGAGAGGCGGGACTGTCGGCCATCTCGCTGGCGGTGGCGCCGGGGGAGACAGTGGCGATAGTCGGTACGTCCGGAGCCGGCAAGAGCTCGCTGCTCCGCGCGATTGCCGGGCTGGATCCGGTTGCCGGAGGGTCGGTCGTTATCGAGGGTGTTGACCGAAGCTCTGCGCCACCGGAAGCACGGGGCGCGGTCTATCTTCATCAGACTCCCCTGCTCTTCCCGCACCTTTCTGTTGCCGAGAACATCGCCTTCCCCCTGCGGGTTCGGCGAGTGGATGCCATGGCGATCGCGAAGCGGGTGGACGAGGTGCTGGAGAAGCTTCGGCTCGGCTCGCTGCGGGACCGCGACCCCGCGACCCTGAGCGGGGGCCAGCGTCATAGGGTTGCGCTTGCACGCGCGATCGCCGGGCGGCCCCCGGTCCTCCTGCTGGACGAGCCACTGACGGGGCTGGACCCCGCAACCCGGGCCGAGACTCTGGAGGCGATCCGCTCAGCGTTGGCCGACTACGATCCAGCGACGCTGTACGTGACCCATGATCTGGCCGAGGCGGGATCGATCGCCGATCGAATTGGCGTGCTGCTCGCCGCGGAGATCCAGCAGATCGACACACCGGTGAACCTCTTCGAGCAGCCGGCCTCAGCTGCAGTGGCTGAGTTCGTGGGCTTCTCCAATCGCATCACCGGCGAAAGTGACGGATCAACATTCCGCGCTGGCCTCTGGGAGATCCCTTTGCAAACGGATTTCACCGGTCGCGCTGTACTCCTTTTTAGACCTCAGTCGTTGTACGTGGAGGACGCGGGGGAGCTGACGGGCGAGGTTCTGTCCGTGGCACACTCGCCGCAGGGGCCTCGGCTGAGGGTGAAGGTTCAGGGCGTGGAACTGGATGCCACCGCCAGCCGGAGCGGGATGACTGAGCGCGGTGACGCTCGATTCCGGCTCGACAATCCAGGCCTCCGTATCTTTGCCGAGCTATAATTGCGCGTAGCAACACCTCCGCACTTGGATATTTGTGAGTGAGTGTGTAAATTGAGGCAGGGAGGTAACTTGCAGCGCGTTGGGAACGTTAAGTCTTGGTTAATTACTGCTGCATCGCATGGTAATCACCGGTCTGACCCGTTAGCTTTGGAACCATGAATACCATGACCACGAGACGTTACACGGCCAGTCCGCAACGGGGTGCGGAGCGACGTTCGTCAGGGCGAAGCTCATGCATCGCAGTGGACAGGAACAACACGAAATCGCTCGGCCAGCTCAGTGATGAGGAGCTGTTTCAGCGCTATCAGCACGGCGATGATGCCGCTTTCCGGATCATCGTTCAGCGCTATGAGCCGTCGATCAAGGGATTCCTTCACAAGCGTTTGAAGGATGATGAGCGGGTACAGGACCTCACTCAGGACACGTTCCTGCGAGTTCACAGGGCCCGCGAGCGCTACGACTCCAGCCGGAAGTTCTCGACGTGGATCTACACGATCGCGAGCAACCTGCTGAAGAACGAGTACCGCAATCGCTCGAGGCGCCGCGAGACGAGCTTCTCGGACCTGAGGAAGGACAGCACTGCCCAGGGTCTTGCAGCTCGCCCGGTGGAGTTCGAGAGCGAGCGCCCGGATCCGGAGCGCACGACGTATCAGCACGAGCTCCGCGACGCGATCCAGGACGCGATCGAGCGTATGGACGAGCACCACCGCGTGCCGTTCGTGATGCGCGAGGTGGAGGACAGGACGTATGAGGAGATCTCGGAGGCAATCGGCGTCCCTGTGGGGACAGTGAAGAGCAGGCTCTTCCGTGCTCGAAATGCTTTCCAGCAGCTCTTCCCGGTGCCGGTCTAACCCGACATCCGGAGCATACAAAGAAGCGCCGCAGCTGATTCGAGCTGCGGCGCTTCTCTTTACCAGCGTTTTCACCGCGAAGGCGCGAAGGGACGCGAAGAACAGATGGAAGGCAAGAATTCTACGTTGTTCTTCGCGGCCTCTTCGCGCCTTCGCGGCGAAACCTGCGATGGTTATTAATCGCTGCTAGCGACCTTCAGCCCCACGATGCCCGCCAGGATCAACCCGATGCACACGAGCCGCAGAGCCGTGCGCGGCTCATTAAACAGGACCATCCCCACGATCGCAGTCCCCACTGCCCCGATTCCTGTCCAGATGGCGTAAGCAGTGCCGATCGGCAGGGTGCGCAGCGATTGGGCGAGGAGCAGCATGCTGGCCGCCAGCGTCACCAGCGTGAACATGGACCACCGCAAATTCGTGAAGCCCTGACTGTACTTCAGCCCCAGGGCCCAGCAGACCTCGAAGAGGCCGGCGATCGTCAGGAGGAGCCAGGCCACTTACTCGCGCCCCATCATCTCGGGGGAGTCGGGGGGAGGCGGAACGGCGGTGGTGTCGAGGTTGCGCGGGCGGGTGAGAAGCGCGGTAACGAGGAGGACGATGCCGAGCGCCTGGAAAATCCTCGCCAATGCCACGTAATCCCCGCCGCGCCCGCGAATCATTCGAGCGATGGCGGGCCCTCCAAGCAGCAGGCCAATTCCGAGGATGATGAGGACGAGCATTGCGATCGGCATGCTGGCTCCGTGTCTAAGCTAGGCTGAACATAAAGGCGCGGCGGCCACGGGATCGCGGCCACCGCGTTTCTCGTCTTGTGTCGCGCTGCCCTATGACGCGTTCGTTCCGAGCTGCGTCCGGTTCTGGTCAGCACGGACATCGATCCGGCGCCGACGAGCCCGCTCGCTCTTCGGAACGGTAACCGTGAGAAGACCATTCTCGAAATGGGCGTCGATATTCTCCGAGTCTACGTCGCGCGGGAGCACGAACGAGCGGCTGAAGTTACCGTAACGGCGCTCCGACAGATGCCAAACGCTGTTCTCCTCACCCTCCCCCTTCTGCTCCTGCTTTTCGCCGCTGATGGTGAGGACGTTGTTCTCTATATCCACACTCAGAGCGTCGGGCTGCAGGCCCGGCACCTCGAGAACAACCCTGATGTGGTGCTCAGTCTCCACGACGTCGGCCAAGGGCGCCCGCATCATGTTACCGATCCGGCCCCCCTCCCCGAAGATGTCCTCGAAGATCGGGCGGAGGAGGTCGGTCGACGGGCGGTAGGGAGCGATAGCCATTTTCATCTCCATAGCGCTTCTCTGGTGATCAACAAACCGTATCCGGTTCATCGCGGGACCTCCGCGATGCGGCCCGGGATAAGGCATCACCTGTGCCCACTTCCACCCCCGAAAAGTTTGTCAGAACGGCATTCCCGACTGTCAGACTGAACCACCCTCTGCATCAGTGACAGAGAGGGTGGCACGCTGGCTAGCGCGGCGCCGCGGCCGACATCGAGTCCGCACCCCCCGGCGATGGCATTGGCGTACCCGTGCTGCTCATCGTGTCCGAGGCGGCGACGGTGGGGTCACCACCTACCATTGGTGGTAGCGGGGCTGGCGTCGTGCTTCCGCTCACATCCGGCGCGGCGCTCGGCGGATCCTCCGGAGCCGACTCGTCACTCGGCGAGCATGCGCCGGCGCCAAGCACCGACAGCAGCAGCAGACAACGCATCATCGTTTTCATGAATCCTCTCCTCATCATGTTTACACGTTCTGACTTCCGGCGGCCGCAAATGGCAAGATCCAATCCTCGCACCAGTCTACAGCAGTTTCACGCTACAGGGGGCAAAGGAGGCTCAGAGGAATTGAGAGGAGATTGGTCGGAAGTACTAAACTCCCATTTCCTGCTTTCCGCGCGCCCCTCCGCGTTCCCAGCGCCGTCCGCGGTGAAAAACGACTGGCCGGATAGAAGAAACCCCCGGGATTTCTCCCGAGGGCTCTCTTCAGCTGGACCGGATGATCACGCCCGGCGATCGGGCTCCAGGTCGACCTGCCCATGGCGGGACCCGTTGCCCTCCAGGAGCGCGTCACCATGACGCTTCTCCGGATCGGTGCGCGTGTGGCCGTGAAGATGATCGTGATGCTGGTGGGTATGATCATCGTCGTGATGTGGAGCGACTTTGATGGTATCGCCCTCCGGCCCCATCGTCTCCTCAACCACCTTTTCGTCGTTTTCCCGCATATGATCCTCCATGGTTCTGCATGGACTAAACTCTGACACGGGAAGGGGATAGCAAGATGTGAACCGGATCGGGAAGCATGAGAATCGCTGCTAGTCGGTGCCGTACTGTAGCGTCCGTTCCGCTGCCTCGCGCCGCTGCTCCAGCGTGGCGTGTTCGATCGCCTCGAACACTGCCTCGCTCCAGCCTTCCTCCTCAGCGAAGCCAAGTGCTGCGGCAAGCTCGCGAAGATACTGAACTTCCAGGCCGCGCCGCTGGATCTCTTCAGCGATCTCCTCATCTCTCATCGGCAATCCGCTTTCTGGTTGTCCCGATGAGTGAAGGCAGAGATGTAGCTGCCTTCAGCGCGCCTCTTAGTGCGCTGCCGGAGCCGCTTCGTGCGTGGGATCCGCCGATTCCGAAGACGGACTCAGCGCCATGAAGTACGCCACTGCGCCGATTGCCACGATCCAGAGCATCCCCCCAACGAGGGCCATGAACGCGATCCGGAGGTCCGAGCCGCCCTTATGAGCGACCTGATGATGACTAGCCATTGCTGAGCACCGTTGAAGCTGAGAATGCGACCGGGGTCAATTACCCTATCTAACGCTCCACATCTGGAAGCCGCAACAAGCTATCAGCCTCACGGAGAGTGCGCGAGACTGTCACGCCAGCCGCATCGCTACAGCATCTCCCCGTGCAATCCCGAGCGTTTTGGCCGCTGAGCTCCTTAGCATGGAGATCTCCAGGAACCCGGCACTGCCTGGTGTGAAGAACGGCCCGGGATCTTCCGAGCTCTCGTAGAAGGGCCTGAGCTCCGAGATCATTGCAGCCCCGACCTGGGCAAGGAAGGGCCGGCCCGTCGGCAAGTCCGCGGTTTTGAGGCTCGTGATGCAGTTCCCGAAACGATCGATGTGGATGACCCGGCCGTGGATCATCCCATCGGGACCGCGATCGTTTCTCAGCCCTGAGAGATGCACAGGCTGCGGCACCAGAGGCCCGATTTCCTGCGGCTGGGCCCCCTTTGCAAGCATGGCGGCCGCGGGCGCGAAGATATCCCGGCCGTGAAAGGTGGTGCTGAGCTCGTTCCTGGCCGCGGGGACTCGTATCTCGTGAACCTCCGAAAACTCATCGGACGCGAGGACGAAGCTCAGCACACCATTGTCGGGCCCTACGAACAGCTGATCGTGAGCACGCGCAACTATGGGCTTCCGGGACGATCCCACCCCGGGATCGACCACCACCACGTGCACCGTTCCCGCAGGAAAGTCCCGGTGAACTGCGCGGAGCAGGAACGCCGCCGCCTCGATGTCATGTGGCGGGATGTCATGAGTGATATCGGTGATGGCTATTCGGGGATCGGCTGAAAGGATGCGCCCCTTCATAGCCGCGACGAAGTAGTCGCTCGTCCCGAAATCCGTCAGCAGGGTGATCAGCACGGAGGTACCGGCGGGCGTTTAGTACTCGTACGAGTTCGCTTCTAGCAGGACCTGCGCGCAGACGGAACCATTTGCTGCTGCCTCGGCAAATATGCCCAGGTCCTCGACCCACTGCTGCTCGATATACCTCGTCGCGTCGGTGGTGGCCGCGCGCACAGCTGGCGTCCCCTCAACGACAACAGCTTCGATGTCCATCAGGATGAGCTGATAGCTGTGGCGGTCGGCTGCCTTGATGCCGATGAGGCGACGCGGCTCCAGCGTGACATTCAGCTTCTCCACGCCGAGACGCCTCAGCCCCTCTTCGGGCAGCTCACCCTCTTTCAACGTCACCGCAGGCAGTCCCCAGATACCCGGCAGGCTATCATCGTCGAGAGGCCGGCGCACCGCCAGCAGCGGTCCACCGGCCTCTCGACGTACCACTGCGGCAACTGAACAGCGGATCGCTTTGCCAGTCATCCCGTTTCGCTCGACCTACGCCGAAACATTGCGGCCAGAACTCATCCTCTAGAAGACGTAACCAAGAAGCCAATAGAGAATTATGAAGATGATCACTGTGCCAAAACAACCGCCACCGAGCTTGCTTGCACCCCAACCAGCCAGGCACCCACGGGCGAGTCCTTGCATCCCAACCTCCTCGGTAGGTAGTCGTCAGCCAACAATGCAGATCTTCGCAAGACGCTTGCCCCCTACCGCCAATCTGGTAGGTGGGATCAGCGACTGGTCGAACCCCCAACCGGAGGAGCCGAGCCTATTCATTCAGCCCGATGCGCTGAAGCGCCATCTCGAGCTCCCCGCGCCCGCCTCCGACCTGCGCGGAGCCGCAATCACCAGCAGCGGAAGACGAACCGCGGAGGGAGCCATCGATCGTGTCTTGAAGCTGTTCACCGGCCTTTCTTTTTCTTCGGCTTGCGACGCGCGACGTCGACAGACTTCTCGACCCATGACCGCAGCTCTTCAGTATCCTCGAGCATATCCAGAGGCAGCTCGAAGTATGGAAGGGCCATCCCTTCCGCATACGGCTGAAAGATCCGCGTCCCGAGCCTCTCGTAGTCCGGCCGATTGGTGTCGTCCACCTTCAGGTAGAGCGACTCGCCTGCGACGAGGGCGAAGAAGTGTTCGCCCGCGTAGATGCCGTAGCCGCCGAACATCGCCTTCGCACGGACCGGCGTCACCCGTTCGAGCTGCTCCAGGATGTAGTCGAGGAGCTCCTTACGTACCGCCATGGCCGGTCGATCTAGATCAGGTGCCGAAGGAAGCGCTCGGGATCGTTGAGGAAATCTCGGGTGAGATTCACGTGCTCGAGCTGCGAGTACGCGGTGCGCTCAGGCGGAGCATCGTCGAAACTGTAGAGAACAGCGCCGGGCAGAGCCATGAGAATCGGCGAGTGGCTTGCCACGATCAGCTGGGATCCCTCTTCAACCATGCGGGCGAAAAGAGCCAGAAGCCCCAGCTGGCTCTGGGGCGAGAGCGCGGCCTCAGGCTCGTCCAGCAGGTAGAGGCCACCCGGAACAACGCGCGATCGAAGTAGTCGGAGGAAGCGCTCCCCGTGAGAGGCACCATCGGGGTCAGCTCCGTAGCTCCTCTCGAGCTCACCGAGTGAGGCGCGCGCCGGACCCTCTGCCAATCCGCGTGCATAGTCTGACCTGTCAGCGAACTCCTGCGATATCTCATCCAACCTGCTGAGAAGATCTCGCCTCAGCTGGGTCACCTGCTTTGCAAATCCAAAAAAATCCTCAGCCCGGAGGAAGAAGCCACGATGACTGCGGCGGTTCCAGACGAGCTTCAGCGCTTTGCCCAACTTCCGCTGCTCCGACAAGGTTGGATCTGCATCGACGGAGGCACTCCCGACGGTCGGCAATCCGGCAGCCGCAGCAATCCCCTCGAGCAGCGTCGACTTCCCTGATCCGTTCGCGCCAACGAAGAATGTGACAGGCGCCGTCAGCTCCAGCTGCTTCAGCGCTCTGACAACAGGCACAGAAAAGGGGAAGGAGTCCTGCTCGCGCCCCGCCCCCTTCACCGAGACAGCGCGAAGCAGTAGGGAGTCGTTCTCCAAAGGTAGGGCTGCTTTCAGCCTCGGGCTCATTTCGGGACGATGAATAGGGCGCAGCAGGGAGCTTAGCCGCACGTGCGCGGACGCGAAAGCAGATCCCCGGCTGAAGGCTGGCGAGCGGAAGATGCCGGGGCGAGATTGCCGCACCCAATCCACCATGCAAAGCCAGTACATGAGCAGTCGGTCATCGGCCCACAAAGACGCTCGCCCTCTATCGCGGCTTCTCCGCTACGCCCGCCCCTTCCGCCTGCAGTTGTGGCTGGCGTCTATCTGCTCCGTTCTCAACAAGATCTTCGATCTCGCACCGCCCGCGCTGATTGGTGCGGCCGTCGACGTGATCGTTCAGCGGGAGAATTCCTTCCTCTCGCGCTTCGGTGTTGTGGACGTCTGGGACCAGCTGGTGCTGCTCTCGGCGATCACCTTCGTCGTCTGGGTGCTGGAGTCCGTATTCCAGTATCTGTACGCAATCCTGTGGCGGGACCTCGCGCAGACGATCCAGCACGATCTCCGGCTCGACGCCTACTCGCACCTGCAGGGGCTGGAGCTCGCGTATTACGAGGAGCGGAGCACAGGGGGGCTGATGTCCGTGCTCAGCGACGACATCAACCAGCTAGAACGCTTCCTGGACATCGGTGCGAACGAGCTCCTCCAGGTCATCACTACGGTCATCGTGATCGGAGGGATGTTCATCGTCCTCGCACCGAGTGTCGCCTGGATGGCGATTGCTCCGATGCCGGTCGTGGTTTGGGCCTCGATTTGGTTCCAGGCAATGCTGGCGCCGTACTACCACGCCGTGCGCGAGAAGGTCGGGTTTCTCAACGGCCGCCTCTCGAACAACATCGGCGGCATAATGACGATCAAGGCGTTCACCGCCGAGGCGTACGAGAAGGAGCAGGTGGGGAGGGACAGCGAGGGGTACCGCATGGCGAACCGCCGCGCGATCCGGGTGAGCTCGGCTTTCGTGCCGATGATCCGCATGGTGATCCTGGTTGGATTCACCGCCACGCTTCTGTACGGAGGCATGGAGGCAGTCGAAGGAACCCTCTCGGTCGGCACCTACAGCGTGCTCGTCTTCCTGACCCAGCGTCTGCTCTGGCCGCTGACGCGCCTGGGCGAGACGCTCGACCAGTATCAGCGGGCGATGGCGTCGGTGACGCGGGTGATGGGGCTGCTGGACACGCCGTTCGAGATACACTCGGGCACCCGCGCCCTCCCCGTCAGCAGCGTAGCTGGCGCAATCGAGATCCAGAACCTCGAGTTCAGCTATCGCACTGGGCCTCAAGTCCTGAACGGCGTGTCGATCTCCATCCCCGCAGGGTCCACCGCGGGGATCGTCGGGTCCACTGGCTCGGGAAAGAGCACGCTGGTAAAGCTCCTCCTCCGTCTTTACGAGCCACAGGCCGGGACGATTGCGATCGACGGAGTTCCGATCAGCACGCTGCGAACGGAGGACCTGCGGGGGGCGATGGGACTCGTCAGCCAGGACGTGTTCCTCTTCCACGGCACCGTACGGGAGAACATCGTCTACGGCAGCTGGGGGGCGAGCGACGATCAGGTCCTGCGTGCTGCACGTCTCGCGGAAGCTCACGACTTCATCACCAGGTTGCCGGCCGGGTACGACACGATCGTCGGTGAGCGCGGGCAGAAGCTGTCCGGCGGGCAGCGCCAGCGAATCGCTATCGCCCGCGCCATCCTGAAGGACCCCCCGATCCTCATTCTGGACGAGGCAACGAGCTCCGTCGACAACGAGACCGAAGCCGCGATTCAGCGTTCGCTCGACAGGATCTCGCGCGACCGAACGACAATCGCGATCGCGCATCGGCTGTCTACGATCCGGAACGCTGATGCCATCTACGTGCTGGAGCATGGCCGTGTCGTGGAGTCAGGCACGCACGCAGAGCTGCTGGATCTCGATGGTCTGTATGCTGGATTGTGGCGGGTGCAGACCAGAGTGGAGCCAGTCGGGGAGGTCTGAAGCAATCCAGGGACTTCCGGCCGCCGAGCGTTCCAGAAGGTGGATTTGGATTCAACTCAGCCGGCCGAAGCTGTGCATCCCGATTGTCCGACCGTTCATCCCAGTGATGGAAAAACGCTACGAAGCGGTCCGCGCCTAGTTCGTCGTGATAGCGGAACGCTACCGCCGAAACGGCCGGACTCCTTCAGCACCATTTTCCGCTGCAGCGCGGGCGATCGAGGTATAACACCTCATCGGGAACATCGACTCGATCAGGCCTGAAGCTCCTCGCCAACCTTACCCGATTCATCTGACCGATCCCGCAAATGGGCCTCTGGCATAGATATACGCCTAAACAAATGGCATGCTCCTCGCAACTACCGACGGCCACACGAGAAACGGAAACGGCATCAGGAGGCGATGGATATGCGTCGAAAGAATGGTTGGATCTTGACCCTTATACTTCTTCTTACGGTTCCCCTCCTGGCTGCGGCCGACTGGAGCGGGGTTCGGCCGGCGGATCCCGCTCCCGCCACCGCCGCTACGGCCCAGCTGTCCGTAGATCTTGGGGAGCGCGAGTTGACCGTTACAGTGGACGGTGATGTGGTTCGAACTTATCAGGTTGCAATCGGTACGGCCGATCACGAGACGCCGACAGGGACCTTCTCCATTCGCCGGATCATCTTCAATCCCTCGTGGACGCCGCCGAACGTGCCCTGGGCGCGCGGAAAGAAGCCTACTCCTCCGGGAGATCCAAACAACCCGATGGGTAAGGCGAAGATCTTCTTCGCTGAGCCTGACTACTACATCCACGGCACCAACGACGAGCGGTCGATCGGCCGCGCGGCTTCACACGGGTGCCTGCGCATGCGCAACGAGGACGTGGTCGCGCTTGCCCGGCTGGTCATGGAATACGGCGGCGAGGCGCGCCCGGCGAGCTGGTTCGAGCGCATCAGGAATGTGGTCACCCGCTCCGAAGAGGTGCGCCTGTCGAACCCGGTAACGTTTCGGGTTCAGGCATAAAGGCAGGGCGCAAGAAATGGGTGGAGCGGACTTTTGTCCTCTCCACCCATTTCGTTGTCATCAGCTCAGGCCGCTTCCGCTGCCCCGTAATCAGTGTCAGCAGCTCCGCGGACCCTCTGACCTCCGGCTCCGCGAGAGCCCCGCCTCGACATCTTCAGCGGGTATTCCCCCCTTAGCCCGTCCGGGATTCCCACCAAATCCGCCCTCAGATCCAGGACCGATTCGCTCCACGGACGCGTCTGAGGTCGAAGGCAAAACCCATCAGGCGCCCACCAGCAGGGCGAGCTTTTTCGGCGCGATCATGCAGTACGACTCGATCACATGGGGTCGGAGCTCGTCGGCGGTGAGGCCGGTGAGAACGACACCCACCACCCCTTCACACCCACGTAAGGCGGGACGAAGAAGCGATCGCCGTGCGAGCGGACTAGATGCTCCTGTACCCCGAGCGGGGCGTTCAGCCAGAGGGATGTTGTCCCTGCGCCGTGGTGATTACCGGCACTCGCGAACATCGCGAAAATCTTCTTTTTGACGCGGAATGTCGGCTCGCCCCACGCCTCCTGCTCAAAGGCTTCAGGAAGCGACAGGCAAACGATGCGGGCCAGCTCGAGCTCGGCGCCGGTGTCCTCGGGTGGCATTCAGCGATCGTGGATGGCTTCGGCGATGCTCCGCGCCAGGAGCGCACCTGCGAGCGCGGATCCTATCAACAGCCCCGTCGCCAGCCCCTTCTGCTGCTCGGCTGACAGATACAGTCCCAGCCGCTGGTTGAGCACCGACGCGGTGTGCTGGAGCGGGAACGATCTCCGCTCGCTTTGCGCACCCGCCTTGGGGGAGTTGCTTTCCTTGTCTGGCATCAGAACCTCTATGAATGGATGAGCGCTAAGGAATCAGGATCAGCTTGCCTGCCGTCTTCCGCCCCTCGAGCAGCGTGTGTGCCTCGCCGGCAGAGGAAAGAGGAAGCTCCCGGTCTATGCGGATGGTGACTGCTCCCGCTTCGATTGCCTCGAAAAGCTCCGATGCCCGCCAGAGCAGCTCCTCGCGGTCTGCAATGAAGTGAGCGAGCGAAGGCCGGGTCAGATAAGCGCTCTTCTTCGCGAGCCGGAGTACGTCGAACGGCTGAACCGGTCCGCTCGATTGGCCGAACATCACCAGCATCCCGCGCGGCTTGACGCAGTTGAGGCTCTTGTCGAAGGTGGTCTGACCGACCGAATCGAAGACGACCTCCAGACCAGCGCCGCCCGTCTTTTCGGTAACAATCGCTTCGAAGTCTTCTTTCGTGTAATCGATTACAACGTCCGCTCCCGCCTGCCGGACGAGCTCGAGCTTCGTGGTCGACGCGGTACCAAAGACATACGCGCCCAGACGCTTCGCCATCTGCACGAGGATGCCGCCGACGCCACCAGCCGCGGCGTGGATCAGCACCTTCTCGCCACCTTTCAGCGGGTATGTCGTCTTGGTGAGATACTGCGCGGTCACGCCCTGAAGCAGCGCGGCTGCGGCGGTGCGGCTGTCGATGCCATCCGGGACCGGGACGAGCTTACCCGCGGACACGACCGAGTATTCAGCGTAGGCGCCGATGTGGCTGTAGCAGACACGGTCGCCGACCTTCACCTGAGTGACGCCCGATCCGACTTCCTCCACGACTCCGGCTGCCTCGGAACCCGGCGTGAAGGGATTCGGGAGCGGGTAAAGACCGGTGCGATGGTAGACGTCGATGTAGTTCACGCCGATCGCCTCGATCCGCACCAGCGCCTCTCCAGCGGCAGGCACGGGACGATCGAACTCCACGTACTGCAGCGCCTCGGCCCCACCCGGAGTGGTTACGCGTATTCCCTTCACCGTTGACCTCTCGTTCCGAGTGCCTTGAAGAAAATCTATCCAGATTGTTACTGCGGACTAACTCTCCAGAACGCTCGACCCAAACGTGCGCACAGCGGCTGACATAACAGAAGCATGTGACACGAGGGAGAGCGACGCGACCAGGAGCTCTTCTGGATTGTATCGCGTCCGATCACCTCTGAACAGCGAAGCGGAAGATCCCGGGAGCGGGGGCTTACCCGCCGCCCGGAGGACGTGATTGCACGAGTAGCTCGCATAGCCGCGGTCCCCTCGTCCGATTTGCTTCCCAGGCGAGGCTTACCTCATAGGTATGTTGCGATGCACTGAAGCATGCTGACAGGGAAGAGGTGCGGCGCACTCGGAGCGGCAGCTTGGTCAGGATCGCTTCAGGCGAACGACTACACCCTCGTCGGCCCGAAGGCGGATATCCGATCCCGTTGCCTCACCCTCCCGATCGAGGTGGGTGGAGACGGCGAGCGTTCCGCCCGCATACTCCGGGGGAACTCTGAACAGGTGAGGCCGCGTTCCCATATTCAGCGCAATGAGGAAGCTGCCCCCTCCCTCGAACCCGGCTCGCAAATACGAGAGCACATCGCCGTCCGCCGCAACGGGTATGTAGCTCCCAGTCTCGAGCGCTGCTTCCGCACGCCGCAGATCGATCAGCTTCCGATACAGGCTGAGCATCGAGGTCGGGTCGGAGCGCTGTACTTCAACGTTCACCTCACAATAGTCGTCGGAGATCGGCAGCCATGGCTTGCCAGTTGTGAACCCGGCGCATTGCTCCGCCGACCACTGCATCGGGGTTCGCTCCGGGTCTCTCCCAAGGCCTTTCCCGGGAACGTTCTTCTCGAAGGGGTCCTGCACCTGGTGAGGATGGATGCGGACGTCGTGCATCCCGATCTCCTCTCCGTAATAGATCGTGGGGGTACCGCGAAGCGTAAGCAGGAGCATCGCCGCGACTCTTGCCTGCGCGTGCCCGACTCTGGACGCGACCCGGTGCTGATCGTGATTTCCCAGGACCCAGTTCGGCCACCCTCCCTCCGGAAGCGCCGCCTCGTACTCGCGGATCAGCTGATCGACATGACGTGCATCCCACTTCGCCAGGATCAGCTGAAAGTTGAAAGGGAGATGCACACCGCACAGGTCAACTCCGTAATAGCTGACGAGCCGCTCGAGCGGCAGGTAGATCTCGCCAATGATCACCCGCTCATGGTAGCTGTCGAAGAGCTTCCTCATGCGGACGATGATCTCGTGCACCTCCGGCCGGTCACACGTATTCACGGAGTGAACCGCATGGAAGGGATTGTCCTCGGGCCTCCAATCCTCATTCACCGGGTTGTCCCGGAACTGGTCGTCCTTGACCAGATGCCAGATCACGTCCACCCGGAATCCGTCGACACCCCGCTCAAGCCAGAACCGCAGCACGGCGAGCATCGCCTCCACTACCTCGGGATTTCTCCAGTTGAGGTCGGGCTGTTCGGGGAGGAACGCGTGGTAATAGTACTGACCGGTAGCTTCGTCCAGCGTCCAGCCGGACCCTCCGAAATTCGACAACCAGTTATTCGGCGGTCCGCCGTCAGCACCCGGATCACGCCAGATGTACCAGTCGCGCTTTGGGTTGTCTCGGGATGAACGCGACTCCTGGAACCACGGGTGCTGGTCGGAGCTGTGGTTCGGCACGAAGTCGAGGATGACCCTCAGCCCCCTCGCATGGGCCTCCGAGAGCAGCGTGTCGAACTCCTCGAGCGTGCCGAATATTGGGTGGATGCTCGAATAATCGGCTACGTCATAGCCGAAATCCTTCATTGGGGAGGGATAGATGGGAGAGATCCAGATGGCGTCGACGCCGAGCCACCGGGCGTGATCCAGGCGCGAAGTTATCCCGGGGAGGTCGCCGATCCCGTCTCCGTTCGAGTCCTGAAAAGACCGGGGGTAGATCTGGTAGACGATTCCGCGCTGCCACCAGAGGTACGGGCTCGTTCCTGCACTGTCTTGTTCGGGAAAGCTCACGAATAGCTCCTCAGTGCCTGCGGCGAGCGAAGACCCGGATAGAGTGACTGGTCAGGGAGAAGAGCAGGGTCCGCTGGAGCTCCGTCGATCCTGTCTCAGCCAAGAGTGGATGGTTGGCGTACTTGGCGCCCCGCCCGCCCCCCTGGCTTGCTGCAGCGACATCGACGAGCGTCCTCCGGCCTCCTCGAACTACTCACGCGCGACGACGGTGGTGACCCGACCGCACGGTGCATCGGCCATGCAGCAGGCCCCTCCTGTTGCTGCTTTCTACGCAGTCCCGCCCGGAGCTCGTTCGAATTGCGCCCTGGTTGCGAGTGCAAACAACAGCTTCTGACCACGATTCGTCCTGAGGCAAGCAGGGTGCCTGTCCCCCGGTTGCCGATCGCACCGCCGCAGTAATGCCACGCCGCGCTCCCTCATCCAGCGCATGACAGAAACGTGCAAGCCGGCGTTCTCACGCGCGGCAGGCACGGCCCGAGCTCAGTGCGGTGCAAAGCGCGCGGTAGGAAAAGGAAGAGCGCGTCTCCACGCCCGATCTCAATGCCAGCCAACCGCGCACGCGCCGCGGGTTGAGGCGTTTTAGTGCCGGAGGTGCGGAACGACGGACAATGAAGATCAGCCCCCACGGGCTGAAGCGATCTAGCCAGCCCGGATCAGTCTTGATCGTTCAGCCTGGGGGGATGGGATGCGCGGCAGCCTCACCGATAACAGTGAACCATTCCCGCACCTTCCAGCTCTTCACCAATCCATTCAGCACATAGGGATCAGCCCGGGCGAAGGATTCCGCAGGCGCGGCCGATTCGCCCTGGAAGAGGAGGATCGCGTGGTCGGCCGGGTCGACCAGTGCTCCCCCCAACACCAGCTCCCTTCTGCCTACGGCGTCACGAGCGAGCTGTAGATGTGACGAGCGCAGCGGTACCCTAAGCTCCGCGTAATTGTCGACCAGGTCGTAGATCAGGAGGAAATGCCGCATGTGCATCTTCAGGTGTGTGTTGAGCCGTGTTCCCGATCGCGGAGCGTCGCAGCGGGGAGGCGTCGGGAAGCACGGCTGGCCGGCCGCTGCTTCCTGACGCGACGATGCGGAATTGGCGAGGTGCCGTCAAGCAGATTGCGGTGGTCACCCGGTCCTGGAGGTTAGTCCACCGGACGTTCATCAGACTGCCAGCGCATCTTAAACTACATGCTGTCCCCGTGTCCTGCACTTAGTCCGGTTGACAGCGGCGCCAATTGCGGCTAGTTTGGTGAGACGCGGGAAGTTCGGAGAGGACCTGGACGCGATAGCGCCCGGGTCTTTTTTTCGCGTTGCGCCGGCGGACGCAAGCTATCCGCTGAACACGGACGGTCGGGTGAGTACGGAAATACCGCACCTCTGACAGTCAGGATTTTACAGGAGTCGGTAATGTCGCGTACCATCGGGACGGTCAAGTGGTTCAATGACGAGAAGGGCTTCGGCTTCATCACGCCGGAAAACGGGTCAAAGGACTGCTTCGTCCACCACAGCGCCATCCAGGGCAGCGGCTTCAAGTCGCTTGCCGAGGGTGACAAGGTCGAGTTCGACGTCGTTCAGGGCCAGAAGGGTCCTGCTGCCGAGAACGTGGCCCGCGTTAGCTGAAGCAGCCCACATCGCCAGAATATGGTGATGTACCGGAGCCGCTCCCCAGGGAGCGGCTCTTTTGTTTGCGCTTGCGTACGCGTTCAGTCTCCAGATCTGTTGTTACGAAGTCTCAGCACGGTCTCGAGGGATTCCCCCACGGGAAGTCTGTCACCTCCTTACGTCTACGTCCCGTCGGCATTTCAAGCCGGCGGAGTCACTTCTCTTGTGATTCAGTGACGAAGAAGCAGGCCTCCGGTAAGTGATCGCGTAGGTATCCGTGACTTCGGTCCTCTACGACTTCGCGCTCGGTCGATTCAAAAGTTTAGTCGCTCCGTTCAGGACCATGAAGCGGAGCATGATCTTTGCAAATTGTCACCAGGCGCAGGGCGCACGCATTTGAAAACGTGAACAACGAGGCGGAGATGGCACGCGAGACAGGCACAGTTGAACGGTTCATGGACGAGAAGGGTTTCGGCTTCATCAAGCCGGATCGCGGCGGCAAGGATGTGTTCGTACATCACTCCGCCATCGGCGGGTCGGGCTTCAAGTCACTGGCGCAAGGCCAGCGGGTCGAGTTCGATCTCGTTCAGGACCCGAAGGGTCCTCGGGCGGAGAACGTTGCAGCCCTGAACGAATAGTAGTCTGACGCGGGCACCCCCGCCCCGTAGCAGGACCCGCGCCCTGAAGAGAATCGCGTCCTCCCGAAGTTGAAGGAGGACGCGATCTTCTTTTGCGGCACTGCGGCTCGCTCTTGCGGCACCATAGCCAGACTGTTGGACATCCATGTACCCCAACCGGCGGGCGGAAGTGAAGCTCTGGATCGATGCGGACGCAGCACCACGCGATGTGAAGGAGATCGTACTCCGTCTGGCCCGCAGGCTTCAGCTCGAGACGATACTGGTCGCGAACCAGCGCCTGCAGCTGCCGGCAGACAATCAGTTCGCCCGCTTGGTCCGTGTGGAGGGCGGGCCTGACGTAGCCGATCGCTACATCGCCGACTCCGCTGAGCCGGGGGACGTCGCGGTCACGGCGGACATCCCGCTGGCTTCGATCCTGGTCGAGAGGAAGGTGTTCGTCATCGACCCGCGAGGGGATGAGTACACCCCTGACAACGTGGGCGAACGACTGACCGTAAGAGACTTCATGGAGAGCTTGCGTGGGTCGGGTGTGGAGACGGGTGGATCGAGACCGTACGGGCCGAAGGATAAGCAGGCGTTCGCGGCCGCTCTCGACCGCGTGGTGACGAAGGCGATGCGGCGCCAGGGATTGTAGCTGCTGACGCGGACCCCGAGCACTGGCCGCTGCCGAACGTGCGGTAGGCGGCCCAACTCCCCGGGTACGCCTCTGCGGTCCTGGCTACCGCGGCCTGGTGACTACCTCAGCCTTCATCCCGCTGATCCAAAGCCGAACGACCCGGCTGGCGGGCTTAGGCAGGCATGGACGAGTCCCGCTCACTGAGCGGCAACTACACCCTCATTCTGATTCGCGCGCAGGACCCGCGAGTTGGGATCCACCACCGCCTGAGCGTTGCGCGGAAGCGTGACTTCGCCGCGCCCGCCGGGCATCTCCACCCGCACCGTGCGTCCGCGGAATTCCACCTCGACTGGCATCGGAAAGGGAAGACCTCCGGGCGCGTCCCAGCGCAGCTGAAGAACTTCGCCGGCCCGGACACCGGTGATCCGGGGAAGCTGCGCCTGCCGGAGATACACCTCGAAGAACCAGTCCAGCTCCCTGCCGGAAACTTCCTCGGCTACAGCAATGAAGTCGTCGCTGGTGACGCTTCGCACCTGACTTCCATCCGTCGCGCGCCGCGCCTCCTCGGTCGGATACGCAAACCGCCTCAACGACTCGAAGAAATCCTCATCACCCAGCACCCACCGAAGTGTGTGGAGCACCCATGCGCCCTTGCTGTAGATGTCGCTGCCGGAGTCGAAGTAGATCTCACCGGTCGTCTTTGATTCGCGCGGAGCGAGAGGCGCGAGATTCGAGATGCCCTGCCGCTCCACGCCCAGGTGCGCCCGGTACCCCTCATCTCCCCCAAGCTCCTCCGCGTAAAGCGACTGCATGTAGGTCCCAAATCCCTCGTGAATCCACATGTCCTGCCAGTCGGAGTTGGTTACGAGATTCCCCCACCATTCGTGCGCCAGCTCGTGGTGATGCAGCGCGTCGAAACCCCAGTCCCGGCCCCCTGTCATCGCGCCGCGGTTGAAGTTAGCGCCATACGCGATCACCGTCTGGTGCTCCATCCCGAGGTGCGGCGTCTGCGCGACTTTGTAGCCATCCGCCCGGAAGGGATACGGACCAACCGTCTCCTCGAAGAAGCGGAGATGATCCAGGATCTCGCGCATCAGGCGTCGGCCACGCCCTTCATCTTCGGGCAGAACGAAGAAGGTGACCGGGAATGTCTCACCGGTGATGCTTCTCATCTCCTCCTCAATCAGCTCGTAGGGGGCGATGTTCAGCGCGATGTTGTAAGCCGAAACGGGGGTGGAGACCAGGTAGTGATAGGTGGAGGTTCCGTCCGTATGCTCTTCTACGCGCTCCAAGCGCCCGTTCGTAGCCACGACGAGGGGCCGGGGCACCCGGATGTGGAGCGCGACCGAGTCCGGCTTGTCCGATACGTGGTCCTTGGCAGGCCACCAGAGATCCGGCCCTTCGCCCTGAACTGCCGTGGCAATCCAGGATGCACCGGAGCGAGTCTCCTCCCAGACGAAACCGCCGTCCCAGGGTGCCTGTGGCGCCACCCGCGGGCGGCCAGCGTAGGTGACGCGAACGCCAACCTCCTCTCCGGCCGGACGAACCGATCCGAGGTCGATGCGAATCGTCCCGACCCGACGCTCCCACTGGAGCGGGCTCATCTCCCCCCCACGGACCGACTCCACCTCCTGCACGATGAGAAGGGTGTCGAGCTCGAGCACAATCAGACGCGTAGGCTCGACGATCCTGGCGAAGGTAGTGACTGAGCCGCCGATCACCTTCGCGTCCGGAAGGATTCGAAGATCGATATCATAAAACGTCACGTCGAAAGTGCCCTGCTCCGGCCGCAGAGGCCCCCCGGAGTCATAGATCGGGAAAGACTGGGCTCGGGCCCCCGCTGCCTCCGCTGCCAGCAGGAAGAGTGGCAGCAGGTATCTCAGATAGCTTTTCATGCGCTGGTGACGATGGTGCTCTTGAGGATCCTGCCCCCCCTGACGAGGGCGTAGCCGGTATGATGACCGAGTTTCTTCCGCGTGCTCGCTGGGTTCTCAAACGCCCAGAGCTCTTCCCCATCTTTCGCCTCTGCCTTCAGCTTTTGCCATGCCATCCTGACTCGCATCGCCGGCATCTCGGGAAGATTACGATGCTGTGCGGTGGGCGCATTCTCGGACCGCTGGGTGAGCCACTCGGGATCGATTTTCATCGCATCAGCTGATAAGGATGGGGAGGGGCAGTAGGCATCGAGTATCTTCTACACCTCAGTGCGGCCCCGGGGGTCCTGCCCTTTGAAAGGAGACCCTCGACGGTCAGGTGGAATTCGCTGCCCGCTTCGATACTCGGCATCGGTCACAGGCAGCGCCTCCGAAGCACCTCAGGAAGATGCCTCTTGACCCTCTCGTAGCGTGAGCCCTTAGCCTTGGTGGCGTAGGGGAGAATCGATCACGAACAATGGAGCAACGGGAAATGTCGAGCGGTGTGGTAACCCTTTGGAAGGTCCGCGAAGTGGCGGCGCGGGCGCACGTAACCGTGCGGACGCTGCACCACTACGACGAGATCGGATTGCTCGTCCCTTCCGAGCGAAGCGATGCCGGCTATCGGCTCTATACCGAGTCAGACGTCGAGCGGCTTTACCAGATCCTCCTCTACAAGAAGCTCGGTTTCCCGCTCGAGACGATCGCAAGGGCGATGGATGACGAGGCGATGGATTTAAGAGCTGCGCTCCTGGAGCAACGGGAGCTACTGCTCGGGAAGCGCCGCCAGACAGACGCTGTGATTCGTGCGGTCGACCGAACACTGGAACTTATGGAGAAGGGGAAGAAGATGACAAACGATGAGATGACGGAGGGCTTCGACGCTTTCGCGGAAGCACCCGAAGAAGTCCGGGCCCACCAGGCGAAGTACGCCGATGAGACCCGCGAGCGCTGGGGCGACAGCGATGCCTACAACGAGTCGATGCGCCGCGCGAAGAAGCTCACCAGGCATGACTGGCTCAGGATCCAGGAGGAAGGTGGAGCCGCCGAGGGGCGGATGGCAGAGCTGCTTGCGGCGGGAGCAGATCCGGAGGGTCGGGAGGCAATGGCCGGAGCGGAAGCTATGCGCCAGCACATCGATAAGTGGTTCTACTCCTGCAGCCGGGAGATGCACGCAGGACTTGCCGATATGTATGAGGCCGACGCGCGGTTCACAGCGTACTATGAGAACAGAGCGCCCGGACTCGCATCCTTCGTGGCCCGCGCGATCCGAGCAAACAGCGGCAGACGTTCTGTCTAGCCCGGAAGCGAGTTGGATCCTCCAGGAACGAGTGACCCCCGACGCACGCGCTCCGGGGGTTACTTCACTTCAGCGGGTCGGACGCCTGGTGCTCAGTCGATGCGGACCAGCTGGAGATCGAAGATAAGCTCTTTGCCTGCAAGAGGATGATTGGCGTTGAGCTTGATCACGTCATCGGTCACCTCGCTGACGATGACCATCGTCACCTGCGAGCCGTTCTGCATCTGCAGCCGCTGACCGACCTCTGGAGTGATATCAGCGGGGAACTGATCCCTTGGAACCTCGAAGACCATATCGGGCCGAAACTCCCCGTACGCCTGGTCGGCGGGGATGCTGACTGTCTGAGAGTCGCCTTCGCTCATCCCCGTGACTGCTTTGTCGAAGCCGGCTATCACCTGCCCGCTCCCGACGGTGAACTGCAGAGGGTCGCGCCCTTCGGACGAATCGAAGACGGAGCCGTCGGTCAGACGGCCGGTATAGTGGATGTGGACCTTGTCTCCGCGTTTCGCCTCGCTCATCTACCGCTCCAGGGAAGGAATGCTGCTCAGCTGCTAAAACATCGCGCTCCCTACGCAAATAGCCTTCCCCGATGATCGGTACAGCAATCCCGTCGATGAAGCCGCCGATGCCCAGTTCAATCACGATCCCCGCGGCGCGACTCACTGCTGCCACCTCTCTCACCGTTCCTTAATCATGGGTGCGGATTCTCTTTCCAAAATTCGAATTTGCAATCCCTATCCCAAGCACTTCACTGACGAAACCAGGTCGGATTCTACCCTTTCTTCTTATCCCAGTTGGTTAAGCCGGCATGTTCTGCTAGATTGAAGAGCTTATGCCTACAGAGCCGTCGTCATGACAGGCGGTATTGTTCTCCAGAGGAAGGAAAGTCGTGGTAGAGATTGAGTTGGCGGAGACAGATCGCCTGGATTGGGCGCTGAAGCAGTTCCGTCGCCGAATGATCCGCTCGGGAATGTTCAAGGATATGCGCAGAAAGCGCTTCTATGAGAAGCCGAGTGAGGCGCGCAAGGCCAAGGACAAGGCTGCCGAGCGTAGAAGGCACAAGGACCGGAAGCGCGCGAGAGCAGCGAGCAGACTCGATCTCTGAGCGGCGTTCCGATTGCATCGCCCGGCGAGCGTCACCAAAGGAGAAGGGCCCCGAGATGACTCGGGGCCCTTCTCCTTTGATGGGAGCTGAGACTACCAGCGATCCCGACCGCCGCCGCCACGGTCGCCGCCGTAGCCACCGCCGCCGCCACCTCCACGGCCGCCGCCACCACCGCCGTAGCCACCGCCACCTCCACCACCTCCGTAGCCGCCACCACCGCCGCCGCCGCGACCGCCGCCACCACCACCGCGTGAGCCGCTGTCGGGCTGCGGATCGAGCCGGATGACGTTCTCTGCTGCGGGACCCTTCTGGCCCTGAACCACGTCGAACTCAACCCGCTCACCGTCGTTCAGCGTCTTGAAGCCGCTTCCTTGGATCGCGCTATGATGAACGAAGACATCCTTCTCTCCATTGTCACGCGTGATAAAGCCGAAGCCCTTCTCCGGATTGAACCACTTCACCGTCCCCGTTTCGCTCGCCATGTCGATCTGCCTTCTAGAAGTCCCGAGAATGTACATCCGCTCACACCGAAGCTACGACTGGTCCGGACGCAGGCAAACAAACCCATCCCCAAACGCTGTAGCTTTTCCTGCCTCCGGCAGCTGTAGCGCCGGGCCCCGCAACCGTCCGGGCGAGCGCAGCTCCCCGTCGGATGGTGGAAAAACGCTCTCCTGCGACTTCCGGGCCGTTACGAGCCGAAAGTCTGTCCCGCCGCCCGCTAAGCATCAGGAGGCGGGACAAAGAGCGACCTCAGCTCCGGCTTGTCTCGATCCCGCCACACACGCTCGCGTGTCTCGAGTGGTATCTCGTACAACTTCCTGATCTGGTCCTGATCGAACATCGGGAAGAGCAGAGGAGCCGCAGTCGCAGGATGTAAGAGAGAGAATCGAAGCAGGTGCATGACATCGCGATGGAACTGATCCATTCGGATGCTCCTTGTGCAGTCGTATCAGCAGGGCTGCCACAAAAACGAGTGGTCCTGCGGTTCATCCAGCATACGGCTCGCATGTATCGGGGGCAAGCTTTGCAGCGGACCGGTACTGACGCCGGTGTCACAGTTCCCGGCACCCGACTTCCGGATGTTGAACTCCCCACGTCCGAGCTTGTGTGTCCCCAGCATGCCGGCGAGGCAGACATTCACCGGCTGCGAGGTCTGCGACCAGGGTTGCGCCACTTCAAGGGTGGTTGGCCGCCCGGGGAGCCGTTCGATCGGCGGAGCCTTTCAATCGGATAGGATGGGAAGATCGTGGGTCACTCGAGCTCGGAGCTGAGCCGAGCGATTTGCTGATCCTGCTCTCAGCGGCGGAAAAGACGCGCCGATCACCTGTCCCTGTTCCAGCTGAAGGTGTCCTCCTAACTGCACAATCACGCGATCCAATCCACAGTCCGCAGCTCCCCCGGCTGCAGCCTAAGCCTTAGGTTTCCAACGACTTGCACCCGCTTCTGAAACGCCGGAAAAGCGGCACGCACGTTGCTTTAGTACCTGCCCGAGACGCGATGAAAAGTACCGGCGGACCCGCCGCCGTTTGAGCGAGAGGACCCAACCCCGAGGATACAATGAAGAGCTACTCCCGTAAGCAGGCAGCGATGAGCAACGACGCATACGCGGGCTTCCTCAAGCTGATGCTGACGCCGGCTGGCAAGGAGCCGACCGATTCGCCGGAAGTGAATGCGTACATCGACTATCTCAATGAGCGCGAGCCTCTCAGCAGGCAGACGAGGCGCATCATCGGACGGTCCAACGACCAGGCCGCTTAACAACCTGCTCGCACAATGCGGAAGGGCGCCTCGAGGCGCCCTTTTTGTTGCCCCGATTTTCTGTCAGGCGCAGCCCTCCACCCACTCCACCTGAGGGTAGACTCCCGCCCGGAAGCGAGTCACCCGTGTCCCGTCTGTCTCGAAGACGAGCCGCGAGAGCGTGTCCGCGGGAGCGCCGGGCCTCACTACGAGGTACGCGCCGTCCGTGTACTTGTGAGGTCCCCGGGTGGCGGAGGGATAGAGCTCAATCACCCTTGCCTCCGTGTCTCCAATGCCGGCTCCTTCAGCGGTCAGGGTGGGGCCCTCCCTTACATCGATCCGGACGAGCTCGCCCGCAACGATCATGAAGCCGAGACCTCGCGGTGCATCCGTGATCGGAACGTAGGCGCATTCGGAGGCGAGGGTCGCGCTATCCGCCGGCTCAGCGAGCAGCGGCTGCAGCTCCGAAAGGGACATTCCCACCCGAACAGGCCCTGCTCCTGCTGGTGAAAGGGCCCACTCATCGGTAACGGCACCAGCCGACGGCGCCGCAGAGCCGAGCGTATTCGGTTCCTCGGGAGCACTCTCGCTTACGTCACCGCCACCACAGGCGACAAGGCTGAGTAGGAAGGCAAGGGACAGAGCGACTGCTCTGGCTTTCACGGCACTCGGCGCAGGGGTCGAAGGCTGAGCACGTCCTGGGTTCGCTGTCACTTCACGTCCCTCCGCGCCGCAGCACCGGGTTCCGGCGCATCCAGCCCCTTCACCAGCTTCGCAGGCGCAGCTTCCCTCCACCCCTCGCGGATACGCTCCCTCACCTCTGCCTCGGATGCCAAGCCGAGGTTCACGAGGACATACGGATGATTCAGGTAATGATCGGTCACGAAGTACTTCTCGGGATCAGAGTCGATGAGGTACTGCCGCGCAAAGAGATTGGTACGGACGACGAGGACCGCTCCATCGTCGCGGACCCGGCTGAAGAACTTTCCCTTCACTTTCAGGGATGGCTGACCGTACGAAAGTCCCTCTTCGACTCCAGGGAGCTCCTTCGCCAACGTTACAACTCTGCTCCAGCTCATCACCGGGTGCGTCATCGATTGCTCCTTGCCAGCGGCTCCACCCGAACGCCGCGGCTACTCAGTTTGCGACTACCTGCTCGAATCCGTTCTTCGCCGCGAGCTCGCGCAGGAAGGCTGCGGCGCGTGGCGCATCGGCATAGATCGAACCATTCACCGGGTCCACCAGCTCACCCGCGCGGGTAACGTAGAGCGACTCGGCGAGGCCTGCGTCGCCACCGGGATTCCTGACGGCGAAGCCGCGAAAGCCGAGGCCCTGAGCCGGTAGATCGCGGCGCGAGCGGGGTGTGGCATCGGCAACGTGGCGAGCGAGGGATGAGGCATCGTCTCGGGTCAAAGTCCAGGACGGATTGGGACGCCCGCTGAACGCATCCAGCTCCACAACCACATCCGAAGGAGCACTATTCGGCGGCTGAATCCCCGAACATGCTGAGGCGGAGACGAGGAGCCCCGGAAGGATCCAGAACTTCCACTTCATAGTGACTCCGAAGGTAGCGAGGAAGGCTGCATTCCGACGTCTGGATACCTTCTTCCGCGATGTGATTGTTCCGGGGAGATCTCGCCGGAAGTGCGGAAGGAGGCTGGGGACAAAGGCAGCATTCCCTGGGAGGACGTGCTTACCGGTGGCAGCTGGCCCAGCAGAGGAGGGAGAGATGATGAAGAACACCGGTGAGGTCGTTCTCGGTTCGGCCTCGCGTCCGGCAGCCTCGCGGGTCTCGCTGTGGCCCGCCTGCGCTGCCTCAGGAGAGCGTGCTCACCAGTTCCCGCCGGGATAGCTCTCCGCCGCCCACCACTCTACGTCCGGGCGCATCGACCAGAGCATCGCTCTGATGAGCGCTTCGGGATCGTTCCCTGCGGCTGTTAGCAGACCGCGCGCGCTCTCTTCACTGAGCGGTCCGGGATCCTGGCTCGCCCAGGCTTCGCGTGCACCCGAGGACGCCCCGGTGCGGTTGCCGATGTTCTGCGCCTGCTGCGGATTCGGAGGCTCCCGCCCGGACTCACCGTCCCCCATCCCAGATCGGGTCATCGCAGCGACCTCGATATCGGTCGTATCCCGACCAGGCCTCTCGAGGCGACTGGGTACACGGCGGATCGCCTGGATGGAGTCGAGCATCTGCTGACTCAGCGCCAGATTCCAGCGGGCGTTCTCATCCGCGGGCTCCAGCCGAACCGCCGCGCGACTGCGGGCGATCGCCTCCTGCAGGAGAATGACGACCGAATCCTCCTGCGTCGACCCGTCGATCCGGGCGAGGTAGGCGTAGCCGAGATTGTAGCTCGCCCTCTGGGCAATCGCCGGATCGGAGCCGCCAGCAACGTCCCGCAGCTCCGCCTCGGCAGCGCGGATGTCCCGGGCCAGAAGCGCCGTGCCGAGGTTGTACTCCGCCAGGTCATTGGCTGAGTCTGCCGCGGCGCGATAAAGCTCCTCCGCCCGCACCACCTCGCCGGCCCGATAGAGCCTGTTCCCGCGCTCGACGCTGTTCCAATCGAGGTAGATCATGACCATGACAGCCGCGGCGATCAGGGCGAGCAGAAGCCTGGCAATCCTCCTCCCGCGCGTCATGTCCGCACCGCCTTCCGGTACGGCTTTGGGGCACGGCGCGGCAATCTGATGTCGATCAGGCTCTCGAGCAGCAGCAGGCCGAGTGCGGCGGCCAGCAGCAGGTACACGAGGTCGTAGCGCGCCCACAGCGGCGGCGCGACGGGTGCTTCGGCCGGAAGGACCGGATCCTCGAAGCTGCTGATGAATTCGCGGACGGCGCGCGCATCGGCGGCCGGGACGTAGCTACCACCGGTAGCCTCAGCCAGCCGCCGCAGTGTTGCGGGGCGCAGGCGTGACACAGCAGGTGATCCGTTCTCGTCCAGGATCTGCGCGCGCAGCTGAAAAGGCGCCTCGGGCATCGCCATGGATGCTCCGGCCGCGGTCCCGATCCCGATCGTATGGATCGTGATCCTCTCCCGCTCCGCCCTGCGTGCGGCCGCAACGGTCGCGGCGTCGGGCTCCCCAGCTTCTCCATCGGAGATCAGAACGATCAGCCGCTCGCCAGCCGCCTCCGACTCTGCCGGGTCCTCGAAGAGACTCGTCGCTCCAGTGATTCCTGAAGAGAGCAAAGAACCCGGATCATGCGCGGTCGCGATCGTCGGCGTTACCCCACCCAGCAGGTAGGTGAGGGCCGCGTGATCGGTCGTTGGCGGGGCGACTGGGTAGCTGCTCCCGGCAAACAACAGCAGCCCCACCCTCTCCCCTTCCCACTCCACCATCAGCTCCCGGACGATCTCGGTCGCCCGGCCGAGACGTGTCGGCTGGACGTCGGTCGCCTGCATGGATGCAGACACATCGAGGGCGACAACGATGTGGCGGATGATGGGTGGTGGAGGGGGGACGGTCTGCGGAGCGATCCACCTCGGCTCGGCGGCCGCGAGCGCAGCTGCCGCTACGGCGGCTACGAGCAACAGCACCCGCTCGATCGGGAATCTGTAAAGACTATACCGGGAGACGCGACCCGCCCCCCGCTTGCCGCCGAAGAACGCGGCGAGCCGCCTCTTTCTCCGCCAATGGCTCCAGAACGCGAGCAGGACGAGCAGGATCAACCCCGCACCTATCTGCAGAAAGATCGGCGCACTGAAGGTCATGGGATGATCCCCCACCGGGAGCCGCGGAGGAGCACCTCCAGCCCGACCAGCCCGATCGCAAGCATCAGAGGCCAGATTCGGAGCGAGTGCCGAATTTCGCGTTCCTGCACATCCTCTACGGGTGCTTCCAGGCGGTTGATCCGGGCATACGCTGAATCGAGAGCCTCACCCGATGTTGCGTGGAAGTACTCGCCCCCCGTAATCGAGGCGATCCCGGAGAGGACCGTCATCATGTCTGCCGCAGTGGAGCTGCCGGCGCGGGCCTCACGGCGCGCCCGATCCTCCGGCGTCTCCGGCCCAACGATGCTGAGTGCATGGACTTTCACGCCGAGGGCGGCTGCCGCTCGTGCCGCAGCCAGGGGCCGAACTCCGGTTCCGTTGTGTGCCCCATCGGTGAGGAGAACGAGCACCCTCGGCTCCCGCTCGGAAGCCACCAGCTGGCTGACACCCGTGATCAGGGCGCTGGAGATGTCAGTTCCATCGCCGACCAGCTCGATCTCGAGCGACTCGACCCCTGCAGCCACCAGCTTGGGATCGGTGGTCGGAGGAACGCGTGTAAGCGAGCGGCCGGCGAAGGCCACCAGACTCAGCTCGTCGAGAGTTCGCCCCTCGGCGAAACGCTTCGCCGCCGCCCGAGCCACGTCAATCCGATTGCTTCCCGCCTCCATGTCGATGGCGAGCATGGAGCTGGAGAGATCGACCACGATGCCCATTGCCCTGCCGCGGAGCTCGCGGTCCTGCACGACCTCGATACGCTGCGGGTCTGCAATGGCGACGATCAGCGCGGCCATGGCCAACCCCCGCAGCAGCTTCGGCAGGATCAGGACGATTCCCGATGGGCCCCACCAGCGAGTCAGCCTGCGCGCTGCCTCACCTCGCGAGTAGAGAACGCCACTGCCTGTCCGCGGCCATACCAGCAAGAGCCAGACGGGCAGCGCCAGAAGCAGGTACAGGTAGTCCGGCCTGGCGAACTCCGCGGGGAGCTGGGGCAGTTGGGGCAGGGGCGGCATCAGGAGGCGGGGCCGTTCCGGACCCAGTCGCGGACGGCCGCCCAATCGCGCTCAGCTTCCTCGGGGGCGCGGCTCAGACCGCCGAATTTCACCTGCTCAGCGGTAGACACGATGCCGCTGAGGGATTTCACCCGGGCAGGACCATACTTCTTCTCGAGCAGGGCGATCAGCTCGGTACTCGTAAGGCCGGTTCCGACCGCCGGTTCGATCCGTTCGGCGTAGCCGCGCCAGGTTCGAGTGAAGCCTGCGTAGAAATCATCCACCCTGCCGTTACGATGCCACCCCAACGACTTCAGCCGCTCCAGCTCCTTCAGCGCATCATGCCTGGGCGAGCGCTTCATCAGCCGAGCGATCAGTGCTCCACCGGTCGCCGACCACCAGCGCGGCATCATCATCCCAACCCCTCCAACTCCTGCCGCGGAGGCGAAACCGACAGCGAGCAGCAGCCAGATGCTCCACTCACCCCCCATGACGTCTGCCGGGGGCCTCGGCACCCGAACGGCGGACGAGTCCTCGAGCGGGAGGTACCCGGAAACAGGAGCAGCCCCGAGCCGTAACATCGTCCAAGCCGAGTCGGGCAGCGTTGTCGAATCCGAATCGATGCGGGCGGCCACGTCACCAGCCGATGCGCGCGCGGCTTCTTCAATGGAGATTGGAAGCACCGGCAGCTCCTTCAGGCCTGACTGATAGGAAATTGCCGGATATGTAGCCCGTACCTCGGCGGAATCCGCAGGTCCGGGAACTACTTCGATGTGGCCAGGGCCGATCCCTTCCATCGCCTCGGAAGGCTGGAGCGAACGGCCCAGAACTGCCTTGCGTCCGGGTTCCAGCCGTAGAACGAACTCCACTGTGAATGGCTCGGCGAAGGCGGGGGATTCCGGTACCACAGTGTACCCGGCGAGGCTCAGCCCCTCGGGGAGCATCTGGCCCTGGCCGCTGGTGGGGCCCAGGACAGCGGGGATGACCAGGAGAAATGGACGCAGCTTCATCTAGGTGTTCGTTGACGTCTTCTGAAGAATTCTGCGAGACTGGCGAGAGGGTCGGCGGAGGTATCGACCTCGATGAGCTCTGCGCCGGCCTCGGTCAGGATGGAGGCCATCTCGGCATGAGCGACGTGCACGCTGTGGCGGTAGTGCGCACGCACCCGGCGGCTGCCGGAGTCGATCACGACGCGCCGGCCCGTCTCGGGATCCGTCATCTCCACCCAGCCGACGTTCGGGAGCTCATCCGTCCCGGCGCTTGAAAGCCGAACGGCGATCAGGTCATGTGCACGGGCACATCGTCCGAGGGCCGCTCGAAATTCCGGCGTACGCTCCTGGATGAAATCGCTGATCACGAAGAGCGTCGCTCGCCCCTGTAGCAGGCGCGCCGCCCGCTCCAGACCCGGCGTCAGGTCGGTACGCTTTCCGTGAGGATGTATGCTGATGAGGTCGGAAAGGAGGCGGATGACGTGCTTCCTTCCGGATCCGGGCGGCACGACCTCCTCCACCCGATCGCTGACCAGTATCAGCGCCATGCGGTCATTGTTCCGCGCGGCTGAGAAAGCGAGTGCCGAGGCGATCTCGTTGGCGACCTCCACCGCGCTACGCTCTCCGGGCCCTGATCGGCCAGACGCGGAAACGTCCACGATGAGGGCGACGAGCAGGTCGCGCTCCTCGACGAACTGCCTTACGTACGCCGAGCCGCGCCTCGCAGTAACCTTCCAGTCGATCGCCCGCACGTCATCACCCGGCGCGTACCCGCGCACGTGGGAAAACTCCATCCCCCGGCCATGAAAGACCGAGAGGTATTCACCGCTGAAGAGTGATTCGACGAAACCTCTGGTGCGGACCTCGAGACGCTGAACCTTGCGGAGAACTTCGGGGCTCGTCTCGATCCCGGCGCCTTTGCCTGCAGGCTCCCGCTGCTTGAAGGGCCACATCAGGCGCTCGATCCCGGGAGAGGTTGGGCGGCGCGTACTGCCACCGTCAGGGAGTCGGAACGGTTGCCAGCAGACGCGCGACGATCTGATCGGCGTCTATGCCGCGGGCGTCGGCTTCGTAGGTGGTACGGATGCGGTGACGCAGGACCGCCGGGGCAATCGCCTTGACGTCGTCGGGGAGGACGAAGTCGCGTCCACGGAGGTACGCGTGGGCTCGCGAAGCGCGTGTGAGGAAGATCGTGGCGCGTGGCGAAATCCCGAACTCCATCAGCGTCTCGAACTCCCGAAGACCAGCGGCTGCTGGCTCTCTGGTCGCGAAAACCAGGTCGACGATGTACTCCTGTATCCGCGGATGGACGAGCACGCCATCCAGCTCCTCCCGGGCGGAAAGGATCGCCGCCGCGGTGGTGGTGAGCTCCTCATTCTCATCGCGCGGTCCCTTCTTCTTACCGAGCGCCACCCGGCGAATGATCTCCGACTCGTCAGCGCGCCCCGGATAGCTCATGCGCAGCTTCATCATGAACCGGTCCAGCTGGGCCTCTGCGAGGGGGTAGGTCCCCTGCTGCTCAACAGGGTTCTGAGTAGCCAGGACGAGGAAGGGACTCGGCAGCGGGTAGGTCGTACCGTCGATCGTCACCTGCTCCTCTTCCATCGCCTCCAGCAGCGCCGACTGGACCTTCGGGGGGGCGCGGTTCACCTCATCAGCGAGCACGACGTTGGCGAAGATCGGTCCCTTGTAGACCTTGAACTCGCCCGTCGCCTGGTTGTAGACCGGAGTGCCGACGATGTCGCCCGGTAGAAGGTCGGGTGTGAACTGGATGCGTCGGAAGCTCGTATGGAGGGCGTCGGCGAGAGATCGCACGAGCAATGTCTTGGCGAGACCCGGCAGACCCTCGAGTAGCAGGTGGCCACCGGTGAGAAGCGCAATCAGCAGCCCCTCAACAGTCGCGGTCTGCCCCACGACGCGGCGCTGGACCGAGTCGGCTACTCCTTGAAGCAGCTTGTAACCGGCAGTGTCGCTCTGACTACCGACCTGCAACGTCGACATGAGATCTGGTGCGAGGGCCGCGGAAGGGGACAGCGAGGAAGGCTCGAGTCACGCCTGGTGTGGGCATTGACTTAGGCGATGAACGCTGGGGACGCAAGGCGGCAGGGATCGGGGTTACCGGTTACCGGTAACTACAACTGCCTTGGATCCAGCCTGGCCACCCTCGGCTGCAAGACAGTCCAGCGCTGGAAGGCCCGCTCCGGTGGCAGCCTCGGGGACAGAGTGCCTTAGGGAGGATCACAAATAGCGAAGAAACAGAAATGGCGGGCCGAGGCCCGCCATTTCTTCTGTCCGCTTTCACCGCCGTTACCGCACGAACTCCTCGATCGGGCGTATCTCCACGACACCCATGGGCAGCGCTCGCAAGCCGCTCTCTATCGCAGCGCGGTCGCCGACCACAACCACTGCCGCTCTGTCGGGGTGCAGGTACTGCCGTGCCACCCGCTGCACATCCTCCGACGTGACGGCCATGATCCGGCTGACATAGTCGTCGTAGTAGTCGAGGGGGAGACCATATATCACCAGCTCGGCGATGCTGCTCGCGATCTGTCCAGTCGTCTCGAGCTGCTGCGGAAGGCCAAGCGTCAGGTAGCGCTTGGTCAGCTCCAGCTCGTCGGCCGGGACAGCTTCAGCGCGGATCTTCTCGATCTCGCGGAAGAACTCGATCACTGCACTGTCGGTCTTCGCGGTGACGACTGCTGCGCCAGCCGTGAAGGGCCCGGCCCCGCGGCGCATTCCGAATCCGGAGCTGGCGCCGTAGGTGTAGCCATGCGCCTCACGCAGGTTCTGGCTCAGGCGGCTGGTGAAGGAGCCACCCAGCACGGTGTTGAGGACCTCGAGAGCATAGTAGTCGGGCGTGTCACGAGCTGCACCGCTATGGCCTATGTAGATCTGGGACTGCGGGGCACCAGCCTTGTCGACCAGGTAAATGCGGGTACGGTCCAGCTGCCTTGGCGCCGGTACCGCAGTGGGCGGCGGATTTCCGCCGCTCCATCCGCCGAAAACCTGCTCGATCAGGGGCTGCATCGACGGATCTACATCCCCCACGAGGAGCAGCGTGGAGGCTGCCGGAGTGTAGAAACGGCGGTGGTAGTCGACCACCGCCTGCCGAGTCGCACGTCGTGCTGACTCTTCCGTCGTGAGCCGTCCGTAGGGATGCTCTGCTCCGTAAACGAGCGCGGAGAACGCGTTGTTGGCGATGCGGGCCGGATCGTCGCGTCCGCGGGCGAGGTTGGTCAGTCGCTCCTGAAGCACGCGGTCCACCTCCGGAGCCGGGAAGTCCGGGCGAATGACCATGTCGGCCATCAGACGCAGCGCCTCCGGGAACTCCTCGGAGAGCACATGCAGGCTCACCTGCGTTGCGTCCCAGTTCACCCCCGCCTGCAGGCTCGCCCCGAGCTGCTCGACTGCCGCCGCGAAGTCGAGAGCGCTACGCCCGGCCGCTCCCTCGTCCAGCAGCGATGCGGTGAAGGCGCCAAGCCCCTGAATGTCCGCAGGGTCATCTGTCTGACCGCCTCGAGTAATCAGCGTCGCCTGAACAATCGGGAGCTGAGGCTTGGAGACGTAGATCACCCGCATCCCGTTCGCCATCGTCCGCTCCACCGATACAGGCGTCGCGAACTCGCGAGCCGGCCCAGGTACGGGCGGGGTAGTCGGGTACTCGAGCTGAGCGGCGGGAGCGCATGCGGCAACGGCGGCGAACAGCAGCCCGCCGGAAAGCAGTCGGTTCATCAGATCCCCCTCCCGCTCGCAGCGAGGTCGGTACGGCCGGCGGGAACGATGTTGATCACGAGCCTGTTCGTTGCTGCGAGATACTGCCGCGCCGCGTCCTGAACATCCGCCGGGGTAAGCGCCTGATACCGGGCGAGGTCCTCGTTGGCGTAGCTCGGATCTCCGGTGAAGTAATAGTAGCTGTTCAGCTGATCCGCCTTTCCAATCGCCTGCTCGAGGCTGCTGACGAAGCCGGTGGTGATGGTGTTGACCACCCGCTCGAGCTCCGCATCAGTCGGTGGAGTGGCTGCAAGCTTCTGGATCTCCTCGAGAACGATCGCTTCGATCACGTTCAGGTTCGTGTCGGGCCGGCCGCTGATACGAACGGTGAACTCACCCCCCAGCAGCCTGCTGAGGTTGTAAGTCGTCACCTCCTGCGCGATCTGCTGGTCGTAGATGAGACGGCGGTAGAGCCGTGAGTTCCGGCCTCCACCCAGAATCTGCGCGACGACGTCCATCGCTGCGTCGTTCTCCGCGTACAGCGCCGGCGAGCGCCACTGCATGTTCAGCTGGGGAAGCGTGACCTGATCCTCATGGGTGATGTAGCGCGTCGCGGGGATCGTCGGTAGCGGGATACTCGGCTTCGGGACGGCCTCACCGCGCGGTATGCCCCCGAAGAAGCGCTCAACGATGCGCCTGATCTCCCGGGTGTCGACGTCACCGGCAACGACGATCGAGGCATTGTTCGGGGCGTAATAGCGCCTGAAGAAAGACTCGACGTCCTCGAGGGTGGCGGCTGAAAGATCTTCCATCGAGCCGATCGGTGCCCACGAATACGGATGCCCCGCCGGGTAGAGAGCCCCCGCAGACAACTCGGTGAAAAGCCCGTACGGCTGATTCTCGTACCGTTCGCGCCGCTCGTTCTTCACCACCTCACGCTGGAGGTCCAGCTTCTCCTGCGACATCGTCGGCAGGAGCCGGCTCATACGATCCGCCTCGAGCCAGAGCGCGAGCTCGACCGCATTCGACGGAACGACCTCGTAATAGTTCGTGCGATCCGACGACGTGCTTCCGTTGTTCATCCCACCTGCAGACGACAGCAGGCGGTCGAACTCACCATCCGGCACATTCTCACTGCCCTCGAAGAGCAGGTGCTCGAAGAGGTGTGCGAATCCGGTTCTGCCGGGCGCCTCGTAACCTGAACCCACGTGATACCAGACATTCACCGCCGCAACCGGCGTGGTGTGATCCTCATGCACGATCACGTTCAGCCCATTCCCGAGCTTGAACATCGTGACCGGGATGCTCACGTCCTGGGCAGCAGCAGGGGTCGCGAGCAGTGCTCCCACTAAAACGAGTAGTCGCTTCATGGAGTGCTTATAACGAAGTTTAAGGGACGCGTCCGACACAATACTCAACTTCAGGGCGTTCGGTCCGCACACGCGGTTCCGCGACCAGTATCGACCGGAGCCAATCCACCTGGCACCCGCCAGGGACCAAATGCTCAACCACTTGACAGTTGGGTCGTGCTAAGGTTCTACAGGCTCGACGTCTACCTGCGACGCAACGACTTGAACACCCCCCTGGTCAGGGGACTGCGGGGCTGGAGCTCGACACCACTGGCGATACGCTCGGCGAGGAGACGGTTCGCGTAACGGATAGCTACCACGCAGATAAGGATCGTGGAGATCGGCATAACGATCGCGATGATCGCCGAGTGGTCATCGGCTCGTAGACCCGGGACCAGCGGAAGTCCGATAGCCAGTATCAGGATCACCAGGCCCAGAATGAACAGGTGCTTCGCGGCGCGGGCGTTCGCCTCGTACCAGACCCACTCGTCCGCAAAGGTGGCCCTGATGCGGAGCCCGTACACTGGATTGGGAGCGATGCGCCGTTGAAGCATCGGTATGCTCAACCCTATGAGCAGGAGGCCGGCGACGATGAAGGCGAAACGGACGACTGCTGCTTCTGACATTGGAGGCGATTTCGGCGGGATAGTTCTGCGAGGCTATTTATCTCGCCAGGAGCTCCCGGTAGAACTCCGCGGTTAGCTCGGCGATGCGTTTCCAGCTGAACTTCTCCAGTACCCGCTGCCGCGCCGCGTCGCCCATCGACTTTCTGCGGCCGGAGTCGCTCATGAGCTCGTTCACCGCCTCTGCCAGGGCGCGTGAGAACGACTCCGGGTCGACCGGCTCAGCAGATCCATCGGGTCGAGGTTCGAAGGGCACGAGCAACCCCGTCTCACCCTGCATAACGATCTCCGGGATCCCGCCGACCGCCGATGCTACGACCGGCGTCTCACACGCCATCGCCTCGAGATTGATGATGCCGAACGGCTCGTATACCGACGGGCAGACGAAAACGGATGCATGGCTGTAGAGGGCGATGATGTCACTCTTCGGCGTCATGCCGCCGATCCAGACGATGGGAACCTCCGACTCGCGCTTCGCCTCCTCGACGAGGTCGGCCATCTCCTTCCCGATCTCCTCGGTGTCGGGAGCTCCGGCGCATAGCACCACCTGAACACCCGGACCGAGATATCGGATCGCGCGGACGAGGTGGAGGATGCCCTTCTGCCGGGTGATGCGGCCGACGAAGAGGACGATCGGGATCGAAGGATCTACACCAAGCCGCCGGAGCGTCTCTTCGTTTACCCGAAGCTGATACTCGTCCGTGTCGATTCCATTGTGGATCACACGCACCCGGTCAGGCTGGACTCCGTAAATCGACTGGACGTCCTCCTTCATCGACTCGGAAACAGCCACGACTCCATCGGCGTTCTGGTAAGCCGTCCGCTCGATCCACGTCGTCGCCTGGTATGCGGTACCCAGCTGCTCAGCCTTCCAGGGGCGATGCGGCTCGAGGGAGTGCGTCGTCAGCACGAGCTTGGCGCCCGTGAGCTCCCGCGCCAGGATCCCGCCGAGGTGTGAGTACCAGGTGTGGCAGTGGACGATGTCGGGGCTGCGAACCGCGCCTGCCATCGCGAGGTCCTTCACCAGCGCATCGAGCAGCCGCGCGTGACGCGGATCCTGCGCGGGGAGCTTCACGTCAGGGGAGATCCCCTCCACGCGCAGGTTACCCTTTTCCTCGCGCTGATCCCCGAACGAGTAAACGTCCACCTGGTGGGCGCCGCCTTCCAGGCGCGCAAGCTCCCGCGCGAGATACTCGACGTGAACACCCGCTCCACCATAAACGTTGGGCGGGTACTCGTTGGTCAGCAGCGATATACGCATAGAGCGGCGGCGGGCCGGAAGAGGAGGCTAGATGACAGTGCCGTCTGGGATCGCGGCATTCTTGCTGATCACGATGATGCCTTCACGGATATAGAATCCGGGCCCTTCGCCCTCCTGCACGCCCGCCTGATTGGTGATCACACACCCCTTCCCGATCGAGGCGTTGCGATCGACGATCGTCCCCTCGATCTGTGTACCCTCACCAATACCCGGCCGTGATGGGCCCTGGGAGGGGAAGCGCTCCTCGGGATTCTCCCATGCATAATAGTCGGAGCCGAGCAGCACCGTGCGATGGATACGCGTCCCACGGTCGATGAAGGAGCGGATGCCGATCACCGAATGCGAGATGTCGCTGTCGACGATGACGCTTCCTTCGCCGATGATGGTGTGCTCCACCCGCGTATGAGTGATCTTCGCGGGCGGCAGCATCCGGGCGTTGGTGTAGAGCGGCATCGCCGGATCGTAGAGATTGAACTCTGGCTTCGGCTGCGCCAGCATGATGTTAGTCTCGAAGAACGATCGCACCGTCCCGATGTCGTTCCAGTACCCCGTGAACGGATACGCCACCACCTTGCGGCCGCTGATCGCGTGCGGGATGATCTGCTTGCCGAAATCGTGCTGCGTGGGATTCTGATCGAGGACGTCGCGTAGAACCTTCGCGTCGAAGATGTAGATGCCCATCGAAGCGAGGTAGATCCGCCCCTCCTGCTCCATATCCGGCGATACCGGGCTTTCCTTCCCATTCAGCTCGTCCAGCTTCGGCTTCTCGTAGAACTCCGTGATCTGGTGCTCGTCGTTCGTCTTCAGAATTCCGAAGCCGGGTGCGTCAGCCGCGACGACCGGCGTCGCCGCGATGGTGATCTCGGCGCCGCAGCGTTGGTGATGATCCAGCATCTTCCGGTAATCCATCGTGTAGAGCTGGTCGCCCGACAGGATGATCACGTAGTCGTGGGGATAACTGCGGATGTGCGGCATCGATTGTCTGACCGCGTCTGCCGTTCCCTGATACCAGGCCTCCGAGACAGCAGTCTGCTCGGCCGCCAGCAGGGTGACGAAGCCCCCGCGGAAGCGGTCGAAGACATATGCACGAGCGATATGGTTGTTGAGACTGGCGGAGTTGAACTGTGTCAGAACGAAGATCCGTCCGAGCCCCGAGTTGATGCAGTTCGAGATCGGCACGTCGACGAGCCGGTACTTGCCCGCGAGTGGCACCGCCGGCTTCGCACGGTCACTCGTAAGCGGGAAGAGACGGGTTCCGGCCCCGCCGCCCATGATAACGGCGAGCGTGTGGTCCATAGTGACGTGCGGCATTGGGTGATGAACTAACGGACGGGAGTTTCCCAGCCCAGAGGCCGGAATTCGAGGGCAGAATGTCGGCAAGACACACGCCAGAGGGGGGCGGAGGAGGGTGGTATCGAGTAACAGGATGCCAGATGCCAGATACCAGATGATGGATTCGCCGCTGTAACGTGTACGGCTGCTGAAAGTTGGCTCCCTCCGCCAACTTCAGGATCTTCAAACCTGGATGCTCCCACTAAGCCCGAGTAGTAGACGCCGTGACCTCAAGCCGATCGTCGGTCTGGCTCTGGCCGAAGCAACTCACTATCTCTTTGCTGACTTCCGACCGACGTGCGGGAGCCGGAGAACATCACCACGACGGGAGAGCAACCGGTGAGAATCGCGATTTACGGTACGGGCGGGGTCGGAGGATACTTCGGAGGGCGACTCGCGAAGGCCGGCAATGAAGTTTGGTTCATCGCTCGCGGCGAACATCTCGCAGCTATGAAAGCAGGCGGGCTCCACGTCGAGAGCGTCCGAGGCGACTTCGTCGTCGATCCTGTGAACGCCACCGACAATCCTGCTGAGATCGGGGCGGTCGACCTTGTGCTGCTCGCACTGAAAACGTGGCAGATCCCGCCGCTCGCTCCCGAGATCAAGCGCCTGCTGGGGCCGGGCACCGTCGTCATGACGCTTCAGAACGGCGTCGACGCACCGCGCCGCCTCGGAGAGCTGATCGGTCCGGAACGCGTGCTCCCCGGGCTCGTCCGCATCATCAGCCAGGTTGATGGTCCCGGTCGTATCCGAGACAGCGGAGGTCCCGCGCAGATCATCTTCGGGGAGAGCGACAATCGGCCGTCGAAGCGGGTCGAGCGGGCTCAGCAGACCCTGGCCGATGCCGGCATCGACGCAGTCGTCCCCGAAGACATCCATGTCGCGCTCTGGGAGAAGTTTCTCTTCGTCGTGGCTATGGGCGGGGTCGGGGCGATAACGCGGGCGCCGATCGGTATCATTCGCTCGCTGCGAGAGACCCGGTCGCTCCTCGAGGAGGACATGCGGGAGATCAGGGACGTCGGCTACGGCTGCGGCGTCCGCATGCCCGCGGAGGTCGTGGCCAGCTCGATGGCGCTGGTGGACGGGCTACCGGAAGGTGCCACGACCTCGATGCATCGTGACCTCATCAGCGGCCGCCGCTCGGAGCTGGAGGAATGGTGCGGATCTGTTGTGCGGCTGGGGGAGGAGAGCGGGGTCGCGACGCCGATCAACAGCTTCCTCTACCGCAGCCTTCTGCCCCTTGAGCTGCGGGCGCTCGGGGAGATTGCCTTCGAGGGGTAGACGCTTCCATTACTTCACAGCCCCAAACGCGGCGAAGGTGCTGTTCTTGTGAAGAATCTCCACCTCGCCGAATCCTACCTTTCTCAGCATCTCGATCTGAAAGAGCAGCGGCCGCGGCGTATCCTCCTTGTCTATGTACGCGAACACGTGGTCGCGGTAGCTCGCGTCCTTCAGCGCCTGCAGGTATTCCCCGTAGCGGTGCCGCATGAGGGCGTGGATGGCGGGTATCGAGTGCTCTACAAGGTCTGAGATCCAGAGGGAGCCGCCCGGCCGCAGCGCCCGATGAAATTTGGCGAATACTGCCTCCCACTCCGCATCCGTCCGCAAGTGATGGAGCGTCGCGGCGGCGGTGATCACGTCGTAGGCTCCTTCACCGAGCTCTACCTCCCGAATATCTGCCTGAATCGTTCGGGGCTGCCGGCCGCTCACTGCAGTCACCCGCTTTGCTGCGCGGTTCAGCATCGGAGCGCTGAGGTCGAGGAGATCGAACGAGAGCTCGGGGATCACCTCCAGCAGTTTCAGCGCGTAGTTGCCGGCGCCGCAACCGACGTCGAGAGCTCGGGTTGCTGTTGGGTTGGTCGCCGCGGCGGCATGCGCGACAAGCTCCAGGACGAGCGGAGCGTCTATTGTGGCGCTCTGCCCCGACTCCAGGTTCGAGAAGCGCTCAACGTCCGCATCAAAGCGCGCCCTGATCTCTTCAACCGTCGACTTCGACGCCATTCAAATATCTCCTCGCATCACGCTACACTCACCCTTCATCACCGGCTCGCCGCCCGACCGCGCTCTGGTAAACCCACCATATGAGCAGGAGCTGCAGGGGGATACGTGCGAGAAGCAGAAGCTGCTCTGCCGCGCCGCCGGTCTCCCGCGAGTTGATCCACATCTGAATGTTCGCGGGCCAGACCGCCAGCAGCAGTAGAATCAGCCCGATTCCGGCTGCTCGTCGCGTCCGGGGCGGGATGAGGCCCATTCCGCCGGCGATCTCGGCTGCACCGGAGAGATAGACGAGGAGGATCCGCTGAGGGAGCAAGGGAGGGATGATAGCGGCGTACGGGGCGGGAAACGCGAAGTGGAGAGCCCCGGCCGCCACAAAGATCAGGCTGAGGAGAACAAGCGATATCCGCGTCCGCCCGACATCCTTCATATGCATCGCCCCACGAGCTCCCACTCATCAGACCTCGGTTCACGCGTTCGATGAGCGAAGCTTAGCGGCCCATCAGCTTCATCAGCACCAGCGTACCAATCGCGCCCCAGGCGAACCCCGGCCAGCCGTAAGCCGCAGCTCCGAAAAGCGCTGGAACCGAGAGGAAGATCAAGCCGAAGATGATCGCGCCGGTATGCTCCCCGTTTCTCGCCCGATTTGCGAGGGTGGCGAGGGCGACAATCGCGCAGACAACGGCGATCTGAGCGGCTGGGAAGTCGAGATCCATTGGGGAGCTGTTGGGGGTGCCGCAGCGCAAACAAAAGCGGGAATCTACGGGCAACAGGCCCTCACGACGACAGGCGAGATGGAAGGGGGCGACGCTCGGGGGGGCAGGCCTCGGTCCGTTGCAGGTTCAAGCCTCAGAGGGGAGGCCGTCCCTCACCCGAAGGAGTTTCCTGACGCAGCCCTAAAGCGACTAGGGCACAGCCTTCCAATCGCGAAACGCCGACGGAGCGCTGCGCGGAATCATGTAGTTCGGGCTGGGGCGCGGCAGCGTTTCCAGCGGCCGGCCGGGGCCGATCACCGTCGCGAGAAGCTTCCGATCTACCGGGCCGATCGCTCGGGCGAACGACTCGGAGCCGCCAGCAGGCTCGCCCAGCACATCTCGCAGCAGCGGGATGGGGCTCATGCGGCGAAGTCGCCGGGGTTGCTCAAGGCGCCTCCGGCCGCTGCCATGCCGGCCAGGGAATTCCGTCCACTACCTGATAGAAGCCGAGATCGCGGCCCAGGCGTATCTTCGCGATGTACGCGATCTGCCCCGTATGCATCGAGAAGTGCTCCACGACGTGGTAGATGGCCTCCAGGACGCTGACTTCACGCGCCTGGATCATCCTCGTCTCGAGAAGCTGGGTCGAATGCAGAGCGCCGAGGGCCGCGTCAGCATCGTTCAGCGTACGGTCGAGCTGCGCGAGCAGCTCAGGCGCCGGTATCGGGCCTGTCGCATCGAACTCACTCTGCCGCTGGCGCGTATCCGGAAATCCGCCAACACCGCTGACGATCCACTGCTGGACATTTCCGCTGAGATGAAGAATCAGATTTCCGATGCTGTTGGAAGCAGGGTTTGGCCTCCACCAGATCTCTTCATCCGTGAGCTGGTCAACCACGGTGCGGATTCGCGGCGCCAGCTCTTCCAGGAGATAGCGACGCGAGTGCGCGATGAATGCGGCTCCGATGTCTGGCATCTGCGCTGTTTGGAAGTGAGGCCGAAGCCCGGCGAGTGAATTTGCCTTCACGAAGTTGCTGCATGCCGTCCACAGCACCGCGATTCAGCGGGCTATGAGCCCGCATCTCCCATTCCTCCTTCGCCGCGACGTGTGACGGCGCACACTATGGACTTGCAAGCTCATCGTCGCCCGAGAGGCCCGAGGAGGTGAGAGCCTCCTGGACCTCATCGAATCGCTCATATCGCGCAACCCGTCCGTCTCTGACCTCGAAGGCTGAGGCGACGTCACTTCTCCCGATGATCTGACCGGAAGCGGGATCTGACCAGATACCGTGCTCCTCCACCACTACCCGGCCACCTCGGGCGAATGTGCGGAAGGGGCGCAGCTGGACATTCGTGCCTTCGAGCCAGCCCTTCAGAACCTCGATCCCGACGGCGATCCCGCGGGGACCGACGATCTCGATCGCGGGGTCGGAGAGGGCCAGCACATCCGCATGCTCCCGAGCGTTCAGCGCGTCGTGCCACCGGGCTACGACTGCAACCGGTGTTGCTGATGCGTCAAAGGTCATCGGGAACGATCGCGGAGCGTTTTCATCACTTGCTCGGCACCCTCCACGAAGCAACGCATGCAGCCGAGCTCCCGCCCCGAATTCTCCGCGGCCCGCTTCAGTCATGGTCCAGGGT
>ERZ1066118.381-NODE-381-length-43500-cov-13.514490_pt1 | contig 43500 bp, 43 predicted proteins | sample MGYA00382765_ERZ1066118 | MGnify/ENA primary metagenome ERZ1066118 (study PRJEB33369, sample SAMEA5778348) | biofilm metagenome | biome: Industrial cooling water; feature: Water cooling tower basin; material: Biofilm | place: United Arab Emirates | collected...
ACGCACACGTGGGCGTTAGCTTGTCCAATCTGAATTGATAACCTCTAATGTTCAACCTTCAATTCTCAACTTTCACTTTAAGCCGACTGGCCATGCGCTGGGCATCGAGGTCGAGGTGGGTCTGGCGGGAGCGGCTGAGGCCCTCGAGGGTCACCACCTCGTCGAGGTAATCGTTGAGCGACTGCACCAGGATGCGCTTGCCCGCCGCGTCGAGCCACCAGGAGCCGTTGGGCGGGCGGTCGAAAAATTCGTCGAAAATCACCTCCTGCACGCACAGGTGGCACACCACGTAATCGGCCCAGCCCCGGTAGGGTTCGATGAAATCGTAGGTGAATACGGGCCGGTTGTACTCGTCGCGGTGCATGACCCCCACCGCCGGGTCGAGGCCCGCCCGGATCAGCGCCGATTCCACCCGACCGTAGAGCATGCCGTAGGCGTAGTTGAGCAGGCAGTTGAAGGCGTCGGTGGCCGGATGCTGGCTGCGCCGCTCAAAGCGGTAACGTTCGGGCAGCACCCGGCCGATGGCCCCGAAGTACGCCCGGCTCAAACTCCCCTCGAACCCCCGGAACGAGGCAAACAGCCCCGACGCCTCCGGGTCGGCGTGGTGGCGGAGCTTGTCGGTGAGCCGCCGCAGGGTGTCGGTGGCCGCCGCGAGTTCGGGGTCGTCGGCCCGGCCCGTGGCCTGCCCCAGCCAGAGCAGCAGCGAAAGCTGGTGGTCGGCCTTGCGGAGCAGCCCCCGGCGCACCCATTCGCGGGCCTCGGCGCTCTGGGCAAACTGAAGCTGATTTTTGCGAACGGTGGACACCGACCCGAACCGGTGGCCCCACACCCGCCCGGCGGGAAAGCCCTTCGCGTCGACAAAAAGCAGGTCAATGTCGTGTTCGAGGGCTTTCACGACGGCCTCGTGGGTGATTTTCGTGGCCGGGTGAAGCTGCACGCTTTTCACGACGTGGAAGGGCACAAACTGCTCGTGTTCGGGCGTGCGCACCCAGAACGAGCCGTTGCGCACGGCCAGTTGGGAGCCACGGGTCTGGAGGTGGAGTTGCATGCGACCAGTTGTTGGTTTTCAGTTTTCGGAATGACCAAACGCCGAAATCGGCTTGGCGGAGCGAAAATTTTAGCCCGCCGGGGCACCCTACTTGCACACCCCACTCCCCTCCCCTATTTTGCCGAAACCCATCACTCTGAACTCTGAACTCTGAACTCTGAACTCTGAACTCTGAACTCTGAACTCTGAACCCTAAACCCTGAACCCTGAACCCTGAACCATGCCCATCAACCGCAACAAACTCGGCCGACTTATCGTCATCCACGAGTGCCTGAGTACCCTCCGCCCCCACACCTGGCAGCAACTGGCCGACGCCTGCGAGTACCGCGACCTGGTGCGTGAGCGCCCCTGCCGCCGGACCGTCATCGACGACATTACCGACCTGCGCGAAGCCTTCGGGGCGCCTATTCCCGTGGGCAAGCGGGGCGGCTACCGCTACGAGCGGCCCTTCTCGCTGTTCAACGTGCTTAACCCCGCCGACGCCGCCCTGCTGCACGAGGGCCTGGCCCTGGCGCGGGAGTTTTCGAGCCTGCCCCAGTTTCGGGGCCTGGAAACCGTGCTGCGGCGATTTGAAGAACGCGCGGGCGTGGCGGGCGCGCCCCGGCCCCCCGTGGTGATGTTCGACCAAAACGAGCAGTACGCCGGGCTGGGCTTCCTGGGTGTGCTCTACGAGGCCGTCCGCGACGCCCGCGTGGTGCGGATTCAGTACCGGAATTTCGCCGGGCAGACGTTCTGGTACCCCTTCAGTCCTTACCTGCTGCGGCAGTTTAACCTGCGCTGGTACGTGTTTGGCACCGTTCCTGCCGAGGGCGACCGCCTGCTCAACCTGGCCCTCGACCGCATCCAGACCGCCTCGCCCGCCCCCGAACTCAAGTTCCGCCCCAATCCCGGCGTGGACTTCGAGGCCTACTTCCGCGACTTCGTCGGCGTGACGCACCGGGCCGACCAGCCCCTGACCGACGTGCGCCTGCGGGTCTGGAAGCCCCGCGCGTTTTACGTGCACACCAAACCGGTACACCCCAGCCAGGCCGTGCTGGCCGAAACCGACGACCTGATTGAATTTGGCTACCACCTGCGGCCCAACCCGGAATGGGAAGCGCGGGTGCTGGAACTGGGGGCGGATGCGGAGGTGCTTTCCCCCGATTTTTTACGGGAGCGAATGCGGGAGGTGGTGGCGGGGATGGGGGGGCGGTATCGCGTCTAAACTTCGCAAGCGGTTTAAAACTTCTTCGGGGATTGCTACCGGCGGAGTTCCTGGAGGATAAGGCGGCTGAGTTGGAGAAAGCTGTTTTCGGAGGGAAGGCCGAGGAGTTCGCGGGTCCGGGCAAGCAGTCCGGAAAAATCGGGGACGTTAGCGTTGAGAATTTTCTCATCAATACTTTTACCACTGTGCGCCATACCGTTACGCAGTTCATCTAAACCTTTCCGCGTTCGATTTGTGACCGAATTGATTCGCTCAAATTCAAGCAAAAATTGATTTGTAGGGCTACCCGGTTCGGCCAATGTTTGCGCGAATTTGATGTGCAGCGGTACGCCAGGAATTACAGTGCCGCCGAAAAAACTCGTCAGGTTGGACGAGCGGTTGACAAAATCGGCTAATCTTCGGGAAAAGTGCCCATAATTCCCTACCAAGTCAAACTCGGTCGCGTTGCGGATGAATTCGTTCAGAAACGTTTCCAGAAAAATCGAATACCCCAGCACAGCCTGCGAAAAGTTGCGGTTCAGGAAATGGTACTCCGCGATTTCAAAACGCTCCCCTAACAGAAAGAACCGGTTTTTGTTCGGAAAATCGGCTTTAAATGACTCGTAAGCCGTAGCCAGTTTTTCGGCTTTAAATGCGCTTAGAAAACCGAGCCGGGGCATTTCTTTCCAAGCGCTCTCCACTAAACCCTGGGCGTCCGACCAGAAGAACTCCAGTCGGAGCGCCCCGATGCGGAGCAGTTTGCCTACAAGCGGATTTTGAAGCTCATTAGGCAGTGATTCAAGCAAAGTCAGCGCCCCGGCGAATTGCCCATGCTGCACCAGGGCAGCGATTTGCTCTTCGTCAATGATTCGACGGTATTCGACTTGACGAAACTCTTCAACTGGGCCATCCTTGTTGACATAGTAAATCAGAAACCGATCAGCGGGCAAAATATACTCGGCAGCTATTTTCAAGGCTGCTTTCTGCTGAGGGGTTCCCCCTGCATCACAAATCACTACATCGTGTTCGCCGGATGCGAGGTACTCTGCAAAATGGTACCGGTAATACTTGAGCAGCGCATTGTTGTCGGTCACACGTCCTTCATTCACAACGACATCAACTGAAATCGAATACTGGTTAAAAAGAAATTCCTTTAAAATAAACGCCTCGTGGATGGTGTCCTGATCATTCTTCTTCTCCAAAATTTGATTGCTCGCAAAAAGAACAATTTTTTCAAATTGTTCAGGCCGGATAAAATTTTCTTCGAACAGGCGTGAAAGAATCTGTTCACCGATCTCTGGAAGGGTTTCTGTAATTTGTTCGCGCAACTGCTTCGTGAAATCCCGAAATGAATCCTGGCTTTTCCAAGCTGAGTATTCTTTACCTTGATAGGTCAGATTTCGATTTCCGATATTTGCAAGAAGAATCTTTTTCATACTTCAATCCAATTTATCCGATTCGTGGATGGTCAGCACGTTGAGTCCCGTCCGCCGTTGCGCCGTGTCGCCGCCGTACGCCAGCGAACAATTTCACCGGAGGTTATCATATCAGCTTCCAAGCGCTGAAGTCAGGGTATTGGTTAGAAGCTGTGGACTGATGCGAGATTTCGCTCACAACAATGCAATTCAGGCGGAGCGTTTTCAGGTCTTGTTCCAGCATTTCTTCGGTGTAGGTGAAAGCCGGAATGTTTCGCTGCTTCAGTTCATCCATGAACTGCCAGCGGTTCAGGCCCGCCACCTGCGCGGCTTTGCCGAGCGATACGCGTTGTTGCTGAAAGAGCAGGATACCGATTTCGAGCAGGAATTCGGCCTCCTGCTCAAAACCCCAGGCTTGGAGTGTTCGCTGAGGTACGTCGATAATCATGGCTTGGTTAGTGTTTTCGTCGGGTTCAAAGCGACGAGTGGTGAAGACCTGATTGCGCCGTGGGTTTTTCTGACAATTTAGGAATTCAATTCCTAAATCGTCAGGAAACCGACCGGCGCAAGTGATTGATGCCGTAAAAAAATTTCAGGGCAGTAACGTGAGCTTTAGATACCCCATGGGCAAAAAGCTAAACGTTTCGTCAGCTTGCTTCAAGAAAACGAACTTGCGGGTTTTGGCTTTGATTTGATTCGACAAATGCCGGTGCCGCTCCACGCGCCTGCCATTCAGCCATTCCTGCCCATCGGAATCAATCCAGGCCGAAACATGGTCGGGGTATTTCCAATCGCCGGTGATGCTGTGATACCCCACGTTGGCACCGACCCGCAGCAGGCAGGCGTTCGGCTCTTCGTTGCGGGCCAGCAGGTTGTTCAGTCGTTCCTGCATGGACTTTACGGCTTCCAAATCTTTGTTCGCATATGCCTGGTAGTAGACTTTCTCCTTTTCAAGATAGCGCCGGGTATGCGAGCGAATCAGGCTTACCAAATCCTGCTGTTGGAGCCAATCGGCGTTTTGCAGATGGCGTTGCTTACCCACCAGCACCGGATTGCCGTTGTCGGACTTCAGTCGGGCGATTCGTAACTCGGAGGTGGTGCCCGATTTCACGCTTTCGTAATGCGTGACAAATTGGGTGGGGTTGAAATTGGCCATGTGCCCCTGCCTCGACCGGTCCTTCCAGGTTCCTTCACCCGCCTCGGGCTTTCTGTCCGCCGAAAAAACCTTGATGCGATACACCTTGATTTGCCCGACCGGGATGGGCAAGTCGCCCACCTGCAAGCCTTGCATCAGGTTGTTGGTGATGTTGCCAAACAAGCGCCCTTCGTCGGCCTGAGCGCCGTGCCTTTGTTTCAACGCCTCGTAAAAAATGGAGCGAATGGCACCTTTAATCGAAGAACCGGGAATGAAAAACTGGCCCATTCCGTCGGCGTACTGACGGCGGATTTCCTGCACGTTTTCATCAAAGGCTGCTTCGTACCGGTGGAGGTACTTCGTGAAATTCAATTTATTCTGAACGATGAATTGCTCAATCCGCCTGACGTTGTTGGTTGCCAACCAGGTTGAAAAATCGGTCAGGTCTTGTGGCTTCAACTGACGAAGCACCTCGGCCTGTTTGAGGAAGTAAATCGTCTTTTTGTCAACGATAAAATCCAGCCCCCGCTGGTAGTGCTTTTCCTGGGCCATGCCCACGTGGGTGGGCGTCAAGACTTCGACCTTGAACTGATGCGTCGAAAAGACAGGTTGTAAATTCATGGTCAGGACAGGGTTACGGGTACGAACAAGGCCTTGCCCACCCGCCAGACGGAGTGCTCGGCGGGCAACACGTCGGGGCGGAGGTCGATGGTTTTCCCTTGTGGCCGGGCGGCGGTGCGCAGCACGGAGCCTTCCCGGAAAAAATACACCGAACGCTTGCGCAGGGTATTGTGCGGCTCACTCAGCCAGCCGCCCCGTTTCACCACTTCGTACCCGGCGTGTTCGTCGAGAAATTCCCGGAGTTGGTCGGGGGTTTCGGGGCCGTAGAGCGAGAGCGCCACGGCGTGGGTGCTTTCGGCGGGCAGGTCGAGGGCCAGCGTAGCGGTTTCGAGCCGGAACCGCCCGTTGCCCACGGCTCGGTCGGTGCCCAGGCCCTCGTCGGCCAGCAGCCGCAGGGCGACGTGGAGCCGCCGATGGGCTTCGTCGCCGTCGTAGCGCACGAGGCCGAACAGGCCGGAGTCGTCGCTGAAGTAGAGGCGCTCGGTGTAAAAAATGCGGGTGTCTTCGCGCTCGTCGCGGGGCCGCACGATGCGGGGCACCACGTCGGAGGCGACCAGGCGTTCCGGGTCGGGCAGGCGGGCGCTCAGGAAGGTACCCCGCAGGTCGGATTCGGCGGGCGTCGTGCTTTCGTTGCGGAGGAACGCCGCCCAGCGGTCGGCTTCGAGCCACTGGGCTTTTTTGAGTTTTTTGGCCAGGCCAGGGTCGGCGCTTTCGTCGCGGCGGCGCTGGAGGTAGGGTTTTGGGAAAAAGTACACCGGCTCACCGCCGGCATTCCCGTAAAACGGAAACAGGCTCGACAGCGTGAAGGCGTGCGAACCGGCCACGAAGTCGGCAATCCAGCCGGGTTCACCCAGTAAGGCCCAGGCCTGCATCACGGCGGCGTAAAGCGCATCGGAGTGCAGCATCCGCTGGCTCTGGCCGTAGTCGGCGCGGGCGTTGGCGACGTGCAGCGGGCTGGTGAAGTGAAAGCGGCTTAGGTCAAAGTTCATGGGCAGTTCGTAAAACTTTATCAATCAGCAAATCATGGTACCAGGCTCCGACTTGCTGAAGGGCGTGAATGGTCGGCTTGACGCTGGGCAGAAAACCGGCCGATTTGGCATTGAGAAGCACCCCCAGGGTACCCGTGTAGGGGAGTTGAAACCGTTGCGCAACAACCCGGCCTTTCAACTCGTCAATCAGTAGCCAATCGGCCCGTAACTCCTGGGCGAGTACAAGGGCTTCGGCCTCTCCCCGGTCCAACTCTTCAAGTAAAGCAGCGACCCGAGCCGAATCGCGAATGGACTCAATGCGCAACCAGGGGTGGTTGGCAATCAGGTTAGGGTCGAGTCGGCGTACTTCATCGGCGACGGCAACGGGCAATACCACTTCCTGGTAGAGTTGACGCAGGAGTTGAAGCAATCCGACTTGAAACAGGTTGCTGACAATGGTGGTATCACTGACGACAATCATGGTTGCCGGTAATGTTCAAGGGCATCGATGTCGTGCTGTAGTTCTTCTTCGGTGAAATGGATGTAAATCCGGCGTTTACCCAGTTCCTGCTGAAACCGGATGACCCCCAGGCCCGACAATCGCCCGCCCTGCCCCATCGAGATTTTTTCGTCCCGGTAGAGTTGCAGGGCCAGTTCAAGCCGGAGTTCGTCGGGCGTCAGGCCGGTGCGGTCAATGATGGTATCGTCGAGTTCGAGGAGCATGGCGTTCAGGTTTGATTTTTTGCTAGAAAATAATCCGCAGCCAGGTTTTCAACCGGCTTGTCGAGTTTGATTTCCACCTGCCCGTAGCCCCGCGAACCGTGCCCGCCGAGGTAGTCATGGTGTAACAAGTTAATCCCCGCGTCGAGCAATTCCAAAAAACGGGTCTCACGGTCTTTTTCCGCCTCCATCACATTGATGACAAATTCCACGTCAAACTCCGCCCCGGCGGGTACGCGTTCGATTTGGCGCGGGTGCTGGGCCACGCCCCGAACCCGGTCGATGGAATTCTCAAACTTCACTTCAGTGTACGGCATATCCGTAAAATCGGAATCATACAGCTTTTTGGCCCATTCTTCCGTGAGCGAAGCGTCGCGCACGAGCAGGCGGGAGGGGTTGCCCTGCTCCGGTTTCCCCTTCGGCCCGAACCACCCGAACAGTTGCGCGATGAGGAGGCTTTTGTCGGAATAATCCCGAAACTCGGTGTCGGCGTTGGCTCCCATCGCCACTTCGACCAGGCTGCGGAGTTTGCCCTTGAGCGAGGAGCCTGGAACGTAGGGTTGGTTGTTGTCCTTGCGCCGGACGACGGGCAAATCCACCCCGCCGATTTCGACGCTTTCCTTGCTGTCGCCGATGTGCAGGCCGGTGAGCAATTTCAACGTGCCCCGGAGGATGATTTTTTTGTGGAGTTTGTGCATGGTGAGGATGTCGAATGAGTTCGGTTATTCCTGTCCGCCGTTGGCTTTGTGGTACGCGACGACCCCTTCCAGAATCTGGACGAGACGTTTAAATTTTTTCGGGTCTTCCCCGACGTTTTTGATGAGCGGGCCAATGGATTTGTAAAGTTTTTCCAAACCCGTTCGGGCATCGCCTTTGGCGCGGCCCACGGCGTAAGCCAGTTTGGGTTCGAGCAGCAGAATGTCCGTTTTCTGTTTCTCAAAATCGGCCTGAATTTGTTTCAGTGCCCCGAAGAATTTTCGGATTTGCGAGGTCTTGACGTTTTGCGCCAACGCACCGCCGAGGTTTTCCAGCTCGGTGAGGTCTTTGATGCCCTCGGTGAGCATATTTTGTAAGGTTTGGGCCATGATTCGTTAGAGTTTAGGTTCGTCCCGGTACGCCAACTCCGCCCAGCGGCAGGCCACGATGAAGGCCTCGAAGCGGAAATGGTTTGCCTGAATTCTGGTGAAAACGAGGCTTTTGAGTTCGTCCAGCGCCGCTTTTTTATCGGGATTGCGAGTGGCTTCGGCTTGCCGGGCCAGGGTGTAGGCGGCGTTCCATTTCCAGGACGGGTCGTGGGTGGGCTGGCGGGTGCGGAGGTCGGTGGCGCGGTAGATCTCGAAGTAACCAAACATCCGCTGGAGCAGGCCCTTCGAGAGGGTGCCCGCCCGGAGGCGTTCCACCCACCACGTTTTCCAGCGTTCGATTTCCGGAAATTCTTCCCAGCCCACCGGCAGGCCAAACAGGCAGAGCGCGTCTTTTTCGCGCCCGGCCCGTTTGAAGGCTTTGGCCTGGTCTTCGGTTTCCCCGGCCCGCTCGGCGGCTTTGGCAATCGGGAACTTCGGCCCGACGAAGGCAATGCCGCCCGAAATGCTCAGGTCCTCGCGCCCGACGAACGTTCGGAATTCAGCGCGGATAACCTGGGCAAAGGCGATGATTGCGTCCCAGCGCCCCACGGCAAACACGTCGTCGCCCCCGGAGTAAATCACGTTGACGCTCCCCTCGAATTCGGGCCGGTTGCGAATCGTGTTGAGGTAACCGCTGAAAAACCAGTCGAGGTAGCCCGACAGTGTGGCGTAAGCCGAAAAGCTGCCCCGGTCGGGATAGCCTTTGTCCAGGTCGGGGCCGAAGCCTTTGGTGAACAAATTTCCGAGGCTGTCCACGTCCATCCGCAGAAAACCGAGGCGGTTGTAGTTGCCCCCGGCGGCAAGCTCCTCGAAGGTTTTGGCCTTGCCATCGGCGTTGAGCGCCACGCGGCTACCGCCGAAGAAGCGGTAGCCGTAGGTCGCATGGGGCGAGGGTTGCGCGGGCAAAAAATCGATGGTTTCGGCCACCACGGTCGCGGTGACTTCGGCGGGGCCGCTCGGGGCGGGCAGCCGGTCGTGAAACTGGTGGTGAATTTGGCCGCCAGGGAGTTGATGGCTTCGTTTGCCGCCGGGCAGTTGCGATGTGGCCCCTGTCACTCGGTGGGTATGCCTGCTCAGGTCTTCACCGATTTGAATTTGCTGGTTTACCACGGCGCTAACCATGACCGGCGTCTCGCCGGAGTCGGCCAGGTTGCAAAGTTTTCCTTCCACGCCCGTCACGACGCAGGTTTCGGCTTGTCCGCCCCGGTCGAGTTGGCCCCCGAAGAGGCCGGCAAACCGGGCCGGGTCGGTCAGTACGGACTCGAACTTCCGGGACTTGCGGGCGGCGGCCCGTTCGGTCACGCGATGCCACAGGCCCGCTGGCCCACCGAGGAAAACGGGTTTCGGCTCGCCTTTCACCCAAATCGTGGGGTGGGGCTGGCTCTTCCCCGTCGCGTCGGGTTTGGTTCTGGGCAACGCGTTGTCGTAGGCAAACGCCACCGACCCGACGCCGACGGAAACGGCCCCGCCGTAGGCCTCCCACAGTTCCCGCTGCGCGTCGTCTTCGATTCGCCGCAGGGCAGCCCGGGTGCTCGCGATGTTGGGCAGCAGGATGAAAAATTTCCCGCCCGAACTGTACACGACGTGGCCGGGCGTGGTGGCCGTTTCCCGCACCATCCGCCGGGCGATGTCGTCGAGCAGGAGTTGCAGCGAAAACGACCGGCCCTTCAGGCTGCGGGCGGCGTAGGCCGAGGCAATCGAGTACAAAAACGATTGAATCCCCGACAAGTCCACGCAGACGAGTTGCAGGGGCAGCACCGACCGGTTGCGCAGGGCCCAGCGGTTTCGTCGGGTGTCGAACGTAAAATCGTCGGGTGCTTCGAGCCAGTAATCGTACAGCGATTGGGCCAGGGCCGCTGTCAGGCGCAGGTGGTCGAACAGACTGTTGTCGGGAAAATCAACCGTGGACGCGGGAATGGCCCAGGTGTATTTTCGGAGCAGGTGGAGCAGAGTTCCGGCAAAGGCATCCCCGTTGCCCGTGGGCAACCGGTCGAATTCCGCCGTGAAGTCGTCCCACAATGCTCGGTAAGCGGGCGTCAGGTCCGGCGGGGTTTTCCCCAACGAAAAACCCCGGACGGTTTCGGACCGCAACGAGTGCGGCTCCACCCCGAATACGTGCCCTTCGCTTTCAACCCGAGACGGCACGCTGCCATCAACAATCAGCCCGCCAAAAACACTCAGGAGCGGAATGCGTTTGTAGCGGTTCCAGCCCCAGGTTACGTCGCTGACGCTCTCTTCCGAAGCTGATTCTGAGCGGTCGAGTCCACTGGCCCAGGCATCGGCCAGCGTCACGAAGGCCTGGAATTGGTTTTGAGGCCGGTGGTGAAAGGTGGCGACGTTGAGCAGACCGGTCGGGGTTTCCTGCCAGAGGCCGAGGCGCTGAAACGCGGCTTTGTGGTCTTTCAAAAACTGGTACGTCCAGTACACGTGCTGGTGCGAGGGTGTGCCCCGGTCGGAAAGGTAACTGGCCAGACCCTGGTTGCCGAAAGCCAGCGTGTCGGCGTCCAGACGCGGCTTCCCGTTCCAGAGGTCATCCCCCCGCTGAAAAAACTTTCCAATATCGTGCAGCAACGCCGCCAAATAAATCAGTTCTCGTTCGGTCGCCATGATACGTTTTTAGCGGGGTTGGGTAACGGTACCAAAGCCCAGGCTCACGCCCTTGCCCAGGCCGAGGTGGTCGGGCAGGAACACGTTCGAGCGGAAGAGCACGTCGAAGGCCAGGAGTTTCTGCTGTTTGTAGGGCACGATTTTGCTTTTCAGCACCTCGTCGATGCGCAGGCTGATAGGCCGGTCCACGTCCCACTTCACGCCTTTGGCGAAGGAGAGGATGTTTCCTGTGAGGATGCCTTCAAGGAAGGTCGTGCGGGCCAGGTCGTCGGCGAGGCTTTGGTACCGGGCGTAATTTTCCTGACTGAGCGCCAGCCAGTTGTAAAGCCGGTACCGGAACGTTTTCTCCCAGACCTGGAGGGTATACTGCTCCAGTTGCAGGCTGCGGATGCCCAGTTTCAGCGGCCGGTCGCCCAGGGTGATTTCCCAGTCCCGCTGGTTGAAAAAGTGGTGAACTTCGTCCACGCCGTAGTCGACGCACACCAGGGCCGGGTTGCGGCCCACGCGCTTGTACTGGATGACGGGGTAGCCGTACAGGAATTTCTCGTCGCCGAGGTGGTTGTGAAACAGCAGGTGCTCGCGCCCGGCCCGCTCGATGACGGCCCCGCGAAAAGCGGGCAGTTCGTAGGCTTCGATGTCGGCGTCGAAGCGGATGGTGAGGTAACGGATTTTTTTCAAAGCAGGCAGAGGGGATCGGAGGCGCGTAAATAGTGGTTTTTCCGAAACGGCGAAAGCCGCTCCGCGAAAAAAACTTAGCGTGCGGTAAAAAACCCCATCGTTGGGTGCGCTCTTTTTGCCCGTTGGGTAAACACCAACGCAAGCAGCGGAACGACCTTTTTCATGGCCATCGGGATTTGCCGGAAAGGTAAACTTTTCCCGCATTTTTGCGGTATCGGTAGCAGCTCCGTCTTTTTTTCCATGAAACTCCTCAAAGTCGCCGCCGGCGTCGTCAACCAGACTCCCCTCGACTGGGAGGGCAACAAAAACCGCCTCATCGCCGCCATCGAAGACGCCAAACGGCAGGGCGTCAGCCTGCTCTGCCTCCCCGAACTCGCCATCACCGGCTACGGCTGCGACGATATGTTTTTCGCCCCCCACACCTGCGAGATGGCGGCCCGCAGCCTGCTCGACATCGTGCCCCACACCGAGGGCATCCTCGTGAGCCTGGGCCTGCCCGTGGTGGTCAACAACCGGGTGTACAACGCCGCCGCGCTGGTGGCCAACCGGCAGATTCGCGGCATCGTGCTCAAGCGCAACCTGGCCAACAACGGCATCCACTACGAAACGCGCTGGTTTCACGCCTGGGACGCGGGCGAGCGCACCGAACTTAAAATCGGCCCGTTCAGCTACCCCTGCGGCGACTTGCTCTTCGACGTGAACGGCGTCAAAATCGGCTTTGAAATCTGCGAAGACGGCTGGGTGGCCGCCCGGCCGGGCCGCGACCTCTACCAGCGGGGCGTGGACATCCTGCTTAACCCCAGCGCCAGCCACTTCGGGTTTTTCAAAACCTTCACCCGCGAACGCCTCGTGCAGGACGGTTCGCGGGCCTTCGGCTGCGCGTACATCTACTGCAACCTGCTCGGCAACGAGGCAGGGCGGGCCATCTACGACGGCGACGCCATCATTGCCCAGGCGGGCGAACTGCTCACCTCGGGCGCGCGCTTTCAGTACACCGACCACTACCTCATCACGGCGGTCATCGACGTCCACATCGGGCGGCTCAACCAGGTGCAGATTCGGAACGCGTTTCACAAAGAATACGACGCGCTGAAGGTGGCGGTCCCGTTCGATTTTCCCGAAATTCAACCCGAGCGAAACGTGTACGCCCTCGAAGACTGGGAAGCCAAGGGCTACCAGAAAGAAGAAGAATTCGCCCGCGCCGTGGCCCTGGCGCTGTTCGATTACCTGCGAAAAAGCCGCTCGCAGGGCTTCGTCGTGTCGCTGTCGGGCGGGGCCGATTCGTCGGCCTGCGCGGCGCTGGTGCGGCTGATGGTCGAACTGGCCCTGGAAAGCATCGGGTTGGAGGGGTTCAAACGCAACCTCGCCCACATTCCCGCGATTCAGGACTGCACGACGCCCGCCGAACTGACTGGCAAGCTCCTCCACTGCATCTGGCAGGGCACCGAAAATTCCTCGGCGGCCACCAAGCACTCGGCCCAATCGCTGGCCGAAGACCTCGGTGCCCAGTTTTACGACATCAACATCAACGGCCTCGTCGAGCAGTACAAATCGTTGATTGAAACCGGGCTGGGCCGAAAACTAAGTTGGGAAACCGACGACATCGCCCTGCAAAACATCCAGGCCCGCGTGCGCGCCCCAAGCGCCTGGCTCCTGACCAACGTGCAGAACGCCCTTCTCCTGAACACCTCCAACCGCTCGGAAGCCGCCGTGGGCTACGCCACGATGGACGGCGACACGGCGGGTAGCATCGCCCCGCTGGGCGGCATCGACAAGGCGTTTTTGCGGAAATGGTTGATCTGGTTGGAAACCGTCGGGCTGGGCGGTAGGCTCAAAATTGGGGGCCTGAACGCGGTCAACAACCTCCAGCCCACCGCCGAACTGCGACCGCTGGAGAACAAGCAAACCGACGAGGACGACCTCATGCCCTACGACGTTCTCGACGCCATCGAAGCCTACGGCATCCGCGACAAGCAGCCGCCGAAGGCTGTGTTTCAGCGCCTGCTTCTCGATTTCGGCGACCTGCATTCCCGCGAAAAGCTGTTGCTCTGGGTCGAGCGGTTTTTCAAACTCTGGTCGCGCAACCAGTGGAAGCGCGAGCGCTACGCGCCCTCCTTCCACCTCGACGACCGCAACCTCGACCCCCGCACCTGGTGCCGCTTCCCGATTTTGTCGGGCGGGTTTGAGGCCGAATTGAAGGAACTGCGGGAGTACGCGGCGGAGGAAGGCGTGGGGAAAGCGCCGGTGGCGCGGAAGGGACGGATTGGATTTTGACAAACCGCGCTGAACTTTACCCCGTTTTCCACCGCTGCCCATGATTCGCGGGGCATCCCCTGCCTGTTTCCCATGCCCACTCCCATCTTCGTCGTCGGTTCCTCGAACACCGACATGGTCGTCAAAACCGACCGACTTCCGGCCCCTGGCGAGACAGTCCTGGGCGGTACGTTTCTGATGAACCCCGGCGGCAAGGGGGCCAACCAGGCCGTGGCCGCCGCCCGGCTCGGCGGGGCGGTAACCTTCGTGGCGCGGGTGGGCAACGATATTTTCGGCCAGCAGGCCCTGGAGCAGTTCGAGCGCGAGGGCATCCGCACCGAATTTGTCCGCACCGACCCGACGCAACCCTCGGGCGTGGCCCTCATCGGCGTCGATGGCCGGGGCGAAAACAGCATCGTAGTGGCCCCTGGTGCCAACGCCCGCCTCGATGAAGCCCAGGTCAGCGCCGCGCTGGCGGGCCTCGACGCCCCCGCGCTCGTGCTGCTGCAACTCGAAATCCCGCTGGCCTCGGTGGAAGCCGCCGTGCGATGGAGTGCCGAAAAAGGCCTGCGGGTCATTCTCAACCCCGCCCCGGCCCAACCCCTGCCCGACGAGTTGCTCCGCCGGGTATTTCTCATCACCCCCAACGAAACCGAGGCCGAACTGCTCACGGGCGTCCGCGTAACCGACGCGCCGTCCGCCGAACGGGCGGCGGAACGCCTGCGCGCCCTGGGCGTACCCAACGTGGTCATCACGCTCGGCGCGAAAGGTGCCTACCTGCGCACCGACGCCGAAAGTCGGCTCATCCCGGCCCCGCCCGCGACGGCCCTCGACACCACCGCCGCGGGCGACTGCTTCAACGGGGCGCTGGTCGTGGCCCTCGCCGAAGACCGCCCCCTCGCCGAAGCTGTGGCCTTCGCCTGCAAAGCCGCCGCTATTTCGGTGACGCGCCTGGGTGCGCAGGCCTCCATGCCGTTCCGCCGCGAAGTGGACGACGGGCCGGTGCCCGCCGCGTAGCCTACTCCTCCCCCACCTCCTCTAAACCCCTCCCGACCATGTTTTTGATTTCAAATTACCCCCTGGCGATTTTTTTCTGCTTCGTCACGATGCTGTGCTGGGGTTCGTGGGCCAACACCCAGAAACTGGCCTCGCGGGGCTGGCACCCGCCGTTGTTTTACTGGGATTACGCCCTGGGCATTCTGCTCACGTCGCTGGTGTTTGCCTTCACGCTGGGCAGTACGGGCGGGCCGGGGCGGGGTTTTCTGGATGATTTGGCTCAGGCCGACGGGGCCAGCCTGCATTCGGCGCTGGTGGGCGGGGTGGTGTTCAATCTTGCCAATATCCTGCTCGTGGCGGCCATCACCATCGCCGGGATGTCGGTGGCGTTTCCGGTGGGCATCGGCATCGCGCTGATTCTGGGCGTGGTGGTCAATTACCTCGACCGGCCCGAAGGCGCGGCGGGCCTGCTCTTCGGGGGCGTGGCGCTCGTGGCCGTGGCGATTTTGCTCAACGCCAACGCGTACCGAAAGTTGAGCCAGGGCGGTTCCAGTGTTTCAACGAAAGGCGCATCCACGCGGGGCTTGCTCCTCTCGGTCGTGGCCGGGGTGCTGATGGGATTTTTTTACAAATACGTCGCCGACTCGATGGCGACTGATTTTGCCGCTCCCGAAGCGGGCAAACTCACGCCCTACACGGCCCTGGTGCTGTTTGCCCTGGGTATTTTTTTGAGCAATTTCCTGTTCAACACCGTGCTGATGTACCGGCCGTTTTCGGGCGAGCCGACTTCGTTCGCGGCCTACTTCCGGGGCAGCGGGCGGGACCACGCGATGGGGTTGCTCGGCGGGGTCATCTGGATGATTGGCATGTCGTTCAGCATCCTGGCGTCGGGCGAGGCTGGCCCGGCCATCAGTTACGGGCTGGGGCAGGGAGCCACGGTCGTGGCGGCGGTTTGGGGCATTTTCATCTGGAAAGAATTCCGCCACGCGCCGCCAGGCACGGCGACCCTGCACAACCTCATGCTGGCCTGCTACGTGGTCGGGCTGGGGTTAATCATCTGGGCGCGGTAAGTTGCTGTCGATTTTCTCGAAAAACGTTGGCTGCTTCTGCCCGGAATTGGGCAGCGCAAACGGTTGAAACCGTTAAAAAAACCTGGTATTCGCCTTTCCCCCGGTTGAAACCGTGGGCTGAAAATCCAAAATCTACCTGTTCCATGCGTTCCCGAATGTTTCGCACTGCGTTGTCCATGCTGGCCGTCAGCGCGGCGGTTGCCGCAACGGCCCACGCCCAACTCACGCCCAAACCGGGCGTGCCCGCCGTTATTTTCGACACCGACATGGGGCCGGACTACGACGACGTGGGGGCCATCGCCCTGCTCCACGCCCTGGCCGATTCGGGGAAAGTCCGCATCCTGGCGACGGTGGCCAGCACGACCTACCCCCGCGTGGGACCGGTGCTGAGCGTGTTCAACACGTACTTCAACCGGCCCGGAATCCCCGTCGGCGTGCCCCGCGATTTGCCCGGCCAACTGCCCGCCGTCCCCGACGCCGACCGCCAGCATTGGTCGGACACGCTGGTGGCCCGCTACCCGCACAAGTTGCGTAGCAACGCGGAGGCCGAGGAAGCCGTGAGCCTGTACCGGCGCGTGCTGGCCGCCCAACCCGACGGCAGCGTGACGGTGGTGACGGTGGGTTTTTTCACGAACCTCGCCAACCTGCTCCGCTCCGGTCCCGACCGTCACTCGAAACTTTCGGGCCGCGACCTGGTGGCCCGGAAAGTGGGGAAGTTGGTGAGCATGGCGGGAAAATTCCCGGCGGGGAAAGAATTCAACGTCTTCAAGGACACCAAAGCCTCGCAGGTCGTGATGGCCGACTGGCCCACGCCGGTGCTGTTCAGCGGGTTTGAAATCGGCGAGCGGCTTCACACGGGCCTGCCGCTGGTGCGGAATCCGAGCATCCGCCGCAGCCCCGTGCAGGACGTGTTCCGCATCAGCATTCCGCTCGATAAAAACGACGCAAACGGCCGGATGAGCTGGGACCAAACCGCCGTGCTCGTGGCCGTGAACGGCCCCGCCCCGTACTACACCACCCAACCCGGCCGCATGACCGTGGCCGACGACGGCAGCAATGGCTGGGACACCGCCGGTACCGGGCACCAGCGCCTGGTGGAGGCCCGGCCCGTGGCCGAAGTCGAAGCCCGACTCAACGACCTGATGCAGCACCAGCCCCGCGTTTTTCCAAAAAAATAAGGCTGTGCGGGCGATAAATCGGGGTTTGGTTGCCTTTGCCCCTCGGTTCTCATCGCCTTTGCCCTTTCGCCCATGCGCTGCCTGCTCCTGTTGCTGTTCGGAACACTGTTTTTCCCGACGCTTTTCGCCCAATCGTTTAAAAATCCCCTGCTCCCCGCCGGGGCCGACCCCTGGGTGACCCGCCACGGGGACTGGTATTTTTACACCCACACGACGGGTACCAACCTGACGCTCTGGAAAACCCGCAACCTGGCCGATTTGGGCAAGGCCGAGTCGAAAGTCGTCTGGACGCCTCCCGCCACGGGGCCGAATTCCTTTGAAATCTGGGCACCCGAACTCCATCGCCTTGACGGCCGGTGGTACCTCTACTACACTGCCACCGACAAGGCCAGGTTCGGCGACCTGACCCGCTACGTATTCGTGCTCGAAAACCTTTCGCCCGACCCCCTGCAAGGCACCTGGACCGACCGGGGCCGGATGAACACGAAATACACCGGCCTCGACGGCAGCGTGTTCGAGCACCGGGGTCAGCGGTATTTTCTGTATTCGGCCTACGTCGGTCCGCAAAGTCAGCTTTTTATCGCCCGGATGAAAAACCCCTGGACCCTCGAAGGGCCGGAGGTGCTGCTGGCGAAGCCGGAGTTTGATTGGGAAAAATACGACAACCGGGAAATCTGCGAAGGCCCGGAATTTCTGCAAAAAGACGCCCGCAGCCCGCTGTGCATCGTGTACTCGGCCTCGGCCTGCTGGGACGACGACTACTGCCTGGGCCTGCTCACGGCCCCGCCCGACGCCGACCCGATGGACGCTTCCGCCTGGAAGAAAACGCCCCAACCCGTTTTTGAAAAATCCGTCAAAAACGGCGTGTACGGACCGGGGCACAACGGGTTTTTCGTCGCGCCCGATGGCAAAAATCACCTGCTCTACCACGCCAAATCCGTTGCCAACCGGGCCTGCCGCGAACGCAACCCACGGGCGCAGGCCTTCGGCTGGAAACCAGACGGGACGCCCGATTTCGGGGAGCCAGTGAGGACGGACGCGGCGTCCAGGTAATTTTTTCGATTGCTGACTCCGATAGTCCCGACGATGGCGTCGCCTGGAATGCATTTTTTATCATCCGCCGCCCGGCCCTGCGCCGACCGAACCCAACAGAACCCCTTCAGAACATGAAAATCAGAGTCGAAAATGAAAAGCCGTTCCTGCCCGACGGGCGGCACGTCGTGGAAATCACGCACATTGACGAGGGCACCAGCGAGTACAAAGAAGTGCCGTTTTTTACCGTGCGGTTTGAAAACGAAGCCGGCCACATCACCCAACGTTTTTACACTTCGCCCAAAGCCCTGCCCATTACGCTGGGGTTGTTTCAGGCCGCGGGCGTACCCGTCGAGGAAGGCAAAAACGTGGACACGAAGCAGTTGATGGGCAAAAAACTGTCCATTGAAGTCGGCGAACGCACCTACGAAGCCCCCGACACGGGCAACGAGCGGACGCTGAAGCAGGCGTACGGTTTCCAGCCCGTTTGAGTGCGCATCCCCACAAAAAAACCGGTCTGAAAAGCATTTCAGACCGGTTTTTTTGTCTCAGAAACTTCGTCAATTTCGGCGGTCGCGGCGGTTTTCCCGACGGTCGCGGCGGTTTTCGCGGCGATCCCGGACGTCTTCCCGCTGGTCGCGCACGTCTTCTTTCGCGTCGCGTACGTCCTCGCGGGCATCGCGGCGGTCCTCGATCCGGTCACGGCGACCGCCAACGTGCTGAGCATCGCGGACGTCTTCTTTCGCGTCGCGCACATCCTCCCGGACGTCGCGGCGATCTTCCCGGCGGTCCTTGCGGTTCTCGCGGCGGTCGCGCACGTTCTCGCGCTTGTCGCGGACGTCCTCGCGTTGGTCGCGGTTCAGGGTGGTTTGGGCGGTGGCGGTCAGGGCAAGGGCGGCGAAGGCGAGGAGGCAAAGGGGCTTTTTCATCGAAAAAAGATTTTTGGGGCGTTGAAAACGCCGCTTGGAGTGACCCGGATGCGCAAGGTTTAACGCCCGCCCCACCACCCGTTGGTGTTGGCCCACCCGGCAAACCACTCCAGCACCTCCGGGTTGCGCACTGAGCCGGGGTTGGCAACTTTGTCGAGAGGCTGGCCGAGCAGGATTTTCTTCACCGGCAATTCCAGTTTTTTCCCGCTCAGCGTGTAGGGAACACCTGGCGCGGCCACCACCGCGTCGGGCACGTGGCGGGGGCTGTACTGCCGCCGGATTTCGGTTTTCAGGCGCGAAATCAGCAAATCATCCAGGGGTTGGCCCTCGGCCAGCACCACGAACAGCGGCATGAATTCCGAACCGTCCGGCTTCTCAAGGTGAACGATGAGGCTGTCCCTGATTTCGGGCACGCTTTCCACGGCCCGGTAAATTTCCGCCGTGCCGATGCGTACGCCCTGCCGGTTGAGCGTGGCATCGGAGCGGCCCAGGATGACGACGCCCCCGCGGGGAGTGATTTTCAGAAAGTCGCCGTGCCGCCAAATGCCGGGGTAGTCCTCGAAGTAACTGGCCCGGTAGCGGCTGAAGTCGGAATCATTGTAAAAAAACACGGGCATCGAGGGCATGGGCTGGCGCACGACCATCTCCCCCACCGCGTCGGTGACGGGTTGCCCGGTCTCGTCGAAGGCCACCATGTCGCAGCCCAGGCACCGGCACTGAATTTCGCCTTCGTACACCGGCTCCCAGGGGCAGCCGCCCACCCAGGCGGTGCAGACGTCGGTGCCCCCGCTCATCGAACAGAGCCAGACGTCGGGTCTTACGGCCTCGTACACGTAATCGAACCCCTCCGGCGGCAGCGGCGAGCCGGTGGAGCCGATGCTGCGCAACGCGCGGAGGTCGAAGGCCTCGCCGGGTTTGAGGCCCGCTTTCCGGCAACTCATCAGGAAGGGTGCGGAGGTGCCGAAGTGCGAAATGCGGGCGTCCTGAGCCAGTTGCCAGAGGCGGTTGAGGTCGGGAAAACCGGGCGAGCCGTCGTAGAGCACCGCCGTTGCGCCGACGAGCAGGCTGGCATTCAGGAAATTCCACATCATCCAGCCCGTGGTCGTGAACCAGAAAAACCGCTCGCCGGGGCGCACGTCGTTGTGGAAGGCGAGGTACTTCAGGTGCTCCAGCAACACGCCGCCGTGCCCGTGGGTGATGGCCTTCGGCAGGCCCGTGGTGCCGGAGGAGTACAGTACCCAGATGGGGTGGTTGAAGGGCACCGGCTCGAAGCGCAGCGGTTCGGAGGGCAGTTGCTGAATGTCGGCCCACGTCGTCGCGCCCGCCATGTCGCCCACCGCGACGAGGTGTTCGACCGTCGGAAGACCCGCTCGCAGTTCGCGCAGGGCGTCGGTTTTGTCGAAAAACTTGCCGCCGTAGCGGTAGCCCGTTACCCCAATCAGCACCTTCGGCCCGACCTGTTGGAAGCGGTCGAGCACCGAGGCCGTGCCGAAATCGGGCGAGCAACTCGTCCAGACGGCCCCCACCGCCATCGTGGCCAGCAGCGCCACGGTCGCTTCGGGAATCGTGGGCAGGTAGCCCGCCACGCAGTCGCCGGGCCGGACGCCCACTAACCGGAGCCAGGTGGCGAGGGCGGCAGTCTGGCGTTCGAGGTCCTCCCAACTCACTTCGGTCAGCGGTCCCGTTTCGGAGGCCACGAGCAGGGCCGGGCGGGCGGCGGTTTTTTGCCGGAACACGTGTTCGGCGTAGTTGAGGGTAGCCCCCTCGAACCACCGCGCCAGGGGCATTTCGCCCGACAAAACGCGCCGGTAGGGCGTCTGAAAGTTGACGTCGAAATACTCGGTGATGCGTTGCCAAAACACTTCCAGGTTCTCAACCGACCAGCGCCGCAGGCTTTCGTAGTCGGTGAAGGTGAGGCCGTGGCGTTGGCCCAGCCAGTCGGCGTAGCGGGTGAGGTTGGCGGTTTGGCGGAGTTCGGGGGTGGGTTGCCAGAGGGGGCGGGGGGTGGGTTCGGAGGTCATGGTTTGCGATGAAATCGGGCGGCAAGATAAACAAATGCCCCATCGAGCGGTTTTTTCGCCAAAGCCCACCCATGCCTGAACTTTCCCTCTGCTGGCTCCGCCGCGACCTGCGCCTGACCGACAACGCCGCGCTCTACCACGCCCTGCGCTCAGGCCGACCCGTGCTCCCGCTGTTCATTTTCGACCCAACGATTCTCGAAAAACTGGCCGATCGTAGCGACCGGCGGGTGCAGTTCATCCATCAGGAAACCAGCCGGTTAGGGGCCGAATTGGCGGCGATGGGTTCGACGCTGCTCGTGCGGTACGGCCCGCCGGAAGCGGTTTTTGACACTATACTCAACGAGTTCGACGTCGCCGAAGTCTTCACCAACCGTGATTACGAACCCGCCGCCGCGGAGCGCGACACCCAAATTTCAGGGATGCTCCGCGAGCACGGCATCGGCTTCCACGCGTTCAAAGACCAGTGCATTTTCGAGACCAGCGAAGTGCTCAGCGGCAGCGGCACGCCCTACACCGTGTTCACACCGTACAGCCGCCGCTGGAAGGCGCTGCTGTCTGATTTTTTCCTGAAACCCTACCCCACCGAGCGGTATTTTTCCGGTTTTCTGAAAACCGAGGTTCAGCCCACTCCGAGCCTCGAAGCAATGGGTTTCAAAGCGGCGGCGGGCGTGTACCCGGGACGGGACCTGAACCGCAACGTCCTCCGCGGCTACCACGAGCGCCGGAATTTCCCTGCCGTGGAAGGCACCTCGCGACTGGGGCTGCACCTGCGCTTCGGGACGGTTTCAATCCGGGAACTGGCCCGGCAGGCGCGGGAGGTGAATGAGACGTTTCTGAACGAATTAATCTGGCGGGATTTTTACTTTCAAATCCTTCACCACTTCCCGCACGTAGGCCGGGGGCGAGCCTTCAAGCCCGAGTACGACCGCATCGCCTGGCGCAACGACGAGGCCGACTTTGCCGCCTGGTGCGCGGGCCGCACGGGCTACCCCCTCGTGGACGCGGGGATGCGCCAACTCAACGAAACCGGCTACATGCACAACCGCGTACGCATGGTCACGGCCTCGTTTCTGACCAAGCACCTGCTCGTCGACTGGCGCTGGGGCGAGGCGTATTTTGCCCAGAAACTGCTCGATTTCGACCTCGCGGCCAACAACGGCGGCTGGCAGTGGGCGGCGGGCAGCGGCTGCGACGCCGCGCCGTACTTCCGGGTGTTCAACCCCACGCTCCAGACCCAAAAATTCGACCCTGCCCTCACCTACGTCCGCCGCTGGGTGCCGGAGTTCGACACGCTGGAATACCCCCGGCCCATCGTGCAGCACGAGGTGGCCCGCGACCGGGTGCTGCGGGCGTACAAAACGGCCCTGGGCAAGGAAGGCGGCGGTTGACAGACGGTTTGGGGAAATTGGTTCGTTGTTTGCGGACCGGGAATTGCATCTGACCGACGAACTCCATGAAAACGCCCTTCCGACTTTTTCTGAGTCTGACCCTCCTGACCAGCCTCTGGCTGGCGTTTAGCCCACCCGTCGAGGCCCAATCGCGCAAACGCGGCAAGAAAACCGAGCAGCGGGTCAAGAAAAAAGGCCGCCAGCCCGAACGCACGAAGCGCACCGAGCGAACCTCCCGCACCAACCGCAAGCGCCAACGCACCGACCGCATTGCCGCCGAAAAACCCCAGAGCAACCGCCGCGAACGCCGCCAGGAAACCCCACCCGAACCGAAGCCCGCGACGACCGCCCCGGCTCCGACGACGGCGCGTAGCGAAACTCGCGCCGAACGCCGAAGCGCCATTTCCGACAAGCGCGTGGGTTGGGACGACAAAGGCCGTCCGCTCTACGAAGAATCCGGCGGACGGCGGTACTACGTCAACGCCAGCGGCAACAAGGTGTACGCGACGGCGGGGAAGAACTGAAGGGTTTGAGGGTTTAATGGTTTGACAAGGCAACCACCTTCAGACCATCAAACCTTCAAACCTCAAACCCTCCCCAATTCCGGCAGCCGCAGCAGCAAATTCGGGTTTGGGCAATTCCGCAGAAACGCCTCCCGCTGCGAGGGCGCGCACACGCCGGGGTAGTCGCCCGCGTGGCCCTGCACGTCGGCGATGAGCTGGAAATGCAGGTGTGGGGGCCAGTCGCCGTTTTCGGGAAAAGGGCCGATTTCGCCCAGCGCCTCGCCCGCCTTCACCGGCAGCCCTTCTTTTTTCCCAACCAGCGAGGCCCGCGACAGGTGGCCGTAGAGCGTGAAAAAGCGGAGCATTTTCGGCCCGAACCGGTCGATAAATGGCAGGTGGTGTTGCAGAATCACCGTCGGGCCGTAATCGCCAAAATTCGCGTTGTCTCCAAAACTGTGGACGAGACCATCGAGGGGGGCGAACACGGACGTACCGGCCTCGGCCCACAAATCCACGCCGAGGTGGACGGTGCGGGGTTCTTCGCCCGTGGCGTTGAAATGCGCACTACGGCGGTACAGCACGCGGTCTTCGCCGTAGCCGCCCACGCCCAGGGTGGCGTCGTGCGCCCAAAGTTTGCCGAACACGTAATCGGTGAAGCGGCGGGTGTTGGCCAAATCCAGGTTGTCGAGTTCGCGGTTGGCGTCGGTGAAATCGAGTCGCAGGGGCCGGGCGAGCACGTCGGCGGGCAGAACGGGCGCGAAGGCCGGGTGGCGGGCGAGTAAGTCGGGGAGGGTCAACGTTGAATGTTTAGGGTTTAGGGTTTAGGGTTTAGAGTTTAGGGTTCAGAGTTTACCGTCGAAGGTGAACAACAACTCTGAACCCTAAACTCTAAACCCTAAACTGAAAACCAAAATGTATCTTTACCGCATTCCAAAAAATCTTACTTAACCACAAATGCCTGAATCAACTACCCAGCCCGCGTACCGATCGAAGAAAATCTTCGGCCACCCTCAGGGGTTGTTCCTGCTCTTCACCACCGAAATGTGGGAGCGCTTCAGCTACTACGGCATGCGGGCCGTGCTGACGCTGTACTTCACGCAGGCCCTGCTGATGGACAAGGCCTTCGCCTCCAATTTTTACGGTGCGTACACGGGCCTGGTGTACCTGACGCCCCTCATCGGCGGGTACATTTCCGACAAATACTGGGGCAACCGCCGCTCCATCCTCACGGGCGGCTCCTTGATGGCGCTGGGGCAGTTTCTTCTGTTTTTTTCGGGAACGTTCTACGACCAGCCGATGGGCAGCCAGTTGCTCTACCTCGGTCTGGGGGTGATGATTGTGGGCAACGGGTTTTTCAAACCCAACATTTCGTCGATGGTGGGCACGCTCTACGAACCCGCCGACCGCCGCAAAGACGCCGCCTACACCATTTTTTACATGGGCATCAACCTCGGCTCGTTCATCGGGCAGACGATTTGCGCGCTGGTGGGCAACACGGGCCGACCCGAAGATTTCCGCTGGGCGTTTCTGGCCTGCGGCCTCGCGATGGTGCTCGGGACGGTGATTTTTCAGTGGGGAAAATTGAAGTACCTGCTCAGTTACAAAGGCGAACCCGTGGGACTGACCCCGGCGACTTCCCCCGCCGTTGGAAGGGTCTACTGGGTGTTGCCCGCTTTGCTCATTGTGAGCCTGGGCCTGCTCTGGTTCGACGTCAACGTGTACCCGATTTTACTGCTGTTGCTCGTGGCGGGCGGTCTGGGTATCCTGGTCATGATTTTGGCCGACAAGAGCCTGACCACCCGCGAAAAGCAGCAGGTGGGCGTGATTTACACCGTTTCGTTTTTCGTGATTTTCTTCTGGGCGGCCTTCGAGCAGGCCGGGGCCTCGCTCACGTTTTTCGCCGACGAGCAGGTAGACCGGGAGATTTTCGGTTGGACCATTCCTCCCGCGCTGTTCCAGAATTTCAACCCGTTTTTCGTCGTCACCTGCGCCCCGTTCATGGCAGCGCTCTGGACGTACCTGGGCAACAAGCGGCTGGAACCCGCTTCACCCTACAAAATGGCCCTCGGCCTGGCGCTGCTGTGCATCGGCTACCTCATCATGCTGCCCGCCGTGAAAGACCCGGTTCCAGGGCTGAAGGTCAGCGCGCTCTACCTGGCGGCGCTCTACTTTTTTCACTCCGTCGGGGAGCTTTGCCTTTCGCCCATCGGGCTGTCGCTGGTCAACCAACTGGCCCCGGCCAAGTATTCCTCGCTGCTGATGGCCGTGTGGTTTTTGGCGAATGCCGCCGCCAACAAATTCGCCGGGACGCTCAGTTCATTCTACCCCGAACCCGGCAAGCCAACCAATTTCCTCGGCTACCAGATGAACAACCTCTACGACTTTTTCCTGCTGTTCGTCGTCATGTCCGGCGTGGCGGCGGTGTTGTTGTTTTTGCTGTCGCGGCGGTTGAAGAGGATGATGTAAAGACAATTAGGAATTACGAATGGAAAATCCAGGTGCATTTCATTCGTAATTCCTAATTCGTAATTCCTAATTGCGCTTCGCGCGGTACCCCTCCTTCCCCAGCCAGGCCACGATTTTTTCCCGGAAATCGCCCTGAATCAGGATTTCGCCTTCTTTGGCTGAGCCGCCCACGCCGCAGAGGGTTTTCAGGCGCTTGCCCAGGTCGGCGAGGTCGGCCTCGGTTCCGACGAAGCCCGTCACGAGCGTCACCTGCTTGCCGCCCCTGGCTTTCTTGTCGAGCTGCACGCGGAGGTTCTGCTTCGCCGGGGGCAGGGTTTCGGCTTCGGGGGTGTCGTCGGTTTGGTACTGAAAATCGGGGTTGGTCGAATAGACGATGCCTGTGCGGTTTTGCTTGGCCATTGGTTCAGAAGATTTGTTCCGCCTTTCCGTTTCAAAACTACCGTGAAAAATTCGTTGTTCTTGCTCTTTCTGTTCGCCGCCGTGCCCGTCCTGGCCCAAACCGCCCGCGACCGCGAAACCATCCTGGCCATCCTCGACCGCCAGACGAAAGCCTGGAACGCGGGCGACATTCCCGGCTTCATGCGCGGTTACTGGGAATCGGACAGCCTGCTCTACATCGGCAAATCGGGCGTGCGCAAAGGCTACCAGACTACGCTCGAAAACTACCGCAAAAACTACCCCGACCGCGCCGCGATGGGCACGCTCCGGTTCACCATCCTGAAAGTCGATTTTCCGGCCAGCGGCGTGGCCTTCGTCGTGGGCCGCTGGCACCTCACGCGGAGCGGCGGCTCCCGCCCCGAAAAAGGCGACGTGGGCGGGCATTACACCCTGCTCTGGAAGAAAATCCGGGGCGAGTGGGTCATCGTGGCCGACCACAGCAGTTGAAGGTTGGCCGTTTGGTTGTTTGTATGTTTGGACCTTCAACAGCCAAACCGACAAACTCGTGAACATCCAAACAACTGACGTTTTCCGTCACCGCTTCCGCTTCACCCAACACGACGTGGTGCGGTTCGCCGAAGTCTCCGGCGACGACAACCCGCTGCACCTTGACCCCGATTTCGCGGCGCAGACGATTTTCAAGAAACCCATCCTGCACGGCTTCCTCGGTGGCAGCGTATTCTCGAAAATCATCGGCACGCAGTTCCCCGGCTACGGCAGCATCTACCTGAAGCAGACGATGGAATTTTTGCGCCCGATGTTCGTGGATACCGACTACGAAGGGGTTTTTACCATCACCGCCATCAACCCCGAACGCCACACCGCCGAGATGACCACCGAAATCATCGACGTGGCCACCGGCAAAGTCACCACGCGGGGCGAGGCGACGGTGATGAATCGGGAGAAGTTCTAAGAAAGTTTTGAGTTTGAAGTTCGTAGTTTGAAGTTGCCGAACTTCAAACTACGAGCTTCAAACTCAAAACTAAAAAAGGCCCCAGCGCAAGCGCCGGAGCCTTTTTTATGCCAATTCGGTCGGGTTAAGCCCCTGCCTTCTCGTTCTTCATGTTCTGCACTTCAGCGCGAATTTCCTGCGAGAGGGTTTTGAGGTCCTGCATGCCTTTGCGTACGCGGGTACCGGCGGCCTGGTTGCCTTTGTCGTAGAACTTCTCGAAATCGCCTTCGAGCGACATAACCAGGTTCTTGATTTCGCTGAAACGGTTCATGGTGTTGAGGGGTTTAAAATTGGATGGAGAAATGCCCTGAAACGCTCAAAACGGCGTTTTCTGCCGAAATAAATGCATTTCCGAAGTATTCCCCAAATACCCGCCCGAAAAAAATAGTCAAAAATTATAAAAAAATTATGCAAAGGTGGCGATACCCCGTCCGGCGTAGGCCCCGTTTTGCAATTTTTCCTGAATTGACTCGAAGGCGTTGAGGGTGCGCTCCACGTCATCGGGCGTGTGGGCAGCGGTGGGAATGATGCGCAGCATGATGACGCCCTTGGGCACCACCGGGTACAGCACGATGGAGCAGAAAATGCCTTGATTCTCACGCAGATCCGCTACGAGGTGGCTCACCACGGCCTCGTCGTAATCCCCGTGCAGGAACACCGGCGTAACGGGCGAAACGGTCGTGCCGATGTTGAACCCGCGGGCGCGGAAGCCGTTTTGCACGGCGTTGACAATCGTCCAAAGCTTCTCGCGGAGTTCGGGCTGGGTTTGCACCAGTTCCAAACGCTTCAGTCCGCCCACCACCAGCGGCAGGGGCAGCGACTTGGCGTAGGTCTGCGAGCGCATGTTGTAGCGCAGGAAATTGATGATTTTCCGGTCGCCGGCGATGAACGCGCCGATGGAGGCCATGCTTTTCGCAAACGTCGAGAAGTGCAGGTCCACGCCGTCCTGGCAGCCGAGGTGCTCGGCCACGCCCGAACCCGTCGCGCCCATCGTGCCGAAACCGTGGGCGTCGTCCACGAGGAGGCGGAACTGATATTTCTTTTTCAGCGCGACGATTTCATCCAGTTTGCCCACGTTGCCCGACATCCCGAACACGCCTTCCGTGATGACGAGCACGCCCCCGCCCTGCTCATCGGCCAGGCGGGTGGCCCGCTGGAGGTTTTTCTCCAGCGATTCCATGTCGTTGTGGCGGAAGGTGAAGTACTTGCCCAGCTTGGCCTTGTGGAGCCGGATGCCGTCGATGAGGCATGCATGGCTTTCGGCGTCGTACACGATGACGTCCTTCATGTCCACCATCGCTTCGATGGCCGACATCACGCCCTGGTAGCCGAAATTGAGCAGGAAGGCGTCTTCTTTCTGCACGAAGGCCGCCAGTTTCCGCTCCAGGCTTTCGTGGTAGGGCGTCTGCCCCGACATCATGCGGGCACCCATCGGCGCGGCGAGGCCGAACTGCGCCGCCGCGTCGGCGTCGGCCTTCCGGACTTCGGGGTGGTTGGCCAGGCCGAGGTAGTTGTTGAGGCTCCAGTTGAGGACTTCTTTCCCGCGAAACTTCATGTACGGCCCGATTTCGCCTTCGAGGTAGGGAAACGCGAAATAGCCGTGGGCAAGGTCGGAATACTGGCCCAGGGGGCCTGGGTTGGCAAGGCGCCGGTCGAACAAATCCGCCATAAGTTGGTGGTGCTGAATGGTTTGGAATCGTGCCGCAAAGGTAGGCGTTTTGGGGCGGGTTTTCAAACGCCGGGCAATTTGACGCCCATTCTCAAAAACGCTACTTTTAGCCCATGAAACCCCGCGAGCTTATCAAACTACTGGAACGCAACGGTTGGCATGAAGTGAGACAACGGGGCAGCCACCGGATTTTCAAACACCAGGAAATCCACGATACCATCTCGGTACCCGACCACGGCAACAAAGACGTACCCATCGGGACTTTGCACACGATTCTGAAACAGGCTGGCTTGAAATAATCTGAACCATGAAACTGGAACTCGTTCTCGAAAAAGGCGACGGCGAATGGTGGGGGCGACTGGAAGGCGTTCCCAATGCGCATCTGTACACGAGTGGCACTTCGGTGGAAGAAGTCACCGAAAACCTGCGCGATTTGCTGGCCGATTACCTGGAAAACGAAGGCCGAGAAGAAGCCGACTGGCAGTCGGTTTCACACGCTACCGTCGAATTTAACTACACCTACGACATGACTTCATTTGCCGAAGCGTTCGACGCCTTGCAAGTCGGTGTGCTGGCCGAAAAATCAGGGTTGGAGGAAGTGTTGGTTCAGGAAATTGTGAACGGGACCCGTCGGCCCTCGCTGGACCAGGCCCAGCGGGTTGAAGCGGCGCTTCATGAGGTGGGACAGTCGTTGTTGCAGGTTTCGGTAATGTGAAAGTCACGGTAAATGTCTCAATTCATTTTACTCCCATTTTCACTTATTCTCCTTTGGGCGGGATTTGACCTGACGGCAAGCGCACTTGCCAACCGAGAACCGAGATTTTTTCAATTTTTACCCGAGGGCCGTTTACTATGCTGAGAATTTTTCTTGGCGACCACTACGAACGGTTTAACCATCTCACGTTCGGGTTGATTCTAATTTTCGGCGGGTTCGGATGCTTGTGGCTGTTTTTTACATGGCTGTTCCCAATTTTGAAGCAAAGTTTTCGGGCACTGTTGGGTTGAAAACACAACCACTCAATCATTCAACACTCACTCATTCAATCATTGGAAATTAAGAAAATCCTCATCGCCAACCGAGGTGAAATCGCCCTGCGCGTGATGCGCACCGCCCGCGAAATGGGCATTGCCTCCGTGGCCATTTTCAGCGAAGCCGACCGGCAAGCCCTCCACGTCCGCTACGCCGACGAGGCCGTGTGCGTGGGGCCGCCGCCCTCCAACCAGTCGTACCTGTTGGGTGACAAAATCATCCAGATTTGCCGGGAGCGGGGCGTGGACGCCATTCACCCCGGCTACGGATTCCTGAGCGAAAACGCCGGGTTCGCCCGGAAAGTCCGGGAGGCCGGGCTGATTTTCATCGGCCCGTCGCCCGAAAGCATGGAGATGATGGGCGGGAAAATTTCGGCCAAACAAGCCGCCCGCCGCATGAACGTCCCCCTCGTGCCCGGCGTGGACGAGGCCATCACCGACCGGGCCGCCGCACGGCAAATCGCCGCACAAGTCGGCTATCCGATTCTCATCAAAGCCTCGGCGGGCGGGGGCGGCAAGGGCATGCGCATCGTCAACTCCGATGCTGAATTTGACGAACAACTCGAGCGCGCCCAGAGCGAAGCCCTCGCCTCGTTCGGCGACGACGCGGTGTTCATCGAAAAGTACATCACCTCGCCCAGGCACATCGAAATTCAGGTCCTCGGCGACCAGCACGGCAACATCGTCCACCTTTTCGAGCGGGAATGCTCCGTGCAGCGGCGGCACCAGAAACTGGTCGAGGAAGCCCCCTCGGCGGTGCTGACGCCCGAAATCCGCGCCCGCATGGGCCAGTGCGCCGTGGACGTGGCCCGGGCCTGCAACTACCACGGCGCGGGCACCGTGGAGTTCATCGTGGACGAAAACCTCGATTTCTACTTCCTCGAAATGAACACCCGCCTCCAGGTGGAGCACCCCGTCACCGAACTCATCACAGGCGTCGATTTGGTGAAACAGATGATTTACGTGGCCGAAGGCAAGCCGCTGCCATTCAAACAGGAGGATTTACAAATCAACGGCCACGCCATCGAAAGCCGGGTGTGCGCCGAAGACCCGCGCAACAACTTCCTGCCCGACGTGGGCACGCTCCACACCTACGTCCGCCCCCAGGGCAACGGCGTGCGCGTGGACGACGGCATCGAGCAGGGCCAGGCCATCCCGATTTACTACGACGCCATGTTCGCCAAGCTCGTCACCTACGGCGAAGACCGGGCCGAGGCGATTGAGAAAATGATTCGGGCGATTGATGAATTTCAGATTTCCGGCGTGGCCACCACCCTGCCCTTCTGCAAGTTCGTCATGCAGCACGAGGCGTTTCTGTCCGGCAACTTTGACACCCACTTCGTGGGCCTGCACTACCGCCCCGAACTCCTCGACGACCAGCCCGACCCGACCGAGGCGATGCTCGCGGCGGCGCTGGCGACGCAGTTGCTTTCGGGTGGGGCGAAGGCATCCGTGCCTGCCGAAGTCGTTGCCGCGCCGGTGAGCAAGTGGAAGACGAATCGGTTACGGGCGTGAAAAAATGGGAACACGGATTTGACGGACAACCTCGGATAGATTTCCACACGAGCATACGTAGGTTCGGGCGCACCAAAACCACCCGTTCCGATGCTCCGCCCGCTGCTGCTCTGCCTGCTGGCCACGAGGGCCTTCGCCCAGGCCGACTGGTTTCCGTTTCAGCCGAAAGACTACTTCGCGCCCAACACCCTCTCGCTCGCCCACTTCCTCGACGCCCCCGCCGGAAAACACGGGTTTCTCCAAATGCGGGGCAAGGATTATGCCTTCGCCGACGGTACGCCGGTGAAATTCTGGGGCGTTAACCTCGCCGACCACAAGGTGTTCCCGAACGCCGAACAGGCCCAAACCTGGACGAAGTTTCTGACCAAATACGGCATCAACGCCGTGCGCTTCCACAAATTCACCTGGGAGGCCACCGACGGCGCCCATTCTACCCAACTCACCGACGGGCACTGGCAAAAGCTCGACGGTTTCTCGAAAACCCTCCGCGACGCGGGCGTGTACTACGGCTGGTCGCACATTTACGGGCACCGCGTCCGGCCCGCCGACAAGGCCCGGCTGCTGGCCTACGAAGAGGTGGCGGCCACGAAATTTCCCTGGGCGCACCTCAACGGCAGCACCTCGGCGATTGTCAATTTCGCCGAAGATTTGCAGGCCCTGAATATCGAGTTGACGGTCAACATGCTCAACCACCGCAACCCCCAAACCGGCCTCCGCTACGCCGACGACCCGGCGCTGGCCTTTGTGGAACTGCAAAACGAAGACGACATTTTCTGGTCGGCCATCGAGACCACGCTGAAGCAAACGCCTACCTACCGCGCCCTGCTCTGCCGCCAGTTTTCGGAGTGGCTGAGGGCGAAGTACGGTTCCCAGGAAGCGCTGGAACGGGCCTGGAACGGGCAGGGGTTGCAACCCGGCGAGTCGCTGGCAGCGGGCAACATCTACCCGAACCCCAACCACGGGGCCTTCCAGCACGCCGAAAAATCGGGCACGATGCCACCCCACTGGCGCGACCGGGCCACGTTTCTCTACGAGCAGCAGGCGAAATTTTACCAGAAATTCGTCAGGGCCATCCGCGAAACCGGCTACCGGGGCGTCATCGTGGGCAGTTGCTGGCAGGCGGGCGCGGGGCTGGCGCACTGGTACAACCTCCACACCGACTACCTCGCCGGGGCCATCGACCGGCACAACTACTTCGGCGGCGGCAAGGGTCACCACCTCCAGCCGGGGCCGTTCGACAACGCGGCGATGGTCAGCAGCCCCGGCTCCGGCCTGCTCGGCACGGGCTTGCAGCAGGTCAGCGACCGGCCGTTTCAGCTTTCCGAATGGATGAGCCTCATCCCCACCGAATGGACGGCGGAGGCCGCGCCCCTCATCGCCGCTTACGGTCTGGGCTTGCAGGGTTGGGACGCCTCGTTTTCGTTCGCGATGGACCAGCCCGCCTTCACCGGTACCGTGCATACGCCGGGTGTGTACAACGTCACGGCCCCGACGCACCTGGCCCTCTACCCTGCCCTCGCGACCATGATTCACCGAGGCGACGTGCGCGAAGGGGTGCCCGTGGCCGACCGCCGCATCAACCTGACCGAACTCGCTTCGGGCCAACGGCGGTACGTTGAGAACGTCGTGCAGGATTTTGACCGGAAATCGTTCGACGGCGAAGTGCCCGCTGCCGCACTGGCCGTCGGGCCGGTCAACGTAACGTTCACCGACGAACCGGGGGTCGTGCGTTTCGATCCCAAAACCGTCAGCGCATCGCCCAAACGTCTCGTCTCCAACACGGGCCAACTGGTTTGGGACGTTTCGGGAAAAGGGTTTTTCACGTTGAAAACGTCCGGCACGGTTGGCCTCGTCGGCTTCGCTCCCGACACGGTGGTTTCAACGTCAAACCTCGAACTTCAAACCTCAAACCCCTTCGCCGTCGTGCTGGTGAGCAGTTTGGAAAAAGCCCCGCTCGCCACTGCCCACCGCTGGCTCGTCACGACCGTGGCCCGCGCCCGCAACACCGGCATGGAGATCAGCGCCGACGGCAAAACGCTCCTCAGCGTCGGGCAAGCGCCGATTCTGCTCGAACCCGTCCGGGCCAGCATCCGACTGAAGCGCCGGGGCAAACCCACCGTGTACGTGCTCGACCACGTCGGCAACCGAACGGGCGAAAAGATTCCCGTCAAAAACAGCCGTTTCGTGGCCGACGGAGCGCGCTACCGGACGGTGTACTACGAGGTGGTTTTCGGAGAATAAAGTTCGGCAAACAGGAAAAGCCCGGTTGGATGTACCTGCATCCGACCGGGCTTTTTCACGAAAAAACTCTGCTCACCCCTGCTGCTGAATCACGCTCGGGTCCATGTACATGAATTCCCAAAGGTGCCCGTCGAGGTCTTCAAAGCCCCGGCTGTACATGCCCTCGTACTGGTCGAGCGTGATGGTGGCTACGCCGCCCGCAGCGATGGCTTTGTCCACGAGGTCGTCCACCTGCTCCTTGCTCTCGGCGGAGAGGCTGACGATGACTTCCGCCCCCTGCCGGGCGTCGGCGATGGGTTTTTTGATGAAATTTTTGAAAAACGGCTTCGTGATGAGCATCGCGTAGTTGTCTTCGCCGATGACCATGCAGGCCGCGTTTTCGTCGGTGAACTGGGGATTGAACGAGAAGCCAAGCTGGGCGAAAAACGCCTTCGATGCGTCGAGGTTTTCGACGGGGAGGTTGACAAAAAGTTTGGTGGACATGGGTTGTTTTTTGGGTTAAAAAGTTGGTTGATTCAGGCCGTTGCGAACGAGAGTCCGCGGGCAGCAAGGGCGGGGCACAGCACGTCGAGCGCTTTCGGCCCAACGCCATGCAAGTGTAGCAAATCGGCCTCACGGCTTCGTGTGAGTTGGTCAAGTCGGGTGATGCCCGCGTTTTCGAGGGCGCGCAGAGCCGGTTTGGACAAGCCCCCGGGAAGGTCGTTCTCCGGCGGCGCGGTCGCTTGCTTTTTGGTTGCCATCTCCGTTCGGTTTTTGTGTTCAGTTTGCCCGGCTCCACTTTTTCCACAACACGTAGGTGCCCATCAGCAAAGCGAACGCCACCAGCGGGAACCCCACGTACACAATGCCCTGCCCCACAAGGTACCACGACGCCGACGCGCCCAGGAAGTTGAAGGCAAAGCCCGCGTAGGCCCATTCCTTCAGAGTCACGAAGCGCGTTTGCACCAGCGCCACGGCACCGAGCACTTTAGCCACGCCGAGGATGCTCATGATGTACGCCGGGTAGCCCAGCATGGCCATTGCCTGCTTGCCATCTTCAGTCATCGATAAGCCCGCGATGCCGTCCATGAGCATCAGCGCGGCGAAGAGCAGAGTGGCAGCCCAGTAGGCGATGGCGAGGCGACTGGCCTTCGGGCGGCGCGTCGTTGACGCGGCGTTGGGGGTGATTTCGAGCGTGTTCATGGTTTAGTTGGTTTAATTTTCTTCCCTGACGATGCAAAGGTACCCACCCAATTTCACGCCGAAGGGTGGCAAAAACGGCAGAATCAGGGGTTGTTTGCGACAAGTTTCGGGCGTAGTTTTCCCGGCATGAAGCACGTCTCGATTCTCGTCCCCCAGGAGGCCGTTCTGGCCGCCGTCGATGACCCCCGCCACGTTTTCACCGAAGTCAATAACTTTCTCGCCAACCAGGGCCAGCCCCCCGCGTTCGACGTGCAACTCGTCGGGCTGGGCCGCCAGGTGCCCCTGCACGGCGGGCGCTTCACCGTCCACACCGACGCGCTGCTCCACGAGGTCGGGCGGACGGACCTGATTTTCGTGTCGGCCCTGAAGGGCGACCAGGCCCGGTGCATCGAACTCAACCGCGACATGGCCCCCTGGCTGGTGCGGCAGTACGAAGCTGGTGCCGAAGTGGCCAGCCTCTGCGTGGGGTCGTTTCTGCTGGCCTCCACGGGCTTGCTCCGGGGGCGGCAGTGCTCCACCAACTGGGTACTGGCCAACGAGTTCCGGGCCATGTTTCCCGACGTGCAACTCGTCACCGAAAAAATCATCACCGAAGACGAGGGCATTTACACCAGCGGCGGGGCGCATTCGTACTGGAACCTGCTGCTGTATCTGGTCGAAAAACACGCCAGCCGCGACCTTGCCATCCTCTGCGCGAAGGTGTTTCAGGTCGAAATGGACCGCCACAGCCAGTCGCCGTTCATGGTGTTCCGCGGCCAGCGCCTGCACGCCGACGAGCCGGTGAAGCGCGTGCAGGAATTCATCGAAACCCACTACGCCGACGGCCTCACCGTGGACGCCCTCGCCGACCGCTTCGCCCTGGGCCGCCGCAACCTGGAGCGCCGCTTTAAAAAAGCCACCGACAACACGGTCATCGAGTACATCCAGCGGGTGAAAATCGAAGCGGCGAAAAAAGCCTTCGAAAGCACCTGGAAAACCATCTACGAAATCATGGACGAGGTGGGCTACGCCGACGTGAAGGCCTTCCGCGAAGTGTTCAAACGGCTCACGGGGCTTTCGCCCACCGACTACCGGAACCGGTACAACCGGGCCGCTGTCAACGCCGACGATTTGCAGCGGGTGGCACGGGAAGAGCGGGGGGTGTTGCGGGCGTGAAACCGGTCAGATGGCCTGCGGGTTCTGCCGCTGGTCAAGCAGGTTTAAAATCCAGATTTCTTCGCCCAACATGCTGTAGTACAGCGCGTAGTGCGGTGGCACGGCCACCTTGCGCACCGCCCGCAACCGCCCGACCTTCATGCCGATGCCCGGATGCTGTTCAATAAGTTCCTGGGCTTTGTCTACCTGGGCAGCGAACTTTTCGGCCACGTCGGCGGGCCAGGCATCCATCAGGTAAGCCACGGTTTCCCAGAAATCTTCCTTTGCTTCCGGGTGCCAGATTACCGGTTTAGCCATGACTTCGCTTCATTCATGACCTCTTGGTGCGGAATGCCGGTACCGTCTTCGGCATGTTGCCGAACCTCCCGCAGCCGTTGCAGCACGGCCGTTTCCTCGCCGGTCGGTTCACCGCTCAGAAACCAATCCAGCGAAAGTTTCACGTCGAGCAGTTGGGCCTCGTCGTCGAGCGCCTCGATTTTTTGGTGGATTTCGGCTTTCAGTTCCAGGGTGGACATGGCGCATCGGGCAGATGATGAACCGAAGGTACTGAAAAAGGTCGATAATGACGTCCCCGGCAACGAGTCTTCTCAACAAATGCGGCCAGGCAACCATTAGCCTGCATCAACTCACCTGAATTCGGAAATTGGAAAACCAATAACAAAATTAGCCCGAAAGGCGGTCGTCAACGCAGAGGATTTGTAGCGGGTTGTGCGGGAGAGAGGGACTGTGGCGGACGTGAAGAAATATGGAAATCGCATAGTTTTTATAGCGATTTATAAAAAACCTATTAAGCTCAAAATGAAAAAAATGAACAAAGAAAATAGCGCGAGTTTGCAACTCGTGCTCGCGCGATATGCTTGACTTTGAGCAGTTTAGAAGTGAAAGTTAATACCCGCCTGACCCAGCACGCTATTCAAAGACACAGACTCGCGCCAGTTAGGGCCAGTTTTGGCTATTATTTATCCTCATTTTTGTAAATCATTTCTATTTGTCCCGATTGCTCAGAGGGGTTTCCCTTTTTTGATTTGCCTGCCTCAGTTTTTTTTTGTTTTGATGTCACTTCTTCCTTTCCTATTTTTGTTTTCTTGTCCGATTTAGATTCATTCAAATATTCAACCGTATATCCACTAGTTGTGAACATCGATTGTTTTTCGGAAATAATTTCCAATGTCCGTTTAAGTAGAACTGAATCAATTGCATTAAGCAACTGAAAGTTATTTGAATCAAATATTTTATTGGTCAATGTCTTTCCTATTCCAGAGAATCCGTGGAATAAACCAAACATTGATAGGGCAATAAAACGGTAATTGAGATTATTTGCAATTATGTATTGGTCTAATCTCTCTGCACTATCAATGTTAATCAATAGTGAAACGAAAGCTTTAAGTGAGTTATGATTTGAATTCTGAATTTGAAAGTTGTGATTTTTGTTGTTTAAAAACTTATGAAATTCAATAAGGTAGTTTCTTTCAAATGACTTTTCTCCAAATTCAAGATTTACGACTTTGCCAACCTGCTCCAAAATTTTGTTCTTTATTTCAATTTCCGTTTCGCCTTTATGTCGCTTACGATTTTTCAATATAATTTCACAAATAATTTGAAATAGCTTAAAATCATCTTCACTAATTTTTTGCAAAACAAAAAAGTTATAGAATTCAAAACGGTCAAGTTGAACACCGAGAGACTTCAAAAGTTCAATTTTTTCCTCGCTAATATTTGGTTGAAATGCTTTTTGGAGAATCAAACTTAGTTTACTGAGTAGGTCCTTAAAATTATTATCAAGCCTCTCCTTTTGGTAACTATTTGTTTTGTTGTAGTAATAAGACCTAACTATATCAGATAACTCGTTTGCTAAATATTCAGGTATGGGGCTATGATGCTGTGCCTTTTCAAAAATAAATTCTTCAAGTCCATCAATAACAAACGAAGTTCGAAACATTTCATAATCAATATTATGAGAGTTGACAAACTCTTTTATGAAATCATTTTTATTTTTTTTACCAAACGCGTCAATGATTTTGGCTTTGAGAAAATCAATTTGTGATAGAATGGATTTGTATTTATCACCTGAAAAGTCATAATTTGAAAATTTTCCCTTTTTCAAATCTTTAGAATGAGGGGTATTCGCTTTAATACTGCTTAACTCAATGTCACTCTTGAATCCACCAAATTCATTTTGTATTTGTGTGGCAGCAATTTCTATGTCAAGCAATATTTTGGGTTTGTTGAATATGTATCCCAACAAAAGGCAATAGAACATCCCTTTCAATGAATCAAAAGTTTCGTCATTTTGAATTTCTGCTTCACTTTCAGATTCAAAGGTGATTTCAGGTAATTTTAACTCCATAATTTCATTTTGAAATTCATCAATGGTATGGAAACAGGATTGGTACTTTGATACCGTTTTAGTTTCAAAACTTGAAAGCGATTTGCTAATTATATTTTGTTGAATTGCTTTGGTTGGAAAAATGAAAAAGAAATTTTTTGTGTCAAAGTAAATCGTAGAATCAACTATACTAATTTCTATATTTTCGGTAGATATTTTTTGTTTAATTAAGGGAGCAATAACAGATTCAGAAACTGCAATAAACATCGGATATTCTTCATAGTCCGAATTGGAAATTTGGTAGGGGAATAGTTTACTGAATAGAAGCAAGCAATTATCATTTGGTTGAAAAATGCTTTGCTTATTTCTTTTAAATCCAAAACTCCTTTTGTTATAAAATGAATGAGGCGAAATACTTTCAGTAGAAAATATGCTGTTAAAATTCAGTGAAGAAAAAGGTATGTAGAGTGCTTTTTTTCATATCAGAATGGCAAATCGTCTTCTGATGATTGAGTTACTATTTGTCTTGGCGTTACTTTCATAGAACTACTTGGCTCCAATACCTGTGATGTATCATCTTCATAGATAACTCTGCCGTCTTTAGACTTTGGTATTGTTCTTAAAAAAGGAGAGAGTTCATTTGTATATGAAATATAAAGTCGCTCATAAGTTCTAGTGATTGCCACATACAGTGGGTTTTGAAAAAAATCGTCAGTGGTCTCACAACTTGGAAGAAACACTGATTGGAATTGCAATCCTTTTGCCGAATGATAGGTAAGAATCTTCGGATTGTCAGTACTAAAATCTAAACTCATTACTCTTTTTTCTCCAACATCAAATTTTGCTTCCGGGTTTAATCCCATCTTATTAAAGTAGTTATAAACGTTTTCAGCACTGACATTATGGGGCATCAGAATTCCAATGTCTTTAAGATTGTTTTCTTTAATTTTTTGAATTATCCAATTTAATTCTTCTTCAAAATTTTTGCATTTTTTTAATACAGGATAAAAAGCACCTTCTTTTTTACATCTTGGTTCAAGTTTATCTGATTGAGAATTGATATATTCAGCAAATCTTGCAATTCGTTTTGGTAAACGATAATTAAATGTTAAGTCACGAATTTGAACATTTAAAGATGCAGCAATTCCAGGCATTGTTGCAGTTCTTTCTTTTCTGGGATTTCCATCAATTGTCACTTTTTTATCCTGGTACAATTGTTGAGCGGTATCTCCAAAAAGCATAACCGAGGTGTTTGCTTTTCCTTTTATGTAATCTATTTCAGTCAAAGTAAAGTCTTGTGCTTCATCAATAATAAAAAAGTCTGCGGATGGTTTGTTCTTTCTGTTTTCACAATCCCATTGATACAGGACTTTGTTTGTGTCAATTCTGATTTGTCGAATCCCATCATCGATAAACTTTCTCAGAGCAATTGTAAAGACAAGAAAAAGGTATGACCCTTTATTTGACTCTTGTAATTCTTTTGCACGCCAAAGAGCAAGAATAGTTTTACCACTTCCTGCACAACCCTGAATTACATATGTTCTTTTCGGGTCAAGTTCTTTGATTGCGTATTGATAGTCGTCAAATTCGCTTTCATTTATAAACCACTTCTCTGAAGCCATATTTTTTTGTTTTGTATATTAAAATACTTTTGTTAAAGGTTGCTCAGTCGCCAAAAAGCATTGCTGCTACTCCTTGGTCTGTGACAAAACCAACCCTGGCCTCCTCCCCTGACAGGTCGGAACTACCCCGACTTTCTGACTCACAATCAAACGGCTAATCGTTTGGCGAACAATTCTATCCAATCCTCTCCATTCCTCCAAACATTCCCCCACAAAAATTCAAAAACCCCTCATTTCCTTACCTTTGACCACAACCAATCCCCATTCCCCCATGCTCCTCCACCCCACCCCCCGCCACCGCCCAGCCCTCTGGCTGCTCTCGGCGGCCTTGCTGGCCCTGGGCCTCCTGCTTTCCGCCACGAAACTCACGCCACCCGCCCACCCCCCGGTCAAAAAGTACAGCATCCAGCAATTCATGAGCACCACCCGGCTCAGCGGGGCGGTGTTTTCGCCGGATGAAAGCCGACTGGTGTTTAACTCCAACCAGTCGGGCACGTTCAACGCCTACGAGGTGCTCGTCGGCGGCGGGGCGGCCAAACCGCTGACCACCTCGACGACCAACGCCGTGTTTGCCCAGGAGGTACTGCCCGACGGGCGGCTGCTGGTGTCGAGCGACAACGGCGGCGACGAAATCAACCACCTGTTCGTCCGCGAAAGCGACGGCACGCTCCGCGACCTCACGCCCGCCAAAGGCGCGAAGGCCACGTTTTACGGGATGAGTTTCGACAAAAAGAGCCTTTACCACTCCTCCAACGAGCGCGACAAGCGGTTTTTCGACCTGATGGAAATGGACGCCACCACCCTGACCCCGAAGCTGCTTTTCAAAAATGAAGGCGGGTATTTCCCCGGCTCCGTGTCGAACGACAAGCGGTACCTCTCGCTCTCGAAAGTGAAAACTTCCACCGACAGCGACGTTTACCTGCACGATTTCCGGACGGGCCAGACCAAACACCTCACCCCCCACCGGGGCGAGGTGGCCTTCACCCCGCTCGACTTTACCCCCGACAGCCGCAAGCTGCTCTACCTCACCGACGAAGGCAGCGAATTCAAGTACCTCAACGCCTACGACCTGCAAACCGGCCAGACCGAAACCCTCGAAAAAGCACCCTGGGATGTTTCGGCGGCGTACTTTTCCCGCACGGGCCGCTACCGGGTGACCGCGACCAACGCCGATGCCCGCACGGTGGTGAAGATTGTGGACACCAAAACCGGCCAGGCCGTGAAGCTGCCCAACCTGCCCCAGGGCGACGTGACGGGCGTGACCTTCGCGGACAGCGAACGGAAGATGGCGTTTTACGTGAACTCCTCGCAGTCGCCCGCCAACCTGTTCGTGTACGATTTCGGGGCGAACAAACTGACCCAACTCACCCAGTCGCTGAACCCGGAAATCGCCCCGGCGGACTTGGTCGCGGGCGAGGTGATTCGGTACCAATCGTTCGACGGGATGGAAATTCCGGCCCTGCTCTACAAACCGAAGGACATCGCCCCCGGCGTATCCACGCGGGGCGAAAAGCGCCCCGCCCTGCTGGTGATTCACGGCGGGCCGGGGGGCCAGACCCGCCTGACCTACAACCCGCTGACGCAGTACCTCGTCAACCACGGCTACGTGCTGCTGGCGGTCAACAACCGGGGCAGTTCGGGCTACGGCAAAACCTTCTACGCCGCCGACGACCGCAAGCACGGCGACGCCGATTTGAAGGACTGCATCGAATCGAAGAAGTTCCTGACGGCCACGGGCTACGTGGATGGGGCCAAAATCGGCATCATGGGCGGCAGCTACGGGGGCTACATGACCCTGGCCGGGCTGGCCTTCGCGCCCGACGAATTCGCCGTGGGCGTGGACATTTTCGGGGTGGCCAACTGGCTGCGCACGCTCAAGAGCATCCCGAGTTGGTGGACGGCCCAGCGCGAATCGCTCTACAAAGAACTCGGCGACCCGGCAGTGGATTCGGCGGCGCTGTACAACAAATCGCCGCTTTTCTTCGCCCACCGCATCAAAAAGCCGCTCATCGTGCTGCAAGGGGCCAACGACCCGCGGGTGCTCCAGGTGGAATCGGACGAGATGGTGGCCGGGGTGCGCCGGAACGGCGTGCCCGTGGAGTACATCGTGTTCCCGAACGAAGGGCACGGGTTCGTCAAAAAAGAAAACGAAATCCGGGGGTACGAGGCGATTCTGACGTTTCTGGACAAGCACCTGGCCGGGAAGGGCGGCGGGCCGGGCGGGGGTGGGAAGTGATTTTGGGGAAACGAAAAAGACCCGCCCGCCGGACAAACTCATCCTGCTGCTGCACGGAGGATATTTTATGCTTCGGGTTATTTAGGGATGAAATTGTCGTCGTGGAAAATTTCGGGGTGCATGCCGCAAGGTACCGAAATGAGGAGTTAATCGCCGTATTTCGCCATCCGCCGATTCTGCCTATCTTGCGGCCAATCCCTGACCCCCTCATGAGCACGTTTACCGCGACGCAGGCGGCTCCCCCCCGCCCCCGGCTTGCCCGGCTGTTTGCCAACGCCACCTTCACCCAACTTTCCGTCGTCTGGCTGTTGCTGCTGCTGCTGCTGCGGGCGGGCGAATTCGCGCTGAATGGCCTCCCTACCCCGTTCGGACAGGTGCTGCTCCAGGGCCTGCGCGGCGATGTGGTGTTCTTCCTGCGCAGCACGTTTTTTCTGGGCATCCTGTACTTTTTGTTCGCCCTGTTTTCGGCCCGCGCCGCCAAAGCCGCTTACATCGCCGCCGTGGTGGTGCTCACGGCCGCACAGGTGGGCCTGATGTATTATTTTTCCCAAACGTCGGTGCCGCTGGGGGCCGATTTGTACGGGTATTCCTGGGAAGAAATGAAGCAGACCGTCGGCGCGGCGGGCGGGCTGAGTTGGCCGGTCGTGCTGGCGGCGCTGCTGCTGGTGGGGCTGGTTGTCGGGGCCTTTCGCGTGCTGGCCGGGCGGATTCCAGCGGGCGAACGGGTTTCGCCCGTCTTGCTGGTCTTGAGCGCGCTGGCCGTGTGGCTGAGTCCGGCTACCCTGCTCGGCGCGCCCCGCTTCGAGAGCGAGTATGCCCGCAACCTCGCCGCCAACAAGTCGCTGCACCTGGCCGCGGCTTCGACGGAATACTTTTTCGCCGAAACCAACGACCCTACCGACATCTACGCCGATGCGCACTTCGGCGATACGGAGGACATCGGCGGCAACACGCTGGCGGTGCTCAACTACCTCAACGAAAGCCTGTTTCCCTTTCTCCGCCGCGACGAAACCCCCGACGTGCTGGGGCCGTTTTTCAAGCCTTCGCCTCGTCGGCCCAACGTGGTGCTCGTCATCGTCGAAAGCCTCGGGCGGGCGTTCATGGGTGAAGACGCTTACCTGGGCAATTTCACGCCCTTCCTCGATTCGCTGTCGCGGCAGAGTCTGTACTGGCAGAACGTGCTCAGCATCGGCGGGCGTACGTTCGCGGTGCTTCCTTCGATGCTGGGGTCGTTGCCGACGGCCCGCAACGGTTTCGCCGACCTCGGTGAGGCCATGCCGCCGCACGTTTCGGTGCTGAGCGTCCTGAAAAAAAGCGGCTACCGCACCCATTTTTACTACGGCGGCGACGCGGCGTTCGACAACATGCGGACGTTCATGAAGAAAAACGGCACCGACCGCATCGTGGAAGAAGCCAGTTTCGGGCCGGGTTTCCAGAAAATGCCCGCCGAAAACGGCTTCACCTGGGGCTACGGCGACAAGGCCCTGTTCGCCAACTTCCTGCGGGTCAACCCACCCGCCGATTCAACGCCCCAGTTCCACGTCGTGCTGACGGTTTCGACCCACTCCCCCTTTGCCATCAACGAACAGGAAAAGTACCTGGCCCGCTTCGAGCAGCGCCTGGCCCAACTGCCCCTGACCGATGCTAAGAAAGCCGACCGTCGCAAGTACCGCCGCGAACTGGCCTCGGTGCTGTATCTCGACGACGCCCTCCGGGGGTTTTTCACCGCCTACCGGCAGCGTCCGGATTTCGAGAACACGATTTTTCTCATCACCGGCGACCACCGGATGCCCGAAATTC